>OLSB01000270.1_pt1 | contig 62038 bp, 56 predicted proteins | sample 1672071 | NCBI WGS metagenome assembly OLSB01 (sample SAMEA3136642, study PRJEB25190) | human gut metagenome | biome: human gut; feature: human-associated habitat; material: faeces | place: Austria | collected 2013
GTCCATTAAAGTCTCCCTCCTGCTCTATAGCCTTTAAAAACCTAATAAAACATAAGGGCGATGGTCGCCCATCGCCCTGATATCATCAAAGCAAATTTATCAGTTGAGAATTTCACATCCTTCGAAGTTTACACCGATCATTTCTTCTTTTTCTGCGCTCACGCTTACTACGAAGTCCATGCCGTAGTTCTTTGAAATATCCTTGAGTCTTTCAACAAACTCAGGAAGATCTCCCAGTGAGAAGTCGGCATGTTTAAGTATGCTGTCTATATATATAGTCTCGATATCATGATCCAGGCTGATTATTCCATACAGGAATCCTATGTATTCGTCACTGTTTGTAACATGCTCAAAGTCCTCCATGCAGATTACTCTGATTCTGTACTTCAGGTCATACATCAGTCTGTGATTCTTGTTGATAAATATAATACTTCCTTTGCTGTTCTGTATAGATTCGTTGGCCAGGTCAATCATCTGCTTGGTTTTGCCGCTGCCCTTGTGCCCAACTAATAATTTCACCATAGTAATTCGCCTCCTAAATAAATGTTGCTCGATTGTTCGATTATTTGCTGCATTTATTATACAATAACCCTCTGAGCTTTTCAATGAAAATTTATTTTTTTCGTCCAAGTCTCAGCTGTCCACAGGCAGCATCAATATCATCGCCAAGTTCACGCCTTATTGTGGATGGTATGCCATTTTGCTGCAGTATCCGGCAAAACTCCTCGGCACGTTTTCTGCCGGTGGTCTTAAATCCCGTCTCCTCAACTTTATTAAGAGGTATCAGATTCACATGGCACAGCATCCCCCTCAGGAGTTCGGCCAGCTGAACTGCATGGCTGTCTGTATCATTTACGCCTTTTACCAGGGTATATTCAAAGGTTATCCTTCTTGATGTCTTACGCGTATATCTTCTGCAGGCCGGAATAAGTTCCTCCAGAGGGTATTTCTTATTCACAGGCATCATGGAACTTCTCAGCTCGTTATCAGGCGCATGAAGGGAAATTGCCAGATTTGTCTGGGGAAAATCATCAGCAAATTTTTCTATGAAAGGTACTATTCCACAGGTAGAAACAGTTATATTTCTCATACTCATATTTCTGCCGGACTTATGAGTCATTATCCGTATAAAAGAGGAAATATTTTCATAGTTATCGAAAGGCTCGCCGGTACCCATTATTACAATGTGATTTATTCTTTCGCCGGTGTCCCTTTCTGCTGCCATAACCTGTTCCGACATTTCTCCCGGAGTAAGATTTCTCTTGAGTCCCCCTATGGTGGAAGCGCAGAAACGGCACCCCATTCTGCAGCCCGCCTGAGATGAAATACATATGGTGTTTCCGTATTTATATTTCATGAATACACTTTCAATGGCATTGCCGTCGGAAAGCACAAAAAGGTACTTTCTGGTGCCGTCAAGCGCAGAAATCTGAACCTTTTCAGGCATCAGAAGACCGGTGCGGAATCCCCTTGCTGCCAATTCCTCTTTTAAGGAAGCCGGAACATCAGTCATCTTGTCAAAGTCATCCGCACCTCTGCAGAGCCAGGCAAAAATCTGCCCGGCTCTGAATTTCGGCTGGTTCATATCCTTCATCAGGTCTTCCAGCTGATGTAGTTGTAAATCCTTTAAATTATCAGTCATAATCAGTCAACATCATACCTTGCCAGAATAGCTGCAGGGGTCTTACGCATGGTGCTGAATACAGGTATCAGTCCAACCACTGAATTGAACAGATAGAGTATTATCACAGCTCCGAAGAATACCACCGGATTGATGGCAAACATGCCTGCAATATATTCAATCTTGCACAGATTATATAATATATAAGACATTATCACCACTCCTGCAAGACTTGCCACAGTCGTTATTGCAAAGATCTCTCCCAGGAACATTTTATATATATCGGACTTCTTTACGCCGATAGCTCTGTATATACCTACTTCTTTTATTCTGGACAGGAATGAGGATCTTATCATAAGCAGTATCTCGATGAGAGATATGGCCAGAATTACAAGTCCCAGAATAATTGTGCTCTTAGTCATACTGCTGCGTTCTTTTACGTAATCCTTTTTTGCGGTGTCATAAAGAGATACAGCATTGAGATTCTGCGCGTCAAAAACTCCCGCAGCATCTGCTCCGTCAACAGGCGCTATTTCAAATCCTTTGGCATTCTCTATCATAGAATACTTTATGGTATTTACATTTGTAAGGTAAACTCTGACATTTTCCGGGCTTGTGTAATATCCCACTACCTTAAGTTTTTTGCCGTTTACCTTTATGTCAGCTTCCTTGTTGAGCGGCATCTCCTCAGACATGGACTGCGGTACTATTATCTCGTAGTCATTTTCAGGCAATCTGCCTTTTTTAAGGGTATACTCCTTGTTAAATGTTTTGTAGTTCAGAAGACTTTTATCTGATGACCCGTTCTCATCTGTAGATGATGCAGTCACTTCTCCACCGGAACTGCAGCAGTTATAGAGAATGTCGATGAACATGGAAGGATCCGCGTATATCACAGGCTGCACCTTGTCAGTGATACCCACAATTTTAAACGTCTTGAGATTTTTCACTGCCAATTCTCTGTCCAACATCTGCTGCACATGAGTTATTCCCACCTGCTTTGCAAATCCGTCTTTGAACATTCTCTCGATGGCAAGCTTATCTACCACCACTTCGTACTCGTTTTCCGGCATCCGTCCGTATACCAGATCAGATTCGTTTATGTCTCCTATATCTGTCAATGATCCGTAAATGCTTCCTTCGGCATAAGACGACTGATAATAGAAATCCATCTTGAAATTCATGTTGGCCTTAGAACTTCCGGGAAAGAGATATTTCACCTCGGGCATGCTCTCGTATGACGCAAATTTTTCTGTAGTTATTTTAGGTATTTCAACTCTCAGATATTCTTTGTTAGCACTGATAAAATCCTTATCTTTAACATCCAGGCTTGCATAAATGCTGCTGAGGGAGTAGGTTATAAAAATTCCGGCTGCAACAAATCCGATGAGTAGCAGTTTTTTCATTACAGGATAATTTCCGAGTTTTTTGAAACCCTTAAAGAGAGATGGAAAGAATCCCACAATAGAACTGTATTTTTCTTTTATGCCGGCATCAATAACCTTATCAAAGTCGAAACTGTAGTTTTCGTAAAGAGTTTTATCAATCTCCTTGTAGTGGTCGTCTACAAACTCAATGGCCGAGTTATTGTCAACCACTTCTATCCTGCTGTCATCCTCTGTCTTGATGTAGATGTTTCCGTTCTTAACCACAACATCCACTTTAAGAGAATCATCGCTGCTTCCATAGAAATTGACCTCCACAGACCCTTCTTTTACCTTTTCCTGCTTGTCGAAATCTTTAAGATAGAATTTGTTGTCCAATCTGTAATTCAGCAGGTCCTCTGTCTTGTTTTCATAATCTTTTTCTATGGTGCCGTCTTTAAGTTCTATAACACGTGAGGCATAGAACCTTGCAAGGTCGGCTTCATGGGTTACCAGAACCACAAGCCTGTCACGGGAAATGGACTTGATTATGTTCATTATCTCTATGGTATTGGCGCTGTCCAGATTTCCGGTAGGCTCATCGGCAATTATTATCTTTGGGTTTTTAACTATGGCTCTTGCAATTCCGACTCTCTGTCTTTCGCCGCCGGAAAGCATCCCTGCCATTCTGTTTCTGTATCTGTAGATATTCAGTGTTTCAAGTACATACTGAATTCTTTTTCTGATTTCCTCCTCATCTTTTATTCCTATCATCCTGAGAACCATGGCCACATTTTCGTATACAGTCATGTTTTCCACAAGCTTATAGTCCTGAAAGATGTAACCTATATTCAGATTTCGAATCTCGTCGGCTTTTGAAGATCTTCTCCCTGTAATCTTCTGTCCGTTGACAAATATATCGCCGCTGCTGACTTTGTCAAGTCCTCCTATGGCGTTGAGGAGTGTTGTCTTTCCTGAACCGGAAGGACCCAGCAGCGCTACCAGCCCGCTGGTTCCCAGATCCAGGGTGGTATCGTTTATTACATGAATCTCATTTTTCTTTCCCTTGTTAAAGAATTTGTTAACTTTATTTAACTTAATCATCTGCTACGCCTCCTCTCTGTATGTGTTCATAACCGAATCTTTAAAGAGCTTCTTGGCAAAGCGATGTGATATCAGATATGACATTACAATTATCACCAGATACATTATCACATAGTTGGCTGCTGTCAGGTATCCTGCCAGATCAGCGATGTATCCCTGAGTGATAACGCCTGTATACACCAGTATAACTGCTGCCATAAACAGCGCATAAGCCAAGGTCGCAATAACAAACAGTTCTATATCCAGAAGCTGCTTTGATATGCGTCTTGATGCCCCGAGAGTTCTGAGGGTGGTGTAGTACGAATTTCTTGATTTTAAAATTATCCTTATTATGAAGTACGATATAAAGAACAGTGCGATTATCAGTACAGCAAGTACGAAAGTCTTTATCATGCTAAGCATCTGAGCTATACTGTTGTCACCTGCCAGAGAATCTCTGATAATCAGAGTGTTAAATCCCATTTCTCTCAGCTGGCCTGCAGTGTCATCCAGCTTTTTGACATCACTTACAAAAACTGAACTCTGGAATGTTCCTTTGTTTATGAGGTTGTTGTAATCCTCATCATTTACATATACGACGCCCTCTTTGGCTTCATCGTATTTTTCATCCATGAGGTAGCTGAAGTTATTTTTGTAATAAGTCGCTGTTATGGTCACAGTCATCGAGTCTTTATTATAGATGCTGTTGGTACTGATAAGGATCTCTTTCCCGATGCAGTTTCCTCTTTCTGTGAGATCATTAAAAGCCCTGCTCACATAAGCCTCGCCTTTAGGCACGGAGGCAGAAGGAGTGATGCGGAAATACGGATCATAAGTGGTGCTCTCATAATTCTGTCCCTCAAACTGTGATGATATTCTGTTTTTCTCCATAGCAGACTGTTTCTGCAGCAGGCTCATGATATCTTCACCTACATAGAAGGTGTTGTTATAACTGTCATCGTCATTATAAGCGATTCCCACAATCTTTATAGGGTTATTGTAGGATCTTTCACCCGTATTGTCGTATTCCTCTGTAAAGAACTGACTTTCCAGTATCTCCTGAGTATTTTCACTGAGATAATAGTCGTTTTCCGGACCTGTTACGATTATTTCTCCGGGAGCCTCAGGCATACGTCCTGCCACCAGTTCACCCTTGAAATCCTTTATATCTACGAAATTCCCGTAGAAAAAGTACATGTAATCCTTATCCGTAATACTCTGGGTATAGTCTACCAGCATGTCGTCCTTTGCAATACGCTGAATATTGGAGAGAGCTTCGATAGAAGCAAATTCCTGATCGCTTATGGGACTTCTGTCAGGTTTGTTTATTACTATTCTGTTGTCAGCCGTGTTGTTGAAGAATTCATTATATCCGAAAATGTTTTCTTCGTACTCCTGCTTCTGAAAAGAAGAATAGGTTCCTGCAACAGCAAGAGCAATAAAAAGAAATACCGCAAATATCAGGATAAATTTGCTTGGAATGTTAAAAGCGTTTCTTATTCCCAGCCCTATCCTGTTGGCTACGGTTATGTCCTTGAATGTTCGCTCCTGGTTTTCATCGCTGCATTCGGGTGCCTTAAGGGTCTTATCCTCAAGAATCTTACCGTCATGCATCTTGATAAGACGTGTGGCATATTTTTCAACCTGTTCGATATTGTGAGTAACGATAATTACCAGCTTATCCTTTGATATCTCGCTGAGAATTTTCATTACTTCTTCGGCAGCTTTGCTGTCAAGGTTCCCCGTAGGTTCGTCTGCAACTATTATAGGAGTTTCCTTGGCAATGGCTCTGGCTATGGCCACTCTCTGCTTCTGCCCTCCGGAAAGTTTTGAGCATTTGGTATTTGCAAAATCTGTAAGCCCCACCTTTGCAATAATTTCCATAATCTCATTCTTTATGTTTTTGCGTGACTCACCGTTGAGAAGCAGTGCTAACTCAACATTCTGGTATACGGTATAGCTGTTTACCAGATTAAAATTCTGGAAAATGTTCCCCACATATTTGCGTCGGTATTCTTCGAAATCCTCCTCATTATAGTGGCTTGTTTCTTCTCCGTTGATGTACATTTCGCCTTCTTCGTAGGTGTCAAGGCCCGAAAGTACATTGAGCAATGTGGATTTGCCGCTTCCGGATTCTCCGGTAATAACCACGAATTCCCCCATGTCCAGTTCCAGATTGACTCTGGAAAATCCGCTGGCAATCACACCGTTGCTATAATAGAATTTTGACACATTTTTTAATTTTAACATAATTTGCCCCTCTTAAAATTGTTGACATTATCTGTTGAAAGAAGTGTACTATATTTAATAGTACACTGTCAATACATTTGCACTAAAAAATGCTGCAGTTAATGCAGCATTTTATCTGTTATAAAATTCAGTACCTGATCTCTGGGTATATCCATGACATATGAAATCTCTTCGTATATGAGATTTTCTGCTTCTTTAAATACTCTCTCATCGCTAAGATGAAGCTTTTTCCCCTTGGCCATCTGTTCCTCGCGATGCATATACAGTGTGCGTGTCAGTCTTACCAGATCCTTGCTGTCACCATATATGAGAATTTCTTTAAAAGCTTTCTGCCTGTCTCTGTCGTTTTTGATCCACGGCATCACTTCTTCCGGCATCTCTGCTATCAGACTCATTATCTCTTCTCTGTTAAGAATATGCCTCATTTTGCTCAGGCTCTTTTCGTTGTTCATGGGCACATATGTCACAGAGTTCTTGTTGTAAAGGCTTCTGAGTACATAATAGCCTATTACCTTGCCGTCAAACTTTTTTTCAGTGAGTTCGTCTATCTCGCATAAACCTTCTGAGCTGTAAACAACTATATCGCCTTCTTTGTAAGTAATCATCCGTTTCACTCTTTCTCAAAAATAATGCAGGCAGGCAGCTTGTGGTGTACTGCCTGCACTCCTGTTTTTTTTATTATATCACAAATTTCGACAAAAAGCATAAGTCAAATTTGAGCAAGTTTCCTTTTTTCTATTCTTTGTGGGCAGAGGAAATAAACAAAGAACCCGTATGATTTCAGTCATACGGGTGTTTTTGCGCTTTATCCCATGTGTAAAGGGGTTTCCATTTTTATTTTTCGTCAGGGTAGCTGGTTCTCAGAAGATTGATTCTGTTCTGGCTGTCTATTTCAGAAACTTTTACCTCAACCTTATCTCCGATGTTCATAACATCTTCAACCTTCTCTACTCTGCCCTTTGCCATCTTGGAAATGTGTAGGAGGCCTTCCTTTCCGGGAAGTATTTCGATGAATGCTCCGAAATTCATTATTCTTGTTACTGTTCCCTCGTATGTCTCTCCGACCTCAACTTCCTTGGTGAGAAGTTCTATCTGCTTGCGTGCAGCATCAGCTCCGGCCTGATCCACGCTGTAGATGCTTACAAGCCCCGGAACGTCTTCAGAAATATCAATCTTCACGCCGGTTTCGTCAATTATTTTATTTATTGTCTTTCCTCCAGGTCCGATGACGATTCTTACCTTGTCAGGGTCGATATTCATAGTGATGGCACGAGGTGCATACTTGGAAAGTTCAGCTCTAGGAGCATCTATTTCTTCCATCATCTTGCCCATTATGAACATTCTGCCTTCTTTAGCCTGCTTCAGAGCCTTTTCAAGGATTTCTCTTGAAAGGCCGTGAACCTTGATGTCCATCTGAATGGCAGTAACACCTACCTCGGTTCCGGTAACCTTGAAGTCCATGTCACCCAGGAAGTCTTCCATTCCCTGTATGTCGGACAGAATGGCAAATTCAGAGGTTCCGTCTTCCTTTACTCTCTCAATGAGCCCCATCGCAATACCTGCCACAGGTCTTGTGATAGGAACGCCGGCATCCATAAGAGCCAGGCATGATCCGCAAGTGGAACCCATTGAAGTGGAACCATTGGAGGATAATACTTCCGATACCACTCTTATTGCATAAGGGAATTCTTCCACGCTTGGGAGCACCGGCACCAGCGCTCTTTCTGCAAGAGCTCCGTGTCCGATTTCTCTTCTTCCCGGACTTCTTGAAGTTTTTGCCTCACCTACAGAAAATCCCGGGAAGTTGTAGTGGTGCATATATCTCTTCTGTGTATCTTCTGTTATTCCGTCTATAGTCTGCGCCTCGCTGGCAGGAGCCAGTGTGCATACAGACATTACCTGGGTCTGTCCTCTCTTGAACAGGCCTGTGCCGTGAGTTCTCGGCAGAACGCCGGTTTCACACCAGATTGGTCTTATTTCGTCCAGTTTTCTGTTGTCGGGACGTATTCCCTCATCCAGAATCATGGCTCTTACAGTTTCTTTTGTGATATTGTAAAGGACTGAATCTATATCTCTGGCACCTTCAGGGTAAATCTCTGCGAAATACTCTTTTGTTTCCAGTTCAACAGCATCCATATTTTCCAGCCTTTCCAGTTTGTCCGGAGTCTGAATGGCTTCCCTCATCTTAGGTGCCGCATATGCTCTTACTGCCTCGTCAATCTCCTGGAGAGGCTTGTACAGTTCCACTTCCTGTTTTGGTTTGCCGACTTCCTTGACAACCTCCTCAATGAATTCGACAATTTTCTTGATTTCCTCGTGGGCAAACAGTATGGCGTCCAGCATTTCGCTTTCAGGCACTTCATTTGCTCCGGCCTCTACCATCATTATGGCATTCTTTGTTCCGGAAACGGTCATGTACATGTCGGATTTTTCTCTCTGCTCCAGTGTAGGGTTGATAATGAGCTGTCCGTCAACTCTTCCGACAACCACAGAGCCTGTAGGTCCGTCCCATGGAATGTCCGAAGTAGCCAGAGCAACGGATGAGCCTATCATGCCGCAGACTTCAGGTGAGCAGTCAGGATCAACGGACATTACCGTTGCAACTACCACTACATCATTGTAATATCCCTTAGGGAAAAGAGGACGAATAGGTCTGTCTATAAGTCTTGATGTCAGAATCGCATGCTCGCTTGGTCTGCCTTCTCTCTTAATAAATCCTCCCGGAATTTTACCGACAGAATACATTCTTTCTTCAAAGTCCACGCTCAGCGGGAAAAAGTCAATATCCGGCTTTGGTTCTTTGGATGCGCAGGCAGTGACATTTACCACTGTGTCACCGTATCTAACCATTACCTGTCCGTTGGCCTGCTCACAGACCTTGCCGATTTCCAGCTGCAGGAGTCTTCCTCCCACTGCCGTCTTGAATACTCTGTAATCTTCAAATCTTGCCATAATTAACAACTACCTCCTGTTAATTTCTTCTTCTTTCTTTTTATACAATTAAAGCGGGGATGAAATGTCCCCGCTTAAATCTCTCAGTAAGTAAACCTACTTTCTTAATCCTAAACGAGCGATAAGAGTTCTGTATCTTTCAACATCCTTATCCTTGAGATACGCAAGAAGGTTTCTTCTCTGACCTACCATCTTTAAAAGACCTCTTCTGGAGTGATGATCTTTTTTGTGAACTTTCAGGTGTTCGTTCAGGTCATTGATTCTGTATGTCAGAACTGCAATCTGAACTTCAGGGGAACCTGTGTCGCCCTCTTTGAGCTGATAGTCCTTGATAATCTGCTGTTTCATTTCCTTTGTAATCATTTTAATTCTCCTTTTCTGATTCGCCTTCTGCTGCGCAAAGCGTCGGAGTTCTCGCAAAGCGAAGCAAAGGGTAATAATTTCAACAACTTATATTAACATATTCATCTAAATTTGTCTATCGTTTTTTATTACAAACCGTGAAATTCTCTGGCTTCGGCACAATCTCTGGCTATTTGAGCAGAGAGTTCCTCTTTGTTTGCAAATTTTACTTCATCTCTGGTCATTTTCAGGAATTCTACCTTTATCTGCTTTCCGTAAAGTTCCTTATCAAAGTTGAAAATGTGAGTCTCCATATTCTTTTTATAAACTCCGATGGTGGGTTTTACACCTACATTGGTAACGCTTGGATATTTAATGCCGTTATAAATGCAATATGTTATATAGACCCCATTGGGCGGTGTCACCATATTTTCGTCTATCATAATATTGGAAGTTGGAAATCCCAGACTTTTGCCCAGACGGTTTCCTACCACAACTTCGCCGCCTATATCGTAGTTGCGTCCCAGATACTTCCAGCACTCGTCTACATCTCCCGACTTAATCAGACCTCTTATCAGGGTGGAACTTACAACTTCTCCGTCTATTATTACAGGATCTATAATGTTAACTATGAATCCCAGTCTTTTTCCGCATTTTTTCAGGAGTTTAATGTCGCCGGCAGCCTTGTATCCGAAATGATAGTTGAAGCCGCAGAAGGTTTCCGCCGCGTTGAATTTTTTAACGAGCAGTTCCTCCACAAAATCCACAGGATCCATATTTTTTATGTTCTCTGTAAACTCGATATTAAAGAGGTAGTCTACTCCCATCTGCTCTATCAATGCAGCTTTCTCATCCTGATATATTATATTCTTTACCGGCTTTTGTCCCGGTATCAGATTCTTGGGATGATTTGAAAAAGTAAAAACAGCGCTTTTTATCCCGTGTTTTTTGGCTGTGGCTACCGCTTTTGAAATCAGTGCCTGATGGCCTTTATGAACTCCGTCAAAATTTCCCAGCGCTACAACACAGCGCTCCACGTCCTTAACTTCCTGTAAGCTGTTAAACACTTTCATTGCTATCACCTCTTGAAAAAACTTTATCTGCTACAAGCTTTCTGTATTTATCGCTATAGAAAGCCACTCCGAGAAAAATTTTTCCCGAAGAAGTTTTCTGATATATGTTATACGCCTTTCTGTATTCGGGTCTTATGCTGATTTCCGGCTCAACATCACCATATTCAGGCTCTCTGGTTACAACACATCTGTTAAGCGGCAGATGATGCCCATCTGCAAACTGCCTCCCTGTCTCCCTGTTTACCACTGCTTCTCCGAAATGGGTAAGGGGAAAATCCGTCGGAAGCAGCAATCCTTCTATTTCTTCCGTCGTCATCTCTCTGATTCTGTCCATCGGAACGGAATCCTCTATGGTAAATCTGCCGCTGGCAGTTCTCTCAAGGGATGCGAGGCATGCGCCGCAGCCCAGAATATTTCCTGCATCGTGGCATAAAGTCCTTACATAAGTACCTTTTGAGCAGGTCACGGTGAATCTTACCGTGTTTTTATCCATATTTATCTCTTCTGCTTCCAGATTTTTTATATATATCCGCCTGGATTTTACCTTGACCTCTTCACCGGCTCTGGCATATTCATACAGTTTTTTTCCTCTGACCTTTACCGCGCTGTACATGGGCGGTGTCTGATCAATGTATCCTTTAAAACCGGCCAGAGCCCTTTCAATATCGCTGCTGCTTATGTCTGTCACAGGTCTTTCTTCGATAGTTTCTCCCCAAATATCCTGAGTATCCGTAATCTTTCCGAGAAGCATGGTGCATCGGTAGGTTTTAAAATCCATGTCCAGATATTCGGTTATTCTTGCTGCTGTGCCAATACATACTGGCAAAACACCTTGGGCCATGGGATCCAGAGTACCTGTATGCCCTACACGCCTGATTCCCGTTACACGTCTGACAATAGCCACAACATCATGGGAAGTCATTCCTGCCGGCTTGTTTATATTTAAAATTCCGTTTTCTATCATTTCTGTTCCAATTCTTTTATGGCAGAGGAAAGAGCTTTTTCTATGGTCTCCTCCGCCTGCCGGATGGGCATTTTAAGAGTGCAGCCTGCAGCCTTTATATGACCTCCTCCGCCTAAGGCTTCGGCCATTGTTGCTACATTTCCCAGGCGCTTTGCTCTAAGGCTCACTTTTATCTTTTTTTCTTCATATTCTTTAAGCACCGCAGAATATTCAACACCGGATATGGACCGCAGATCCTGAGCCAGACCTTCGCTTTCGTCCATTGAAGCTCCGGTCTTTTCAAGCATTTCCTGTGTAACGCTGACCATGGCTCCCTTGCCGCCTCCCATAAGTTTCAATGTAGCCATGGCGCAATTTTTAAGCATTATCTTTTCAGGGCGGACATTTTCGTAAATTTCTACGCTGACCTTGTTGAAATCCACTCCCCAATCATAAAGTTCCGCCGCAATGAGGTGGCTTTTTTTCTGTGTGTTGGAATACTGAAAATCTCCGGTATCCGTAGTCACCGCAGCAAAAATATCCTCGCCTGTCTCTTTGTCCGGCTTATGCTCCAGTTCTCTGAGAAGATCAAATATTATCTGCCCGGTAGCAGCCTCTTCAGGGTCGATGTAGTTGTAATCGCAGAAAAATCCACTGCTCATATGGTGATCAATGCATATTGTTTTCCTGCCGGCCCTGAACTTTTCATATCTTTTTTCGATGCGTCCCGGATCTCCGCAGTCTACACATATGCACAAATCAGGCTCCTCAATGATATTCTCATCTAAGGTCCGCATTCCCTCTCCGAGAAAATTCAGATTAGCCGGAACATCATCGTCTGTGAGGATCCATGCCGTTTTCCCCATGTTTCTCAGACACCGGCAGAGTGCACTGCAGGAGCCCAGCGCATCTCCGTCAGGGTTTTCATGTGGAAAAAGCATTATGCTTTGTGCTTTTTTTATTACTTCTGCAATTTCTTTTAAAGAATCGTTTTTCATAAGCTACTCCGGTGAGTTCTCCTGATCCTCTTCTTCGTCTTTCTGATAGCTGTCAAAATCCATGGTTGAAAGTATTTCATCTATATGTCTTCCGTAATCCATGGAATGATCCATCTTAAAGATAAGCTGGGGAACTCTTCTCATTCTTATCTGTCTGCCTATTTCTTTTTTCATAAGTCCGGAAGCGCTGTCAAGGCCGGCAAGAATCTCTTTTTCGCGCTCCTCTCTTTCAGCCCGGTCCTTGCCGGAATCCAGAGTGGTGACATAACAGGTAGCATAGCTGCCATCACTGGTCACTTCCACTCCGGAAATGCTTATCATTGAACCGAGCCTCGGATCCTTGATTCCGTTGATCAGCATACTGCTGATGATTTTTCTGATTTCTTCACCCAGTCTGCCCTGTCTGTATCCTTTACCCATAAATTATCCTTTCCGTATTTTATGCGCTGCTTCCGGCGATTAGGGCTCAGAGCAATTATTTGCGCTCAACCTCAACCATGTGGAAGCATTCAATAATGTCTCCGATCTTGATATCGTTGTAGTTTTCGATACCGATACCGCATTCATATCCCTGATTTACTTCCTTGGCATCGTCCTTAAATCTTCTCAGAGATGAAATCTGTCCCTCGTGAATTACTATTCCGTCGCGAACAAGGCGGATCTCAGCATTTCTTATAACTTTTCCTTCCTGAACATAAGCTCCGGCTATTATTCCCACATTAGGAACCTTGAAAGTCTCTCTGACTTCAACTTTACCCAGAACTTCTTCTTTATATTCCGGATCCAGCATACCCTTCATGGCATCTTCAACATCGTTTATAATGTCATAGATTACTCTGTAGAGCCTTATCTGGATGTTTTCTCTGTCGGCAAAGGTCTGAACTGCCGTTGTAGGTCTTACATTAAATCCGATTATAATGGAACCTGTGGTTCCTGCCAGCATTACGTCGGATTCGGTAACGGTACCTACGCCTGTGTGTATGATTTTAACTCTTACATTTTCGTTATTCAGCTTTTCCAGTGATGATACAATGGCACCTATTGAGCCCTGTACATCGCCCTTGATGATAAGATTAAGGTCTTTTACCTCTCCCTCCTGAATCTGGCTGAAGAGCTGTTCAAGAGTAGTGCTTGCATTTCTTGCCAGGATTTCCTCCCTGAGCTTAGCCTTTCTGTTTTCAGCTATTTCTCTTGCAACCTTGTCTTCCTTTACAGCATGGAACTCGTCTCCGGCTTCCGGCACATCTGTCAGACCCAGTATTTCAACTGCTGTTGCAGGGCCTGCTTTTCGTATAGTGTCACCTTTATAGTTTGTCATAAGACGTATTCTTCCTGAGCATGTTCCTGCAACAACGCTCATGCCGGTCTTTAAGGTTCCGTTGGTTACCAGAAGAGAAGCGACAGGTCCCTTATTTTTGTCGAGTCTTGCTTCGATTACCGAACCCATAGCCAGTCTGTTAGGATTTGCCTTGAGTTCCAAAACTTCTGCCTGAAGAAGAATCATTTCAAGAAGGTTTACTATACCTTCTCCTGTCTTGGCAGATACAGGAACGGAAATTACATCTCCACCCCAGTCTTCTACCAGGATTCCGTATTCGGTCAGATCCTGTTTAACTCTTTCAGGGTTTGCACCAGGCTTATCTATTTTATTGATGGCAACGATTATAGGTACCCCTGCGGCCTTGGCATGGCTGATGGATTCAACAGTCTGAGGTTTTACGGAGTCGTCGGCAGCAACTACCAGAACGGCTATGTCGGTAATATGAGCACCTCTTGCTCTCATGGCCGTAAATGCCTCGTGACCCGGAGTATCAAGGAACACGATTTTCTGTCCGTTTATTGTCACTTCGGATGCACCTATATGCTGAGTTATTCCTCCTGACTCTGATGCCGTGACATTGGTTTTTCTGATGGCATCCAGCAGAGAGGTCTTACCATGGTCTACATGACCCATTACGGTAATTATAGGAGCTCTCGGCTTCAGATCTTCTTCTTTGTCTTCAAAGGTCTCCAGTCCTTCTTCTATCTCCTCTTCCTCTACCTTGGCTACAACAACATTTATTCCCAGCTCATCCGCCAGTATCATAACTGTATCTTCATCAATATTCTGATTGATATTTGCCATAATTCCCAGCTTCATCAGTGCCATAATAACCTGTGATGTCGAAACACCAACCTGTTCACAGAATCCTGCTACCGTAATAGGAACAGTTACTGCTACAGTGCCTGTAGGCAGATCTTCCATTATATCTTCTTCCTCCTCCACTACAGGCTTTGGCTTGTTGTGTTTTTTCGGCTTAGCCTGCTTTTCAAGAGAACGCTCCTGAATTTTCTGTTTGTTCTTTTTGCCGCCGTTATCCAGTTTGGCAAATTTGTTTCTTTCCTTATCCTGATGCTGAAGCTTTTCAGCTCTCTTCTGCGTAGGCTTTGCTGAAATATCGCTGCCTGAAGCTGCAGGCTTTCCGGAGCTTCTCTCCTGACTGCGCTGAGGTCTGTCCTGTCCGCTGAACTCCTTCTTTCTTCCGTCTGAACTTCTCTGCGTTCTGTCCCCGCTCTGCGGTCTGTCACTTCTCTGGGAACGCTGAGGTCTGTCCTGCCTGTCGTTTCTTGAAGGGCTTTCGCCTCTTTCTGTTCTTTTAGATGAATCTCCTTTATGAGATTCCGGTCTTCTGGCGCCTTCATTTTTCTGAGTTGCAGGTTTTTTTACTGTTTCATTTTTAACCTCTGCCTTTGGTCCTTGCTTTTTAGGAGCTTCTTTTTCAGGCACTTCCGCTTTAACCGCTGCAGTGGTTTCTGCCTTAGGGGCTTCTGCATTGAGAACTTCCTTTTTAGGCTCTTCTGTCTGTACCTTTCCTCTTTCAGAGACTTCCTTTGGCACTACAGGTCTTCCCATAGGCACTCTGGTTCTTCCTTCCAGTTCTTTATTTGCAACAGGCTTACCGATAGGCGGCCTCTGAGCAGGTCTCTCCGGTACCGGCTGCTGCGGTTTTGCCTGTTTCGTCTGAGTTCTTACCTGCGGTTTTACCGCTGCTTTAACTGTCACTCTTGGCTGTTCTTCCTGCTGGCTGTCTGTTTTTTTGGGCGTGGCCCTTACAATCTTTGTTTCTTTGGTATTATTTTCTGTTGCCATTAGAACACCTCCTATTTAAGATTCGCTATGATCAATCTCTTCTAAAATCGCTTTTGCAAGATTTGCGTCAGTCACTCCGAAAATCCCGGAATCTGTCTTTCCAGTGAAATGAGAAAGTTCCTCTTTTGTGCTCCATTTTCTCCACGGAACATTGTTTCTTTCGGCGGCAGACGTCATCTTTTTTACCGAATTTTCCGCAAGATCACCGGCTATTATAATAAGCCTGATCCTGCCTTTTCCTATCATAAATAAACATGTGTTATATCCTGTAGCCAGCAGTCTTCCTCTGGCTGCAAGGCCAAGATATTTTAATACTTTGTCATTGGTCATTTTGTTCATTTAACCGGCTCAGCTGTTTTAATATTTCTGCCTTATCTTCTTCCGGTACAGTCACACCCAGGCTTCTTTCAAAAGCCTTCTTTTTGAAAGCTTTTTCCCAGCAGCTGCTGTTGTCTCTGCACAGGTAGGCTCCCCTGCCTTTTGCTCTGCCTGTAGTGTCAAGACTTACGTTACCCTCATAGCAGACTATGCGAATAAGGCTGTTCTTTTCTTTTGATGTGCCGCATCCTATACATCGTCTCATAGGTATCTTTCTTTCCTTCAAGAAAATCACCTCCGTCAGCTTTACTCTACTTCCACGATAGCTGCTTCTGCAGCTTCATCCTCTGACATGTCTGCATCTTCCGCTTCAATGGATTCGTACTGAGTGTGACTCTTGATATCTATCTTCCATCCGCTTACCTTGGCTGCCAGTCTCACATTCTGTCCTTCTTTACCGATGGCAAGAGACAGCTGGTAATCCGGAACGACAACCATTGCCGCTTTTTCTCCGTTTTCTGCCAGAATAACCTTTTCAACTTTTGCAGGGCTGAGCACGCTGGCTATCAGTTCAACAGGGTCCTCGCTCCATGTGATTATATCAATCTTCTCTCCATGAAGTTCATCCACAATGGCCTGTACTCTGGTGCCTCTGGCTCCTACGCATGCTCCTATAGGATCCACATCTTCGTAAGCCGTATATACGGCCAGTTTCGTTCTGGAGCCTGCCTCTCTGGCAATGCCTTTTATTTCAACAATGCCGTCTTCTATTTCAGGAACCTCCAGTTCAAACAGTCTTTTTACAAGACCCGGATGAGATCTTGAAAGGAACACCTGAGGACCTTTAGTGGTCTTCTTTACATCCATGATGTAAACTTTGAGCCTGTCATTCACATTGTATTTCTCGCCCGGAACCTGCTCATTAGCTGCCAAGATTCCTTCTGTCTTCCCTAAATTTATGAACATGGTATCGTTGCTTATGCGCTGTACTGTTCCCGTTACTATTTCTCCCTGCCTTGTAATATAGTCGTCAAAGATCATTCCTCTTTCGGCTTCTCTGATTCTCTGAACAACCACCTGCTTGGCTGTCTGTGCTGCAATTCTTCCGAAATCTCTCGGAGTAACCTGGTATTCAACGATGTCGCCGGCCTGATATCTGTAGTCTATCTCGCGTGCTTCATCTAACGAAATCTGAGTGAGTTCGTCTTCTATTTCATCAACTACATCCATACGCATCAATACTGCTATATCGCCTGTTTCACGGTCTATATCCACTCTGACATTCTGTGCGGTGCCGTAATTTTTTTTGTAGGCTGATACCAGAGCTGATTCAATGGCCTCAATGAGCACATCTTTTGATATCTGGCGTTCTTTTTCCAAATCTTCGATTGCCTGAATAAATTCCTTGTTCATTTTAATTTTAACCTCCTTAGAAAACTACGGCAAGGCGGGTCACTGCCACCTGCTCCGCAGGGAATTTAATTTCACTTCCATTTTCGTCTTCAATGACAATCTGTCCTTCTGAAATCCCTTTAAGGATTCCCTCAAACTGCTTTTTGCCGTCTACAGCCTTGTAAAGATTTACATCAACGAGACGTCCCGAAAATCTGGCAAAGTCCTTTTCTTTGTACAGGATTCTGTCCATTCCCGGTGAAGACACTTCCAGATAGTAGTTTTGTGCTATAGGATCTTCTTCATCCAGTTTCTGGCTCAGATATCGGCTGACCAGCTCGCAGTCATCGGTGGATACATACTCCTCTGCTTCTTCTCCGGCTTCTGATGTCTTCTTATCAATATAGACTCTCAAAAACCAGTCTCTGCCTTCTTTGACAAATTCGCAGGCATAGAGTTCCAGACCGTTTTCCTCAAGGAAATCACTTGTGACTTCTTCAACAAAGTCCGTAATCTTTTTCTTTGCCATATTTTCTCCTTATCAAAATTGAAAGAGTGGGTTTTGCCCACTCTTTTGTCATACCGTTTAGAATTTGTATTCTTTAATTATATTACCATAGGAATAATGTTATTGCAAGGGTTTTTTACGGCTTTATCTCTTCTTTCCTTATGACGCATCAGAAAAAACTCAGCTGATCGGTTTCCGGGAGGCCCTTTAGCACACCGCGCTCTTTCAGTGCTTCAATGCCGGATTTGTTTATCTTGGCCCTCTTCATGATCTCTTCAATTGTATCATAAGGTTTTACTTTGTACTCATCAGCAAAAGATCTGGCGGCGGTTTCACCCATGCCGCTGAGAGCCATAAAAGGCAGCAGGACTTTACCGTCATATATCTTGAATCTGGCAGCATCAGACTCACCCAGCTTCATGTCTTCAAACTCATATCCACGGGCATACATCTCATATGCAACTTCAAGAACCGTCAGCTCATTGCTTTCTTTAGCGGTGGCAGCCTGACCCTTGGCTTTTATCAGCGCCATCTTTTCAAGTATGGCATCTTTTCCCCTTAGGATGGTGTCGGCGTCGAAGTCTGCCACAACACTGCTGAAATATGTAGCATAGAACTCTCGCGGGTAATAAACCTTGTACCATGCCATACGGAAAGACATCATCGTATAAGCCACGGCATGGGCTCTGGGGAACATGTACTGAATCTTGATACATGAATCTATATACCAGTCAGGCACACCATGCTCTTTCATTACTGCCAGCTGATCCTCCTTAAGCGGCCTGTTCTTTCTTACGTCCTCCATTATCTGGAATGAGGTTTTATTTTCTATACCTTTAAGCATCAGATAGTTCATTATGTCATCACGAGTTGAAATCACTTCCCTCATGGTGGCAACACCCTGCTTTATGTAGTCCTGTGCATTGTTGAGCCACACGTCTGTTCCGTGGGAAAAACCGGATATTCTTACAAGATCTGCAAACTTATCAGGTTTGGTGTCATCCAGCATCTGTCTTACAAAAGATGTGCCGAACTCAGGGATAGCATAGGAACCGTGGGTAAACTTATAATCAGGATCCTTTATATCCAGCGCCTCAATTCCGTTGAAAATGCTGAGAACCTTTCTGTCGGTAAGCGGAACGGTCAGAGGATCGATGCCTGTCATGTCCTGAAGCTGACGTATCATGGAAGGGACGTTGTGCCCAAGAATATCCAGCTTCAGCAGATTCTCATCAATTTTATGATAATCGAAATGTGTGGTTATTATATCGCTTTTTACATCGTTGGCCGGATGCTGCACCGGGCAGAACTCATATATCTCATGATCCTCAGGAACAATAACGATTCCTCCCGGATGCTGACCCGTAGTTCTCTTTACTCCGGTGCAATGCTGTGTAAGACGATCCGCCTCATATTTGTTTATAGGAATTCCCTGCTCTTCATAGAACTTGCGCACATATCCGTAAGCTGTCTTGTCTGCTATGGTTCCTACGGTTCCGGCCTTGAAAACGTTCTTTTCTCCGAAAATGGTTCCCACATATTTGTGGGCAACCGGCTGGTACTCGCCTGCAAAATTAAGGTCGATATCCGGCTCCTTGTCTCCGTCAAAACCCAGGAATGTGGCAAAAGGTATGGTGAAACCGTCACGGTTCATAGGTGTGCCGCACTCAGGGCAGACCTTGGGAGGCATGTCTATTCCGCAGTCGTAGTTTTCCATATCTCCCCATTCCAGATGTTTGCACTTGGGGCATATATAATGGGGTTCCAGCGGATTCACTTCGGTTATTCCTGCCATCGTGGCCGCAAAAGAAGATCCTACAGAACCTCTCGAGCCTACAAGATATCCATCCTCCAGAGATTTATGTACCAGCATCTGAGCCGATACATACATGACGGCATATCCGTTGCTTATTATGGAATTCAGCTCTTTTTCCAGTCTTTCTCCTATCCTTTCGGGAAGGGGGTCTCCATATATGCCATGAGCCCTTTCCATACATGTGTTCCGAAGGGTTTCCTCGGCACCCTGTATTTTAGGCGGAAACTTTCCTTTGGGCACCGGCAGCAGTTCTCCTATCATGTCTGCAATCTTGTTGGTATTCTCAATAACCACACGCCTTGCAGTCTCCTCTCCCAGGTATGAGAACTCTTCCATCATCTCATCGGTGGTGCGCAGATAAAGACCCTGTCCGTTCTCCGCATCTTTATATCCTTGACCGGCCATAATTATGTTTCTGTATATTGCAGAGGTATCTCTGTCATAATGGGCATCGGTGGTGGCAACTACGGGTTTTCCCATTTCGTCTCCCAGATTGACGATAGCTCTGTTGATATCTTTTAGTTCTTCCACTGTCAGCTGCCTGCGGTCGGGATATCTGCCTCCCTCCGTTCTGTCCTCTGTCAGGAAGCGATTGTTGATGAGAGGCTGTATTTCAAAATAATCATAAAATTCGGCGATTTTTACAATCTCCTCATGGGATTTCTGATGATAAAAAGCCTGATAGAGCTCTCCGGCCTCACAGGCAGAGCCTATGATTATTCCCTCTCTGTGCTTCCGGATCACAGACTTTGGCAGCCTCGGCCTTTTATAAAAGTAATCCAGATGCGAATAGGATACCAGTTTGTATATGTTTTTCATTCCCTCCTGCGTGGCGGCAAGAAGTATGATATGGTTGGTAGGCCTGGCTTTGTAGTCAATGGTTCCGTCTTCCTCTATGAGACCTTCATCATCAAATACATAGCCTTCCATACCATAAATCACTTTGATTTCTTTTCCTTTGGCTTTGAGCTTTTTAGCTGCTTTTGCCGCATCAGGAAAGGCCTGAACCACACCGTGATCTGTTATGGCCACCGCCGGCTGTCCCCATTCTGCAGCCTGGTTGACTATATCTGCCGGTTCATTAAGACCGTCCATGGCGCTCATTTTTGTGTGAGCGTGAAGTTCCACACGTTTTTTCCCGGACCAGGTATCCTGCCTGCCCGGCAGTTTTTCTTCTTTTTCCAGATCCTTTATCATTATCACATTGAGGTTTTCAAAAGTATCCCACTGTACCTGACCTCTGATTTTTACAGAATCTCCCTGACTTAAGTGGGTTTCTATCTCATCGTGCTTTTCTTCTGAAACAAAGGCCTTGGTGCATATGGTCGTCGTATCATCTGTCAGAAGCAGCGTCATCAGGTAATTTCCGCTTTTGATAAGCCTGTAGGTGATTTTAAATATAGTGCCTTCCACCACAACCACATTTAGGGACGGATCTATATCCCTTAACGGCGTAAGGGCCGAATCTCCTATGGTGTGTCCCATTATGCGGCTGCCACAGGCAGGAAGTTCCTTCTCTCTTTTTTTACCCTTCCACTGCCCTCTTCGCTCTGCAGGTTCCTTTTCTTTTGCAGAAGAAGATGATGCTCTTTCTTTGAGGCTTTTTGCATATTCCTCTAATGAACGATTTATTTCTTCCTTTTCTGTCTGACGAAAAGCTTCGCTTTCACGCCGGAAAAGTTCCTGGTTGTTTTTAAACTCTACGCGTACCTTCATTCCAAAGGATTCTCTGATGAGCTTTTCAAAAACCTTTCTCACATGGCTGTTCAGGAGCTCCACAGTGAACTCTCCCACTGCGTAAATATGCAGCTGCTCTCCGTCCCATCTCACGCTGTCAGTCTGTATGGCTCTGGTGATTCCGGCATAATTTCCGTTTATTATCCTGATCATGTGCGGCAAAAAAAGCTTAAGAAGTTCTTCTGTATCATGGATCACATCCTGATATGTGAAATTCAGTTGAACGTCTCTTACCTTGCCCTGAAGTTTTTCTTTTACGGCTTTTTTTATTTCATCACAGGCGGAAATCGGCATGATAAAATTGAGGGTAATATCCACGGATAAAACCCTCTCTTCCCGCTTAACAGAAGCATGTGTGATGCTGTATTTTCCTCTGCCTTCAAGCTGCTGTTGAATATTATTTTTTTTCAGTACGTCATCAATAATTGATTTCATCGCTGCTGCTTCAAACTCCTGCAATATGTTTCCACTGTTTCAACAAATTCCGATGCCAGATTTTCTTCGGCCACAGTCTTTATTATCTCTCCTCTGGCAAATATGAGACCTTTCCCGTCACCGCCTGCAACGCCGAAATCCGCTTCTCTGGCTTCTCCCGGTCCGTTTACGGCACAGCCCATCACAGCTATTTTCAGCCCCGGTCTTCCGCTTTTTTCCAGTTCAGCCTCAAGAGGCTGCAGCTTGTGCTGTATATCTTCTGCCAGAGCCTGGAGATCTATCTTCGTCCTTCCGCAGGTAGGGCACGAAACAAAGTCTATGGCTGACTTTCTCATGCCAAGGCATCGGAGTATCTCCAGTGCGAAAACCACTTCCTGCACCGGATCTGCCGTAAGAGATACTCTCATGGTATCACCTATGCCCTCCAGAAGCAGTGCACCCAGTCCTATTGCGGATTTTATTCTGCCTCTTTCAGGAGTACCCGCCTCAGTTATGCCTATATGTACGGGAACATCGGTCTTTTCTTTCAGTAATTTATGTGCATCGTAGTTCATGGCAACATCAGAGGATTTGATGGATACCACCAGATTGCCGTAATCCATATCTTCTATGTATTTCAGATTTCTCAGTGCACTGTCCACCAGTCCCTGAGCTGTAACACGCCCGTACCTGGCCAGAATGTCCTTTTCCAGCGAGCCTGAATTGACTCCGACCCTTATGGGTATCTCTCTCTCCTTCGCCGCATCAACAACAGCTCTCAGTCTTTCCGGTCCGCCGATATTTCCGGGATTTATCCGTATCTTGTCTGCTCCTGCCTTTATAGAAGCAATGGCAAGCCTGTAATCAAAATGTATATCCGCAACGACAGGGATTTTCACCTGGCTTCTGATGCGACCCAGGACTTCTGCCGCCTCCATGTCGGGCACGGCAATCCTTACGATCTGACAGCCGGCTTCATGCAGTTCCCTTATCTGCTTTACCAGACCTCTTTCGTCGTGAGAATCCACATTGGTCATAGACTGCACCGATACGCTGCTTCCGCCTCCTATAAGAACATCACCGCACCTGACCTGTCTTGTAATCATCATGAACTCCTATCCGAAAATTCTTGTAATATCGTTAAAAGTAACGTACGCCATAAGGCCGAGAAGCAGTATCATGCCTGCCATGTGAACTCCGCCCTCAACTTTCTCGCTTACACGCCGCCCTGTTATCATGGTATACAGGACGAAGATTATCCTTCCGCCGTCCAGGGCAGGCAGAGGAAGCATATTGATTATAGCCAGATTAAGGCATATAAGTGCCGTAAGAAAGCCATAATACCAGAATCCGTATTCTGTGGTGCGGCTCACCATCTGGACCATTCCCACCGGTCCGCTCAGGTCATCAGCGCCGACCTTGCCGGTAAACAACTGCCCCAGCGTCGAAAACATGGTTTTGGTCATGTTCCATGTGGCTTTTGTGCCCTCGGCGACAGCCTTTGCCGGGTTGTGGCTTATTTTTGATGTGATTCCTATTCGATATCTTCCATCTTGCAATATTTCAGGCGTTATCTCAAGTGTATCTGTTTTTCCGTTTCTTTCCACGGTAAATACCGAAGTTTGTCCTTCTCCTTCCGAAATCGCCCCGGAAACCTGAGACCACGACTCAATCTCATTTCCATCGATATGTGTTATTACGTCACCGACCTCCATACCGGCAAGAGCAGCCGGGCTGTTTTCCTCCACGGTTGCCACAGTAGTCGTGGTAAATCCCAGAATTCCCACAACTAAAATCATTATCAGAATAGCACATACCACATTCATAAAGGATCCGGCGACAAGGACCACAAGTTTCTGCCACGGCTTTTTATTATTGAAAGCCCGCGGTTCATCAGATTCCTCGTCCTCTCCTTCCATGGCGCAAAACCCGCCTATAGGAAAGAGCCTTATGGTATAAAGGGTCTCACTGCCTTGCCTTCTGAATATTGCAGGTCCCATTCCGAAGGCAAACTCATTGACCTTGATCCCCATTTTCTTTGCTGCGATAAAATGCCCCAGTTCATGAGGAAAAATCATAACGCAGAATAATATTATAGCAAGTATTGCTGTTTTCATAGTTCCCCCTGTTTCATGGCTGTCTGCAGTGTCTCCATACGAGTTCTGCGGTCAGTCTCCAAAATACACTCAAGATCCGGATCATATGATGCTTTATGTGCATCCATTATTCTTTCCAGATTGTTTTGTATATCAATAAATTTTATTTTTTTCTCCAGGAATAATTCCACAAGTATTTCATTTGCAGCATTCATTACAACCGGATAAGTACCTCCTGCCCGTGAAGCATCATATGCTATTTTAATGCATCTGAAAACCTCCGGGTCCGGCTTCTGGAAAGTCAGCTGCGATGCGCTGCCGAAGAAATCCACTCCATCTCTTGGATTTTCCAGGCGCTGAGGATATGACATGGCAAAACTGATAGGAATACGCATATCTGGCACTCCCATCTGTCCTATTATTGACTTGTCCTCAAATTCCACGGCGGAATGGAGTATACTCTGTGGATGTACCAGTATCTCTATTTTATCAACATCTACATCAAAAAGCCATCTGGCTTCAATGACTTCCAGCCCCTTGTTCATCATTGTGGCAGAATCAACCGTAATTTTTTTCCCCATGGACCAGTTTGGATGCTTGAGAGCCTGCTCCAGAGTAACATTCTCAAGCTGTTCTCTCGTAAAGCCTCTGAAAGGGCCTCCCGAAGCGGTAAGAAGAATCCTCCTGATTTTTCGATCTCTGTTGCCCTCCAGTGACTGGAATATGGCACTGTGCTCGCTGTCCACAGGCAGAAGTCTGATTCCGGCTTCTTTTGCCGCTTTCATTATCACCTGCCCGCCTGCCACCAGAGTTTCCTTGTTGGCCAGGGCTATGTCCCTTCTGGCCTTTATGGCATGGTAAGTGGGCTCAAGCCCTCTCATGCCCATGAGCCCGTTTACAACCATATCACATTGGCAGGATGCAGCGGCAATCAGACCTTCTTTTCCCCAGAAAAATTCGGTATTTCTGTGTATTTTCTGCAGAGCTGCCGCATCTTCTTCTCTTTCCGTAACAGCTACCTGAGGTTTAAATTCCTCAATCTGCTTTGACAGCAGATTGATATTTCTGCCGCAGGTAAGCGCCGATACACGGAAGTCGCTGCTGTTTTCTCTAATTATATCCAGGCACTGGGTTCCTATGGATCCGGTGCTGCCAAGAAGAGCTATTGTTTTCATTATGTTTCCTTACGCGTTTAAAAGTAAAATACAGTAATATACCAGCGGAGCAGTAAAGAGTACACTGTCAAATCTGTCCAGTATTCCTCCATGTCCCGGGATAAGATTTCCGTAATCTTTTATTCCCATACGCCGTTTAAATGCTGAAGCCGACAGATCACCCAGCTGTGCAAATACGCTTCCCACCAAGCCTATGACAAGGCACTCGGTCAGAGCTTCCGGCATCACAAACCATCCGAAAATACCGCAGAACACTATGCTTCCCAGAACTCCGCCGACGGCGCCCTCAATGCTCTTCTTAGGGCTGAGGTCAGGGCAAAGTTTATGTCTGCCCAGAGCCATGCCCGTAAAGTAGGCCATAATATCGGTTCCGAAAGCTGCCAGAAATACCAGCCAAATCAGAACTCTGTGCTGTGACTGGTCAATGAGCACTATATGATATGAGAAGAATATGACATAAATTATTCCAAGCAGAGTCGATGTCATATCCTCCAGCTGTCTTTCTTTCACATTAAACCCGTAAACCATGCTGGCTGCAGTTACCAGAACTATCCAGAGCATCAGCAATTCGGTTCTTTCCGGTGCAATTATGTTTATGGCATATAAAGCTGCCAAGGCAACATAAGCGATAGGATAACACGGTTTCGCGCCGGCAGCCTCAAATCCCTTGTAAAACTCTCTGACTCCGAGGAATCCCACAACTACAGCTGCTGCTATGATGAAAGGTCCTCCCCACAGCACCAGCAAAAGCAGAGGCAGCATTATACATGCGGAAATAATTCTTGTTTTCATTTAAATCTCCTTTTCAGCGACCGCCGAACCTGCGGCTGCGCCCGGTATATTCTTCGACTATACTTTCAAACTCATCCGGCGTAAAATCCGGCCATAAGGAATCTGTGAAGGCCAGTTCACTGTAAGCACACTGCCATAAGAGGAAATTTGATATTCTCTCCTCGCCGCTGGTCCTTATGATGAGATCCGGATCAGGTATATACTCATTTTCCTCTCCGGTATACAGAAATCTTGATATGGTTTCCTCGCTGATCTCATCAGGCATCATACAGCCTTCGGATACCAGGGAACTTATTTTCCTTACAGCTCTTGTGATTTCCTGACGGCTTCCGTAATTAAGCGCGATATTGAATCTGAGCCCGTCATTATTTGCTGTTGTTTTCAGCGCCTTTTCTATGCTATCGGCAGCGGCTCCGGGAACGGCCCTCCAGTCGCCCAGGACTGATACCTTTACATTGTTCTCGTTAAGTTCAGCAAGCTCACTGGCCACATACTTGACCAGCAGGCCAAAAATACCTCCTACCTCTTCGGCTGAGCGTTTCCAGTTCTCTGTGGAAAAGGCATAAACCGTAAGGTACTTTATCCCCATTATGTCTGCTTTTTTTATTATTTCCTTCATTGCAAGCATCCCTGCATTGTGGCCGGAAAGCCTGCTGACTTTATTTTTCTGTGCCCACCTGCCGTTACCGTCCATTATTACGGCGACATGCTGCGGCAGTAGTTTTTTTTCTGTCATAAATCACCTATAAACAGTGTGGCCGCTCTGAGCAGCCACACCTGTTGAATATTTTGTTATACTTCGAGAATTTCTTTGTCTTTTGCTGCTACAATGTCATCGATTTCCTTAATTGTCTTGTCTGTAGCTTTCTGTATGTCGTCAAGAGCCTTTTTGAGTTCATCCTCTGTAATCTCATGAGCTTTTTCAAGCTTCTTCAGTTCGTCATTAGCTTCTCTGCGGAGGTTTCTGACAGCGACTTTGCTCTCTTCACCCATTTTCTTGACTGTTTTGGTAAGTTCCTTTCTTCTTTCTTCGGTAACCTGAGGAATTACCAACCTTACGCATTTGCCGTCGTTAGAAGGATTGATTCCGATATTGGCCACATTTATACCTTTTTCGATTTCTCCGATGGCTTTAGGATCAAACGGTGAAATCAGAAGTGTTCTGGGATCCGGAACAGATATATTAGCCAGGCTCTTAAGTGGTGTAGGTGATCCGTAATAGTCAACCATTACTTTGTCAAGTAATGCAGGGTTTGCTCTGCCTGCCCTTACCGTATTAAGGTCCTCTTTTAAAACTGATATGCTCTTTTTGCTTTTTTCTTCAAGGTTCTTCTTGATCTTTTCCATCATGGGGGCCTCCTATTCTATTATTGTTCCTATATCTTCGCCAAGGACAGCTTTCATTACATTGCCCTCCTCTGCTATGGCAAAGACGTGAATTTTTATGTTGTTATCCTTGCAGAGTGTAGCTGCCGTCAGATCCATAACCTTGAGATCTTTTTCCACAACCTCCATGTGCGTCAGGCGGCTGAACTTCTTTGCATCGGGATAAAGCGCAGGATCTTTGTCGTAGACCGCATCTACATTTTTTGCCAGAAGTATGGTATCCACATCCATTTCAGCTGCTCTAAGTGCCGCCGTGGTATCAGTGGAAAAAAACGGATTTCCGGTTCCTGCACCGAAGATAACTATGCTTCCGTGTTCCAGATGGCTCAGGGCCTTTCTGCGTGCATAAGGCTCTGCTATCTCTCTCATTTCTATGGCTGTCTGCACCTTTGTAGGTACTCCCAGTGCAAGAAATGCATCCTGAAGCGCCAGCGAGTTCATCACCGTTGCCAGCATTCCCATGTAATCCGCTGTAGCTCTGTCCATGTCCTTGCTGGTTCTTCCTCTCCAGAAATTGCCTCCGCCTACAACTATGGCTACCTGCACTCCCAGATCATGAATCTGCTTTACCTCCTGGGCAACCTTTCGGGTCATGGCTTCGTTGATTCCGAAACGCTGCTGGCCGGCAAGAGCTTCTCCGCTTATTTTAAGTAACACTCTGTCATATATGGGTTTCATCCTCTACACCTCTCAACTCGTTAAACAAATGCTTTGTTTATTATATCATACCCTTTTTAATCCTGCAATGACTGTGCATCATAAAGCCGCGAATAAAGTCCGCCTTTTGCCATAAGCTGTTGGTGACTTCCTGCCTCCTTTATCTCCCCGTCTTCTATGAGAATTATTCTGTCTGCATCTTTTATGGTTGAAAGTCTGTGGGCAATTATGAGCGTGGTTCTTCCTTCTGACAATTTGCTGAAAGCCTTCTGTATCTGCTGTTCCGTTATACTGTCCAGAGCAGATGTGGCTTCGTCAAGGATGAGTACAGGCGGATTTTTCAGGAATATGCGTGCTATGGAAAGCCTTTGCTTCTGCCCTCCTGAAAGCAGCGTTCCCCGCTCCCCTACATAGGTGTCAAAGCCTTTATCCATTTGCATTATATCTTCGTATATTTCTGCCTGCTTTGCAGCCTGTATCACTTCTTCAAAAGATGCCTCAGGCTTTCCGTATCTGATATTTTCGAAAACCGTATCTGCAAAAAGGAATACATCCTGCTGTACTATTCCTATATTGCTTCTGAGAGAACTCTTGGATATGTCTCTCACATCAATTCCGTCAATGGATATACTGCCGCTTTCCACATCGTAAAATCTCGGTATCAGCTGGCATAATGTAGTTTTCCCGCCTCCCGAATGACCTACGATGGCAATGGTCTCTCCAGCTTTCACATCAAGGCATACATCACGGAGAACATCCTTTCCTCCGGCGTATCCGAATTCCACATGATCAAATTTTATCTCTCCCCTTACGTCCTTCAGTTCCACAGGATTTTCTGACTCGCTGACACTTGGCTGTATCCTCATAATCTCTGCAAATCTTTTAAGACCTGCAATCCCGTTGGTGAAAATTTCGGCCAGGGTGGCCAATTTTCTTACCGGAGTTATAAATGTAGTTATATAGAGTGTAAAGGTAATCAGATCAATATAATTCAACCTGTCCTGCATAATGAGCCAGCCTCCGAAGGCTATTACCATAACCTGCAGTATGCATATGAAAAATTCCAGAGAGGCGTTGAACCTTCCCATAGCTTTATAATAATCATTTTTAGAGTTTTTATAGGTTTCGTTGGAGCGCTCAAATCTTTCGTAATCCACCTCTGTATTGTCAAAGGCCTTGGATGTCTTCATCCCCGAAATAGTGGATTCAATATCGGCATTGATGTCTGCCATTCTCTGCTTAACCTTCCCTGAAGAGTCCAGCATGCTTTTTCTGAAAGACAAAACTATAGTCAGGAAAACAGGCACTGCTGTTATTACTACAAGAGCCAGCCGCCATTCCACTGTCAGCATAACTGCAATTGCTCCTATTATTGTGGCTGCTGATATAAGCAGGTCTTCAGGTCCATGATGAGCCAGTTCAGTTATTTCAAAGAGGTCACCTGTGAGCCTGTTCATCAGCTTCCCTGTTCTGTTCTTGTCGAAGAAATCAAAATCCAGAGCCTGAAAGTGTCTGTACAGATCTTCTCTTATATCTGCTTCAACTGATATTCCGAACTTATGTCCAAGAAAAGTTATTATATAGTTGAACACGGCTCTGAGCCCGAAGGTAAGAGCCATGATTATCATCACGGTAAAAAATGCCCTGTATAGTTTACCCGGAAGCAACTCGTACATGGCAAATCTGCTGACCAGCGGAAAGGCTATGTCTATGACTGCCACCATAAAAGCACAGCTCATATCCAGCAGAAACAGTTTTCTGTGAGCTCCGAAATACGAAATAAAGATTCTGAAAAGTGATTTACTAAAGTCTTTTTCTCTCTTGTCTGTCATAATTCACCTCAAAGATTCATGTTTATTACTATAAAACAGGGTGTCTTAAAGTCCATGGGAGGAACTTGACGGACACCCCGCTAAAAAATTCTAGATGTATGCTATTACTTCTATTTCAATCATTACATCCTTCGGAAGTCTTGCAACTTCAATTGCTGATCTTGACGGGAATGCTCCCTCAAAGTAGCTGCCGTAAACTGCATTGACAGCAGCAAAATCATTCATGTCCTTAAGGAAGCAGGTGGTCTTGATAATCTTATCCAGTCCGCTTCCCGCCTCTTCAAGAACGGCCTTAAGATTGGCAAAAACCTGTTTTGTCTGCTCTTCTATTCCGCCCTCGACAACTGCTCCTGTTTCAGGAACAAGAGGAATCTGGCCTGAAGTGAATACCAGATTGTCAAGGATATTGGCCTGAGCATAAGGTCCGATTGCTGCAGGTGCTTTTTCTGTTGCTACGATTTTTCTCATTTTTGTCCTCCTATTATTCTGTTAGTTATTTCAATAGCAAGATCCCTCTTTATATAAGGCAGGCCTGCTGAGGAATTAAGAAGCATTATCACGCCATCCACTATGCCCAGATGCGCTGCCGCGGGATGATAGCTTATATTGAGTATCTGCATTTTTTTATATGTACATATCGTCTGGTGTTTTGCAAAAAAACCGCCTGACAATATCATGCCTTCATCTGACGCCATATATCCTGCCGCTTTATGTGACATTATATACAGAAGGTTTATATATGCATCCATGACGGCCGGAACTGCCGCAGCCCACCACGGGCCGTGAAGGACAACTACGACAATGATACCTGCTGCAGCTGCAAGATGCCACTTTACGGATTTTACCAGACGGACTGTCATTCCTTTTTTTTCTTCTTTTATCACTTTGGCAATGTCCGCCCAGCTGTATTCCGGCACCAGCTCCTGAAGCTGCTCCTTCAGCTTTTCCTCCGGCAGTGACATGGTCAGATTGGAAGATTCTCCATCTTCATCACCGACTCCCACAGTGACGACCTTAACATTATATCTTTTGAATATTCTTGAAAAAGGCTGCTGTTCAATCTGCAGTGCAGTTATCTTATCAACAGGTATGGTATAGCTGCGCAGCTTTATGAGACCGCAGCGGACATGTACATCTTTTCCATCCCTGTACACTGTAAAATTATAATATTTTATGAATCGTTTTGCAATATTATAAATTGCAGTAAGAACCATTATGACTACAGCTATAAATCCCCCGAAGGCATCCCTTATAAACGCTGTAAATCCCATATTTCCTATATACCAGACCGAACCGCATATGCCTGCCAGTGCGATTATCAGACTGAACATCGGCATGTCGTAAAAGGCGTGAGCCAGCATATCTTTAGGCGAACTGGCAAATATCTTTTTCCCTTCTGAGGCTGCTTTATAAAGCTCGTCAGGCTGCCTTTCCTCTGACAGCGCCTTACCGGTTCCACTGCCCTTAAGGGCGCTCATTCTCTCAATCACCGTCTTGCGGAAGGCTATAGCGATATCTTCTCTGAAGACTATGGAAATGTCAGTCTCATTGGCTGTAGTCATGCTGTTGGTATCTATCTTGATGCGGTAAGTTCCTACCAGCCTTTCAAAGAGATTCCTTTCCATGTTTACTGCCGATATATTTTCGATGGCTATAGTATTTTTTACTTTCCTGAGGGTATTCCTCTCAATTATTATCAGATTGTCATCAAGAATGACCCATGTCTTTCTCCACCTGAGAAACTGGAAAATCAGCACACAAGCAGTAAGCACCAGAAGCCCTGCAAGTCCCCAGATTCCTCCGGTGCTGACAAGGCTTTTTATTCCGTCGCTTCCGATATCTTTTACCACATCAATTATAGTATCGATCTGGTTGAGCAGCATAAATACAATAACAACCCAGAATTGCCAGAGACTTTCAAAAATGGTGGAAAAATGGCAGCGTAATTTGATTTCTTTCATTTACTGCCTCTCTCTTTCCGCCAAAGCGATATCATTTATTTTCTTTTTCAGAGCCTCTGCAATTTCCTCAGCTCTCTCTTCCTTCAAGAATCTGATTCCCACATCTCCGCCTGCTGTCGTAACTCGGACAGTGGAAAGATTGAAAATTCTGGCTATAGGTCCCTGGGAAACTTCAATTTTGTGAAGTCTCTCCATAGGTACAATCTGCTCGGTAATCCAGGCAATGCCTTGTTTTACTCTTATGGCTTCTTCATCTATGCAGTATCTGTATCGCATATACCTGATATGGGGCACAAGAATCACATACATTACAGCAACCGCCCATGTCACGGCAAGTATCACCTTTCCCGCCGTTCCCAGCTGAGGAATAAGTATCACAAGCAGAGTTGCCGGTATCAGTACCAGTCCCCACACAATGGCTGCACTGATAATCATGCTTTTTTTTGCCGCCTTATCGGCAGCTATATAGTTTTTTCCGTTATCATCTCCCTGCATCTGCACTGTTCTATTCTCCTTCTCCGTTTTCTTCATACAGTTCAAGAGCAATTTCTCTGATAAACCTCTCTGTCTCTGGAACATCGGTATCGTTAGAAGTTATGACAAGCACAAAAGGACTGCGGGCAAATACTACAGATGCATCATGAGTGGTTCCTGTGTCTTCACCTGTTTTATTAGCTATTTTTTTCTTGCGTCCTATGTATCCCGGGATTTTGTGCCTTATCTGCTGAAGCAGCAGCACGTTTTCTATTTTTTCAGAGGTCTCTTCATCAACAAATTCCCTGTTATATATTTTTTTAAGGAGCATGGCGATTTCTGAAGGGCATATATAATTATCCAGCCCTCTGGCCGCTCCTTCGCTGTCGAAAAGTTCTCTCTCTGCTACGGTTTTCTTCAGACCCATCTCTTCAAAGTTCTCTTTGACTCTCTCCATTCCCACTGCCCGCATAAGCATATTCGCAGCTGTGTTATCACTCAGGGTAATCATAAGCCTGCAGAGGCTTTCTATGTCAATTTCCACATCTCCTGTTAATGATAAAAGTGCTCCGCAGCTTGGCATTTTATCCTCTTCTCTTACCAGAAACTTCTGGTCCCAGCTTAGCTGACCCTCTTTCACCAGCTTCGCAACACACATGAAAACAGGTAATTTGATCACACTGGCTGCTTTGAATACCTCGTCTCCGTTATAAGTAAGAGTCTCCCCTGTTTCGAGGTTCTCGTAATAAAAGCCTATTTTCCCTCTGAGACGGCTTACACGCTCCTCCAGATATCTCTGTTCCATCTGCTTCCTCCTTTTACACTTTTTTATATTAAAATTTTATCACAGAGCCCGCAAATGTCAAAGGCTCTCTATACTCTGAACATATATTTTTTCTTTCACCCGGCGGAATTTCACCTCAAAACGCCCATACTTCATACCATAGATTCTCTCCTGATCCCCCTGATATGCAGGCGGCGGATTTCTGCTCAATATTTCCTGTATGACTTCCAGTTCTCCGGCTTGTACCTCTGCCGGTCCGATATTTTCAAATAATACCTCTTCAGTTTTGTCTGGCGTCTCTCCCAGGATTCCTGTCTTTGCCTCCGGAATACAGTCTGCGTATGGAAGATACGGCTTTATATCGTATATGGGGGTTCCGTCCATCAGGTCAGCCCCTTGAACATATAGCTTTGGGCCGTCTTTCCCCTTTGTTTCCGTGCCAAGCAGTTTTACACACGAAAGTCCTATGGAGTTGGGTCTGAATGGAGATCTGGTAGCAAAAACTCCCACCCGTGTATTGCCTCCCAGTCGCGGCGGTCTTACTGTAGGCGAGAAAGTTTCTCTGTGTGACTCAGAAAAATCCCATAACAGCCACAGATGGGTGAATTCTTCTATGCCCCTCAAGGCCGCAGGATCGTCATAAGGATGAACAAAAGTTATGCAGCTGACATTTGATACGAGGCCGCTCTGTCTGGGTATTCCGAATTTTTCTTTAAAATCATTGTGGATATATGCTACAGGGTGCATGGTTTCCCCTTTCTCTTACTTTTTTGTTTTCAGTCAAGACGGACATCTGAATGTAATTATACATTGGTTACGGTATTTTTTGCAAATTATTTTAAAGAGCCGTTATTGACATCTTCTTCCCGTCATTTTAAGATAAAGGTACCACAAAAAGGAGGCTGTAAAATGCAGAAAAAGACCATATATGCCCGCGGACCGGAGTTCGGAAGCATACCGGAAAGAGAAGTCCGTACCGTGTCCGGCGATCTGATTGAAGAATACCTTACTATTTACCTCAACGCATATCCGGCTTTTAAAAACATCGGAGATGAAGGCAGAAGCAAATATCGCGCGAGATATCTGGATTCCATGAAGAATGACCGCAATATAAATTTCTGCGGACTTTTTGAAAACGGACAGCTGATTGCTCTTGCAAAACTCATAGATTTTTCCATGAATGCTTTCGGTAAGATGATTCCTGCAACAGGGCTCATGTCACTTGCAGTGCATCCTATGCACAAAAAGAAAGGCGCCGGTCTTGACATGGTTCGCTTCTTTGAAAAATACACCGTTGATTCAGGAGCCTCCGTATCGATGCTGCTTCCTTTCCGTATAGATTTTTATAGAAAGATGGGTTACGGCTACGGCAGCAAGCTGGAAGAGTACCGTATTCCTACCGTAAATCTGCCTGAATGCAGAGACACGTCAATGATAGAATTTCTCGGCTCTGACGATTTGCCGCGCATACTGGAATGTCAGGCAGCTTTTGCATCCAGAAATCACGGTATGCTCCTTAAATTTGAAGACGAAATCAGAGATATGGCTTCCGACTCGGACTCAAGACGTATAGGATATGTGCAGGACGGCAAGCTGCGTGGATACATGATTTACGAGTTTGTATGCGAAAGCGATGTAAATTATACTCTTAACAGAATTGAAGTAAAAGAATTCGCCTACGAAGACGGGAAAGTACTTCAGACTCTTCTTGGTTTTCTGCGCAACCAGTCAGACCTTGCCCGCACGGTTGTCATACGCACCGGGGAGGAAGACTTCTATCACATTCTTCCAAGCGCTCAGGACACCAGTGGAAACTATATAGATTTCGGATTCCTGCAGACAAATATCGGTGCCATCGGCACCATGTACAAAATCGTGGACCTTGAAGGCTTCATAACTGCTTCCTCTCATCGGAAATTCATTCCTGTAAACCTCAGTACCGGGTTTGACTACTATGATGAACTTGCCCACAGCGAAAAAACATTCAATATCGCTTTTGAAACCGATGAAAGCGGTAAAACTGCCCGCTGGCATGTCATTCCAAAGGATGCTCCTTGCGATGCGAGAGTAAAATGCAATCTGGCAGATCTGTCGGCTCTTCTTATGGGCAGCTGCAGGCTGGCTTCTCTTCTGCGCCTGGGAGGTGCGGAAATTTCCGATGATGCTTATGCAGACATGCTGGATTCCCTGCTTTGCTGCAAACAAAAACCATGGACAAATACAGACTATTAGCAAAAACAAGGTCGGCTTCATCAGCCGGCCTTGTTTTTCGCCTTGTTTATAATGAGGTCTGCTGCTACAGCAGTTCCTTTGTGTTGACGTATCCCTCAGCTATAACTTCAGTAGGACCGGTCAGGAAAATTCCCTCTTCATTAACGGTCACGAAAAGTTCTCCGCCGGGCACTTTTACTTTTACGTTGTCTCCGCTGACCATACCTCTTTCTTTAAGAACAGTTACTACCGCTCCTGTTCCCGTTCCGCAGGACAGAGTAAAGTCTTCGGCTCCTCTCTCGTAGGTTATGTCGGCAACCTCATCATTTCCGATTATCTCATAAAAATTAACATTGGCACCCTTAGGAAATTCCGGTGCTTTCCTCAGAGCTTTTCCCAGATCTCTCAGATCTTCCCGTTCCATTTCTTTAAGGCCTTTCATTTCCACTACGGCATGAGGTATTCCCGGATCGCCCAGTTCCAGATAAGCGCAATGGTACTTGTTTCCGCATGCGGACACATCCATCTCTTTTCTTACGGATACATCGTTAAGGCGAACTCTGTACATGCTTTCGCTCTGCCTGTAGCCGATGACCATGCCTGCTATGGTTTCAATATGCTGTACTTCTCCGGCAAATCCGTTTTCGTAACCGAACCTTGCAAGGCAGCGTGCACCGTTGCCGCACATCTCGCCGAAACTTCCGTCAGCATTATAATATCTCATTTTTAAATCTCCGCCAAACACAGGTGAATCCACCACCATCAGTCCATCAGCTCCTATAGAAAATTTTCTGTGGCATAGCTTTTCCGCAAGTTCACCCAGTTTTTCCACCGGTATTTTTGCTTCAATATTATTGATGATTATAAAATCATTTCCTGTTCCCTGCATTTTGGTGAATTCCATAGTTATCGTTCCTCTCTTTTATATACGATTTTTCCCCCTGTAACTGCGGCTTCCACTGCTATATCCGCAATTTCATGGCAGTCTGTCTCAAATATGTCACGGCTCAGTACAGTCATGTCTGCCAGTTTTCCTTTTTCCAGTGTCCCGCGTTCATTCTCTGCAAAAGCACCATAAGCGCAGTTTCCGGTAAACAGCTTTACCGCCTGGCGGACTGTAAGTTTCTGCCATGGCATCCATCCATCGGTTTTCTCACCGATGGAGTCTCTTGTTACGGCAATCTGTATGTTTTCCAGAATGTTGAAGTTTTCTACCGGTGAATCAGAACCTCCACAGCATACAACTCCTACATCTTCAAAGGTTCTCCACATATATGAGCGTTCTGCACGCTTGGTTCCCACACATCCTTCAACCATGTTCTTGTCCGATGCAACAAAAACCGGCTGTATGTAGGCGAGTATGTTTTTTGCTGCCATTCGTCCGGGCAGCGCAGGATCTGTTATCTGCAGATGATTTATTGCAAGTCTCAGATGTCTGTCACCGTATATCTCAATGGCCTTTTCATAAGCATCAAAAACCATCAGCGATGCTCTGTCCCCTATAGCATGGACAATTATCTGCATATCGTGTTCATAGGCATAGTTTACCATACGCTGCAGTTCTTCCCTGTCATGAACCATTGTTCCGCAGTTTTGGGAGGAACCTTTATAAGGCTCCTTCATAAGAGCGGTCCTCGCCCCCAGCGAACCGTCCTGATATAGTTTCACAGGTCCTATGGAATAGTAGCTGTCTCCGTCACCGGTTCTTATTCCTGAGTCAATGAAGTCCTTCATGTCTTCAAAATCTGTAAACGAAGCCTGTTCTCTTACTCTCACCGTAAGCCTTCCCTCCTCTGAAAGCTCCCGGTATGCCTGCATTATCCTATGGCGGTTCCGTCCCGGCAGTGACAGAAAATTATCACTTTCCACAGCGGTTATACCTGCCTGATTATATAGAGGCTGCACTGCAAGAATCATTTCTTTTATGTCATCTACTTCAGGCTCCTGCATGGCATTATAGCACAATTTTACTGCTGCTTCCGTAAGTATTCCGTTTTTTTCATCGATCTGGTGAATATAACTGCCTGTCTCCGGAAGGTTCATGACCATCTCCAGCGCCTTGCTGTTTACTGCCGCCACATGCCCGCAAACCCGGATAAACAGCACAGGCCGGTCTTGTGAAATCATGTCCAGGTCATTCCTGGTCAGAAAACGCCGATAATCTGTAAAATTATCGTTGTTCCATCCTCTTCCGTACAGCCACTTCTCCGGAGGCCGGTCTTTCATATCTCTGATGCGCCTGCGACCTTCCTCTATGATTCCGGAAACCGAGTCGGCATCATACATTTTGTATGATTTTTCAAGAAAACCATAATTAAGCATATGCAGATGCGAATCCGTAAATCCCGGAAGCACCGTCATACCTTTCAGATCTATGTACTGCCCGGCTTCAGGAAGGCTTCCGTCATCGGCATTACCCAGAAAGGAAATTCTGTCTCCACTTATGCCGATGGCAGAATACACATTGTCGCTACTGTCCATAGAGTATATTTTCCCGTTATAAAAAACCTTGTCCATATCAGAATTCTGTTCTTTCGTAAATGTCCATCATGGTTGTTATATAAGCACCCCGGCTGACAGCATGAATTATAAAATCCTCCAGCATTCTTATATTATGAGGTCTTCCGATTACCTGCGGATGCATTGTTACATTCAGGACCCCATCTTTTATATTGTCGGCACCATAATCCAAAGTGCTCTTCCATATTTCAAAAACCTGACTTTGCGGCTTCATCCCCGTTCTTGTCATCACAAATTCGGAGTGAGGGAAATCATCCATGTACCATGACACCGGCATTTCCACTATGTCTGCAGGCTCTCCAAACTCATTGCCTCTGTCAAAATGCACGATACAAGGTGCAGGGCAATATGGATAAAAGTCATTGCCCATGAGGCTGCTGTCATATTTAAAACCGTATTTCTGCAGCAGTTCAACGGTATTCGGGCTGAAATCAAAGCCAGGAGATCTGTATCCCTGCGGAGTTATACCAATCCGGTCAAGAGCTTCAAGGCCCTTGACAATTATATTCTCCTCTTCATGATAGGAAAGCTCAGTAGGGTCTTCATGAACATAACCATGGTGGCATATTTCGTGGCCTCCGGCACTTATCTCTCTGCATACATCGGGATAAGTGTCTGCAGTATGCCCCGGCACAAAGAAATTAGCCTTTATATGATACTTATCAAGAAGATTCAATATCCTTGGAACTCCTACTTCCGCACCGTATTCTCCTCTTGAGGTGTAAACAGGTGACGTTTTTCCAAAGGATTCCATCCATACTGACGAGGAGTCAAAATCAAATCCCAGATTTAAAGCTATGGTGCTGCCCTGCGGCAGTCTTACTTTGCCTGTCTTCTGCATCCGGACTACCTCCCTATTTAAATTCCAGGAAGCCGTCATCCACAGGTATGGTCACAGCGTTGATTCCGTCTGCTTCCGGAGATGCCAGGAATGCAGCCACCTCACCTATGGCTGACGGGTCAAGAGGTTTTTTGCGCATTCCCTTGGAGTAGAGTTCTTCAAAGGTTCCTCTCTCCTTGTCAATGTCCAGCATAGGTGTGTCTATAACTCCCGGGGCTATGGCCACCACTCTGATGTTGTAAGGTGCCAGCTCCAGTGCTGCCGCTTTTGTCATCATTTCCACTGCACCCTTGCTGGCGTTATATCCTATAATATTACCGCTGGCAACCTTGCCGTAAATGCTACCCATGTTTATTATGACGCCGGCGATTCCTTTTGAGGCCATCATGCGGGCACCCTGCTGCATACACATAAATGTGCCATACTGATTTATGCGAATAGCCCTGTCATAATCTTCATATGAGGTTTCCAGAAAAGGCCTGCTTGGGGCAACGCCTGCATTGTTTATAACTGCATCTATTCTTCCGAAAGTTTCCTCTATTGTATCAAAAATTTCTTTGACATCTTCCTGCTTCGATACGTCTGCCGCTATTGCCACAACCGCATCTTCACCGAATTCTCTTTTGAATTCCGATGCTGCTTCCTCTATTTTCTCCCTGCGTCTTCCGACTATTGCTACCCTATATCCTCTTTTCAGAAAACTCAAGGCACATGCCTTTCCTATTCCTGTTCCTCCACCTGTTACCAGTGCTGCTTTTCTCTCCGCCATGTCGTCCTCCTTAAAATGCTGCTTATCTGTTGAAATTGGTCCATATGTCTTTTTCTCTGAATTCCGGTTCAATACCTGCATCTTTGCCTGCTCTGATGGCTTTCATAAGCCATGCCAGATTTAATGCTGCCGTCTCCATTGTAAACAGACCTTCCTTGTCATTCAGAACATCGGCGGCATCGCCATGCCCGTGAATCATAGGCCAGTAATCAGCACTCACAATAGGCATCTGATTTATTGCCGGATATTTAGCTAATGCATCATATGAAGATGTGCATCCTCCTCTGCGTGCCACCACTGCTATGGCTGCAGGTTTATAACGGAGATTTTCGCCGCCTGCATAAAAGAATCGGTCCATAAATGATATCATGGAGCCTGCAGGTGAAGCATAATGAACGGGAGATGCAAAGACAAAGCCTTCAGCTTCTTTTGCCTTTTCTATTGCATCATTGACACAATCATCGGTGATGCATCTGCCCGTCAGACTGCACCCTCCGCACCCCATACATCCTCCTGCCGTTTCACTGCCCACATGAATTATTTCACTGCATATACCTCCGGCTGACAGAATATCAGCCATATATTTGAGAACGGTATATGTACAGCCTTCCTTATGAGGGCTTCCGTTTATCATGAGTACCTTCATATGTCTGCCTCCTTTGATTGTTTGTATCTTCAGACTACCATATTGATTTTGGATTTACAAGTGCAAATGCTTCTTTAAGGAGAATCATGTCTTCTTCTGAAGTTGACCATGATGTGGCCAGGCGTATTACCGTATGACTTTCATCATACTTCTCCCAGAAACTGTAAGCTATGTGCTTTTTTAGTTTTTCCAGCATTTTGTTTTCGATTATGACAAACTGCTGATTTGTAGGGGATTCCAGATAAAAAGGCACCCCTGCGTCGTGCAGTATATCTTTAAGTTTTTCGGACATGTCTATGGCATGGTGCGATATATCAAAGTACAGATCATCCGTAAAAAGCATGTCAAACTGGATTCCTATGAGCCTTCCCTTAGCCAGGAGTCCCCCTCTTTTTTTGACATAATTTGCAAAGTGCTCAGGTCTGTTGCCTTTGGTAAAAACCACGGCTTCACCGCAAAGAGCTCCTACTTTGGTCCCTCCGATATAAAATACGTCGCAAAGCTTTGCCACATCTGACAGCGCCATATCGCTTTGACGGCTTGCAAGTCCGTATCCCAATCTTGCCCCATCGATAAACAACGGCAGGCTGAATTCCCTGCATACTTCATAAAGATCCGTCAGTTCTTTTTTCGAGTAAATTGTTCCGTATTCTGTGGGATAAGATATATAAACCATTCCGGGGAACACCATATGTTCGCAATTCCCGTCCTCATGAAATTCTTCAATAAATCTTCTCAGATCAGGTGCGCATATTTTACCGTCCTTTTGCGGCAGTTCCAGTACTTTATGCCCCGAATATTCTATGGCTCCGGCTTCGTGGACACTTATGTGACCGGTAGACGCCGCCACAACGCCCTGATAATCTTTAAGCATAGCCGAAATCACTATGGAGTTGGTCTGAGTTCCGCCCGTAAGAAATTCGACCTCTGCTTCAGGACATTTACACGCATCTCTTATTTTTTCAGCTGCACTTCGGCAGTATCTGTCTGTGCCGTATCCCGGAAGACTTTCCATATTTGTTTCGGTAAGGCGTCTTAGAATTGCAGGATGCGCTCCCGCTATATAATCGCTTTCAAATGAAACCATATTTACCTCCTAAAAAAAACCACGGCGCTGTTCTGCCACCGTGGCTTAACTTCATATTTTCAGATTACAGAGTCAGTGAAGGTGCGGAATAAACCCTTGCGCCCAGCTCGCTGTCCAGCATATAGAGGCTCTTAGGGTCATCGCCGAACAGTTCATATTTTTTGACGAGGTTATCTGCATTAGTTTCTTCTTCTCCCTGTTCCTTTACGAACCAGTCCAGGAACTGCATGGTGCGGAAGTCTTTAACAGAATAAGCCGCATCATAGATATTATGAATCAGGCTTGTTACATACTGCTCATGCTTTAATCCTTCAGCCAGAACTGCCTTAGGGCTTTCAAGTTTTACAGCCGGCTTGTCGATGGCTTCCAGTACGATCTGCTCGCCGTTGTTCTGCAGATACTGAACAAAGAGCATTGCGTGGTCACGCTCTTCCTGAGCCTGGATTCTATACCAGTTTCCGAAGCCGTCAAGGCCCTGATCGTAATAGTAATTTGAAAAGTCAAGATACAGGTATGCAGAATAAAATTCCTTGTTAACCTGCTGATTTAATAATTCGACAACTTTTTTCTCTAACATGATATATCCTCCTTCTGATACTAATCAGTATAATTATCGAAGTATCCCTGAATGTATATGAACGGAGTCCCCTTGTCCCCGGATCCAGAGGTGAGGTCGCACAGAGAACCCAGGAGGTCTGTCAGCCTTCTCGGAGTAGTTCCCTCTGTTACCATCTGGCCTACAAGGTTGTCGTCCTTTTCTTTGATGGCATTTTCAATAGCTGCTTTCAACTCATCGCCCCGCAGATCTGCAAAGTCGTTATCTGCCAGATATTTCAGTTTAAGTTCGTTAGGCTGTCCGATAAGTCCGTCTGTATATCCCGGAGAAACCACCGGATCTGCCAGCTCCCATATTTTTCCGACAGGATCCTTGAAAGCTCCGTCACCGTAAACCATAACTTCCACAGTCTTTCCGGTTCTCTCTCTGATTTCATCCTGAACGCTCTGAACAAATTCACGGCAATTTACGGGGAACAGCTTTATAGTGTCCTCTGTAGCCTTGTTTGAGCCGAGGATTCCATATTCCGGATTGTACCCGGATCCATTTACCGGTGCATTGAGGAGGTCATCCATTCCGAGAACCACTTTTCCGCCGGCCTCCCTTACCAGTCTCTTGGTGCGTTCTCTTGTGTGAATATCCGCGCAGAGAACCTTGTCTGTATAATCAAGAATTTTACGAGGATTATTTGCAAAAATTATTTCTGCCTCTGCGCCTTCTTCTTCGATAATATCTTTGTAATAGTTTACATAATCCATATCTGTGAAGGTGTGGCGTGATTTGCCGAAAGTTGCCTCAAATTCAGCCTGGGTGAGAACATCTGTATAAGGGTTTACGCCTTTTGCGTCCAGCAGGTCCAGATCCAGCAGGTGGTTGCCCACCTCATCGCTGGGATAGCTGAGCATCAGTACTACTTTCTTTGCACCTCTGGCTATTCCTCTAAGGCAAATTGCAAATCTGTTTCTGCTGAGGATAGGGAATATAACTCCTATTGTTTCTCCGCCTAGCTTGTTTCTCACATCTTCAGCAAGCTGATCCTTGGTCGCATAGTTAGCCTGGGCACGAGCCAGTATAGACTCTGTAATTGCCAGAACGTCCTTGCTTCCTATTTCAAAGTCGCCCTTTTTAAGGCATTCCATCAATGTATCAACGACGATTTTTTTGAGGTCATCGCCCTCTTTGATTATAGGTCCTCTGAGACCTCTTGAAACTGTTCCTATACGTCTTTCCATCTTGTATTTCTCTCCTTAAAATGAGTTTCTCGGACATTTAATTATATCAATTATACAAATTATTTGTCAATTAAAATCACTTTTTGAAGTACGCAACAGCCGACTCAAACATCTTCATGTCAAATTCGCCCGGCACGTTGCGGTATATTCCTCTGCTTATTCTTTCGGAATGTCCCATCTTGCCCAGAACTCTTCCATCCGGTGAAATTATTCCTTCCACCGCCCAGTCTGAACCGTTAGGATTGAACTGTATCTCATTTGAAGCCGTTCCTTCCATATCTACATACTGTGTTATTATCTGCCCGTTCTGAGCCAGCCGGCTGAGGAGTTCCGATGACGCTATAAATCTTCCTTCCCCGTGAGAAACAGGTACAGTATAGATATCTCCCACCTTTGTACCTGACAGCCAAGGAGAGTTGTTGGAAGCAATTCTGGTACGCACCAGCTTGGACTGATGTCTTGAAATTCTGTTATATGTCAGAGTAGGGAAGGTTTCATCGGTATCCATTATTTTGCCGTAAGGCACAAGACCCAGCTTGATAAGAGCCTGGAACCCGTTGCATATGCCTGCCATAAGGCCGTCTCTCTTTTCCAGGAGCTCCGTTACCGCCTCTTTTATTTCCTGATTTCTGAAGAAAGCCGTAATCAGCTTGCCGGAACCGTCAGGCTCATCACCACCGGAGAAACCTCCCGGTATGAATATCATCTGACTGCTACGAACTTTTTGTGCAAATTCCGAAATGGAACGTGCCACGTCTGAAGCCGTCAGGTTATTTATGACGAATATTTCAGGTTGTGCTCCGGCTCTCATGAATGCCTTCGCCGTATCATATTCGCAGTTGGTTCCCGGGAACACAGGAATAAGAGCCTTAGGCTGAGCACATTTTATGGAAGCCGAGAATTTTTTCTCCCGGGTAAAGGACAATGTTTCCGGCTTTTCTCCCTGAACCGGAATATTGCAAGGATATACCGGCTCCAGCTTGTCTTCATAAAGACCGCACAACCTGCTGAGGCTTATGCTTTCACTGCCTCTTTCAATGGAATCTCTGCCGGTTGTCATTCCTATAAGCAGCGCATCATCCACTTCTTCTGCAGTTTCAATTATGAAGGCTCCGTAGCAGTATCCGAAAATTTCATCCAATGTCAGCGCATCGCTGTATTCAAATCCTATGGCATTGCCCATAGCCATCTTAAGCACCGCTTCAGCTATGCCGCCTATTCCCGGTGTATAGCATGCCTGCACAATTCCCTTTCTCATAAGCTGAGTCACTCTGTCGTAAAGACCCTTCAGTTTCTTTCCGTCAGGCAGCCCCTTCTGATTGTATTCAGGCTTTAAAAGATATACTCTGCTTCCTTCCTTCTTGAATTCCGGAGAAATAATATTGTCTATGTTTTCCGTGGTCACGGCAAAGGATACCAGAGTAGGCGGTACATCTAGATCCTCGAAAGTTCCGCTCATGGAGTCCTTTCCGCCTATTGAGCCTGTTTCAAGATCCAGCTGCGCGTCCAAGGCACCCAGCAGGGCGGAGAAAGGCTTTCCCCATCTTGAAGGATCTTTTCCCAGTTTTTCAAAATACTCCTGGAAAGAAAGATATACTTCTTCAAACTTGGCTCCTTCAGCCACCAGCTTTGAAACCGATTCCACCACTGCAAGATATGCACCGTGATAAGGGCTCTTTTCCATTATAAACGGATTGTATCCCCAGGCCATTAGGCTGCATGTTGATGTGTCTTTCTTTTCTGCCGAAACTTTGTTTACCATGGCCTGAATCGGGGTTCTCTGATATTTTCCGCCGAAAGGCATCAGTACGGTTCCTGCTCCTATGGTGGAGTCAAACCTTTCAGAAAGACCTCTCTTGGAGCATATGTTCAGGTCAGAAGCAACTGCCTCATAGCTTTCCTCAAAGCTGCCTTGCGCCTTCTTGGCATATTCAACCGGCACTGCAGTTTCAACCGTTATATGTTTTTCAGCTCCGTTGGAGTCAAGAAATTTTCTTGAAATATTGACGATATTCCTGCCGTTCCAGTGCATGGAAAGTCTCGGCTCCGCAGTTACACGCGCAACCACCGTGGCTTCCAGGTTTTCGGCTCTTGCCAAACTGCAGAAGAGCTCAACGTCTTTTTCCGCTACCACAACGGCCATTCTTTCCTGAGATTCGCTGATGGCAAGCTCCGTTCCGTCAAGGCCTTCGTATTTCTTCGGAACCTTGTTCAGGTCTATCTCGAGGCCGTCTGCCAGTTCTCCGATAGCTACTGAAACTCCGCCTGCTCCAAAGTCATTGCATCGCTTTATGAGCTTTGACGCTTCAGGATTTCTGAATAGCCTCTGAAGCTTTCTTTCCTCCGGCGCATTTCCCTTCTGAACTTCTGCGCCACAGCTCTCAAGGGAAGAAAGATTATGGGATTTGGAGGATCCGGTGGCTCCGCCGCATCCGTCTCTTCCTGTTCTTCCGCCTAAAAGAATAACTCTATCTCCTGCTTCAGGTCTCAGTCTGACTACATTTTCTGCCGGTGCTGCTGCAATTACGGCACCTATTTCCATTCTCTTTGCTACATATCCCGGGTGGTATATTTCGTCCACCTGTCCCGTGGCAAGTCCTATCTGATTGCCATAGGAACTGTAGCCGGCTGCTGCTGTGGTTACCAGCTTTCTCTGAGGCAGTTTCCCCGGTATGGTTTCCGAAACAGGTACAAGAGGATCTCCGGCACCTGTGACTCTCATGGCTGCATATACATAACTCCTGCCTGAAAGCGGATCCCTAATGGCTCCGCCCACGCAGGTGGCTGCACCTCCAAAAGGCTCAATTTCCGTAGGGTGGTTGTGAGTCTCGTTTTTAAAAAGAAGAAGCCATTCTTCTTCCCCGCTGTCTGTATCAACTTTTATCTTGACAGTGCATGCGTTTATTTCTTCCGATTCGTCAAGCTTTGACAGCTTCCCTTCTTTTTTAAGATGTTTTACGGCTATGGTTCCTATATCCATAAGTGTGACCGGCTTGGTTCTTCCCAGGGATTTTCTCAGATCCATGTATCTGTCGTAAGCTTCCTGCAAAGTGCTGTCAGCAAATTTGACGCTGTCTATAGTTGTATTGAAGGTAGTGTGGCGGCAATGATCAGACCAGTAGGTATCAATCATTTTTATTTCCGTTATGGTAGGATCTCTGTCTTCGCTGTCAAAGTATTGACGGCAGAATTTTATGTCTTCAAAATCCATGGCCAGTCCTCTGTCCTCAATAAAGGCTGCCAGCTCCTCATCACTCATGCTGCGGAATCCGTCTAACGTTTCAACTTCTTCCGGAATGTCATAGTCTGCTGCAAGAGTTTCAGGCAACGCCATATCAGCCTCCCGGGCTTCGACGGCGTTGATTACATATTTCTTGATGGCTGAAATTTCCTCATCGGAGGCTTTTCCGTAAAGAGCATATACTTTGGCTGTTTTTACGGCAGGCCTTTCTCCTCTGGTTATTATCTGGATACATTCGGCCGCAGAGGAAGCTCTCTGGTCAAACTGTCCCGGCAGATATTCCACTGCAAAGACGTAATCCGCTTCCGGCAGACTTTCTGTCACATTATCCAACTGAGGCTCGGAAAACACCGTATTTACGGAATAGTCAAAGAGATCCTTTGCCAGGTTCTCCACATCGTATCTGTTAAAAAGTCTTACCTTTTCGATTCCCTCAATCTGCAGCAATTCTCTGATGTCGTTTCTTAATGCAGCGGCTTCATTATCAAGCCCGGGCTTCTTTTCCACAAAAATTCTGAAAACCATTAAATTACTTCCTTTCTGCCATGAGGGCACGTTTTCCTATATCTGTTCTGTAATATGCGTTTTCGAAGCTGATTGTCTTTACGGTCTGATAGGCCTTATCTATGGCCTCTGCAAGAGTCTCTGCAGTTTCTGTTACTCCCAAAACTCTGCCTCCGGCGGTGACGAGTCTGCCATCTTTCAGCTTTGCGCCTGCCACATAAATGTTTTTGTCTTCAGGCATGGTTATTTCAAAGCCTGTCTCATACTTTGAAGGATATCCCTCTGATGCCATCACCACACAGGCCGCACTCTTGTCAGCAAATCTGACTTCTGCCTCATCCAGCTTCCCTTCATATATGCTGAGCATTATGTCCGCCAGGTCACTCTCAAGAAGCGGCAGCACCACCTGAGTCTCAGGATCTCCGAAACGGCAGTTATACTCTATTACCTTAGGTCCTTTTTCCGTAAGCATAAGCCCGAAGTAAAGACATCCGGAGAAAGTTCTGCCCTCCTTGTTCATGGCATCAATGGTGGGTCTGAAAATGGTTTCCATACATTGAAGAGCAATTTCCGGCGTGTAATAAGGGTTTGGAGCCACAGTTCCCATGCCTCCCGTGTTAAGCCCTTTGTCGCCGTCAAGAGCTCTTTTATGATCCATGGATGATACCATAGGCACTATTGTCTTTCCATCCGTAAAGGACAGCACGGAAACCTCAGGTCCTGTAAGAAATTCTTCTATAACCACTTTGCTTCCGCTGTCTCCGAAAATTCTGTCTTCCATTATTGTCTTTACGGCGTTTACGGCCTCTTCCCGTGTTTCGGCAATGATGACGCCTTTCCCCAGTGCCAGCCCGTCAGCCTTGACAACTACGGGTACAGGACAGTTTTCCACATATCTGAGAGCCTCTTCAGCTTCCGAAAAAGTCTCATAAGCTGCTGTCGGAATGTTATACTTCTTCATCAGATCCTTTGAGAAAGCTTTGCTTCCTTCTATTATGGCAGCCCTTCTGTCCGGGCCGAAAGTTTTGATTCCTTTTGCCTTGAGAGCATCTACAGCTCCCAGCACAAGAGGATCATCCGGCGCCACTACTGCCAGATCTATATCATTTTTCGCAGCAAAATCCGCAATTCTGTCTATTTCCTTTGCTCCTATATCTACACACTCTGCATCGGCTGCAATACCACCGTTGCCGGGAAGAGCATATATCTTGCTTACCTTTTTGCTTTCTTTAAGCTTTTTTATAATGGCATGCTCTCTGCCGCCTCCGCCTACTACCAATACTTTCATTTTAACCTCCCGATTGAACTGACTAATGGTGGAAAAGTCTGATTCCCGTCATCGCCATTACCATGCCGTGCTTGTTACATGTGTCAATAACATTATCATCTCTGATGGAGCCTCCCGGCTGAGCAACATATGTCACCCCGCTTTTTGCCGCTCTTTCTATATTGTCACCGAAAGGGAAGAATGCATCGGAGCCTAAGCATACACCCTTTAGGCTCTTGAGATATTCTCTCTGTTCCCCTCTCGTAAATTCTTCCGGTTTTTCGGTGAAGAACTGCTGCCAGTTTCCTTCTCCGATAACATCCTCAAAATCTTCTGACAAATATACATCAATGGCGTTGTCTCTGTCCGGTCTTCTGATTTCGTCTTTGAAAGGCAGGTTGAGAACCTTCTCATGCTGGCGGAGATGCCATTTGTCCGCTTTTTCTCCTGCCAGTCTGGTGCAGTGAATTCTTGACTGCTGACCTGCTCCTACGCCTATGGTCTGCCCGTCTTTGGCATAACATACGGAGTTGGACTGAGTATACTTGAGAGTTATGAGAGCAATCACCAGATCCCTTTTTGCTTCTTCCGTCATTTCCTTGTTGTCCGTAACTATGTTGTTGAGCATTTCGGTATCTATTCTGAGATCGTTTCTCTTCTGTTCAAAGGTTATTCCGTACACCTGCTTGTGTTCAACAGCAGCCGGTACATATGAAGGATCAATTTTTACTATGTTGTAATTTCCCTTTTTCTTTCCTTTAAGTATTTCCAGCGCTTCCGGCTCAAAATCCGGTGCTATTATTCCATCAGACACTTCTCTTGCAATGAGGCGGGCGCAGGTGACATCACACTTGTCAGAAAGAGCTATCCAGTCTCCAAAGGAGCTCATTCTGTCCGTCCCTCTGGCTCTTGCATATGCCGTAGCTATAGGAGACTCGTCCAGTCCCTTTACATCATCTACGAAAAAAGCTTTTTTGAGATTTTCATCCATGGGAACTCCCACTGCTGCGGAAGTAGGGCTCACATGCTTGAAAGATGTGGCCGCACACATTCCGAGAGATTCCTTTATTTCCTTTACCAGCTGCCAGCTGTTCATGGCGTCCAGAAGATTTATGTATCCGGGACGTCCGTTTAAGATTTCAACAGGCAGATTGCTGCCATCCTCCATGAATACTTTTGCAGGCTTCTGATTGGGATTACAGCCATATTTTAATTCGTACTCTTTCATTTTCTACCTCTGCTCATTCTTGTTTATAAGTCTGGTCTCAACAGTGCCGCTGCCCAAATCGGCATACATCACATAAAGAGATATCTTGTTTTCTTCGTTTAAGTTATCCCATATCTCCCGGGTAAACTCGTCAATATTCTCCGGAATTTCCACTCGCTTGGGCTCTCCCTGGAAAGTAGGAAGCGGGTTGCCGTCACCCTGATATGTATGGATGAAATGTCCCAGCCCGCATATTGCCGGGTAATTATAGAAAAAGCGGCTGCAAGCGCTTCCCTTTTCGTCAGCGCTCTTAAGAATGCTCATTTCATATGAAAAGTCATCTTCTCCTACGGTTATCATTCCGCTTATTCTAGGTGTGAAGTTGGGAGCATCCGGCTCAAACTCTCTGGTCATGAGAGCATCACGGAAACTTTTTCCGGCTTTAACGGCATCGTACACAGTATCAGTCTGGTCGCCGTTGGTGACTATCAGATGATTTTCCATCGGCGCAACTGCCCTATATATGATAAGAGACGGGTCCTCAACTTTGGACTCGTCAAAAGGTCTGGTGTATACGCTTCCGTCTTTGGCTATATCAAAAATTCTGTTGCGGCTGTTTTCACTTCTTCCCATTATGAAGTAAGCGACCGCTGCCTTTCCCGAAGGGCTCCTGCCTATGACGATTCCTCGTCCGACATATGGGTTGGATCCTGTCAGGTCTTTTATTCTGCTTATCTCGTAAACACTCATTTAATTACCTCTCACTATTTCCCGGGCAATTTTCTGGCAGGCCCGCGGAAGTATCTTCCATTCTGCCTCTTCCATTACTCTGCGCTGCAGAGTTTCCGGAGTGTCGTCCTCCATTACCTCTACTGCTTTCTGCATAATTATTTTTCCCCCGTCGGGTATCTCATTGACGAAATGCACCGTGGCCCCTGTCACCTTTACGCCATAGGCCAGCGCTGCCTCATGAACATGGAGTCCATAGAAGCCTTTGCCGCAGAAAGAAGGGATAAGGGACGGGTGAACATTGATTATCCGGTTGGGATGCTTTCCCGTGAACTCCGCACTGAGTATGCTCATGAATCCTGCCAGAACGATAAGATCGATATCATACTCAGAAAGAAGATCTTCAATTCTCTTTTCAAACTCAGCGCGGTCCTTACAGTCTTTTAAAAGAACCACTTCTGCCGGTATTCCGGCCTTATCGGCTCTGGTAAGGGCATAAGCTCCGGCGTTGTTGGATATCACCAGAGCTATTTTTCCGTCTTTTATGATTCCGCTTTCCTGCGCATCTATCAGAGCCTGCAGATTGGTTCCTCCGCCGGATACCATGACCGCTATTCTGGCTACCGACATATCATCACCTTTTCATCTTCAGACTTCACGATGGATCCTATTACATAGGCATCCTCACCTGCTTCTTTTAATATGTCAAGAGCCTTGTCTGCCTCTTCAGCTGATACGACACAGGTCATTCCCACGCCCATGTTAAAGGTATTGAACATGTCATGTTCAGGAATTCCTCCGGCTTCAGCTATAAGTCTGAATATAGGAAGTATCTTAAGCGCTGACTTGTCTATTTTGGCACAGCATCCGTCAGGAATGCTCCTTGGGATATTTTCGTAAAAGCCTCCTCCTGTAATGTGGGATACGGCTTTTACTTCCACGCCTTTGAAAAGCGCCAGCATAGGTTTGACGTATATCTTCGTAGGGGTGAGAAGGGTCTCTCCCAGGGACGCTCCTCCCAGAGCTTCTACAGGTGCCTTGAGATCGGCGTTTTCCACGTCGAAAACCTTTCTTACCAGAGAAAAGCCATTGGAATGAACTCCGCTGGAGGCAAGGCCGATTATCACATCACCTTCCTCGACCTTGTTCTTATCAAGAACTCTTGCCTTGTCCACGGCTCCCACAGAAAATCCTGCAAGGTCGTATTCATCTTCGCTGTAAAATCCCGGCATTTCCGCAGTTTCTCCTCCTACAAGCTCACAGCCGGACTGAACGCATCCTTCTGCGATTCCCGATACGATTGAAGCAATCTTCTCAGGATAGTTCTTGCCACAGGCAATATAGTCCAGGAAAAAGAGTGGCTTTGCTCCGCAGCAGATAATATCGTTTACGCACATGGCAACGCAATCTATACCCACCGTGTCGTGCCTGTCCATGAGAAATGCCAATTTAAGCTTTGTACCTACTCCATCGGTGCCGCTTACCAGTACAGGATTTGGCATTTCCGTAATGTCCAGTTCAAACAGGCCGCCGAAACCGCCTATATCAGAACTTTTTCCGCTGACAACGGTTCTGGCGATATGAGTCTTCATAAGTTCTACGGCTTTGTATCCGGCTGTAATGTCAACTCCCGCCTGGGCGTAGCTATCCGACTTTGATTTAGTATTCATTTCCTATTCCTTTCCGTTCCAACAATAAGTGCATAACTTGCATGGTTCCAGCCCTATTGCCTCTATTATTCCTTCAAGAGACTGGAAGTCCAGAGAGTCAAACTGGAATTTGTCACATATGGCTTTTCTGAGGGACTTTCCTCTCTCTGTTCTGAAGTCACTGTACTCTTCAGTATGATTAAGACCCTCTTCGCCTTCTAACTCTACTATAACACGTCTTGCGATAAGTTCCATCTCATTTTTTGCCGATGAGAAATTTAAATATTTGCATCCGTACATTATAGGCGGGCAGGCGGAACGCATATGTACCGCTTTTGCACCGTTTTCATAGAGAAATTCAACAGTCTCCTTAAGCTGAGTTCCTCTTACTATTGAATCGTCCACAAAGAGAAGGTTCTTGTCCTGTATCAGCTCGTGAACGGGTATCTGCTTCATCTTTGCGACTTTGTTTCTTTCTTTCTGATTTGCAGGCATAAAGCTTCTCGGCCATGTAGGAGTGTATTTTATAAAAGGCCTTGCAAATTGAATGTGTCTCTCATTGGCGTAACCTATGGCATGAGGCGTACCGGAATCCGGCACTCCGCAAACGTAATCTATGTCCTGAGCCTCACCGCTTTCCATGTCGTTTCTGGCCATTATCTTTCCGTTGCGGTAACGCATTACCTCCACATTCACACCCTCATAATTGGATGTGGGATATCCGTAATATGACCAGAGAAACGCACATATTTTCAGCTCATCTCCCGGCGGGTTAAGCTGTGTTATGCCTTCAGGTGTAAGCTCAACTATTTCTCCCGGTCCAAGATCTCTTTCATCATCATATCCCAGTTTCTTGTAGGCAAAAGATTCAAAAGAAACGCAGTATCCGTCCTCACCTTTTCCCACCAGCACCGGAATTCTTCCTACTTTATCTCTTGCGGCAATTATAGCTCCGTTTTCTCTTAGTATAAGAATAGAGGCCGTTCCTTCTATGGAGCTCTGGGCAAATTTTATACCTTCTGCAAAAGTGCTCTTCTGATTTATGAGCGCTGCCACAAGCTCTGTCGAATTAACTCTGCCTCCCGTCATTGCGTCGAAGTGGCCGCCGCTGGCTGCAAAATACTTTTCTATCAGCTCATCGGCATTATTTATTCTACCTACGATACATATAGCATAGGTTCCTAAACTTGATCTGATTAAAAGAGGCTGCGGATCGGAATCGCTTATGCATCCGATGGCCGACGTGCCTTTCATCTCGTCAAAAATATTTTCGAATTTAGTTCTGAATGGTGAATTTTCTATATTATGTATTTCTCTTTGCAGGCCTATTTCTTTATCATAGGCTGCCAGGCCGCCGCGGCGGGTTCCAAGGTGTGAATGATAATCCACACCAAAGAACACGTCAAGCATGCAGTCATTTTTAGAGGCTATTCCAAAAAAACCGCCCATTATTTCCTCCTCGTACAAATTGTACCGTTATGTTTTATGCAGTTATTCTGCGAAGAAGAGTTCTGACAGAGTCATCGGATCGATGTACTTGCCATCTTTGTAAACACGCATATTTCCTGAAGCGATTTCGTCAATAAGCATAACCTTGCCGTCCTTATCGTATCCGAATTCGAACTTGATGTCGTACAGAACCAGGCCTTTTTCCTTTAAGTCATCTGCTACGATCTGAGTGATCTTCTGAGTCATTTCCTTGATATCTTCATACTGCTGGGCAGTCATGATTCCCAGAACCTGCAGTCCGTCCTTTGTTACCAGCGGATCTCCCTTGGCATCGTTCTTGAAAGTCATTTCCACATATGCAGGCAGGTCTGCTCCCTCTTCAACATATTCTTCATAGCGGCGATAGAAGCTTCCCACTGCCTTGTGACGGCAGATAACTTCCAGACCTTTACCGAATACCTTTGCAGGCAGAACTTCCATTGTAGTATCATCCAGATCTGCATTTACGAAGTGTGTTCTGATTCCTGCCGCATTTATCTTTTCAAAGAAGTATATGGACATGCGAAGGTTTACATCGCCCACGCCTTCGATTGTGAGTCCCACTGAATTTTCGCCCGGGTCGAAGACGCCGTCTTTTCCTGTGCAGTCATCTTTGAACTTCAAAAGATAATTGCCGTTGTCCAGTGCAAATACATTTTTGGTCTTTCCTGTGTAAACGAGATTCTTTTCCATTTTTCTGCTCCTTTTTTATAAATATTTTGCCGATAATGCGGCATCTTTTTCCAATACCTTCTGTGCATCTCTGTCTCTTTTGGCCTGAAGTCTTTCTGCTGCATCTTTGTCTTCAATGGCCAGCATCTGGACAGAAAGCAAAGCGGCATTCACTGCTCCGTCTATGGCAACTGTGGCAACGGGTATTCCCGATGGCATCTGTACAGTTGAAAGAAGAGCGTCAATGCCGTCTAAAGTCGATGATTTTACAGGTACTCCGATAACAGGCAGGCATGTGTTGGCTGCCAGCGCACCTGCCAGATGTGCTGCTTTTCCCGCAAAAGCTATAATAGCTCCGAAGCCGTTTTCTCTTGCATTCTTTGCGAATTCTGATGCTTCTGCAGGTGTTCTGTGGGCAGAGTATATATGTACCTCAAAAGGCACTCCCAGTTCCTGTAAAGTTTCTATGGCTTTTTCTGCGATTTTGAGGTCGCTGTCTGAACCCATCACTATTCCGATTTTTTTCATAACATATCCTCCTGATATTCTACTGAAAAATCTATATTGATTATAACAAGTCATAGAAATCTTTGTCAATAGAAATACCGACAATAAATTTCATCTTTGCTTTATACATTCGTTATGTATCGAACATTTTACCTATATTTTTTTATATTATTCGCATTTTATCTGCGTTGACTTTTGTTTTTCATAATGCTATACTTTGATATATTTAAATTATATACTTCGATATATTTAATTTACCGTATGCAAAATTTTTTACATGTGAGGCTGCAGAATTTTTTACACCCTCATAGGTAAATTTTTTTGCACTGTGAAATCCAGACATCTTGCAATCTCAGCTGATGCCACGGAGCTTCACATACGCAAAGGAGAAACCATGTCCGAATACATTCTTACAATATTCGAAATAGTCGGCGTTATTGCTTTTGCCGCTTCCGGCGCTATCGCCGGCATCGAAAAAAAGATGGATATTTTCGGAGTATCCATACTGGGACTTACCACCGCCGTGGGCGGAGGAGTTATCAGAGATCTCATCCTCGGCATCACACCTCCCATGACCTTCAGAAATCCCGTCTATGCAACCATGGCCATCATAGTTTCTTTCGTGGTCTTTTTCGCTGTTGCCAAGAAACCATCCTTTAAGTACAGACATTACTACGATATTCTGATGTTTATAATGGATTCAATAGGACTGGGGATATTTACGGTAATAGGAATAAACACCGCATACACTTCCAATCCAGATTACGGCATATTTCTTCTGGTTTTCGTAGGCGTGGTAACAGGCGTCGGCGGCGGAATCATGCGTGATATCATGGCAGGCAACCCTCCTTATGTTTTTGTGAAACATTTCTACGCATGCGCATCAATAATCGGCGCACTTCTCTGCGTTTACTCAAGACCATATATAGGCTCCGTATACTCTATGTTTCTGGGCACTGCAGCAGTGATACTGCTTCGTTTTCTGGCAGCCCGCTTCCGTTGGAGCCTTCCAAAGCCTCGATAAAAAACGGCATCCGGATGGAATGTATACCATCCTGAGATGCCGTTTTTGTTATTCTATGTATTTATCTTCTTCGTCATTATCCTCAAAGTCCAGAGGCTTAAATGCGGATTCTTTAAGTCTGTCTCTGAAAACCACCATTATTACAACTATAAGTACCACTACAGCTATAAAGGCATAGAGAATTATCTTCACATCTCCGGACCTTGACATAATCAGATCGTCAGCAGCGTCATCGGAAACATACCAGTTAAGAGTGGCCGTAAGCTCTGAGTTCTGATATCTGTCTCCTACCGGACCGTCAAAGTATATGGTTACTTCGTACCTGGTATCGTTCTTCTTGGACGCATTGGCGGTCTTTTCCTCTTTATATACCTGATTATTCAGGTCTTTGAAATTATCATCAAATATGACCTTGTTGCTTGTTGTGTCATATACTTTGATATTCAGATCCTGGTCTATTCCATCGGTGGCTTTTTCAACATCGATTCTGAAAAACAGATCCATTGCGGCAGTATGGTTAACTCTCACTATGTAAGGCACCACCATGGTGTCTCCCTCTTTCATGCCCGAAACTTCAATGGTATCGCTTACCTGAGGTTTTTTGCTTCTGAGCTCAAGTGAAATCTGATTCTGCACATCATCATTGAGTGCATCTCTGGCATCCGGATTGTCTTCACCGATGCTGAAGCCTATGGCTGCTGCCAGAAGAATGATTATAAGTAAAATCAATGCGCGGCTTATTCTCTTATTCTTTTTGTTGTCCATCATAAAAGTCTCTCTTTCGGGTTAATTTCCTGCCTGACAAAACATTAAAGCTTTCCGTCAGATCCTGATGTTTCACTTCTTTTGGTTCAAACTTCATTATATTAAAGGCCAGCTGCTGAAATCCTCCGGAAGCAAATGGAGCAATCAGAGTTCCTATTCCGATAGGTCCTCCCAGCCCCCATCCTATCAGCAGCACCACTGCCAGAATAATGACATTTACGGCTCCTATGGGCACCCTGGGCATTCTCCGGCCTATTGCAACCTGCATGGCGTCTCTCGGCCCACAGGAAAGTCCTGCCTTCATGTATATGTACTGAGAGAAGCCTGCTATGAAAAAACCCAGAAACATCATGGGCAGGCTTATCCACATACTGTTCTGCTTGGGAATAAGGTCGAGCCAGTTGAGAAGATCAACAGTCTTTCCTACAACTACAGCATCCAGGATTGTTCCCAGTCCGATTTTTTCTCTCAGCAAAAGGTCTATACATATAACTGCAAAAGAAATCATGATAGATGCAGTACCATACAGCACCCCCAGTTTGTCAGCCAGTCCAAGGCAAAATGCATCCCATGGATTCACTCCTATGTTTGCCTGGATTACCAGGTACACTGCCACTCCGAAAAGCATCAGCCCCAGTGTGGCCGTAACAGAGTTCTTTAAAATTCCAAGTCTCGTATCGTTCATCCGGTCCTCCGCAAGGTCACATTATATGCATAGGAGTTATTATACTACATGGTTTGCCGATTTGCATCAAAAACTTGCTTTTTATTTACTCTATTGCTGTAACTCTGTAGTCCTGTTCTTCTACAGCCTGTCTGAGGACTTCATTTTCCAGTTCTGAAGAGCATATAACCACAGCAGTGCCCTTTTCATGGCTTACCTCTGCGGATTCCACACCTTCTATACCTTCAAGTGTCTTTTTCACTGTGGCCTCACAGTGTCCGCACATCATTCCTTCAATTTTCATCGTCTTTTCCATAAGTTTATCTTCCTTTCTTTTTTTTCTGCTTTTTATTTTATGGTCTTTTCTTTCATCATACACATTGACAAGGTTCAGCCTCAGCGCATTTGTCACAACGCAGAAGCTGGACAGGCTCATGGCTGCAGCCGCAAACATGGGGTTAAGCTGCCATCCTAAAGCCGATATAAAAACTCCTGCTGCAAGAGGTATCCCTACAACATTGTATATAAATGCCCAGAAAAGATTTTCATGAATTATTTTCAGCGCAGATCGGCTGAGTCTTATGGCTGCAGGAACATCCCGCAGACTATTTTTCATAAGAACCACGTCCGCAGCGTCCACAGCTATATCAGTCCCTGCTCCTATGGCAATTCCCACGTCGGCCCTTGTAAGTGCAGGAGCGTCGTTTATGCCATCTCCCACCATGGCAGTCTTGCCCTGTTTCTGAAGAGTTCTTATCACTTTTTCTTTTTCAGACGGCAGAACCTGTGCTATTACGCGGCTGATTCCGGCTTTCTCTCCGATGGAACGAGCTGCCGCCTCATTATCTCCGGTAAGCATAACAACCTTTATTCCCATATTTTCAAGTTCTTCAACTGCCTTATGGCTATCTTCTTTTATGGAATCCGCTACCGCAATCATGCCTATCATCTTCCCGTCTTCAGAAAAAAACAGGGGAGTCTTTCCCTGAGAAGATATTCTGCGGGCTTCTGCCGAAATGTTTTCTGTTACCTCGGCTTTGCTGCTGATGAATTGGAGATTTCCACCTGCAATTACCCTACCTTCACGAACAGCAACAAGACCCCTTCCCGGCAATGCTTCGAATTCTGAGACCTCTGCTGCTTCCATTCCTCTTCGCGAAGCCTCCTCCACTATGGCTACGGCCAGCGGGTGTTCGCTCCTGCTCTCAAGGTCAAAGGCAAGGCGTAAGAGCTGCTCCTCATGGACGCTTTCTGCTGTTACGATGTCGGCAACCTCAGGATGTCCCTTTGTTACGGTTCCCGTTTTGTCAAGGGCTACTATCTGAATCTTCCCCGTTTCTTCCATGGCGGCAGCCGTTTTAAACAGTATACCGCTCCTGGCACCTTTGCCGCTGCCGGCCATAATAGCTACCGGCGTTGCCAGCCCCAGTGCGCACGGACAGCTTATCACCAGCACCGATATGCCCCTTGCCAGTGCAAATCCCATGCTCTGTCCTGCTGCAAGCCACACTGCCAGAGTCAGCAGCGATATTGCCATAACGGCAGGTACAAATATTCCGGATACTTTGTCAGCTATTTTGGCAACAGGGGCTTTGGTGGCTGCCGCATCGCTGACAAGCCTGACAATCTGAGCCAGCGTAGTATCTTCACCTACTCTTACAGCTCTGCATTTAAGATAACCCGAAGTGTTTATGGTTGCCGCAGATACGCTGTCTCCCTCTCCCTTTTCGGCAGGTATGCTTTCACCGGTAAGGGCTGACTCATCTATTGCACTTTTACCTTCAACAATTGTGCCGTCCACAGGAACTCTTTCTCCCGGACGCAGCACAAAAATGTCTCCTTTTTTTACCTGAGCCACAGGCACGATTACCTCCCGGTCTCCGCGGATGACAGTTGCTTTTTCAGGCGCCAGGCTCATAAGGCGCCTGATGGCATCTGTCGTTTTTCCCTTTGACCGCGCCTCCAGCATTTTACCTACAGTTATAAGTGTCAGTATCATGGCTGCAGATTCAAAGTAAAATTCGTGCATGTAACCCTCTACTGAACTAATGTCACCCTCAAGCTGAGCATCTGTCATTAAAAAAAGCGCTGCCGTGCTGTAAATGAAAGCCGCTGCAGCTCCTATAGCCACCAGTGTGTCCATATTCGGAGCGCGATGAATCAGCCCCTTAAATCCGCTTATAAAAAATTTCTGGTTTATCACCATTACGGCAGCTGTAAGAATCAGCTGAAGGAGTCCCATGGCAATGTGATTTCCTTCCATAAACCGAGGAATCGGCCATCCCCACATCATATGGCCCATGGAAAAATACATGAGAATAACCAGAAATACCAGCGATGCGGTAAGGCGTCTCTTGAGCTTTGCCGTTTCTTCATCGGGAGAAAAACTGTCTTTGCCTTCCCTTCCTTCTTGCTCTTTTTCTAATCTGGCCTTATATCCTGCTTTCTCAACAGCTGCTATGATATCGCGGCTGTCAGCGTTTCCTTCAACTGTCATTGAATTAGTTAAAAGGCTCACATTGCAGGAATTTATTCCGGGCAGAGAAGATACAGCCTTTTCCACGCGGCTGCTGCACGCTGCACAGCTCATCCCGCTTACATTATATCGTTCCAATTCCGTCTCCTCTATTTCATAAGTTTCTGGAGCGCCGTAATGAGTTCATCCACCACCTCTTCTTTTCCCTGGCGGAGATCTCTTGCTACGCATCCTTTAATATGATTCCCTATAAGTTCTTTATTAAAAGCATTAATTGCAGCGTTTACCGCAGCTGACTGCATCAGAATATCGGTACAGTAGGCGTTTCTTTCCACCATTCCGCATATGCCCTTAACCTGTCCCTCTATCCTTTTCAGCCTGTGCATCAGTTTCTTCTGTTCTTCTTCACTTCTTACCGTCATCTTTTTGCAACTGCAGCATATTTCTTTGCCATCCATAAAAAATCTCCTTTTATTATACCTTTCACTTTTTCTGTCATATAACAGTCTCTTTTTTTCTATATATTATACCCCTCGGGGGTATTTGTCAATAAAAAATCCCCGGGAAATCAGATGATTATATCTTTTCCCGGGAATTCTAACTTTTATATTCTGTTTCTATGGCAAGTAATCATAGGTTTTCTCGATGAACTGCTGTATCTTAAACGTTTCAACAGTCTTACATATCTTCAAGTCTTCCATGCTTTTCATAGCGTGTCACTCTGTTGATTCTGTTTTCGCTGTCTACAAATACCACTTTAGGCGGGTTTTCTTTTATTTCATCCGGAGTCATTTCGGCATAACACATTATTATGATCTTATCTCCCTTCTGAACACAGCGTGCAGCGGCGCCATTTAGACAAATCATTCCGCTGCCTCTCTCGCCGGCAATGGTGTATGTTTCAAAGCGCTGACCGTTATCCACATCAACAATCTGCACCTTTTCGTATTCCAGGATTCCTGCTGCATCAAGAAGGTCCTCATCTATGGTGATGCTTCCTACATAGTTAAGCTCAGCCTGGATTACGGTCGCTCTGTGAATTTTTCCTTTAAGCATCTGCAAATACATTCTCTGTTCTCCTCTATCCTTTGTAAATAAAGTTATCTATCAGTCTGGTCTTTCCGACATATACAGCCATTGCCATCAGCACCGGCGGTTCCATTACACTTACAGGAACTATTGTCTCTGCATTTACTGCTTTGACATAATCTATCCTTGCCAGAGGTTCTTGGTTAATGCAGTCCGTCATTTCTGCTACTATCTTATCTGCGTCCTTTTCACCTGCTTCAGCCATAGCACGACCCTTTGCCACCGCACGGCTTAGAACAAGTGCGGCTTTTCTTTCTTCAGAGTTGAGATATGTATTTCTGGAGCTCTTGGCAAGCCCGTCTTCTTCTCTGATTATTGGACATCCCACTATTTCAATGTCAAAGTTAAGATCGCGTACCATTCTCCTTATAACGGCAAGCTGCTGCGCATCTTTCTGTCCGAAATATGCCCTGTCCGGAGCCACTATGTTAAAGAGCTTTGATACCACCGTGCATACTCCCCTGAAATGAATGGGCCTTGTTCTGCCACACAGCTCAGTGGTCAGATCACCGGACATGTCCACCATGGTGCAGGCGTCCTGTGCGTACATTTCTTCAGGTTCCGGATTAAAAAGAAGTGATGCACCCGCTTCCCGGCAAAGTTCTGCATCTCTGGAAAGGTCTCTGGGGTAGCTTTCCAGATCTTCGCCTGCTCCGAACTGTGTAGGATTTACAAAATCGCTTACAACTACTCTGTCATTCTCGGCCACAGCTCTGTCTATAAGGCTCTTGTGCCCTTCATGGAGAAATCCCATTGTAGGTACCAGCCCTACGGTGAGTCCCTCTTTTCTCCATGCTTTAACTTCTTGTCTTACTTCTTCGACGGTTTTGACTATCTTCATTTTTTTCTCCATATCAATATAATTTTTCTATAATATCATCTGCAATTTTAAAGCTGTGCTCCTCTGCAGGGAATGTTCCTTCTTTGACTTCGCGTATATACCCTTCAAAGCCTTCTTTCATGGCGCTTCCCACATCTGCAAAGTGCTTTACAAACTTTGGCTTGAAGTCTGAGAACAAAGCCAGCATATCCTGATATACCAGCACCTGTCCGTCACATCCTGCTCCCGCTCCGATTCCTATTGTGGGAATCTGTATGGTTTCGGATATGAGTTTTGCCAGCTTTGACGGTATACATTCCAGCACCACAGCAAAAGCTCCGGCTTCCTGTATGGCTTTTGCATCATCCACAAGCTTTCTCGCTGCTTCTTCGCTTTTTCCCTGAACTTTAAAGCCTCCGAAAGCATTTACCGACTGCGGTGTCAGTCCCAGATGTGCCATAACCGGTATTCCCGCTTCAGTAATGGCTTTTATCTGCGGGCATACGGCAGCTCCCCCTTCAAGCTTCACTGCATTGCATCCTGTTTCCTTAATAAATCTTCCTGCATTCACCACTGCATCATAAACCGACGCCTGGTATGACATAAACGGCATATCTCCTACAACCATGGCGTTTTTCGTTCCTCTGCAGACTGCTCTGGTATGATGAAGCATATCCTCCATGGTCACTGAAAGAGTGTCTTCATATCCCAGCATTACCATTCCGAGAGAGTCTCCTACCAGTATCATATCGATACCTGCTTCATCCATCAGCTTTGCGGTAGAATAATCGTATGCTGTCAGCATTGTAATTTTATCTCCGTCTTTTTTCTGCTGTCTGACTGTTGCTACTGTGGTTTTCATTTTTCTAACTCCTTTTCCGCATCCCGGTAGTCTCGCTCCGGGTGTTTTCTCTTTGCCACTGCGATAAGCCTCTTGGACAATAGTCTGTAAATTTCTTTTGTCTCCCCGCTTAAA
>OLSB01000271.1_pt1 | contig 61971 bp, 78 predicted proteins | sample 1672071 | NCBI WGS metagenome assembly OLSB01 (sample SAMEA3136642, study PRJEB25190) | human gut metagenome | biome: human gut; feature: human-associated habitat; material: faeces | place: Austria | collected 2013
CAAAAGAAAATGCTGTGCCGCACCTGCAAATTTGCTGCAGTGCATCGGCCTTTATATAGTTTTCCCGAAACTCCAGAGGCTTCCCCTATGAGGGGAAGCTGTCGCCGTAAGGCGACTGATGAGGTGGACAGCGCCTCGTAGACGCAAGTGCCCCACCTCATCCGTCACGGCTCCGCCGTGCCGCCTTCCCCTCATAGGGGAAGGCAGGGGCGGCGGAGAATTGACAGGGCGGGCGGCGGCATGGTAAGATGGAAAAAAGGAACGGGAAAGGAGCAGGGGTATGCTGAGGATCCTGCTGATCAGTGCGGGGGCGATTCTGGAGACGCTTTTTATCATGCGGTCCTACCGCAGGCGCGATGGGATGTCGGTGTTTCTCAAGACGGCGGCTTCGCTCGTGTTCGTGCTGCTGGGGCTTTTGGAGCTGCGGCGCACGGGGACGAGCGTGTACGGCGAGCTGGTCGTCGCCGGGCTGACGCTCGGGATGCTGGGCGATCTGCTGCTGGCGCTGCGGTATCTGGGGCAGAAGCTGCATCATTTCTTCTTCGCGGCGGGCTCGGTCTCGTTTTTCCTGGGGCACGTGGTGTATATCGCGGCGATCTTGACGCTCTGCCCGCAGGCGTGGACATATGCGATCCCCATTGCCGTCGTGGCGCTCGGCGCGGCCAGCTTCTACGCCTATGCCAAGGAGGTGCGGGCCGGGAAGGTCACGCCGCTCGGCGCGGTGTATATCGCGAGCGTGCTGTTTATGACGGCCTGCGCGGCGACGGGCGCGTTCATCAGCTCGAGCCGGGCGCTGTTTCTGTTCTTCGTCGGCGGCGTATGCTTCTCGGCGAGCGACAATATGCTGGTCGTGCTCTCCTTCGGGAAAGACGACAGCCCGTACCGCAACGCCGTCCTGCACGTGCTGTACTACATGGCCCAGATCTTCATCGCCCTGACGATCGAGTTTGCGTGAAACGGGCCGAAGTACGGCTCTTGGAAAATATTTTCTTTTTCTGTTTGACAAAATCCGTCTAATGTGTTAGACTCGAAGCGAAGTCTAACGCATTAGAATGCTCGCGATCAAAATCTGCTGCGAGGGGAAACACAAAATGAAAGCAAAAAATATCGTTGTCCTTGTGCTCGCGCTCTGTCTGGCCTTGGGCGCGGTAGCGTGCACAGCGCCATCCGCTGCGGAAGCGGTCGATGCTGCGCCGCAGCAAACGCAAGCGCCCGCCGAAGAAGCGTCCGGCCCGGAAGTCTCCGCGCAGGAAACGACCGCGTCGACCCCGGCTTCTGCGGAAGCAGACGAATTACCGGAAACAGAGATCCCCACAGAGGAATCAGGTGATGCGGGCTCTGCCACGGATGAGGAACTTTTGGATCTTGTGCTGGGGCCGGAGATCGCGCTGACAGGGCAGAATGCATTTACCTTTCAGGATCCCACGGAATTGTCGTCGCAGGAGCTTTATATGCTCTTTCTACATTTCAGTGATTATGAAACGCTGGTAAAGGACTGCGAGGACAAAGACAGCGGGGAATTTACCTTTACGAGGGAATATATTTCCTCAGTCCTTTCGAAATACTTCAAGGATTATACGCTGGATCTCACGCAGGTCTATGATTACGATTCCGAGCAGGATGCTGCTGTGACAACACAGGTTTCCGGCTTTGGCGGATGCCGCAATCCAAAGCTGGTGGAAAAAGAATGGGACGGCAGCACTGTGACCTTTACGGTAGATTATTACGCCTTTGAGGATGTTGCGCAGACAGGAACGCCGTATATGAGAAAAACCTATCAGGTCGAATTCTATGACGGCGGAGCCTATTATCTGGCAGCGATCGAGAAGTAAAGGATCCGCCCGGTACGCGTAAAAAGAAAAGGAGCGCTGCACTATGAAAAGAGAGCTGATCATCGGGATCATACTTGCGGTTGTCTGCGGTCTGAGCGTGAAGGACGTGTTAGACGCGATCCGCTGCCGAAAGCGGGAGGAAGAGCTCAGCCTGCGGCTGCAGGCAGGGCTCGTCCTGGATGCCCTGATGGTGATCCTCCTGGTCGTATTGCTGGTGAATTGACGAGACAATCGCCCCGTGCTGCGCAGCAGCACGGGGCGATTGTTTTTTGACCGGAAAAATATCAATGGGTGGAAGCTTCCTCTCCGGATTCGTGGTAGTCGGAGCGGGGGAGGTTCCAGTGGTAGTAGGCGGCGAGCAGGCGCAGGACGACGACGACGGCGGCACCGAAGAGCATGGCGGCGTTGCCGCCGAGCGCGCGCCAGCACAGCGCGCAGATCAGCGCGCCGACGATCGACGCGCAGGCGTAGAAATGCCGCACGAAGATATACGGCCGCTCGCCGGAGAAGACGTCGCGCAGCACGCCGCCGCCCACGCCGGTGATGAGGCCGACGAAGATCAGCAGGAACAGCGTATAATCCTCCGACTGCTGGTACGCGCACTGCACGCCCACGACCGTAAAGACGCCGAGGCCGACCGCGTCCATCACGAGCAGCAGGCGGTCAAAGACCGGCTCGTGCCGGCCGATGCGCGCGCGCATGTGCGGCAGGAACATCAGAACGGAGACGGCGGCCGCCGTGAGCGTATAGACGGGATTCTGAAACGTGACCGGCGGCGTGACGCCGAGGATGAGGTCGCGGACGATGCCGCCGCCCACGGCTGTGCAGATCCCGAGCACGATGACGCCGAACAGGTCCATCTGCTTCTTGATGCCGACGATGGCGCCGGACACGGCGAAGGCGACGGTCCCGATCAGCTCGAGCACAAAGACAAGGACATCAGACATGGCGTTCCTCCTGCGCATGTTTTTTCTGCAGGGCGAGCGCGGCGAGGCCCACGGCCGTGCCGACGGCTGCGCAGCCGGCCGAGAACCAGAGCATCAGCGTCGTGCCGCCGAGATCGAGCAGATACCCGGAGACGAGCGAGCCCAGCAGTGTGCTGAGCGAGATGGCGACGATCGTCCGCAGTGACTGGCCCTGGACCCGGTCGGCGGGGGCGACGGATTCGTTCGCAAAATAGACCGAGGCCGGGAAGAACAGCCCGTAGCCCAGCATCTGCACGGGCTGCACGGCGAGGAGCATCCCAAGAGACCCCGAGGCCAGGATCAGAAGCGGCTTGACGGCCATGAAGACGATCGAGATGAGCAGGATCTTCGCGCTGGACAGCCGCTTGCGCAGAAGCCCGAAGACCAGCGCCGACGGCAGCTCCGACGCCGCCATCAGAAACTGCGCCAGTCCCAGCGCCCGGCTGTTGCCGCCGCGGCTCGTGACCAGCGTGACGAGGAAGCCGCTGATCGGCATGACGCCCATCATGCCGAAGAAGCAGGCGATGAGCATGAGCGTAAAGGTCCGGCTGCCGAGCAGGATCTGCAGGGCGGAATGGCCCTCGGCCGCGCCCTTCTGCGGCTGCGGCAGGAGCTGCGCCGGGATGGACGGGAACAGCAGCAGGCAAACGAGCATCACCAGCTGCTCGGCGCAGTGCGCCAGCAGCGCGGTCTGCATCCCGAAACGCGCGGTCAAAAGCCCCGTCGCCACGCAGAGCAGCGCGTAGCTGAGCGAGCCGATCCCGCGCGAGAGGCTGTAGGGGATCGACATGCCCGCGTTGACGTACTGCATGCCCATGGAGTCGATGAGCGGGTAGGAATTGGTCTCCAGTACGCCGAAGAGGAAAAACGTCAGCGCGGTGAGCAGAAAGTTGGGGCGCGTAAAATAAAAGACCAGATTGAGCGCGATGGCCGGCAGCAGCATCACGATCAGCAGCCGCTTGAGCGGCACCTCCGGGTGCCGGTCGGCCCAGCCGCCGATGACCGGCTGCGTGAACAGGCTCGCAAAGTAGCACAGCGCGCAGAAGATCCCGGCCTGCCCGGCCGTAAAGCCGCGGTCGAGCACCACGGCGGCCTGGTAGGCGCAGATGGAGCTGAGCATGCCCCAGAAGCTGGCCTGCAGCAGAATATAGCAAATCACGATCCGTTTTCTGGACGCCATGGCGGTTGCCTCCGTGTGATCCATAAATTCAAATTCAGCAACACAATTATAAGGCCCGGCAGAGACAAAAACAAGTGGGGGAAGGCGCGGAATTGCGCAGAAAATCCCGCAAATGTCAAGTATTTTGTGCGAAAAAGATAGAATAAATTTTTGAGTGTTCACGCCGCCCGGTCAAACGCTATCTTAAAAGCCTCCGCCGAGGACATAAAGCCGAGTATTTCTCTCGGGTAATCATTGAGCCACGTCTCGACGCGCTTAACCTCCGCCGCCGTCACCTTGTCGAAGTCCGTCCCTTTCGGGAACTGCCGCCGTATCATGCGGTTAATATTCTCGTTCGTGCCGCGCTCACAAGAGCTATACGCATGGCAGTAATAGACCGTCGTCCGCTTTGCACCCTTGCGGCGGGCGCTCCGCTCGATGCCGTCAGCATCCGCGAACTCGGAGCCGTTGTCTACGGTTATTGTTTTGAAAATCTCATAGAACGCCGCGCCATAGATACGCTCGAGGCGATCTAAAGCCGCGACGACCGTTTCGGCGCGCCCGTCCTTAATGCGGATAATGATTTCCCGCCGCGATACCCGCTCGGAGAGGACGAGGAGACGAGCTTTCGTCCGCTTCTTTCCGACTACGGTATCCATTTCCCAATGTCCCGGCTCTTGCCGCTCGTTGATATAATCCGGCCTCTGCTCGATGCTCGTCCCGCTCGATGCGCGAGACTGTTTTTTCCGTATGGTCTTGTGCTTCTTCTTGCGGTCTCCCTTTTCCGGGAGGTCTTGATTTGTGAGCGTGAGAAAAACGCCGTCCTCGACGTACTTGTAAATCGTCGCACGGCAAAAGGTTATTCCGAAGTGCTTATATTTTTCCTGCTTGAGTAGAGCGCACACCGCCGCCGGTGAGTAATCCTCGTTCCCGATTTTGTCCTCGATGAACTGCGCGGCGGCGTGGTTTTTCCCAATCTTGAGCGGAGCTCCTTTCGCGGAGAGCCCCTCTTGATAGCGCGCCTCGGCTTTTTCCGGGCTATACCGCTCCTCGGTCGTATAATCGGAGTTTAGATGCTCATACGTCCCGCGCTTGAGCTCGCGGTAAACGGTGCTGATATGTACGCCCAGCTCCTCGGCGATTTCCTTTTTCGAGTGTCCATGCTTGAGCATTGTCTCGAGCTTGATACGGCTCGTCCAATTCAGTTGTTTATACGACCGCTTTCCCATATTGCGCCCTCCTCAAGATATAGAAAAAGGGCGGGAAAACCCCGCCCTCTCGTTACTGCGATAGGAAATCCTCTATCGCCTTTTTGATAATTTGTGCTTGCGGTATGCCCTCGGCGGCGCATTTCTCTTTGAAAGCCGCCGCGAGCTCTTTCGGGACTCGAGCCGAAATATTGTCGTAAACCTTTTCGTTGTATCGCGTCTTTACCGCCGTCGAGGTCTTAGTCTTTCTTTTTGCCTCTGCCATTCTGCCGCCTCCTTTTGGCGCTGATGAAAATAGAGATTGCAGATAAGGTGATGCTTACCCCGCACAAGATATAAACTATCATTTCGCGCCTCCTTAATTGTACTTTTTCGCGTTCGTAACGTCTCTTACTTTTACCCTTTCCTCGTGCCATCCGTCGGACGGTGTTTTATTGAACTCCTCCACCGCCGCCGCTCGAGCCTCCTCTTTACAGGTCGCGCCGAGCACGAGAAACGTTCGTACTCCCCATTCTCCTATTGCCACCGTAAATTTTTTCCCTTTGTCTTGTTTTGCGTTGGCTATCGCAACGGCGACGGCGGCTTTTGCACTTTCACTATTTTTCCATGTTGAAAACTCGAATACTCTAATCATGGTCGTTTGACATTGAGCGTATTTCGTGTTATCCTTGTAGGGCAAGGGGGATTTCTCCCCCCGCCCTTTACTCGGTGAGCTTTTCTATCAGCAGTAGAATAGCAATCACGAGGTTTAGGATTGCGGTAACAAGGTTTAAGTAGCTGTCCGGCTCTGCCTTGTTGCCGCGTTTCTTTTTTCGCTTGCTCAATGCGTTTACCTCCTTTCTGTCTATTATAATATCATACTGCTTGCAGTATGTCAAGCGTTATTTAGAAAAAGTGCAAAAAATATCCCCGGCACGGAGCCGGGGATTTACTCTATTCCGAGGAGCCAAAGGGCGGACACGCCGAGGACGCGGGCAAAGACGGGTATCTCGTAATCGGGAATAAACCGCGTCCCGATTTCGATACGGCTTATCGAGTCCCGCTCCATTGTTACGCCCTCGACCTGCACCCGCGCCGCGAGGTCGCTTTGTGAGAGCCGGAGCTTTAGCCGTGCCTCGCGGATGCGCTCGCCGCTTATATTCTTCTTTCCCTCAAAATCATATATCCGCAAGCTCTCGCCTCCCATGTGCTAATGTTCTGCATTTTTCTTGACTTTAGCACATACGCAACGCATAATTGTGTTAAAGGTCAGCAGACCGAAAAAATAGGAGGGAGTTACTCATACCATGAAAAAGCATATTGTTACTTGCGTGAAGTGCGGGAGGCAGTTCGACGCGAACGAGGGAGGCGCTTATTATCCCGAGTCCCGCCGCTATGTCTGCAAGCGTTGTGTAGATAAACAGAAGTCCGAGCAAGCGGATAGAGAAAAAGCTCGCAAGGCAGAGGAGCGCAAGGCAGAGGCAGACGAGCGCGAGCGCGTTACGGGTATGCGGCAGTCAAAGGCCGCTATGCTCGTAAAGATTGTCGTCGGTGTTCTGTTCCTGTTCGCCGCCGTCTCGCTCGCCGTACAAGGGAATATCTCCTCTTTTGTGTGCGGGCTCGTTATCGGCGGCGCGCTGGTCGCGTGGGGGCTCGTGCCGTATCTGAAAGCGAAAAGCGGGAGGCGTTGAGCTATGTTTGTCAGCTTCTCGAAGCGCTTAAAGTCAATGAGCGGTTTCCGGCTCGGAGTCGGCCTCCGGCTTACCCGGCGTAATTGCTGGTACTTCCTTTTCGTGCTGGTGCTCGTCGGCTGTTTCTATTTCTGTTGGTATTCCGTGTTGGCTTGCGGATGGATGCTTTACGGCCTGTTCTACGGCCTTTATCTCATGTTCAAGTATGCGGCAATCGGAGTTAAAAAGCTATATGCGCTCATTAAACGCACAATAACGCACGCAACGCATTAAAACGCACGCAAAAAGAAAAAGCGGGCGAGGCCATAGAGCCCCGCCCGCTTTTTCTGCACGATTATACGTCGGAAAGATTGCCGAGAGCGCCCGCCGCCTCGAGTGCGCGGTAGATGATGCAAGCGACGGCCTCGCGGGTAATCGGCTGTTGCCATCCGAAATTACCGGCTCCGTCGCCGTTGAAAATGCCCTTGCGCTTGCAGTATTCCGCCGCTTCTTTCGCCCACGCGGAGGGCGTGTCGCCGGTATCGGCGCAAGAGGTCAGTTGCTTTCTTGCCTCGTTAATATCCATGTCGAAATCCTCCTTGTTGTCCGTTTTGGTGTAGTACGCCGGGAGGCCGAAGCCCCGGAGATACTTTCCGTTTACCTCGAGCGTCCGCTCCTTGACGCTATTCGAGAAATTGCCCTCAATGACCTTGAGGACGCGCCCGCTCACGCTGGATACAATGCCCACATGGTCGGCGGCTCCCCGGTCGTCGCCGGAGCCGGAGTCCTGCCAGTCATAGAAAACCACGTCGCCGGGCTGTGGCGTGATACTCTCGTCCTCCTCCCAACGGCTCACCGCATGAGAACGATAGAGGGAAATCATAGCCTCGCACCCGCACTCGAGCGGCATAATGTCCGAGAGTCCGCATTTGATAGCGACGGCGGAGACGAACGTCGCGCACCATGCGTCCGTGTACTTGACTGCGTATCCCCGGGCGAGCGGCTTGTGTGCGTTGTAAAGGTCGATAATTTCCCGGTGAGAGCCGTCCCGCTCGTTCTTCCCGAGCCACGCCCTCGCCGTCGAGACGACGAGCTCGCGTACCTGTTGCTCCGTCACGGTTTAGCCCTCCTTTGTGGTCTTTTCTACCGCGTCGCTGATTTTCTGCGTCTGCGTCCCGAAATAGAACGCGATAACGACCGTGTAGACCGTCATAAACTCTTGGCTCGTCTGCCCGGTAATGGCGAGGTACGCGAATACCCCGGAGAGCAAGAGCGTGACGAGGCTCTTTACGCTCAAGAGAGCGCCGAGCCGCTTTACGATGATTTCTTTCATTTTGCTACCTCCTTTAGCAATCTCGTTTTGTTGCCGTGTCGTATGTAATTCCGCCGGTCGTGTTCTCGGCCTTGCTCTTATTGAGCGAGAACGAGAGCACGGTAGCGGTCGCGGCCTGTAAAAAGGCGATAAGGGCGGTCAAATACGGGAGCGAGCCGGTGTAGTTGTTGGCTACGGAAATCCGGCATAGGTCGAGCGTCGTCATGGTCGATTTGTAGTCGATATAGAGGACGGCATAAACGAGGAGCTTTGAAAAGGAGAGATACCCCTTTGCAAAGCTCCATACCTCGAGCGCCCATTTTTTGAACTTCCGCCGCCGCGCCGCGCCTTTGCGGGCGGACATTATCCGTCCTCCCGCACCTCGCGCCCCTCGAGCCTGTCGATACGATGATGCGCCGACTTTGCCGAGCTCTCCACCGCCGACATACGCTCCGCCATGCCGATATAGCGCGCGTCCTGTGCGTCCTGCTTGCGCTCGATACGGTCGATGCCGCCTTTAATGTACCCGATTTCGGTTAGCATCGTGCCGGAGGACTTGCCCTCCTCCTCGCTGTCCTTTTTCGAGTTCCTATGAAAAGCGGCATAGCTTAACACGCCGCCGAGGATAGTCCCGAGGACTCCGATAATCGCTCCTACATAGTCCATTTTTAACCTCCGTTATAATTCGTAATAATCGAGTTTAACGGTCTGCTTTCCCGGCAATACAGGACACCCCCGAACGTGGTAAATCTCCCCGTCAACGATAACGCCCTCGCCCTCCGCCTCCGTGCATACGACATAGAGGCCGGGAGCGTCAAGCCTCACCCACAAGAGAGACTCCCGCCGCGCTATGATTTTGCCGTCGAGCTCGACCGTGTAGACCGCCGCGCTCATTCGATGAGCTTCCACCCCGCCGGGTACGCCGTCGGGGAGTATGCGTTTCCGTCGATAAGGCTCTCATACACGGAGCCGTTAAAGAGAACGCGGTCACCCTTTTTGTATGCGTCGTGAGCTCCTGTCGGCTGTTTCCATTCGTCGTACCCGGTTGTCGGGTCTACCGTTACTCCGCTCCAAAGAGAGGCGGCGACCGGCGGAGTCCAATCGCTTTGCGACGTGTGCGCTTGTACGCAACGATAGAGCTTTCCGTCGTACTGTACTCTTGTCTCGGCGGTGTACGCCTTGCCGTTCTCCCATGCCGGGAAAAGCTCGATGCACTCAAGCGCGGCCTCGTTGTCGAGCTCGAGCGCGGCGACTGCCCGCTCGATGATTGCCCGGAGCTTTTTCGCCTTTTCAACGGTAATCATTCCGCCGCACCCCCTAACAGAATATCGAGAACTTTGTCGTTCTCGGCGAGCATGAGCGTACCGCTCACATTTTCCACGGAGCCGACCGGCTCGATACCGAGGAGCCCGCCGTCGGCGAAAGCGTAAACGAAGTCCTCGAGATAGGTCGTCGTCTCGCCCGTCTCCTCGTCCTTGCGGTCGATTGCCGTCTTGATGCAAAAGCCCCCGGCCTCCGCCTCGTCGCACGGGACATAGCACCCGTTTTCGTGTAGGCGGACATAGACAACGGTATCGGAGTAGCCGACGACCTTTCCGCCGCTTTTGATAGCATACATACGTTATCCCTCCATTTTCGGCAGCTCTCCGAGCCGCTTTTTATAAAACTCCTCGAGTTCCTGCGTGTTCATCGTGCGGAGGAGGTTTTTCCAATACAGATTTTCCGCCCCCGCCCATTTCTCCGGGTCGAAGTCCGACGCGCCCTCGTGCTTGCCGTAATAGCGATAGAGGCCGTCGAGCATCTTTTGACGATACGCGCCCTCCGGCGTGTTTGGTCTGAAATCCTCCCATCCGTTTTCAGACGTTGCGGCGCAAATCTTCCGTCCGTCGGCGGCAAAGAGAAAGCCGTCCCGCTCCGTTACGGTCGTACCGTATCGGAGGTTAAAGGCTCCGTCGATGCCCTCGGCCTTAAAACGCCGATAAACGACATATTCCATAGCTTACCCTCCCTTGAATAATTCACGATAGAGCCGCTCGACGCTCTGCTCCATGTGGTACGAGTGAAATCTTTTCATGTGTCCCCGCCATGATACGAGGGACGTTTCCACGTCCGCCGCCGTCATTCTGCCGGAGCCCACCCAACGCCGGAAAATGCGTAGCTTTTTCCTCATGTGCCGGATACCCTTGTACGTTGCCCGGCGGACGACTTTCCCGTTTGCGCCATATCGAAAGCGCACCTTGACGAATGTAAAGCCGCGCGTGAGCTTGATAATCTGCGTCTTTTTCGGATTGAGGCGGATACCGTGCTCGGCGCATAGCCGCCGGAGCTCCCGGAGGCAAATCTCGAGCTTTTCCTTTGACTCGCTGATGATACACCCGTCGTCCATATAGCGAGCGTAATACTTCATGCCGAGCACGTCCTTGATATAGTGGTCTATCCTGTTCGGCAGGGCGAGCGCGGCAATCTGTGAGACTTGGCTCCCGAGGCCGAGCCCCACGTCGCCGAAGTTCTGAATAAAATATTTCGAGAGCGCGACGAGGCGGTCGTCGATGCCGCTCCGCTCGAACTCTCGAAAAACGGGCTCATGCTGTGCCGTATCGAAATACTTTGAAAAATCGAATACGAGGACGTAGCCCTCCCGCCCGTGTTTTCTGTAATGCTCCGCGAGAAAGTGCGTCACCCGGGATACGGCAAAATCGTACCCCTTGCCGCGCAAGCTCGCGCCGTTGTCGTAGATGAACGACCGGGAGAGCATCGGCACGAGGCAGTAATCGCACAAGCACCGTTGTACGACGCGCTCGGAGATATGGACGCTCCGAATATGCCTCGGCTTTCCCCGCTCCACAATATCGAACTCGTAAAAGCCCTTGGAGCGGTATCTCCCGGCTATCAATTCCTCGTGTGTCTTTGTGACGTTGGCAAGTGAGGCGGCTTTGTATCGCTGTGTGCTCGCTTTCCACCCAACGCCACGGACGGAGGCGCGGTAGCTCTCATAGAGCCGCTCGAATGAGAAAACCGTCTCGAAATCTCCGTACTCCCGGAGCGCGGCGGCTTTCTTTTTCATTCGTGCGGCCTTGCGACGCTGATACCGTGCCTCACGTCGTTCTGCGCTGTTCATAAAATAAAAATACCTCGTACATTTCTTTCTCGGCGTGTTGTCTAAAATGCGTAACGGTGAGCCATGAAAGCGCGGAAAACACGCACTCCGCACCCATGCAAGGAGCGTCCGGCTAACCGTATCGCGGTATATGTTTGTCCGACGGCGCGAGGCCGTCAGAGAGGTTATATTCCCCTTTTATATGGGGACTGCTTTCGCTCCGTGAGGAGTTATTCGGTCTGCCCCGTGTCGATATAAAATCCGGGCGCGAAGCCGAGGGAATAGTTCGCGTTGTTGTTGTTGACTGTCCCGTCGGTGTTCACATTCACGAAATTGTTGGAGTTGCTCGCATTCGGGGAACGGAGCCACCAATTAGCGGCGATGCGGAATATAACCTAATCACTCGGAGGATTAAGCTCGCGCCTTATCGCTCCGCTTGATTTTAGAGATTTGCGAGAGCTCGTCCGTAATGAGCTTTACCCACTCTTTGAGGACGTTCGGCGGTATCTTCTCATGGTTGACGGTCATATACGCGAGGTCGAGCACGTCGAGCATTGAGTTATAATAACCCTGTGCCGTCTCGTAATACTCTTTCCGCCGCTGGATATTCCGGCGGCGTATCTCCTCGGGAGATTTCTCGTCAACGTAAATGAGGTTTGCCGTCTTTATCATGCGATAAGCCTCTCGCGCCGCGTTGTAGAGCGGCAAGGAAAAATAAAAGGTGTAGCTTTTCGGCAGGATGCGGACGCGGTTGTATGTGAATACATAAATCTCGCGGGCGAGGTTGATATACTCCGCCGGACTTTCGCCGCGTCTCGATTTTGGTACGGACATTTTCTTTCCTCCTCGCCGACTATGCGCCCATTGAGGGCGCAAGTCTCGATTTCCGAATTATACGCAAAAGCCGGGCGCGAAGCCGAGGGAACAGATCGCGCTGCTGTTGTTGACTGTCCCGTCGGAGTACACAAACACGAAACTGGAGGAGTCGCTCGCATACGGGGAACGGAGCCACCAACGAGCGGCGGTACTCGTGCCGTTGTGCTTGTACTTGATTTTGCTATTCCCGGCGGAATAATAGGCGTACTGCGCTTGTTTGTTCTTCTCGTTCGTGTTTCCGTAGGAAATGCTACCGAAAACCTCGAACTCCGAGAGGAGGAAAAAGTAATCCGTTGTCGCCGTGACGTAGCTCGCCGTCGAGCCGCCGCCGTTTGCCGTATTGTCCGTGTACTTGGTAACGGACTTGAGGACAGCACGGAGCGCCGCCGGAATGACTGCAATAATCGTCCCGGAATAGCTCGAGAGGCTCGTCCCGCAAATGTTTGTACGCATTTGCGAGCTTTTCCATCCGCCGGAGTTGGTGTTGCTCGCGTTCATAACGAAATAGCCCGCACCCGGGGACGACCATCCGCTATCCGGGCCATATTGATTATCGCAGAAACACACGTCCGTACCGCCGGAGAGCGCGGTCTTTGCAAGCTGAAAATGGATGCGGTTTGTGCCCTCGACGCTTGCGTTATGGTTAAAGCCGATAATGAAAGCGTAGGTCGTGACATTCGAGAGTGAGAGCTTTCCGACCGTGCCGTTAAGCGTGACCGCCTTTCGGTCGCCGATGCTCCAATAGTTCGCGCCCTGTCCCGCGTCGGAAACGGACTTGATAACGCTCCACTCGTTATTGTTGAGCGTAGAGCTCACGAAAGAGAGCGTCAGCGAGTAGGAGGTCGTGCCGGAAACGACATTGACGGAGCCGCTCGTCGTCTGCCCGTTCTTTGTCGCCGTGACCGTGTACGCCCCCGTCTCCGTGACGGTGAAAACCGCTGTCCCGTTGCTCGTCTTTGTGGCGATTGTCGTCCCGCCCTTTTTCAGCGTGACGGATGCGCCGGAGTCTACGTTGACGGTAATCGTCGCGGAAAAGAACGTCAGCGCCACCGCGTAGCTATCGACGACGGAGACGCTTTTCGTGTCGGACGTTTGCCCGTTGAGTGTGGCCTTTACACTCCATGTACCGGCCTCCGGCAAGGAGAGGACGCACGAGCCGCCCGCCGCCGTGCCGTTTACCGTTTTCGAGCCCTTTGTCGCCGTGACCGCCGCTCCGCTCGTAACGGATACCACGAGGGAGAGCTCGACTCCGGGCTTGCTGACTGCGTTTGTTCTACCAATCATTTTTAACTCACCGCCTTAATACAAGTAATGCTCTGCACCGTGATAGCCGCCGTCGGCTTTGTCGCGGCGTAGATTTTGACCGTCCCGCTCCCGGAGAGAGCGACCGGCGCAAAGTTTCCGCTCGCGGCCTCTGTCGCGCCGAACACGACCTCGGGGACGTGGCTCGCCGTCACGCCGGAGCAAGCGATAGAGGCGGCATACGGATACGCCGCGTATGTGCTGTCGCTTACCCATGCGGAGGCGGCGACGGACACGCCGGAGAAAATCTTTACCTCGGCGTATCCCGCGTGAGCATGGGAGGCGTTGGCAAAGTCGCCCGGCTTTTTGCCGGAGTCGGTCAGATTGCCGGAGGAGTCGAGCCCGGCAAAGTTGCCCGCCGTCGGAGAGGCGGCTTTCTCGGCCTTGCCCTCGTTGAGCTTCTTAATATTTTCCTGCATGGCGGTTTGGTCTGCCGCCGTGAAATATCGGGCGATAACGTCGCCCGCCGACCACGCCCGGGCGGTCGTGCCGTTCTGCGCTCGCGTGACGGTGAGCACGTTCCCGTTCTTTGCGGTCATAAGCACCGTTTCCGCCGTGGAGCCGTCCGCTCCAATCGTGAGCAAGTTCGGAGCCTCCGGCAGTACGGAGCCGTCAACGACGTTTACGGTCGTTCCCGCCGCCGTCAGCGCGCCGGAGAGCGAAGTCTCCGGGGAGTTGGCTTGCGCCGGGTACATTGTCACTAATTCGGACATATTCTTTCCTCCTTTTAGTAGTCCCCGCCGCCGCGAGAATTACAGAATGTTTGAGCGAATACCGCGCCCACGATACGACTCATGTTATCGGGGAGTATCTCTATCGAGTGCCACGAGTTACGGCGTATCTTCCCGCTCGAGTCCGTGGCGAGATACTTCACAATGTCGATATTGCTATACGAGGACGGCGCGGGTATCTCTTTTCCGTCTACCTTGATAGTCGCTTTCGAGGCGCGTTGTCCCTCGTAGATGCCGAACTCGATAGCGTGGGTATGGTCTTTTACGGTGTGGGTATGGTCTTTCACCGTATGCGTGTGCGCCCTTACCGTGTGCGTATGGTTGTAGACCTCGTGTGTATGTGCGGAAATCCTGTGCGTGTGCGACGGATGCGTATGCGCGCCCGACCAAATGAACGTCTCGTATCCGTCAACGGTTTTCCCGTCGCTTGTCGTTGCGAGGCGGGCGTGTTGAGAAATACCGTGGTTATGCACGGCCTGTCCGTTCGTCTCACTCGGGAGCACGTTCGAGGACTCGAGCGCCGTTCCGCCGGAGGTCTGCCCGCCGCCGGAGGAGGTCGTAGAGCCGCCGCCGGAGCTTGTTGTCTGCCCGCCGCCGGAGCTTGTTGTCTGCCCGCCGCCGGATGAGGTCGTTTGTCCACCGCCGCCGCCGATAGCTTTCTCATACGCCCGGAACGCCTCGAACTCGATATTGAGGAGCATTTTGTTAATGCGTACCACCGAGTCGGAGATATAGAGTTGCAGTTTCGCCGGATGCGTTGCGTCGGCGTTATCCGAGAAATTATAGATTTGTTGGTTGGTCGCGCCCTGTGCGTATGTCTCGGAAATGAGGGCGCGGCTCTGCAAGTCGGAAATACTGCCCGCTATATCCTGCGTCTTGTTGGCAATCGTTACCGTGACGTTTCCCGGGTCGCCCTCTGCATCCGCTTTCTCAACGCGGACGATGCGGGTACGGAGGTTAATTCCGTCGGCCTCGTCCACGACGCGGACGACCTCGCCCGGGCGGAACTTTGAGAACTTGTCGCCGGTCAGCCGGTGGAGGTCGATAGCTCCGATTTCATAGCTCACATACGGCTCCTTGAGCCCGGCGAGTATCTGCTCGGCGTATGCCTTGAGGTTTTCCGCCACTTGATACCGCGAGTCTACGAGGATAGTCGAACACAAGCCGTATCGCTCGATGCTTAAAGCATCCTCGACGTATGGAACGCCGCCGTTCACCGACTCTATCGTCAGTTGGTTTACACCCTCACCATATCCGAGCGCATAGACGCGGTTTGCGATACTGGTCGCGTCCGTCGTCTTTTTGATGTTCGTCATATTCTTTGCGTATCGGATTTCGCTTTTGAGCGCCTCCGTCGGCACGGTGAGCGAGAGCGTCCACGGATAGACGGTCGTATCCCACGACCAAAGGTATTCACTATCGAAGCACTCCGGCACGGCAAAGAGCGCCGCGAGGAGCGTCGAGTTTTCCCAATTATATTCAAAATAGCGTTTGAAATCGCAAGCCCCGAGTTTCCAGTTTTGCCGGGTCTGCCGGGCGAGAATGTAATTGAGAACGTCGGCAGTCTTTACGCCGGAGCCGCCGCATTGATGATACTGAAAGAGAACGTCGGAGAGGAGCGTAGCGAGGACGTGCTCGCAATCATAATAGCGAGTCGCGCCGTTGCTCCGCTCCATATCCTCCCCGATGATGCGGAAAAGGTCGATACGCTCGTCTCCGTCGAAAATCTCGACGAAGTTCAGCGGCGTACAATAGGCGTTTTTCGGGTCGTCCGCCGGGAGCGTAAAGGTCGCCGTCCATAGGGAATTAGTCTCGAGGCCGTAGCCGACGGCGAGCGCGTTGTCGAGGTAGGCGAGCCGCTTCATATCGCGGTTGAAAATCTGCGGCTTTGCCATTATAACCACCTATCTTTCCACAAGATTTTAACGTCTGCGGTCGTGCCGCCCTCGACGATAATATCGTTCTCGCCCGGTTGGAGCTTGAAAAATGCGCTATCGTCGCTCACGCGGTCGATGATGTTCGCGCCGTTGAGCGTTACGGTCATGTGCTCCGTGTCGATAATAAGCTCGTCTCCGGCGACCATGTTCACGCCCTCAATTACCATAGTGACGGAGCCGTAGGTCGAAACGCCCGTACCGCTCGCCGTTGCTACGGCCTCCGCAAGCGCGGAGAAAAAGAGAGTGCGGATATAGTCGCCGACGCTCCCGGCCTCCGCCTCCGCAAGCGCGGAGGGGAGGAGGACGCGGACGAACACGCCGGACGCGGTAGCGACCGCCGCCGCCGAGCCGTCGAGGTATCGAATGATTTTCAGCGTCGCCGAGGTATCCGTCTCCGCGTTCGCCGTGGCGAGCCACTCGAACACAATGGACGTTGTTCGGTTGTACGTCGTCTTATTGTACGGAGTGCGGTTATACATTTGCTCGCCTCCTCGTTATGCCAGAGTGCAAACGATAGCCCCCGCCGATACCGTGATAGCGTCGCCGTTGAGTACGTTCTTGCTCCGGGTAAAGGAGCCGTACCAAAGCAAATTACCCGCCGTCAGCGCGTCATAGATGCCCCAATAGGCCACCGTGCCGAGGTCTGCCGTCAGAGTGCCGAAGTCAACGGGCGCAGAGTTGGAAACCTGTTCTTTGCCGGACACGAGGGACGGCGCGCTAAAGTTGATAATCTTTCTCGCGTATCCGCCGCCGGATACCTCCGTACCCGTTCCGCTCGCCGTCGGGTCGGTGAGGAAAAGAGCGAGATAGTACGTCCCGCTCCGCAAGGACGTATTCAAGAGAGTGGATGCGTGGACGTTAGATAATGCGCTCATAGTAGAAACCTCCTAATTTTTTAATTTACCTTGAGCCGTGTTATCGTCAGCGTTTGGATATTGCCGCGCGCCGTGATATAGATTAAGCCGTCCGTTTCCTGCGTTCCTCGGACGTTGACCGCCTCCGTGTGAGGCAGAGAGACGGATTTTACGTCCTGTTGATTGTAGCGCAAGGACTCGGCGAACGGCTTACACAAGAAACGTACTTCGCACGTTCCCGTAACGGCGATTTGCTCGATAGAGATACCGCCGACGACCTTTGCGGAGTACGCCTTTTCGGGCTCGTCGTCAAATACGAGCAAGCCCTCGCCGGAGAGCCATTCCGCAACGGCGCGCGCTCGCGTTCTCACGCCCGCGTAATGGTAGCCCTCACCGACGAAAGCGACCGTGCATACGATTTCGCGGTTTTCGTAACCGTCCTCTATGTCGTATGTGCCGCTCTTGCCGGGTATCGTGTATTGCGTTACCCGTTTCGCGGGGAGGAGTGTTCGGTCTGTGGATTTGAACACGACTCCCATATCCCCGCTATGCTTGTTGTCGAAAATAAAACCCATGCTCACGCCATAGATACCCCCTTGCTCCGCGATTTCGATTTCTGCATATTGTAGAGCTCGCGGGAAATCTTCTTTACGTCCGCCTCCTCACGGACGACGAGCTCCGCGATATGAAAATGATTTACGACGTTTGTATCTCCGCCGCCGGAGGTCGTCGCACCGCCGCCGCGCCCGGTCAAGTCCGCCGGAACGGATGCGGAGACGGCCTCGACGGTCGCCTTTGCGGAAAAGCCCGTTTCGATTTCCCCGATAGAGCTTTTGAGCTTGTCGTTTACCGCCGCGAGCCCGGAGTCTACCTCGGCGAGCATTTCCTCGCCCATAGCTCCATAGGCTTTTACGGCCTTGCTCTTGTTCTTCTCAATGCCGACGACTGCGCCCTCGACGTTCATTTCGGACACCCACGCCATTTTTGTGCTCGGGGAGTGGATGCCGAAAAAGTCCGTAATGCCGTCCCAAATGGAGGAAATCCACCCGGACACTTTATCCCATAGCCACCCGGCGAGCGACTGGATACCTTGCCACAAGCCCCGGACGAGGTTTGCGCCGACCTCCGCGACCTGCGACACGCCCTCGCCGAGCGCGCTCACGATGCCGGTAATAATCTGCGGCATAGCGCGGACGATTTCGGCGATAATCTGCGGGAGGTTTGTAATGAGGGCAGTTAAGAGCTTTACGCCCGTCTCGATGATTTTCGGGATATTGTTCACGAGGGCGTTAATTACCGCCGTGATGATTTGCGGGAGCGCCTGTACTATCGTCAAAATGATTTGCGGGAGGTTGGTAATAAGCGCCGTCAAGAGCTTTACGCCCGCCTCTACGATTTCCGGCAAATGGTCGAGGAGCGTCGAGATAGTGCTCTCGATAATTTGCGGCAAAACCTCGCATATCGTCGTAATGATTTCCGGGAGGTTTTCCACAAGGGCGGTTAAAAGCTCGACTCCCGTCTCGATGATTTGCGGGATAGCGTCGAGGAGCGTCGTTACGAGGCTCTCGATAAGCTCCGGCAAAGCCTCGAGGAGTACCGGGATAGCCTCGAGAACGCCCTCCGCGAGCCCCTGTATGAGTTGGAGCGCCGCGTCGATAAGCAAGGGTATATTCTCGATAAGCGTCGATACAATGGTCGTCACCGTCTCCACCGCCGCCGGAATGAGCGTCGGTAGTGCCTCCGCGATACCCTGCACGAGCGTTGTAATGAACTGTGCCGCCGCCTCTACGACGAGCGGCAAAGCCTCGATAATGCCTTGTACGAGCGTTGTCACGAGCGATGCCGCCGTGTTCATAAGCTCCGGGAGCACCGATGTAAACCCGCTCAAGAGCGCCTCAAAGAGCCCTACTCCCATTTCGAGGAGTTCCGGCAGGAGAGGCGCGATAGCGTCGAGGATGCCCTCTAATGCGTTCGGGACGGTTTTTGCGAGGTTTCTAACGACCGGCGTAATGTTCTTGACGACCGAATTAAAGGAGTTTACGACGTTATCGCATAGCTTGTCTATGTCTGCGTCTGCGTCGCCGAGGCCGGTAATGAGGTTTTGAAACGAGGATTTCAGCATCCCGATAGAGCCGGAGATAGTCGCCTCCGCCTCTTTCGCGGTCGTCCCCGTGATACCCATTTCCGTTTGTACGACGTGAATTGCGTCGATAATGTCCGAGTAGCTCGAAATATCGTACTTTACGCCGGAGAGCTTCTCCGCGTCCTCGAGGAGCCTTTGCATTTCCTCTTTCGTACCGCCGTACCCGAGCTTGAGGTTATCGAGCATTGTATAATTCTGCTTTGCAAAGCCGGAGTATGCGTTCTGAATAGAGGCCATGTCCGAGCCCATTTTGTTAGCGTTGTCGGACATATCCGTAATTGCCATGTTCGCATACTCGGCGGCTTTCTCCGTGTCTCCGCCGAGGGAGGAAATAAGGCTCGCAGAAAAGCCCGTCACGGTTTCCATGTACTCGTTGGCGGAAAGCCCGGCGGTCTTGTATGCGTCGGTCGCGTACTCCATGACTTTCCCGGAGCTATCCTTAAATAGCGTCTCAACGCCGCCGACTAACTGCTCATAATCAGCGTATGCGCTGATAACCTCTTTCCCGAGCTTTATTGCCGCCGCCGCAAGTGCCGCCGTTGCCGCCGCCGCCGCTGTTCCGAGTGCGGTCGCGGCAGTCTTTACCTTGTCGAACTTCTTCCCGGCCTCCTCGGAGTCCTCTCCGGCCTTTTTGACCTCTTTCCCGTATTCGTCGATAGACTCGGCGCACCCGTCGGAGGATTTCGCGGCCTCGTCCATATAGGAGGCGTTTTTATCGAGTTCCGAGCCGAGCTTGTTAAGCTCCGTCTCGGCGTTATTTACCTGTGTTTGATAGGAATTGACGGAGCGAGTCGTAGACTCGTATCCTTTTTCAGCGGCGGAGAGCTCGCCCTTTGCCTTTTCGAGTTCCGCCGTGAGCTTGGCTTGCTCCTCGGTCGTGTCGCCTGTCTCGTCGCCGAGCGCGGCGAGAGCGGCCTCGCAACGCGAAATCTCGGATTGCGCGGAGGAGACTTTTTCGGCGTAGTCCGATTGAGCTTTTTTTGCTTTCTCGAGCTGTTCCGCCGCCGCCTTGACCTTTTCTTTCTGTTGGTCGTACATACGGGAGAGTACGTCGCCTTTCGCGCTCAAAGCCGCGTAGCTGTTCGCCTGTCCCGCGTATTGACTCTCTACGAGCTTTAATTCCGATTTAAGCGTTCCGAGGGCGGAGTTGATGTTTTTGAGAGACTCCTTGTATTCTTTTTCGCCGTCGATAGCGACTTTCGTTTTTATCTCACGGTTTGCCATTACACGCCCTCCTCGCCTCTGTTCTTACCGTGTGCGGATAGGTATAGCTCCCAAAGGTCGAAAACCTCTCCGGGAGCCATAAAAAGAGCCTCCGCCGGGGAGACTCCGCAAAGAACGGCGATACGGTAGTATTCCGCCCGCCTTATCTTGTTTTTTTTTGATTAAGTTCCGCGAGCCCCTCGTCGATTTCGTCGTCCGCCGGGCTCGTTACCTCTCGACCATAGCCGAGCTCGATAGCCGTCATAATTGCGCGCTTGAGCGTCACGATTTCAAACGGCCTCACCATGAGGAGAAAATCGTCCTTTTCCGGGATAGCGCCCGGGTCGTATCCGAGCCGCCGACGGAGGAGCTCGCCGCGCTCTGCCAGTACCGCCGCGATAGCACACGTCGCCGCGAAGCTCTCGCGGGTATCCTGCTCTATTGCCTCGAGTGCGAGTTGTGTCCCGCCGAAATCGTCCCGGAGTGTAAACATAGCCTCGCCGTCAAATGCGAGGTAATACGTCGCGTCCGCGAGCGTCACTTTTGCCGTTTTCATGCCTTTACCCTCCAATTACCAAAGCGGGAGGCGAGCCGTTCTCGCTCGCCTCCCGTCCGTGCTGATATTAGCCTCCCACTTTGCCGAGCTTGGTATCGCACCACGCGATACACTCGCTTTCCGTCGTGAACTCTTTCGTGATGCGCCATGCGCCAGAGTTGCAACGGAACACGGTAAAGGTCGTCGCGCTCGTGCCGAACGTGATAGAGGAGCCCTTTGTCGCCGCGCTGTCGTTGCCGAGAATAGCCTTGACAAGCGGATGAAACACGCCCTTGAAATAGCGGACTCCGCCGCGAATAATGACCTTGTAATAGCAAAGGCCACCGCGAGGAGCTACGTCTCCGTCGGAGTCCGTGACCTCGCTCGACTGCGTATCCTTGGTCGCGCCGTGAATAGCGGCGTGTACCTCGTCCGTCTTGTCGTCCGTTTCCAGCGCAAGAGAGCCGGAGGCGAACATATCGACCTTTTCGGCGAGCGCGTCGTCGGCGTAGAGCTCGCCGGAGGCGTTCGTAACGGTGAGGTCGGCCTTAACGAGCTTACCCACGGTTACGACTTTCTCGTAGTCGTAGGTAGGGAGCGCATTGTCCGGCGTGGTTTTCGTCGGGGCGAAGATAGGTCGCTTTGCGCCAAACTGTGCCATAATAAAACCTCCTAAAAGTTTTTCGATTTGAGAAAGTCGTCGTACACCCGAGCCGCCGCGTCGGTTGCCGGGTCTGCCGCTTTCTCGTTTGCTGTTTGGATGAATGGGCGGGCGGGCTGTCCGTGTTTTCCGAACTCGTCCACGAAAGCGACCTCGGCGGCGCGGCGCTTGTTGCCGTGTCGCCGAGTGCCTTTCGGGTAAACGTAGATTGCTCGCCCGTCCGCTGTTTTCTTGAGCTTTTTATCGTAGGAAATGCTTTGCGCTGTCTCGCCGGTGCTGTACTCGCCGGAGAGCATAGCGCGCGCCTCGGCCTCCTGCGCCGGGGCGATAACTTCCGCCTCCGCGACGAGCATTTCGAGGACTACCTCGTCCGGGAGTTCTGCGATAGCGTCGAAGCCGCCGACGAGCTCCTCGAGCCCGCTCGTGGATAGATTAGCCATCGTCAACGCCTCCCGCGATTTCGCACTCAAAGGCGTAATGCTGTCCGTTTTTATCGGAGGCCGGAGTCACCGTCGGGCGGGTAAAGCCCGCCGCCACGAGCCGCCGAGAGATTTCCCGTCTGTATGTGCGGGTATTCTTCTCGAGCGGCGCGTATAGGTGGACTTGCACGAGATAGCGGTAATGTGCCGCGTCGTCGTCTGCGAAGTCCGCCGGGAGTTCGGTATAGTTGAAAACGATATACTCGGTCGCCGCGCCTTTATACACGCCGTCAGCGGTAGGGAGGAGGCTATCGAGCGTACCCACTAAAAGAGCGTTTACGTTCATTCGCTCGCCTCCCTAAACTCGGAGCAATTAAGCTCGTAGTATTCCCGCGCCTCCGTGTATGCGCGCTCGACCTTGTACTCTTTGCCCTCATAGGAGAGCCGCTCTTGACCGTCATAGTCAGCGGCGCGGAGCTTTACCGTCAGCGCGAGCGAGATACCCGCTTGTCGGGCGGCGTAGAACTCGCTCCGCTTGGTAGAGGACACGTCGGCGAAAACGGTCGTCTCCGTGATTGTCTCTTTCGGAAAACCGTCCGCGTCGCGCCCCTCCGTAACGGCTTTGAGCGTCACAACGTCGCGCCAGTACATGAGCTATCCCCCCTCCGCCGCGATATAGGAGTCCGATAGCGAGAGGCCGTTTCTCTGCTCTTTATACGAGGCGCGGAGCCTGTCCGCGTCCTCGTTGTCGAGCCCAAACTCCGCCTTGACGTAGGTCGTCACCGCCTTTTTGATAAGCGGGTCGGTTTCGTCGTTCGCTTTTGCCTCAAGAACGCCGCCGAGCACAAGGTCGGCTCGAGCGGCGTTAATGAGGTCGGTCAATTCCCCGTCGTGGACGGTGGAGGAAAGTCTCACGCTATGGCGGACGGAGGCGAGATATTCGTCACCGACTGCCATACTCGAGCCCTCCTATTAAGCCGCCGCCTTTGCGAGATGCACGAAAGCACCGAAGCCCGCGACCGGCTTGGAGTCGAACACGCAAGCGCCGAGATAGTCGATGCTGTTCGTAGCAAGGCCGGAGTGCTCGGAGCGGACGACGGTAATATCCTGCGAATAGTTGCCGATGATATAGGAGAAGTCGCCGAGATACGCCTCATGTGCGGCGAGAGAGCCGGTAAAGTAGACCTCCGCGCCCATGATGTAATACTTGCCGTTTGCGAACTCGATAACGTTGTTCTTGCTCTTGTTCATCAGCGGGAAGAAGTCGGAGAAGAACGTCGCCTTGTTCATGCACCAAACGGCGTTACGCTCGTAACCGTCGCCGAGCAAGCCGTAGAGCGCGATAACGTTCTCCTCGGTGAGAGAGGCCGTCTTACCTACGGTAATCTGGTCGGTGCCGTCGGTGTACGCGCCGCTCGCGCCCTTACCGGCAGTCTTAACGCCGCCGGGCTGATTTGTACCCGTGCCGGTGAAAATGTACTTTTCAATGCGGCGGGCGACGGCCTCGGCGATAACCTCGACGATATAGCTCTCGAACGCGGAAAGCGCCATCTCGGAGCAAGCGCGGGAGGCTTTGACGAGCTTCACGATTTCGTATCCGGTCAGAGAGACGGAGCCGAGGGAGTCGCTCGCGGCGGTAATGGCGGCGTTTTCGGTGTGGAGCGCGGCCTCGTCGTTCGTACCCTCGATAGCGAACTTGAAATTGCCGGGGACGTGGAAAATCTTGCATCTCTGCAAAATCGGCGCGACCTCGTACATTTTCTTGATGATCTGATTTGCGGTCGTCTCCGGGATAATGGGGAGGCCGGAGTTTGCCGCCGTGGAGTATGCGCGCTTTTCGTCGTCGGTCAGCGGCTTACCCTGCAAGGTCTTGAGCCATGCGGAGCGATAGAGTTTTTCGGTGCTCTCCGGCGCGGGCTGATTTGCGGAGCGAGCGACGGGATTAGAGAGGCCAGCGGGAGAGGCCGGAGCCGCGCCGCCGTTGAGCATACGCTCGATAGCCTGTCTCTTTTCGAGCTTCTCGTCCTCCTCGTTGAGCTCGCGGAGCTCTTTCTCGAGGTCGTCCATGTTGAGCTTGTTCTCGCTGTCGCCCTCAATGAGCTTACGGATTTCAGCTTTGCGGGCGGCGATTTCTGCGCGTCTCTTTTCGATGTTCATAATTTACCTCCAAAAAATGATAGTTGTTGTGTGGTCGGTTAGTATGTCAAAGCTACGAGTTTCTTCCGCCTCCGGGCTTGCTCCAAAGCCGCAAGCTCCCTCGAGTGCTCCTCCTCGAAAAAGCTCCGAGCCGAAATAGACGTGTCATTATAGGCGGGAATGTCCACCGCCGACACGTCGTATAGCTTTTTGACCTTTGTGATAGTGCGGGTATGGGTAACGGAGTCATAGGATGCCTCGCGCACCGTGAAAGAAAAGGACATTTTATCGACGTACCCGCCGTCGATTTCCTCGTAAAGCTCGCGCCCGGCAGTCGTTCCGCCGAGGTCTGCGTCGATGTTTACGCCGCGCTCGTCGATGTTGAGCGCGAGCGTTTTGTTTCGGAGGCGAGCGACGACCTTTCCGCCGTGGTTGTAGTTGAAAATCACGTCGGACATATCGCACTCGTCGAAAGCGTGACGGTCGATAATTTCCTTGTATTCCACGCCGTCGCACTCCCATAGCACCGTAGGCGAATTGAATACGATAGCCGTACCGCGTACCCGGTATTCTTTCGAGCCCTCGTCCCTCGGAACGAGGCTAAAGTCCTGCAAAGCGCGATACTCGCGCCCCTGTTTGATAGCCATAGCCTAACCCTCCTCTTTCCCGCCGGTTGGCTCCCCGGGCGGCGTAGTGTCGTCCGGCGGCGTATTTCCGCCGGTCTGGTATTTGTCTGCGAGCTTTGCGTTTACCATGTTCAGCGTTTGGACGCGGCGCGCGCCCTCCTCGCCGCCGATGGTCGGCATATCGAACATAGTCAAGATTTGGTCGAGCGTCGCCGCGCCGATTTCCGTCAAGAACTTTGCCGCCGTGACCTTTTCCGGGAGCGTCGCAAACTGGACGGAGTTCGCGGAAAAGACGATACGGTTTCCGTACCCGAACTCCCGCTCGGTAAAGAGCACATTCGAGAACGCTTGCGAGAGGCGGCGGAAAAACGGGGCGATTTCGCCGCTATAAAAAGCCTGTTCCTGTTGCGGAGTCGCGGTATTCTCGACGATTTCTTTCGACACGCCGAGATAGTCGTAAATCTCCTCTTTGACGTATGCGAGTTGTGTCGCCGGGATAGGAGTCGTCTTGTCTGTGATAGGCGTATAGTCGTATTTCGCGTCCGTGACGATAACGCCCGCTCCGTTGTTCTCCATACGGAGGTTGTCCCGGATAAAGTCGTCTCGGCGGCGGTTTAAGTCCTCCGTCTTGACGGCGTTCGAGACTTTCAAAATACCCCGGATAACCGCGACGAGCTCGGCAAACTTGCTCATGCTCTGATTGAGCGTATTCGCTGTCTTGAGTGCGGTATCGAGCGGCTTGTTTCCGTCGCCGAAAATATCGTGCTCGAGGAAATGCCGCCGGACGTGGATAATCCGGGAATATTCGCAAATGTACGTTGCACCCGTCGCAAAGGTAAACCGGCAATAGAGCGTACCCATGTACTCGAGGAGCTCGAAATACTGTGCGTTGATAGGGTAGACCGCCGTCAAACGGCCTGTTTCATCAAAAACCGGGTACGCTATCGCGTTGTTATATACCTTGTACTGCGCGGCGAGCTTGTAATAGAAGTCCGCCGCCGTCATGTACGGATTAGGCCGGAATTGCAAAATGCGGTCGATATAGTCGTTTACCGCGACCGTCGTCTCTGCCGACTGCCGGACGTGGCGCGGCTGTGCGGTCGAGGCTCGGCGGGCGAAAGCGTCCACGGCGGAGCGTACCGTGTTAATATCCCACATATTCCCGGAATACGGTACGAAAGTAGACTCCCACGAGCTCAAGAGCTTGTATGCGTGGAAATCTTTATTTTTCTCGCTCTTGCCCCCGAAAATAGATTGAAAGAGCCCTCTCTTTGCCATTTTTTCACCCCACTAAATACATATAGTCCTCGTAATCCCGCACATAGATAACCCACGCATTGAGGAGGGATACCATGCCGTCGATACGGCGCTTTTCGGAAATCTTGACGGGCTGAATGTTGTTCACGCCGCTTTTTTTAACGCCTGTGTTCGTCAAGCACCAAAGCAAAACGGGATTTTTGTTGTAATTGACTTTCTTATCGGCGAGCGCCGCGCCGAGCTCCCTCATAGGTTGCGACCATGTAAAAGGCCCCTGTGCAACGGCGCACATTTCAAAGCCGTTCGCTTTCATTTCGTCCACCCAATAACCGGCGAGAGCGCGGTCGTAGCCGATTTTGAAAGCGTCTATCTTGAGTTCGTCCCGCATTTGGCAGTACCACGCCGTCACCGCCGAATAATCGACGCGAGTACCCTCGCATATCGTGACGAGCCCCCGCTCCGCCCAAATCTTATAGGGCGCTTCTTGCGTGTTATGCTCGTCGAGCTGGTCGATTTTCTTTTGCGGTAGGAAATAGTGCTGAAAAACGTACACGATTTCATCGTCGGACGAGCGCCGGATAATCAGCGTCGCGCACGTTAGGTCGGTCGTCGCGGAGAGGTCGCACCCGCCGATAGCGTAGGTGTTATATACCTCCTCCGGCTTGAATGTGGCCTCGTTTACTGCGTCCTCATAGGAGAGCCACGAGGCCGCGCCGGTCGCCTTTACGTTAAAGTCCTTGCAGAGAACGCCGGGCAAGTCCTCGGGATTTTTCTTTGCTCGCTCTACGAAGTCGGCGAGCGTGGTATATTGCTTTATCGTCCCGAGGCCGGGATTTGCCTTTATCCATGCCGTCGGGTCTGTCCACTCCTCGCGCTTGTCGAGCTCGTAGAGGACGGGGAGGAAACGCTCGTCGGTCGTCTGTCCGTCGGCGACCTCGCAAGCGTAGCCGTAAAGGTTATCGAAAACAGACTCGCGCACCGTGCCGGACGTGGTAATCATAATCACAAGCGGCTGTCGGCGGCTCGAGGTCGATTGTTTCATAACCTCGTAGAGATTGCGGTCGCGGATAGCGTGGAGCTCGTCGATAATGACGGCGTGAGAGTTGAGGCCGTCGAGGGTATTCGAGTCCGAGGCCAACGCCTCGAACTTGGAGGCCGTCGCCGGAAAGTAAATGTCGTTGCGGCGCTTTTTGAGAATGGCGGAGAGCTCGGGGCTCTGCTTCACCATGTTCACGGCCTCTGTGAGCGTCTTTTTTGCTTGGTCTTTCTTGGTCGCTACGGAGTAAATCTCCGCCGCGCCCTCGTAGTCTGCGACGAGCATATAGAGCGCGAGAGCCGCGAGGAGCGTACTCTTGCCGTTCTTTCGCCCTACAAGAAAGAGTGTCTCTCGAAAGCGCCGGTATCCCGTCGCCCTCTCGAGCCACCCGAAAAGGAGTTGTATAAATGCTTTTTGGAAAAGCTCGAGCGTCAGAGACTCGCCGAGCGTCCCTTGAGACTGCTTGCAAAACCGCTCGACGAATGTAATCGGCCTTTCGCCGACGGCCTCGTCGAAGTAATACGGCGAGCTCTCGTCCGCCGCGTCCATTTCCGCCACAAGGCGACCATACACGGCCTTTACTCGTTTGCTCGTGACGATTTCGCCGGAGGAAATCCGCTCCCAATATTCCCGGACGTAGTTCACTACTTGCCCGACTGGGCGGCGGGCTTTGTGATAAAGCTCATAAGCTCGTCACCCGCCGATTTCTTTTCTTTCTCCGGGAGCAACGCGACGAGTTGGTTTGTGAGAGCGGAAAATGATTTAATCGTCGTGTTGTAGGCACGGAGAGCCGGAGACTCCCGGCGGAGCTTTTGCGCCCCCTGCACGAAATCCTCTATCAAATCGCCGTTGTTGATTTCGTCGGCGAGGCGTTCCAACGTGACGGAGGTCACGGCAAATTGATTGATAAGCCCCTCGGCAAACTGCCGCTTTTCGGGAGGCATTTCTCGGAAAAGCCGTTTAATTTTCTTCTTTTTCGCCTCGATTTTTTCAGAAACCGAGAGCTCGTCGTAGCTTTTTTTATTTGTCACCATATAATGAGTAAACCTCCCTCCGCCCCGGTTTTACCCCCCCTCATGTGCGCGCCCGGGTCAGTTCTTCCGAGGATTGAGGCGCGGTTACTTACCGGGCATCTATTTCGGCGCACCCCGGGGGGTATGTGGCGCTGTGATAATATTTCCGTCTGCATCGAAAGCGAGGCCGTCGGCAAGCGGCGGCGTTCCCTCGTGTATCAATGCGTGACACGTCCGGCAAACTGTCTCGAGGTTATCCTCGCCGAGCGCGATTGCCGGGTCGTCGATGTTCCTCGGCGTGAGCTCTATCTTGTGATGCACGATAACGCCGGGCTCGCCACAATGGACGCATAGCCCCGCGTCGCGCTTGAGAATATACGCTCGCGTCCGCCTCCATGCCGGAGACTCGTAAAATGTTTTTGCAAACTCTCTCATGCTCTCCGCCTCCGAATGGGTAAAGAGAACGCCCCGCACGGCCTCAAGCGTCCTCACGCATAAGCGCAAGGGCTCGACCATGTAGGGCGCACGGCGGCGAGGTTTTCCCTCGACCTCTCTTTACGCCTCAATGATAGCACGTGGAAAATGCAAGTTTCCATACGGATTTTTTTCGATACATGAGAATAAGTTAGAAAACGCCTCACATAGACGGCATAGCTCCCGCGCCGAAGTAGAGGAGAGCAAAGCGCACGAGCGCCTTGTTACGGAGGTCGTAGAGGCTCGACGTGGACGAATAGCATACGGCCTCCGTGATTTCGTCCTTGCTCTTGCGCTCGATGTACCAAAGCCGGAGGATACGCGCGTCGTCCTCGTCCATCTGCGCGAGCACGTCGTCGATTTCCTCGACCTTATCCCGGGTAACTTGGATTTCCCGCATAACCTCGGCGAGCTCGAGGCAGTCCGCGAGCGCGTCGTTTACAGATTTCGCACCCGTGTACGGTTTAGACATATCCGCCGACGGATACTCCGACGGCGCGCCGTATCGTAAAATGCGCTCCTTTTTCCGCTCGAGATTGCCTAAAGCCGTCTCGAGCAAGCCACGAGCGCGGAGAGTTTTCTCCGCCGCCTCGAAATAGTTAATCATTAGCTCGCCCTCCTCGTGCGTTATCGTGGTTTAGGCGCGTTTCCCTCCGTGGCGGTATTCGCGTCCCTTGTTGTACTCATGTTTTGCCATGAGCACGGCCTCAACGTCCACGCCCATATAGGCGAGGTAATCGAGGATGCGGATAATCGCGTCGCAAAGCTCGACGGCGACTCCCTCCGGCTTACAAGTGCCGGTTTTCTCGTCCTTGTCGCAAGCGCCCTCGAACTCGCACACCGCGCCCGGGATACCACAGCACCCGTAAATAGCCGGATTGCCGTCGCGCCACTCCTCGAGCGCCTCCGACACTTCCGAATGAATGAGCGCGGCGACCTCGGGAAAGCTCCGAGCCGTCTCCCACCATCCATGCGCGACCGCGTTTTCGTGGACTTCCTTTGCAAACTCGTTTACTGTCATTTTCGTTTCCTCCGTTTCGGTTTTATAAATACACCGTCCCGCCGATAAAAGCGGGCGACGATATACTTTCCTCCGTTTACGTCGTTGTGCCATGCGCCAGCATCCGCGAGGAAATAGCCCGGATAGAGCTTTTCATACTCGGCGTTGTTGGTCGTGTCCCGGGCGAGCTCCTCGGCGCGTCTGCCGGAGATACGCCCGTCCCGTGTTTTCGGCTCCGGGTCGATAAGATTTTTCGAGGCGTTCCATGCCCGAGTGTAAAGCGGGCTCTTGACGATGTAATGACCGAGCCCGGCGAGGCCGCTCTCTGTGAACTGCAAGCGGCGGGAGTTCGCGTACCCGAGTCCCCATAGCTTTTCGAGCTCGTCTCTATCCATTCCGCCGGATAGCGTGACGTGATGATGATAGCGCCCATTCTTGGAGCCCTTTTCCGTAACGGCTATGTACTTGAGCGGCGGGAGTCCTTGTTTTTTCCGTGCTCTCTGCACCCGGCGGATATAATTCCGTAAAAGTCGTTGCGCCTCCTCCGGGCTCTCCGGCTGTTGCTGATAGGTCAAATGGATTTCGAGGTCGTCCGGCGTAAAGTTCGCGTGGAGGAGACGGACGAGCTTTTCCTCTCTATGCCGCTGATTGAGTTTCGCTTGAGCGGCGGAGGTCGGCTTGCTCCGCTTGCCTCTGCTCCGTCCTTGCCGATAGGTCGGGTAGATATATACGTCGAGATACTCGCCGCAATAATAGCGTTTCTCTCTGTAAACTGTTTTCATGTGATACCCTCCGACGAGAGCTCGTCTATGGTCGGTTTGTTAATATTCCATACGAGCCCGTAAAAACGCGCTTTGCGCTCGATTTTTTGCCCTTGCATACCGTCCCGGAGAGTGCTATAATAATAAAGGTATGAGTAATCGCTCGTCTTTTCCGGGACGAGTCCCCGCCGACGTTCTGCAAAGCGTCGGCGGTTTCTCTTTTTCTGTCCTGCATTGTCAATCCTCCGCGCGGCGGTAAAGTTCTACGAAGTCCGCCACGAAATCGAGGATAACCCGCTTTGCCTCATAATATATAATAGGTAGGAGCAAGAGCATGAACTCGCCGCCGACGGCCTTATAGCCTCGCCACGCGAGCGCCGCGCTCAAGCCCTTTGTAAAAACGACCGCCGTCACGATAAGCACGGCGAGGAACTCCGCCGCCGCGAGGCGGCTTTTCTTTTTGCGTCTCATTCCCTGCCTCCCGTAATTATGCGGAGCGGGCAATTATCGAGGCGCTCTTTCGACACTCTGATACCCCGCGTCGCGTAAAGCGTCCCGCGAGCCGTGCAAACGCCGTCGCTACCGCGTCCTCTATTTCCGCCCATGTTTTCGTAATATTTGCAATACGCACACGCCGTCGGGATTTTTTTCATTTGAGTTACGACGACGACTTTCCCGAGTAGCTCACTCATTTGTCCGCCTCCTCGTTCCATGCGATAGCCTTACCGCATTGACCGCAAAAGCGGTTTCGGTTTCCGTCCTCATTGTGGAGATATTCTCCGCTCCCGCAGTTCGGGCAAGCTAAAACGTCCTCGTCTCCGTCCGGGTACGGGCTCTCTTTCATTTGTAGAAAAAGAGCCGCTCGCCCCATTCGGCAAGCCTCGTTTACCGGCTCGAGGCTTTCGTAACGCTCCCGGTGTGTCGGGTCGAGGATTTCAAATGCTCTCTCGATACTCATTCTCTCGGACGGCTCCCGAGCGAACTCTTTTCGCGTAGTGTGCATACACGGATTTCCACAATTCCGCTTGTTGCACTCGGTATTTTTCTGCGGGTCGCACTCATATAATTTCGGAAAGTTCATTTTTCGCCCTCCTCGTCCTCCGGGATAGGTGTAAAGCACTCGCAACGGAGGACGCGCTCTTTTTCGTCTGCGTGTATCGGGCTCGGGCGGCGGCTGTCCATGCGCTCTATACACGGGATGCAGTAATCGCCGTCTCTGCCCTTGCGCGGGTCGTGTACCTCTCGAATGTTGTCGCACTTCCGGCAATCGAACTCATACCGCCATTTCGGGAGGTTTGACTTTCTGCGTCTAACCATTCTCCGCCTCCTTGTGGCTTGCTCCCCGGCATTGAGCCGGGGAGCTTTTTAATTCCGAATTTTACAGGTCAAAGCCGGGCGCGAAGCCGAGGGAATAGTACGCGTTGGAGTTGGTGACTGTCCCGTCGGTGTTCACAGACACGAAACTGGAGGAGTTGCTCGCACGCGGGGAACGGAGCCACCAATACCACGTCCCATCTCCGACGTGCTCTTTCACGCGGTCACGCTCACGCTTGAAAATCTCAAGTTGAAAGCTGTCCGGCTCCTCGTTCCACCAATCACCCGCGCCGAAAACGTCGGTCGCGGAGGGTATCCACAGAGTATCCGCGTACTCGTGATGTTCTCCGTCGATTTCCTCGGACATGAAACGAGGCTCGAACGCCTCCGCGAGCTCGTCCGGGAAAAGCGGGAGAATATCCTCGAGGACGTGTCGCCGCCCCTCGCTCTTGAGGTATCCGCCCTTGTTGGTCGGCGTGTCGTTCATGTGCCACTTATCCGTGAGGCAGTCCTCGAGGACGAAGCGGGCGCGCTTCTCGTTGACATATCCGCCGCAAACGGCGTTGACGTGCTCGCCGTTCTTGAGCTCGATAGCGAACTTGTCGCCCGGGCGGATAAGCTCGAGGCCGTTCCCGCTCGAAATGGCATTTTTGAGTTCCGCGAAAGAGATTTCCTTGTTCCTTGTGGTAATGAGTTGCATCGTCTTTTCCTCCGTTCAAAAGATTTTACAAAAATAGTGGTTTCCGATAACCATATCGAGGCTATCGTTATAGGGCGCGGTCGAGAAATAGACCGTATCCTCTGAAAGAATGTGCTCCCGCTCCTCTATGGCGGTATGCACCGCGAGATATTGCTCCTTTCCCGGCTCCGCCGAGTAGAGGTACGGAGCGGGGGAGAATTGCCATACGTCGCCGTATTTCTGAAATACGACCTCCTCGACCGTATCCGGGAAATAGTCGGAGAGCATACGGTTTAGAACGACCTCGACGACGGCGACTTGTCCCTCGAAGCTCTCGCCGCGCGCCTCGTGGTAGACGAGGCAAGCAAGGATATAAACGTCCTCGTCGCTGAAATGGAGCTCCGCGTATCTGTTCTCGGGCTCCGGCTCTACCGTCAGCTCCTCCGGCGTTTCCTCCGCCGCCTCCGGCCTTGCCGGTGCTATGTATGTCAGTGTTTGCCGTTCCGCCGCAAGTGCGCTTGTCCGCTCCGCGACCGGCTCCGGCGCTGTCTCGCGGATGCGTAGCGTCACTATGAGCACCAACGCAAAGAGGAGAGAGGCGAGGAGGGCGGCTTGCATCCGGCGGCGCTGTCTGCGGCGTTTCCGCCGCTCCTGCCTTGTCATGGCTTACCGGCCTCCGGCGTATCCTCGGCGAGCACGATATACTCGCACTCTCGGGCGATTGCCGTCCACCGAACGCCCCACGCACGGGCGGCGGCGTGTACTGCCTCGTATTTGTTCACGCCGTTTACGGTGAGCTCGCCGTATTCCTTGTGACGGACGAGGTATAATTTCGTCGTCCCGGCAAAGTGCGGGCGGTATCCCGCCGGTGCTGATTGCTCGCGTTTCATTCCGCTACCCTCCCGTCGATAAGCTGAAAGCTCTCTCGGATAGTCACGGGCTCGCGTCTGCCTACGTCAAACTCGAGGACGCAATATCGCCCGCCGGGATGAACGTAGACGACCGTCCCGGGGATTGCTTTCGGCTTGCCGTCCTTGCCCGGAACGTCGAATGTCGCGGGCTTTACCGTGATGCGGTCGCCGAGCTTAATCATTCGACCACCTCCGGCGCGTCTGCCGCCTCTGCGGGCTTGTCCGCCGCCGGAGCCGTCTTATTGTTCGCCGCTCGTAGGAAAGCGTCTCGGAGCATATTCACGAGCGGGGAGGCCGTCGTCGGAGTCGCCGGAGCATCCGCTTTCGGCTTGTCCATATCCGCCCGCTCGACGAAGCCGCATAAAATCGCCGCCGAGACTACCTCACCAACGAAGCCGCCGACCTCGCTCTCGGCGAGTGTCTGCGTCCTCGTGCGGACTTTGAAAGCGCCGGTCTTGAAATCAAAGACGACATACGCCCGCTTTCCCTCCGGCGGCTCGATTTTGACCGCCGCCGCGTCCGCGATAACTTCCTCCGGGCTCGGTACGGTATAACCGGCCTTTTTCAGAGTATCCAGTTGCGCCGCGTCGAGGGCGAACGCCTCGCCGCCGAGTTTCTTTGAATAGAGCTTTTTCATTTGTGCGACCTCCTTAATCGTTCGACTCGCTGATAACAGCGATTTTTGCGAGGGCGGACGTTTGCGCCCATTCCTCGGCGAGAATACGGGAACTCCGCTCGAACTCCTGCGAGAGTGCGGCGAAAGCGTCCTCGTTCCTGTCCTTGACCGCACTCCACATTTCCTTGTGAACTTTCTCAATGTCGGTGTGCATCTGCTTTGTGCGCTCGATGCACTCTTTCAGCTCCGCCCACGCCTCACGGTCAGAGGCAAATCCGCGCCCGCGTTCCTCCATCGTGCCGGAGACGGCCTCCGCGACGGCGGCTTGTAGGTTTGCCATAAGCCGAACTCTCGAACTTGTTTCGCTCATTGTGTTATTCCTCCTTTATTTCCCCGCCTCGATAGCTCGGAGCGGACTTTCGTCGCTCATGCCTTGCATGAGAGCCCCCATTTTGAGAGCCTCCTCGCGGCTGATTTCCTGCGGCTCTACGTCTGCGCGTATTGCAAAGATACGGTGCTTTTGAATGTAGGCCGCGAGGAAAGCGTCCTTTTCTTTCTCCCAAAGCCTTTTATAGAAATCGAAAAGATACTCAATTTCCACCTTTTCGGCGGGAGTGCAATCCGCGCCGAGTTGAGTTCTAACCTTGCGCCCACTCGCGGTATATACGAGCTCGTAGGCGTAGCCGCCCGTGACCTTATAGACCACTTGCCGGAGGATTTTCTTTTCCTCCCCGCCGTGATATGTGAAGTCGTGGCGGACGCGAGTCTCCTCGTCGAGCTCCTCCTCCGAAATGCCGTATTTCTTCATCATGCGAGCAAGGAGCTTTTCGGCGTTCTCGGCCTCGCCGCCGACTCCGTGCTCGGCAAGTGCGCGGACTTTCTTCAATAATGCCGTTTTATCCATTCTCGCGGCTCCTTTCCAGTTTTGGACACCATGCCGGGATATACGGGTCAAAGCGTTTCACGCCAACGACGCGCCCCTTGCATCTGCCGGGAGCAAAGCACCGATAGGAGATAATGTCTTTCGCCCACGGCTCCGTAACAACGTGCTCGCACCCCTCGCAAGTATGGGAAAAATCGGCGTTCATTTCTCTGCCTCCGCCGCCGGGAGGCCGAGCCACCATAGCGGGCTATCCCGCTCCGGTCGGCGGCAGTCGTCGCAATCCGCCGCCGAGCACGAGGAGCAATAAATCCGGTGAAAAGCATCGTCCCACGGCGTTTCAATCGCCGGGATAGTGCCGAGGAACGCCGCGAGCGCCTCCCGGCTTGCCGTTATCCTCTGAAAATTGTTCACGGTATGAGTAACCTCCTAAAATAATTTTTCTTGCATCCCCTCAAGCGAAAAGCGCCGACCAAAGTCCGCGAGTGTTTTCCCGGGCTTGAACGTTACCGGGCTGTCGCGGTCGAGCTTTGCCAGCTTGTCCCACAATTCCGGGTAATCGTAATAGAGGCGTTTTAATTCTCCGACGCGCTGGTTATGGCAAAACCAGCACCCGAGCCGCTCCCGGCCTCCGTTGTATCCGGGAGAGAGGAGCCCGCGCGACCGGCAAACGTCGAACGCTTGCGCTTCTGTTATGCCGCACTCTACGAGAGGGAGGATTTTCCCGGCGACCGTTTTTCTCTCGATACGTTTTGTTTCGTCTGCGGCAATTCCGACGATTTCGGTAAACTCTCCGAGAGTCTTTATGTGCGCTTGTATCGGCCTCACTTTTAACCGGGTATTGCACCATGCGCCGCGCAAAAATGGAAATCCCCATATTTTGCCGACCTTGCCGCCCTTTTCGTACTGCTTATAAAAGCAATCCGTATAGGTGTATTTCCCTTGGACGATTTGCGTCTTAATCCCATACTCCCGCTCGAGGAGCGGAAAACATTTGCTATGTAACCATTCCTCATGTTCCGGCACTTCCGCGCTCGTCTCGTCGTCGAACATTATCCGGCAATAAATAGCGCCGTCGCATTGACCGCCGCGCTCCATGTGCGTTATGAGAGCCGCGAGAGAGTCTTTACCGCCGGAAATCGACGCATAGACTTTCAAAGTTACCCCTCCAAATCCCGAAGTATTTTGCGGAGGTCTGCGTCGAGTTCTCTCCAAAACTGCGCGTTGTCGGCGGCGTGGATATATTTCGGGGAGCCGTCCTCTTTCTTTTCCTCTGCGAGCTTCTCCCATGCCTCCGCCTCGCCCTCGCGGGTCTTGGTCGTCATAAGGATATAAAGGGAGAGTTTGGAGCACTGTTCCGCCGTTAGTGTCTTTCCGTTCATGGTATGAGTAGCCTCCTTTTTTACTGTGCCGCTTTCCGACGGCCTCTATTTCGGTACGACCGATTTACTCGAGCCTCCGCTACCGCCGCGCTATACCCTTGACGAAAGCGGGAGTCCGTTTCCCCGGTCTTGCCTCGCTCGAGCTCGCGGTATATGGTCGCTTGGCACTTGCCGACACGCTCGGCAATCTCGCCCGGCTTTGCGCCCTTTGCGTACATTTCCTCGATAATCCGCCGCTCCTCGAGCTTTAAGCACTCGTATTTCATAGCCTCGCCTCCGTTTCTGCGTAAAAAAATAAGTGCGTCGGAGCTTATTAGCTCTTTCGCACTTAATGATAAACGCCACATTGCGCAGAAAATCCTGAAAAAACGCTTGATTTTCTGCCCATCATATGCTAGAATACATTAGTCTGTGAAAAGGGCGGTCCTCTGCCGCAGCCGGCACGAGAGTGCAGCGGCATTTCCTTGCGGTATGAACGTTCTGAATTTGAAGGAGGACACAACTATGGATCTCATGAAGGCTCTGACCAGCCAGTACATGAAGCAGGAGCTGCCTGAAGTTCAGGTCGGCGATACCGTTCGCGTTCATGTCAAAATCAAGGAAGGTTCCCGCGAAAGAATCCAGATCTTCGAGGGCACCGTCATCGCCAAGAAGCACGGCGGTATCGAAGAAACCATCACCGTTCGCCGCATCTCCTATGGTGTCGGCTGCGAGAAGGTTTTCCCGCTCCACGCTCCCAACGTCGTCGACGTCGAGTGCGTCCGCCACGGCAAGGTTCGCCGCGCGAAGCTGTACTATCTGCGCGACCGTCTTGGCAAGGCCGCAAAGGTCAAGGAAAAGGTCTGATCTCCATCGTCCAGAAACCGCCGCTCCCTGTCGGGGCCGGCGGTTTTTCCTTTTGCACAGCTTCTGCTGGTAAAGTCAATTTGGGTATGATAGAATACGAAATATAAATACATGCAGGAGGCGGCCATGAAACAGATCCTTATGATCGGCACCGGCGGGACCATCGCGTCCGGAAAGACGGCGGAGGGGCTGATGCCGGAGCTGACGAGCGAGCAGCTGCTCGCGTTCGTCCCGGCAGTGTCGGCGCTGTGCCGGGTGGAGTGTCTGCAGCTGCTGTCGCTCGACAGCACGAATCTTGGCCCGGCCCACTGGCTGCAGATCGCGGGGGCTATCCGCGCACGCTATGACCGGTACGACGGCTTCGTCATCAGCCACGGCACGGACACCATGGCCTATACCGCGGCGGCCCTGAGCTATCTGATCCAGGGCGCGGCCAAGCCGATCATCCTGACGGGCGCGCAGAAGCCCATCAGCTTCGACTCGACCGATTCCAAGGTCAACCTGACCGACGCGTTCCTCTGCGCGTGCAGCGACACGCTGCACGGCGTGATGATCGTCTTCAACGGAAAGGTCATCCAGGGCACGCGCGCGTGCAAGACGCGCTCAAAGAGCTACGAGGCCTTTTCCAGCATCAATTATCCGTATCTGGCCGTGCTGCAGGACGGGTGCATCCTGCAGTATATCGAAAACGCCTGCCGGCCGGAGCCGGTCTTCTATGACCGGCTGGATGACCGCGTGGCGCTGCTGAAGCTCATCCCCGGCACGCGGGCGGAGCTGGCCAGCTGGATGCTGGCGCACAACGACGCGCTGATTTTGGAGAGCTTCGGCGTCGGCGGGATCCCATCGTATGATGGAAATGACTTTTTGTCTGTGCTGGAGGCGGGGATCCGCGCGGGGAAGACCGTCGTGCTGACCACGCAGGTGCAGAATGAGGGCAGCAACGTCGGGGTCTATCAGGTCGGACACAAGATCCGGGAGTGCCCGCAGGTGCTCGAGGCCTTTGACATGACGACGGAGGCCATCGCTGGCAAGCTCATGTGGATCCTCGGTCAGACCCGCGCCCCCGAAACCATCCACCGCCTGTTCTACACCCCCGTCGCAAACGATATCCTCAACTACCACACCTGATACGCCTCCGGCGGCCCTATCTTTTCTCTCGCAAGAGAAAAGATAGGGGAGAAAAGAGTGCGTGGAGACGCGTTTGGTGCGTGCTGCCTCTGAATTCAGGCGGGGACCAATGTTTCAGGCGTCGTTCCACACGATAGTCACCTCACAGGTGTCTTACTACGCGCCGCCTGATACGGGGGTATCAGATTTGTAACTAGTTGCCGTAGAATATCTGCCATCCATAGAAGGTGCAGGCCAAGTTTGTTGGTCTGCACCTTTTTGCGGGGCGTTTTTCTGGTTTTTGAGCACCAAAAGCCTTCCCCTATGAGGGGAAGGTGGCACGGCGGCAGCCGTGACGGATGAGGTGGAGGCGCGTCCGATTACCCAGCTGCACCACCTCATCAGTCGCCTGCGGCGACAGCTTCCCCTCGTAGGGGAAGCCTTTGGCGTGCACGTTCTGCAGGCGTAGCAGACCCCTTGACAAATCCGCTCTACAGTTGTAGAATCAAAACATACTACAAATGTAGAAGGAGGGCTTCTGATGGCGGATGCAATGCGGACGCTGCCGGATGCGGAGCTGGAGGTCATGCAGGCGATCTGGGCCTGTGAAGAGCCAGTGAAGCGGGCGGCGATCAGTGCGATTTTGAACCGGACGCACCCGATGGCGCCGACGACGCTGCTGACGGTCTTGTCCCGGCTGGCGGACAAGGGCTTTGTGCGGATCGAAAAGACCGGCCGCAGCGCCGAATACCGGCCGCTGGTCGCAAAAGAGGACTATCTTGCCCGGCAGGGGCGGAAATTTTACGATAAGCTCTGCGGCGGAAGCGTGTCGGCCTTTGCCGCCGCGCTCAGCGCCAGCGGGCTGACGGCGGAGGAGCTGGCGCAGCTGCGCGAGCTGCTGCAGGAGGATGCGCTATGAGCACGACACTGGCCTTCCGGCTGATCCTGGGGCTGGTCGTCGGCGGCGTCCTCACCTGCAGCGTCTGGGACCGGAACGATCGGGAGCTGAAGGAGCAGCCTGCGGACGAGGACACCAGGACCGGCATGCCCCGCTTCCGCAGCTTTGCCGCAGTGGAGACGCTGCCGACCATGCTGGTGATGTATCTGGCCATCAGCCTTGCGATCGGCGGACGGGAGATGGCGGTGCAGTACCTGCTGGGGCTGCTGCTGCGCGTGTTTTTGCTGATCGGCGTGTATTACGTGCTGCTGCTGGCTGTCCTGCCGCTGCTGCGGCGGCATATTTCTGCCCGCGTGTGCGCGGTCTTGTGGCTGCTGCCGGGGTATCTGTACTTTTTGGCCCAAGTGAGCAGCGTCCAGCGCGCAGACCCGGGCGGCGAGCGGATGCTCGTCCTGCACGCGTCCGGGACGCTCGTGACGGTGCTGCTGGCCGTCTGGGCGGCCGGGGCGATCGGGGTGTTTGCGTGGAAGATCATCTCCCACCTGCGCTTCCGCCGCCGCGTGCTGAAAGACGCCGTCGTTGTCACGGACGAGCAGACGCTCGCCGTCTGGCAGGCGGAGCTGGCGCGCGCCTGGCTCGAGGAGACGAAGTGGACGCTCGTCCGCGCGCCGCAGCTCACGACGCCGCTGTCGATCGGCCTGTTTCAGAAGACCACCTGCGTCGCCCTGCCCGCGCGCAGCTACACCCCGGAGGAGCTTTCGCTCATCCTGCGCCATGAGATCATCCATCTCAGCCGCCGGGATCCGGCCTCGAAATTCTTCATGGTCTTCTGCACGGCCATGTGCTGGTTCAATCCCCTGATGTGGGTCGCCATGCGCAAAAGCGCGGACGATTTTGAGCTCAGCTGCGACGAATCCGTCCTCCTGGCCCAGCCGCAGCCCGTCCGGCGGCAGTACGCAGAGCTGCTGTTAAAGACCGCGGGCGACGAGCGCGGCTTCACCACCTGCCTGTCCGCCACGGCCAGCGCCCTGCGCTATCGGCTCAAAAACATCATGGCGCCGGGGAAGAAGCACACGGGCGCGCTCCTCGTCGGGCTGACGTTTCTGCTGCTGACGCTCTGCGCCGGGCATGTGGCGCTGGCCTACGACGCGCAGCCCGGTGCGGCGCGGATCTTCGACGGCCGGCCGCCGGAAGACTTCTCCCTGCGCTATGTGGACGTATGGAACGATGACCGCGGCAGCGGCACCGACTTTGGCTGCACGGACGAGGCGGCGCTCAAGGACTATCTCGCCGCGCTGCAGCTGGAGACCTATACGGAAGCGCTCGACCGATACGGCGAGGCGCGCTCGCTGCAGCTGCTGTTTGACGCGCCGGAGGGCACGCTGAGCGTGACGCTGACTGACAACCAGTCCATCCACGTGACGCGCCTGTGGCTGAAAAACGCCCCGAGCGAGAGCTATTATCTGGCCGAGCCCATCGACTGGCAGCTGCTGGACCGGCTCATCGTCCCGCGGCCGGCGCTGCGGGTCTGGTTCAGTCTGCCGGGGCAGGATGAAGACAGCTGCTTCTTTGCCGGGGTCTATTCCATGACGCAGACGCTGCCGGACGGGACCGTGCAGGTTCTGCAGGAGCCGGATGAAGGAAACTACAGCGCCTTCGGCACGACCGGCGGCGGAAGGACCGTGCGGCTGGAGTTCGGGCAGACGCTGCTGGAGCCCTATACCGTCACCTGCCAGACGCCGGACGGCAGCGAACGCCGGATCTTCACGCAGGACGAGCTGCGCGGCGGCCGCGTGCCGCTGCTGCCGGGTGAGAGCGCCGATTATACCGTCGCCGCCCGCCTGCAGGGCGAAGACGGCAGCACCTACGACGCCGTCTTCTGCTTCCGCTACGACCGCCTGGCGGGCGGAACGTGAATTTCGCAGGATCCGCGGCAAAGCGCACCGTTTTTGCGGTGCGCTTTTTTGCTGCCGGATTGCAAAAAAGGGGTGAATCTGCTATAATCAATTATTCAGTATATGCAGTTCGGAGGATATGCACATGGAACGCAAACCCGTTGTGATCGCGCAGGAGGAGCTGGCCAGAGAGGCGGCGGTCTGCGGCGAGATCAAAGCCTGGTGGGCCTCGCGCGGCCGGACGCCGCGGGCCTACGTCGACACCTATGGCTGCCAGCAGAACGAGGCGGATTCCGAGCGGATCCGCGGCATGCTCCGCGCGAGCGGCTATGACATCGTCGACACCGAAGAAGGCGCGGACTGCATCGTCATCAACACCTGCGCCATCCGCGAGCACGCGGAGACCCGCGTCTACGGCAACGTCGGCGCGCTGGTCCACACCAAGGCCCAGCATCCGGAGCAGAAGATCTTCCTCTGCGGCTGCATGATGGGCCAGCCGCAGGTCGTCGAGCGCATCAAAAACAGCTACCGCCACGTCGACGGCGTGTTCAACCCGCATGAGCTCTGGCGCTTCCCGGAGCTTCTGCAAAGAGTCCTGAAGACCGGCAAGCGCATTTTCGCCGTGGACGATTCCGCGGGCAACATCGCCGAGGGCATCCCGGTGGTCCGCTCGTCAAACCTCAAGGCGTGGGTGTCGATCATGTACGGGTGCAACAATTTCTGTTCGTACTGCATTGTTCCCTACGTGCGCGGCCGCGAACGCTCGAGACGGCCGGAGGAGATTCTGGAGGAGGTCAAGGGCCTCATCGCCGCGGGCTATAAGGACATCACGCTGCTCGGCCAGAACGTCAACTCCTACGGCAAGGATCTCGGCCTCGGCGTCGATTTTGCCGACCTCATGGCGAGTATCGCCGAGCTTCCCGGCGAGTTCTGGCTGCGCTTCATGACGAGCCACCCGAAGGACGCGAGCAAAAAGCTCTTTGACACCATCGCCAGATACCCGAAGATCGCCAAGCAGTTCCATCTGCCCTTCCAGTCCGGCAACGACCGGGTATTGAAGGCCATGAACCGGCACTATACCCGCGAGGAATACCTGAAGCTGGCGCATTACGGCCGCGAGATCATGCCGGAGCTGGTCCTCACCAGCGACGTCATCGTCGGCTTCCCCGGCGAGACGGAGGAGGAATTCGAAGATACCCTCAGCCTCATCGAAGAGGTGCGCTACGACGCGCTGTTCACCTTCATCTTCTCCCCGCGCGCCGGGACTCCGGCCGCGAAAATGGACGATCCGACACCGAAAGAGGAGAAAAACCGCCGCTTTGACCGCCTCTGCGACACGCAGAACCGCATCTCGCTCGAGATCCACCAGGGCTACGTCGGCAGGACGCTGCGCGTGCTGGTCGATGGGCGGGAAAAGGAGATGCTCACGGCCCGCACCGAGGGCGGCCGCCTCGTCCGCTTTGCAGGCGACGACAGCCTCATCGGGCAGTTTCTCGACGTCACCATCACCGGCTGCACGACCTGGTCCCTGGTGGGAGAGGTCAAATAAAAGGCTCCCCTCTCAGGGGAGCTGTCAGCGAAGCTGACTGAGAGGTTGCAGCAAATTTACAGCTTCCCATTGTCTCCGACAGCTCCTTCTTTTCCGCCCTGCCGGAAAAGAAGGGGGAGAAAAGGGGCGCATGGGCGCGTTTGGTGCATCCTGCCTCTGATTCTAGGCAAGTCCCAATGTTTCAGGCGTCGTTCCACTCGGAAGTCACCTCACGGGCGTCTAACTACGCGCCGCCTGATACGATACACCGGATTTGATGGCAGGTGCCTTTGAATTTGTGCGAAAAAACGCACTGCGAAGATTTTTTTGGCGATGTACGGATTCGCCGAGGCTTTTGAGAGAGAAAACCGGAGGTTTTGATTATGGCTGAGCTCACCCCGATGATGCAGCAGTATTATGCGGTCAAGGAACGCAATCCGGACTGCCTGCTGTTTTTCCGGCTGGGGGATTTTTATGAGATGTTCGAGGAGGACGCGCGGATCGCTTCGCGCGAGCTCGATCTGACGCTCACCTCGCGCGACCATGCCAAGGACAAAAGCGCCGAGGACAAGATCCCCATGTGCGGCGTGCCCTATCATTCCTCCGAGAGCTATATCGCCCGCCTCGTCGCCAAGGGCTACAAGGTCGCCATCTGCGAGCAGATGGAGGACCCGGCGCTGGCCAAGGGGCTCGTCAAGCGCGACATCATCCGCATCGTGACGCCCGGCTCCGTGACGGAAAGCTCGATGCTGGTGGAGTCGAAAAACAATTACTACGCCTGCGTCTACGGCGCGGCGGGGACTTACGGCCTGTGCTTCTGCGACGTATCGACCGGCGCGTTCAGCGCGACGCAGATCTCCGGAGCCGACGCGATGCAGGACGTGCAGAACGAGCTCGGCAGCTTCCTGCCGTCTGAGGCGCTCCTCGGCGGCACGGCGGCGGAGGACGAGACGCTGGCCGACCTGCTGCGCGAGCGCTTCCACACCTGCGTGAACCTCGGCAAAGACGCGCAGTTTGACCCGGCCCTGTGTGAGGCCGCGGTCACCGCGCAGTTCGGCAAAAGCACGCAGGAGCTGGGTCTGGCCGAGCTTCCGTGCGTGACGCTGGCGGCCGGCGCGCTGCTGCTGACGCTGCGGGATCTGCAGAAGAACGACCTGCCGCACATCCGCGAGCTGGAGCTCTATGTCGCGGGCAAATTCATGCAGCTCGATCTTGCTGCCCGGCGGAATCTCGAGCTGACGGAGACGATGCGCGGCAAGGAAAAACGCGGGAGCCTTCTCTGGGTCCTCGACAAGACGAAGACCGCCATGGGCGGCCGTCTGCTGCGCGCGTGGATGGAGCGGCCGCTGCTCAGCCCCGCGCAGATCACGCGCCGCCTGACCGCCGTCGAGGAGCTGGTCAAAAAGACCATCGACCGCGAGGAGCTGCTGCTGTCGCTGCGCGAGATCACCGATTTTGAGCGCGCCATGACCCGCATCATGACCGGCACGGCCTCGTGCCGGGATCTGGCCGCGCTGGCGCAGGGCGCGTCCACGCTGCCGGAGATCAGACAGCGCCTGTCCGGGATGCGCGCGCCGTATCTGCAGAGCATCTATGAGCAGCTCGACACGCTCGCGGATCTCAAGGAACAGATCGACCGGACCATCGTCGACGATCCTCCCTTCCTGCTGCGCGAGGGCGGTCTCATCCGCGACGGAGCGAACAAGGAGCTCGACGACCTGCGCGCCGTCCAGTCCGGCGGCAAGGGCATGCTCACGCAGATCGAGGCGCGGGAGAAGGAAAAGACCGGCATCCGGAATCTCCGCGTGGGCTACAACCGCGTGTTCGGCTATTACATCGAAGTCGCCAAGGGGCAGCTGAGCCTCGTCCCCGATACCTATATCCGCAAGCAGACGCTCTCCACCGGCGAGCGCTACATCACCGAGGAGCTCAAGGAGCTCGAGAGCACCATCCTCACGGCCAAGGACCGCATCATCGCGCTCGAATACGAGCTTTTCACCCAGCTGCGGCAGGCCGTGGCGGCCGAATCCGCCCGCGTCAAGCAGACCGCGCAGGCCATCGCCCAGCTGGACGTGCTGTGCAGCTTCGCCGCCGTGGCGGTGCACAACAACTACTGCAGGCCCGAGGTCGACCTCGGCAATACCGTTTCCATCACCGCCGGCCGCCATCCGGTGGTCGAGCAGGTGCTCAAGGGCGCGCTGTTCGTCCCGAACGACACGCGGCTCGGCGCCGACGACTGCCGCACGGCCATCATCACCGGCCCGAACATGGCCGGTAAATCCACCTACATGCGCCAGGTGGCCCTCATCGTCCTCATGGCGCAGATGGGCGCATTCGTCCCGGCGCAGTCGGCGCAGATCGGCATCGTCGACCGGCTTTTTACCCGCATCGGCGCGTCCGACGATCTGGCCTCCGGCCAGTCGACCTTCATGGTCGAGATGACCGAGGTCGCCGACATCCTCAAAAACGCCACGCCGCGCTCGCTGCTCATCCTCGATGAGATCGGCCGCGGCACATCGACCTTCGACGGCATGGCCATTGCCCGCGCCGTGCTCGAATACGCCGCCGACCGCAAGCGGCTGGGCGCCAAGACGCTCTTTGCCACCCACTATCACGAGCTGACCGACATGGAGCAGACACTCCCCGGCGTCAAAAACTTCAATATCGCCGTCAAAAAGCGGCAGGGCGACATGATCTTCCTGCGCAAGATCGTCCCCGGCGCGGCCGACGACAGCTACGGCATCGAGGTCGCCAAGCTCGCCGGCATCCCCGACCGGGTCATCACCCGCGCCCGCGAGATCCTGAAGGAGCTCGAGTCCGGCGCGCCCGAGACGGCAAAGCCCGCCGCCGGGCCGGTGTCCGACCAGGTCTCCATGCTCGACATGCAGTCGGACGAGCTGCGCCGCGCGCTCGAGGCCGTCACCGTCGAGACGCTCACGCCCATCGAGGCGATGAACGTCCTGTACCAGCTCAAGCAGCTGCTGTAATTTCCGGAAAGAAAGGAGCCGTTCCGCATGGCCCGAAAAGCGTCGAACAGCATGTCTTCCCGCCTGACGAGGTTTGAGACCATCGCGGGCTGGCTGTATCTGCCGTTCTATCTCATCATTCTGAATCTGCTTCTGCAGCTGGCGAACGAAAAGCTCTCGCTCGGCATGTCTGCGCTGACGATCAACATCGCCTATTTTGCCATCAATCTCGCCGCCACGCTGCTTATCTTCCACGGCTTTCTGCGGCAGTCGTATTTTGGCGGCTCGTTCTGGAATTTCGTGCAGGCGGTGGTGCTGGGGTTCGCGCTGTATTACGCGGGCACGTGGGTTTTGCAGTTCGCGCTCACGAAGCTGGCCCCCGGCTTCACGATCTATAACAACGAGACCGTCGGCTCGCTCATCTCCGACAACGAGTACATCATGATGGGCGTGACGATCATCCTCGCGCCCGTCATTGAAGAGACGCTGGTCCGCGGCCTCGTGTTCGGCTCCATCCGGCCGACCTCGCGCGTCATGGCCTATATCGTCTCCGTCGTCTTATTCACGCTCATGCACAACTGGCAGTATTTCCTGCTCTATCCGGCGGGGAAGGTGCTGCTCAGCTGTATTCCGTATCTGCCTGCCTCCGTTGCGCTGGCCTGGACCTATGAAAAGGCCGGCACCATCTGGGCGCCCATCACGCTGCATGCGCTCATCAACGCGCTGTCGTTCGGGCTTTTGCAGCTGAACTTCTGACCGGGAGGGAACCTATGCCGAAGATCATCCAGCTCGACCGCCACGTCGCGGACCTCATCGCCGCGGGCGAGGTCGTCGAGCGCCCTGCTTCCGCCGTCAAGGAGCTGGTCGAAAATTCCATTGACGCGGGCGCAAAAAATATTACAATAGAATTACAAAATGGCGGAATGACCTTCCTGCGCATCACCGACGACGGCTGCGGCATGGCCCCGGACGACGCCCGCACGGCCTTCCTGCGCCACGCGACGAGCAAGATCCGCAAAAAAGAGGACCTTGCCTGCATCGGCACCCTCGGCTTCCGCGGCGAAGCGCTCGCGGCCATCTCGGCTGTGTCGAAGATCGACCTTCTGACCCGCGCGCAGGGCGCGGCGGACGGCGTGCGGCTGCATCTCGAGGCCGGGAAGGTCCTCTCCGAGGAACCGGCCGGCTGCCCGTGCGGCACGACCATCCTCGTGCGCGAGCTGTTTTACAATACGCCCGCGCGGATGAAATTCATGAAATCCGACGCGGCGGAGGCCTCCGCCGTCTTCTCCGTGGTGCAGCAGCAGGCGCTGGCCCATCCGGAGATCTCCTTCCGCTTTTTAAAGGACGGGCAGGAGCAGCTGCATACCGACGGCCAGGGCGACCGTATGGCCGCCATCTACGCCATCTACGGCCGCGAGCTTGCCAACAACATGCTCTCCGTGGACGGCAGCTGGGAAAAGCTGCGCGTGCGCGGCTTCGTCACCCGCCCCACCGCCACGCGCGGCAACCGCGCCTGGCAGAGCTTCTTTGTCAATAACCGCTACATCAAGTCGCGGCTGCTTTCCGCCGCCGTGGAGGAGGCGTACCGCAACCAGATCATGGTCGGCCGCTTCCCTGCCTGCGTGCTCGAGATCGATATGCCCGTGCAGGCCGTGGACGTGAACGTCCATCCGGCCAAGACGGAGGTCAAGTTCCTCTCGGAGCGGGAGGTCTTCGACGCGGTGCACTATGCCGTTTTGTCCACGCTGAACAAGGCGGCGGGCCGCCCGGAGTGGAAGCTTTCCGAAAAGCAGACCTCCGCAGCCCAGCCGCACGCGGTCCAGCCGCCGAAGCCCGGCTTCTACCAGAGCATGCAGGCGGCCGAATATCGCCGCCAGGCCGCGCAGACGCCGCCGCCCAAGCCCGCGCAGCCCGTCCTGGCCTCCCCGGTGCAGATCCCGCGGTCTGAGCCCGCCGCGCAGCAGCGCATCGAGCTGCCGAAGCCGAGTCCGGCCCCCGCCCCGGCTCCCGGGCCGGAACCGAAGCCGGAACCAAAGCCTGTCCCTGCCCCCGTGCAGGAAGCGCCCGCGCAGCAGGAGCTGCCGGTCCCCGAGCGGCCGTTCCGCATCATCGGCGAGGCGCTGCACACCTATATTATCGTCGAGCAGGGCGAGGCCGTCCTGTTCATCGACAAGCATGCCGCGCACGAGCGCATCCGCTTTGAGGCGCTCAAAAAGGAAGACCACCCCATCATGGCCCAGCTGCTGCTCGCGCCCGTCTCCGCGGAGCTTTCGCGGGAGGAAGCGGCGGCGGTGCTGGAAAACCGGGCGCTTCTGGAGCGCTGCGGCTTTGAGGCCGAGGATTTCGGCGGCGGCGACGTGCTCATCCGGCAGATCCCGTCCGACGTGGACGTTGAAGACGCCAAGGCACTGCTGCAGGAGCTGGCGGGCAAGCTGCTCGCCGGAAAGACGCTCGACCCCAATGGCCTTCGGGACGAGCTGCTGCACTCGATCGCCTGCAAATCGGCCATCAAGGCCGGCTGGCAGACCTCCGACGAGGAGCTGCGGCGGCTGGTGCAGGAGGTTTTGACGCGCGACGACATCAAATACTGCCCCCACGGCCGCCCCGTCTGCGTGACGCTCACGAAGCGGCAGCTGGAAAAGCAGTTCAAGAGGGTATGAGCATGGACCGGATCATCTGCGTCGTCGGCCCGACCGCTTCGGGCAAAACGAAGCTCGCCGTACAGCTGGCCAAGGCCTATGACGGTGAGGTCGTCTCCTGCGATTCCATGCAGATCTACAAGCATATGGACATCGGCACGGCCAAGCCCACGCCGGAGGAGATGGAGGGCGTCCCCCACCACATGATCGACTGCGTCGAGCCCGGCGAGGATTTTTCCGTCGGCAAATACATGCAGCTGGCGGACGGCTGCGTGCAGGACATCCTCTCCCGCGGCAAAACCGCCGTCATCGCCGGCGGCACCGGGCTGTATGTCGACAGTCTCATCGCCGGGCGGACCTTCGCGCCCGTGCCGCAGACCGGCAAGCGCGAAGCGCTCGAGGCGCAGCTGCGGCAGGAGGGCGGTGAAGCGATGCTGCGCAAGCTCCGCGCTGTCGACCCGGACGCCGCTGCGCGGCTGCACCCGGCGGATGAAAAACGCATCATCCGCGCGCTGGAGGTCTATGCCGAGACCGGCCGGACCATCACCCAGCATAACCTGGACACCCAGCAGATTCCCCCGCGCTACCGGCCCGTCTGGATCGGGCTGGACTACCTCGACCGCGCGGTTCTGTACCGCCGGATCGACCTGCGGGTGGATCTGATGCTGCAGGCGGGGCTGCTCGATGAGATCCGCGCGCTGCTCGCCCGCGGCGTCGGCCCGCGGACGACCGCCATGCAGGCCATCGGCTATAAAGAGTTCTTTGACGCGCTGGAGGGCCGCAGCACGCTTTCGGCCGCCGCAGACCTCTGCAAGCAGCGCTCGCGCAACTACGCCAAGCGCCAGCTGACCTGGTTCCGGCGCAACCCGCAGCTTTGCTGGCTGCGGATGACGGGGCAGGAAGATTTTGCACAGATCCTGGCCGCTGCCCGACAGAATATTCCTTTTTCCGCGCTTTGAATATGCTACGATATGGGTACAGACTACAAAAAAGAAGGAGCCGGTACCCATGCAGAAAACCACAGAAAATTATCAGGACATCTTTTTGAATCAGGCCCGCCGCGAGCGCACCATGCTGACCGTCTTTCTGATGAACGGCTTTCAGATGCGCGGCGTCATCACGGGCTTTGACCAGTTCGTCATCCTGCTGCAGTCCGACGGACGCCAGCAGATGATCTATAAGCACGCGGTGTCTACCATGACGCCCGCAGTCCCCGTTCACCTGACGCAGAACTGAGCTGCCGCTCCGTCCTGCGGGAAGGAGCAGTATGAAACAAGGCAGATCGTATTTTACCGTCATCGTATGGATCCTGCTTGCCGCGATCGCGGCGTATTTCGTCTACAACGTGGCAAGCAGCCTCTACGCGCCGCTGATGACAGCGACCGTCACACAATATGAAGCCGGGGCGGGCTACTACGCCTCCGGCTTTGTTGTGCGTGCCGAGGAGGTCGTCACCTCCGAGTACGACACGACCGTCCTCGCCTGCGCCGAGGGTGCGCACGTGGCCGCGAACGACGTCGTCGCCACCGGCTACCGCTCGGACGACGCCAAGACCCGCAAGACCCGCATGGACGAGCTGACCGGACAGATCGAGCAGCTGCAGTACGCCTGGAGCGCCGCGTCGAGCGTCTACGACCAGGCGGCGCTCGACAGCAGCATCGCCGACAGCCTCTCGCACCTGAGCCAGTATCTGGCCCGGCGCGATATGAACTCCGTCTCGGACCTCACGCCCGAGCTCAAGGGCCTGGTCCTGCGCCGCACGTCGGACGCGGCGGACAGCGCCTCCTTGCAGCTGCGGATCGACGATCTGCAGGCGGAGCTCGCCACGCTCGAATCGCAGGCCGCGGGCGACACCAGCGACATCCGCGCCGGGACCGCCGGGACGTTTTCCGCCGCGGTCGACGGTTATGAATATGTGCTGACGCCGGACAGGCTCATGGAGATGACCGTCGCCCAGTTCCAGTCGGTCGAGCCGGACGAGACCGACGCGAACGCCATTGGCCGCCTCATCACCTCCGCCACCTGGTACTACGCCTGCGTTGTCCCGGCCAACGAGCTCTCCGGCGTCGAGGAAGGCGATAGGGCCACGCTGACCTTCGCCCGCGACTATTATCAGCCCGTCAGCATGCGCGTCGCCCGGCTGAGCGGCAACGAGGCGGGCTCGCGGCTGCTGATCCTGTCGTCTGACCAGGCGCTGCAGAACGTGACGCTCCTGCGGCAGCAGTCGGCGGAGATCGTCTTCGCCTCGTATTCCGGTCTGCGCGTGCCCAAATCGGCCGTCCGTGTCGAAAACGGTCAGACCGGCGTGTATATCCTCGAAGGCACGCTCGCCAAGTGGAAGCCCATCACCATCCTCCACGATACCGGCGAAAGCTACGTCGCTGCGCTCGATACCAGCTCGACCGACAACCTCTGGCCGGGCGACGAGCTGATCATCAATGCGAAAAATCTATACGATGGAAAGGTCGTCAACTGATATGTCTACGATTGCTGAAAATATTGCGAACATCCGCGCCCGGATGAACGAGGCTGCGAAAAAAGCCGGCCGGGACCCGTCGGAGATCCTGCTGTGCGCCGCGACGAAGATGAACGACGCCGACCGCGTCAAAGAGGCCGTGGCCGCGGGCGTCGACTGCTGCGGCGAAAACCGCGTGCAGGAGATCCAGGCCAAGCGCCCCCTCGGCGCCTACACAGGAAGACCCCTGCACTTCATCGGCCATCTGCAGACCAACAAGGTCAAATATCTGGTGGGCGTGGTCGATCTGATCGAGTCCGTCGACCGCCTGGAGCTGCTCGAGTGCATCGAGAAGCAGGCGGAAAAGATGGGCGTCGTGCAGAACATCCTCTTCGAGGTCAACATCGGCGCGGAGGAGAGCAAGTCCGGCTTTACGAAGGAAGAAGCCGCCGCGCTGGCCGCCCGGATGCGGGAATTTCCGCATGTGGCGCTCAAGGGACTCATGGCAATTCCGCCGGTCAGTGAATTTCCTGGCGAAAATTGCAGATATTTCGCCGAAATGCGGAATCTTTTTGTTGACATAAAGGCAAAAAAATACGATAATGTGTCCATGGAATGCCTATCGATGGGTATGAGCGACGATTTTACCGACGCCATCGCCGAAGGCTCGACCATGGTGCGCATCGGCACCGCTATTTTCGGAAAGCGAAACTACAATACCTGATTGCTACGAAAACTAGAGAATCACGATTCTGGAGGATACACTACAATGGGATTTATGGATGACCTGAAGAAGCTGACAAAGCCCTATACCGAGGATGACGACGATTTCGATGAATTCGACGACGACGCCCGTCCCAGCCGCCCCAGCCGCTCGTCGACCGCGCCGAAGCCCTCGTATTCCGGCTTTGATCTCGATAACGACGATCTGTCTTCTTCCGGCAGCAGCTCCAATACCGGCCGGCGCACGCTCGGCGGCAGCAATGCCTCGAACGGCAAGGTCGTAAATATTCACACCACGGCCCAGATGCAGGTCGTGCTCGTCAAGCCCGACCGGTTCGACAACGTCTCCGACATCGCCGAGCATCTGCGCAGCAAGCATGCCGTGGTTCTGAATCTGGAATCCACGAATAAGGATGTTGCAAGACGGCTGGTCGACTTCCTGTCCGGCTGTGCCTATGCGCTCGACGGCAAGATCAAAAAGATCGCCATCAGCACGTACATCATTACGCCCTATAACGTTGACATCGTCGGCGATCTGATCGACGAGCTGGAAAACAACGGCGTATATCTCTGATCCAAACTTCACTTGCAGGGAGGCAGCTTCCATGTTCACACCGCAGGAAATTCAGGAGCAAACCTTTTCCAAGGCCGTCTTCGGCGGCTATGACATGCAGCAGGTCGATGATTTTCTCGAGCCGCTGACAGAGGATTATATCACCCTTTACAAAGAAAATTCCGTGCTCAAGGCCAAGATGAAGATCCTGGTCGAAAAGCTGGAGGAATACCGCGCGCAGGAGACGCAGCAGTCCTCGGCCACCGCCGAGGCCGAGGCCAAGAGCGCCCAGCTGCTCAAGCAGACGCAGGCCAAATGCGCCGCCATGCTCCAGAACGCCGAGGTCAATGCCCAGGCCAACGCGCAGGTCAACGCCGCCAACGTCCAGCTGGCCCAGCTCAACCAGCAGATCCACGCCGAGCAGGAGCGGCTCGACTACGCGAAGCAGACCGCGCTCAACTTCATCTCCGTGATCGAGCGGGACGTGCAGGGCCATCTGGGCCTGCTCGAGACGCTCAAGTCCCGGGATCTGACGAAGGAAGAGGCTCCGGCCCAGCCGAAGTCCGCGCACGAAAAGCCCTACGACTGGCAGGCCGACAAGGCCGAGCCCGCCCCGGCCCCCGCGCCGAGCGTCAGCACCGAAAAAATCGCGTCGGAGATCTCCGACAACCTCGAAAAGCTGATCGGCAGCGAGCCGGAGACGAAAACCGTCTCCACCCCCGCCCCGGCCAAGCCTGCCGCGCGCCCCATGCATCCCGAAAGCGCGACCATCAAATTTGAAGACCTCAAATTCGGCCGCAACTACGACCCGACGTCGTCCAAATGAACCAAAGCCCGGCCAATGAGCGGGCCGCATAAGACAGTTAACAGGCACAGCGGGATCATCCGCTGTGCCTGTTCTTGTTATGATCTCGTGCGGGCATTCCTTGCCTCTCCCTTTGGGAGAGGTGGCTGAGCGAAGCGAAGACGGAGAGGGGAGGCGCTGCAGGTGATCGCAGCAAAGCCCTCTCAGTCGCCTGCGGCGACAGCTCTCCCAGAGGGAGAGCCAAGGCTCTGGGGCTTTTGCCACGCATAGAAAAAACCAGCCGCCTTTCAAGCGAAAGGCGGCTGGCGGGGTATTTGCTTATTTCTTCATGGCGATGGCCTGCTTGGCCTTGGCGGCGATGCCGTCGGCGTTGATGCCGTAGGCGTCGAGGACCAGCGGGGCCTTGCCGCTGCGGCCGAACTCGTCGTTCACGCCGTGGCGGACGACGGGGATGGGATAGGTCTCGCCCAGATACTCGGCCACAGCCGCACCCAGACCGCCGAGGACGTTGGCCTCTTCGGTGGTGACGATCGCGCCGGTCTCCTTCGCGGCCTTCAGAACCAGCTCGGTGTCGAGCGGCTTGATGGTGTGCATGTCGATCACGCGGGCGGAGATGCCTTCGGCAGCCAGCTTTTCCGCGGCGGCCAGCGCCATCTGCACGTTCATGCCGACGGCGATGATGGTCACGTCGGTGCCGTCGCGCAGCGTCGCGCCCTTGCCCAGCTCAAATTTGTAGCCGGGGATGGAATCCGTCACGGTCTCGACCGCCAGACGGCCCAGACGCATGTAGGCCGGGCCCTCGTAGTTAACGAGCGCCTCAACGGCCAGCCGCATCTCGTTGCCGTCGCACGGGCACAGGACCAGCATGCCGGGGATCGCGCGCATGATGGCGAAATCCTCGATGCACTGGTGGGTCGCGCCGTCTTCGCCGACGGACAGACCGCCGTGGCTGCCGACGACCTTGACATTCAGGTGCGGGTAGGCGACGGAGTTGCGGACCTGCTCCCACGCGCGGCCGGCGGCGAACATGGCGAACGTGTTGACGAACGGCTTGAAGCCGCACAGGCTCATACCGGCGGCAACGCCGACCATATCGGCCTCGGCAATGCCCATATCAAAGAAACGCTCCGGGCAGGCGGCCTTGAAGAACTTCGTCATGGTCGCGCCGGCGAGGTCTGCGTCGAAGCAGACAAGATCGGGATATTTGTCGGCCAGGGCGGCGAGCGCCTTGCCGTAAGCCTCACGGGTTGCGATTTTTTCAGCCATTGTTTAACCCTCCAGTTCCTTGATCTGCGCTTCGAGCTCTGCCTTGGCCTGGGCCCACTGCTCATCGTTGGGCGCCTTGCCGTGCCAGCCGGCGTTGTTTTCCATGAAGCTCACGCCCTTGCCCTTGATGGTCTTGGCGAGGATCATGGTGGGCTGACCCTTGGTCTGCTCGGCTTCCTTGTAAGCGGCTTCGATCTGGTCAAAGTCGTGGCCGTCGATCTTGATGACGTGCCAGCCGAAGGACTCGAACTTCTTGTCCAGCGGCTCGGTGGGCATGACGTCCTTCGTCTCACCGTCGATCTGCAGACCGTTGACGTCGACGCAGGCGCAGAGGTTATCGAGATGATACTTGTTGGCAGCCATCATGGCCTCCCAGACCTGACCCTCGGCAACTTCGCCGTCGCCCAGGATCGAATAGACGCGGTAGTTCTTGCCCGCGACCTTGCCGGCCAGCGCCATGCCGACGGCAACGGAGATGCCCTGGCCCAGAGAGCCGGTGGACATATCGACGCCGGGGACGTATTTCATTTCCACATGGCCGGACATATGGCCGTCGATGCGGCGGAACATCTTGAGATCCTCGATCGGGAAGAAGCCGCGCAGCGCCAGCGTCGGATAAACGGCGGGCGAGCAGTGGCCCTTGGACATGACGAAGCGGTCACGCTCCGGGTCATGCGGGTTCTTGGGATCGACGTGCATCTCGGCAAAGTACAGATACGTCAGCACGTCCATGCAGCTCATCGAGCCGCCCGGATGGCCGGAAGCCGCGTCGTGTACCATCTGGACACCGAGAAGACGCGCCTTGGCAGCGGTCAGCTGAAGTTCCTTCCGTTTGGATTGTTCCATATGAATTTCCTTCCTTTGTTCATAGAATGGGAATTTCCTGCGTTTGTGTGGGATTGATTTGCCTGCGCGGGAAATCCGTTTTGCTTTTTGTTGCATTCCACCATCTATCATACTAGATTCCCACGCGTTTTTCCAGTGGTATTCGTAAAAAAATCTGTTTTTTTCGCCGCTGCCTTTAGTTTTTGAGGCTCTGCATCGGGGCCGGGATGCGGCCGCCGCGGGCGATGAAGCCGGCGGAGGATTCCGGATGCACCGGCATGATGGGCGCCGCGCCGAGCAGCCCCCCGAACGAGACCTCGTCGCCGACCTGCTTGCCCGGCGCGGGGATCAGGCGCACGGCGGTCGTCTTGGAGTTGACCATGCCGACGGCAGCCTCATCCGCGATGATGGCGGAGATCGTCTCCGCACTCGTGTCGCCCGGGACGGCGATCATGTCGAGACCGACCGAGCATACGCAGGTCATGGCCTCCAGCTTGTCGAGCGTCAGCACGCCGCTTCTCGCCGCGGCGATCATCCCCTCGTCCTCCGACACCGGGATGAACGCGCCCGAAAGCCCGCCGACCGAGCTAGAGGCCATCAGTCCGCCCTTCTTGACCGCGTCGTTGAGCATTGCCAGCGCCGCCGTCGTCCCATGTGTGCCGCAGACCGCAAGGCCCATTTCCTCAAGAATGCGCGCCACGCTGTCGCCCACCGCGGGCGTCGGCGCGAGCGACAGATCGACCACGCCGAACGGCACGCCCAGCCGCCGCGACGCCTCCTGCGCGACCAGCTGGCCGACGCGGGTGATGCGGAAGGCGGTCTTTTTGATGCACTCGGCCACCTCGTCAAAGGGGCGGCCCTTGACGGCCTGCAGCGCGTGATGCACGACGCCGGGGCCGGAAACGCCGACGCTCACCACGGCGTCAGCCTCGCCCACGCCGTGGAACGCGCCCGCCATGAACGGGTTATCCTCCACCGCGTTGCAGAACACGACGAGCTTCGCGCAGCCAAGCCCGTCCCGGTCCTTTGTAAGCTCTGCGGTCTTTTTGATGGCCTGGCCCATGAGGCGCACGGCGTCAATGTTGATGCCGGCCTTGGTCGTGGCGACGTTGACGCTGGAGCAGACCAGCTCCGTCTCGGCCAGCGCCTGCGGGATGGCGGCGATGAGCCGCCGGTCGCCGGAGGCCATGCCCTTGTGTACAAGGGCGGAGAAGCCGCCGATAAAATCGACGCCGCAGGTCTTTGCCGCCTGGTCCATGGCCCGGGCGAAGGGGACAAAGTCCTCCGTCTCACACGCGCTCGCGACGAGCGCGATGGGCGTGACGGAGATGCGTTTGTTGACGATGGGGATGCCGAGCTCGCGCTCGATCCGGCAGCCGGTGGCCACCAGATGCTCGGCCTGACGGCAGATCTTGTCGTGGATCTTCCGGGCGCAGGCGGCGGGATCGGGATCGGCGCAGTCAAGCAGGGAAATGCCCATGGTGATCGTGCGGATGTCCAGATGCTGGTGGTCGATCATATCGACCGTGGACATGATATCAGAGTGGTTCAGCATGGCTCTCCTCCCGGTCAGATGGTGTGCATGGCCGTGAAGATATCCTGCCGCTGCATGCGGATGGACAGGCCCATCTCGTCGCCCTTGGCGGCGATGCGGCTCTGCACGACGTCAAATTCCGGTGCGCCCGCGGTCCACTGGGTGAGCATGATCATGGTGAACGTGCCCTCCATAATGGTCTGGCTGATCTCCACGACGCTGATGTGCAGTTCGGCCAGCAGCGTGCAGACCTCGGCGATGATGCCGACCCGGTCCGGGCCGACGACGGTGATAATGGCTTTCATTCGGGCTTCCTCCTGTGTTCGGATATGGAAAAAGGGGCCAAATGGCCCCTTTTCAGTTCGGTTGGATCAGAATTTGGTGTGCTCGGCCAGCCAGCTCTTCAGCTCGCTGATGGGAACGCGGACCTGCTCCATGGAGTCGCGCTCACGGATGGTGACGGCGTTGTCGGCCGGGGTCTTGTCGTCGCCGACGGTCGCGAAGTCGACGGTGATGCAGTACGGCGTGCCGATCTCGTCCTCACGGCGATAGCGCTTGCCGATGGAGCCGGTGTCGTCGTAGTCGAGCATGAAGTCGCTGCACAGATCCTGATAGATCTTGCGGGCCGGCTCCGCCAGCTTCTTGGAGAGCGGCAGGATGGCTGCCTTGTACGGCGCGAGCGCCGGATGCAGGTGCAGCACGACGCGCACGTCGTTCTTGGCCTCGTCGATGACCTCCTCGTCATACGCCTCGCACAGGAAGGCCAGCGCCACGCGGTCGCAGCCGAGCGACGGCTCGATGACGTAGGGGATATAGTGCTCGTTCGCTTCCTGATCGAAATAGGTCAGGTCCTTGCCGGAGGCCTCCTGGTGCCGCTTCAGGTCATAGTCCGTGCGGTCGGCGATGCCCCAGAGCTCGCCCCAGTCGGTGAACGGGAACGCGTATTCGATGTCGGTGGTGGCACGGGAATAGAATGCCAGCTCCGCCGGCTCATGGTCGCGCAGGCGCAGGTTCTCGTCGTGGATGCCGAGGCTCTTGAGCCAGTTCACGCAGTAGTCCTTCCAGTAGGCGAACCACTCCAGATCCGTGCCGGGCTTGCAGAAGAATTCGCACTCCATCTGCTCAAACTCACGGGTACGGAAGGTGAAGTTGCCCGGGGTGATCTCGTTGCGGAACGCCTTGCCGACCTGGCAGACACCGAACGGGAGCTTGCGGCGGGTGGTGCGCTGGATGTTGGCGAAGTTCACGAAGATGCCCTGCGCGGTCTCCGGCCGCAGATAGCAGGTCGAGGAGGAATCCTCGGTGACGCCGATGGCGGTCTTGAACATCAGGTTGAACTTGCGGATGGGGGTAAAGTCATGCTTGCCGCAGACGGGGCAGACGATGTCCTCGTGCTCGGCGATGAATTTATCCATCTCGTCGAAGCTCATGGCGTCGACGTTGACCTCGTGATGCTCCTCGCCGATGAGCTTGTCGGCGCGGTGGCGGGCCTTGCAGGCCTTGCAGTCGAGCAGCGGGTCAGAGAAGCTCGAGACGTGGCCGGTCGTGATCCAGGTCTGCGGGTTCATGATGATAGCCGCGTCGAGGCCGACGTTGTACGGGCTTTCCTGCACGAATTTCTTGAGCCAGGCCTTTTTGACGTTGTTCTTGAACTCAACGCCGAGAGGGCCGTAGTCCCAGCTGTTGGCCAGACCGCCGTAGATCTCGGAGCCTGCGAAGACAAAACCACGGTTTTTGCAGAGGGCAATGATCTTGTCCATGGACTTTTCACTGTTTTTCATCATTCTTCTCGTCCTCCTGACGTAAATGATCAAGGATTTTATCCTATTATTATAATGAAATACGCCGTAAAGTCAACCGCGCGGGGAGAAATTTGAAAGACCTGTTTTGTTTTTGCGCGGATTGTGCTATACTCTAAAATGCATTTTCAGAAATATTTTCCCCGGAAAGGACTTACGAAGCTTGAAAACCATCGGAAGAGTGATCTTATCGGCGATCCTGCTGGTGCTGACCGGCCTGCTGATCGCGTTTGCAAAGGCTGCGCCCGGCGCTGTCTTTTCGTTTTATCCGGCCTTCTCCCGCGCGGCGCTGGGCGCGGTCTGCTCGGTCTCCGCGCTGGTGCCCATCGCGCTGTGGGAGGTGCTGGCGGCCATGCTGGCGCTGTGGTTTTTCTATACGCTCATCCGCGTGTTCACGAAGCGGCGGAGTCTGCTGCGCTGGCTGGCGGGCGTGCTGCTGGGGGTGAGCGCGGGGCTGTTCGCGTTTGTCGGGCTGTGGGGGCTCAACCATTTCGGCCCCTCCGTCGGGCAGACGCTGGGGCTGGACGTGCGGGAGTATTCCAAGCAGGAGCTCATCGCCGCCACGGCCTATTATGCCGCCCAGGCGAACGAATACGCCGCCCGCGTCGACCGCGATGCCGACGGCAAGACCGTCTATCCCGCCTTTTCCGAGCTTGCGGCCCAGGCCCCGGCGGGCTATGCGACGCTCGCAGAGCGCTATGAGCAGTTTGCGGGCGCGCTGGACCCGGTCAAGCCGCTGGCCTCCTGGCGGCTGTTCAGCCAGACGGGCACGACGGGGATCTTCGTCTGCTTCACGGCGGAGGCCTGCGTCAACCCGGATACCTATACCGCCTGGATCCCCTATACCATGTGCCACGAGCTGGCCCACCGCCAGGCCGTCGCCGCCGAGGACGACGCGAACTTCTGCGCGTACCTGGCCTGCATGGCGTCCGGCAGCGACGATTTTTGCTATTCCGGCGCCTTCGGCGCGTATGTCTACTGCCACAACGCCCTCTCCAGGGTCGACAAGACCGCCGCCAGCCAGATCTGGTCGACGCTGTCCGACGGCGTCGTCACCGACCTGCGCGCGGCGAACGAGCATTATGCTCAGTACGAGGGCAAGGTGCAGGACGCGGCGCAGAAGGTCAACGATACCTATCTCAAGGCCTTTTCCGAGGAATCCGGCGTCCAGAGCTACGGCGAAGCCGCCGATCTGCTGATCGCGTGGTATCTAGAAAATAATGCTTGACAAATCCAGCGGGATTCGCTATAATAATCCCGCTGATGGACAGTTAGCTCAGCTGGTATGAGCACATGCTTGACGTGCATGGGGTCACAGGTTCGAGTCCTGTACTGTCCACCATAAAAAGCTCCGAAATCGCTTGATTTCGGAGCTTTTTCTTGCATTTTGCAGTCAAAAAGTTCAACCATATTTTTGAAGTCACGTTTTGACCCAAACCGTGACCCAAACCGCGATGTACGTCGGTGTACGAAACGGTACAAAATAGCACAAAAAGACCATTCCGCAGCGCATAAGACGTACATAAAATCAGTATTTTTTCACGAGAAAAGGGCGCGCTGCCGTTTTGACAGCGCGCCCGCTATGCCTTGCGTCACACGACTTCCCGGCCGATCATTTGACCGATGGTGTCCGCAGCCTGCACGCGCATGCTGGGCGTGGAGTGGACGTAGGTGCTGAGCGTGAACCCCGCGCTGTAATGTCCGAGCATTTCGGAGAGTGTCCGCACGTCAACGCCGTTTTTGAGTGCCAAGGTCGCGAATGTGTGTCTCATGTCATGAAATCTCACATGTTCTGCGCCGATGGCTTCCAGAATCCGGTCATGCATGGCGCGGAAGGATGCCGGGTCGAGCATTTCTCCGGTTTTCGGGGACGGGAACATATAGGGATTATCCGGGTGCTTTTCGTGTTCTTCCACCAGAATCTGCACGGTGCTCTCCGGAAGTGTCAGCAGGCGCAGGGAGTTTTTCGTTTTTGGCTGGCTGACAACAAGCTGATGGTCGATGCGGCAGACGCTTTTGGTAACGGAAAGTGTTCGCTCCTTCACGTTCAGATCTTTCCAGAGCAGGGCCAGCAGTTCTCCCCGGCGCAGGCCGCTGGTCAGCTCCAGATAGAGCGGTGCAAACACACCGCGCTGCTTCGCTTCGTGCAGATATGGCCCGATCAGTTCTTCCGGCAGCACTTTCATTTCTTTTCGCACCGTTTTCGGGGCTTTGCAGTTTGCTGCCGGATTGCTCAGAATGAGCTTTTCTGCGACGGCCTGATCGAGACTTTTCCGCAGGATTCCGAGGATACCCTGCACAATGCGTGGGCTGAGCGTCGTTTCTTTCAGCGGAATGTGGCTGTAGTAGTGATTTCTGCCGTGCTCGCTCATCTCGTTGATCGCCCGCTGAATTTGAATGGTGCTCAGCTTTTCCAGCGGGCAGTTACCCAGCGCGGGAAAGAGATGGTTTTCCATGCAGTTGCGGTAGAACTGCTTCGTATTCGGGCGGATCTGCGGCTTGATAAACACCTCGTACCACAACGCCACCCATGTCTGAACGGTGTACTGCCCCGTGCGGGTCGGGTCAAGCTTCTGGCTTTCTTCGATCGCTGTTTTCAGCTTTTCTTTGACTTCTGCCTGCGTTTTTCCGAGAACATTTTTTGTGATGACCTTTCCGCCCTTGTCATACCCGGCAGTATATCGGCCCTCCCAGCGTCCGTCCTTCCGTTTGCGGATGCTGCCTTCGCCGTTGGCTCGCTTTTTGCTCATGTAAATTCCTCCTTTTCCGGTAGCTCACACAACTACCACAAGCACAGTGAAATAGCGAGTACTTTTTGCGCTCAGGCGCATTTTTGTTCTGTGGACTGGCGGTTCAGCCAGCCGAGAAATTTTTCGCGCGAGACAACGATGCGTCTGCCGATTTGGAAAGCCGGGAAATCAACGCTGTGGGCGAGCTTGTACGCTCCGGCTCTGGAAATGCCAAGGACGGCAGCAACATCTGTCATGTTCATCATCAGGGGCAATTCTTCCAGCGAGTGATACTGTTTCTGGTTCATATGGCTTCCTTTCTCCCATTCAGGGAATCAAAATTTGTTTTTGCATGGCCGAGAAGAATTGCCCGATCAGAAATCTATGTACTTGTAAAATTGCAGCAAGAGAGTTAACATCCGACAAACCGTTTGAGGAGGATCGCCGATGTTAACTGCCTGTTTTTCCGTGATGGTTCAACTGCTGCTCTTGCTGATTCGTATTGCAATGAAATTGAGATTATCCATTCCGCTGGTGTACCTGGTGCTGATGCTCACTGTATTTCAACCGTGGTATCGTGTGCACACGGCACTGGCGGATGGGATTTTTCTGGTGATGCTGGGCTGCGTGATGCTGTCATGGATCATCTCCCTCATTCGATTTGCAAGACGAGCGCTGGCTTGATGCCAGCCCTCGTTTTTTTGCGCCGCACGGAGGGCGGACGCGGCGTTTGTGTGGCGCAGACCTGCACGGATGCGCGGTTGGCCCATAAAACCGCACACGTCGGCACGACGCGCCCCACGCCGCGGAGCAAACGGCTGCGCCGATGTGCGTTTTCTGACTTGTGCCGCAGTTCAGCCGTTAATCTTCCGTCCGGAGGCGGCATTGGGGTCAGGGTTTTCCCTGCAAGCTGCGTTTTGGTACCAAAACGCGATGCTTGCGCTTTTCTTGCGCGGCAAGAAAAGCCTAAAACGCAGCCTGATCCTCGTTCCGTTTAGAAGATTTTTTTTGATTTTCATTTTCTACAAGCCATAAATTCCAAAATCGCTAAACCTTAGATTCTGTAGTCGCTACATTAGTCGCTATGCCGGTTCGAAATTTGATTTTTTGCCTTTTGTAGTCGCTACAATAGTCGCTACGGCAGCGATTCAGGCGGCATTGTCCGGCAGCAGGATATTTCTGGCAGCTGTTTTCATTTCATTTGCTTTTTCCACGCGCAGATTTTCGCCGCCAAACAGAATCGGAGCGCAGATTTCCAAAATCCTGTCATAGATGCGGGCGTGCGCAAGGTCGTCTGGGTGTTTGAGTGCATCCAGCGTCAGATTTGTTGTGACAATCAGCGGCTTTCGGCTTCGGTATCTGGCGTCGATCACGGCGAAAACTTGTTCCAATGCATATTCTGTTCCTCGCTCTGCACCAAGATCATCCAAAATCA
>OLSB01000276.1_pt1 | contig 61663 bp, 47 predicted proteins | sample 1672071 | NCBI WGS metagenome assembly OLSB01 (sample SAMEA3136642, study PRJEB25190) | human gut metagenome | biome: human gut; feature: human-associated habitat; material: faeces | place: Austria | collected 2013
GTGTCACCGGGGAGTGTCGCGCGGCACCCTTGGGCAACGGAAAGGGGCGGAAGTGTCGCCGGAGAGTGTCGCGCGGCACCCTTGGGCGGCGGAAAGGGGCGGAAGTGTCGCCGGAGAGTGTCGCGTGGCACCCTTGGGCAACGGAAAGGGACGAAAGTGTCACCGGGGAGTGTCGCGCGGCACCCTTGGGCAACGGAAAGGGGCGGAAGTGCTGCTGGGGAGTGTCGCGCGGTCACTGAGCTTGCCGAAGTGGCCATATTTGCAGGGATGGTGGCCGTGATTCTTCGCCAGATGATGGCGAATCTGCCAAATTGTCATATTCGAGGGAATGGCATAACATTCGATAATACTCCTTGCGTCCGGCTTCGGGAACGATGAAGGCGAAAGAAAAACGCTGCACTTCGGATCTGGCTGGGCAAAAGAAAGAATGATGCCCAGATCCGGTGAACGGGGTCGGGCGAGAAACAAAAAGAATAACAAAAAAGAATAATAGGAGATTAAGAATATGGGAAAAATTATTGGTATCGACCTTGGAACCACGAATTCGTGCGTTGCGGTCATGGAAGGCAATCAGCCAACCGTCATAATCAACAACGAGGGTGAAAGAACCACCCCTTCAGTAGTCGCCTTTACCGATGGCGGTGAAAGAAAGATCGGTAACCCTGCAAAGCGTCAGGCCATCACGAACCCGCAGAACACAGTCTTCTCCATCAAGAGATTCATGGGTGAGACTTACGAACAGGTTCAGAAGGAGATCGCCAGAGTGCCTTACAAGGTTGTCAGAGGTGAGAACAACACTCCGCGTGTTGACATCAACGGCAAGCTCTATTCACCTCAGGAGATTTCAGCGATGATTCTCCAGAAGATGAAGAAGACCGCCGAGGACTACCTCCGTCAGGAAGTCACCGAGGCTGTCATCACAGTTCCGGCCTACTTCTCAGACTCACAGCGTCAGGCCACAAAGGAGGCCGGCAAGATCGCCGGACTCGATGTCAAGAGAATCATCAACGAGCCTACGGCCGCAGCCCTGGCTTACGGTCTTGACAAGAAGAACAAGGACATGAAGGTCGCTGTGTATGACCTTGGTGGTGGTACATTCGATATTTCCATCCTTGAGCTTGGTGGCGGAGTCTTCGAGGTTAAGTCAACCAACGGTGACACACACCTTGGAGGTGACGACTTCGATCAGGAGATCATCAACTGGCTCGCCCAGGAGTTCGCCAACGAGAACGGCGGAATCGACCTGAAGAAAGACCCTATGGCCCTTCAGAGATTGAAGGAAGCCGCCGAGAAGGCCAAGATCGAGCTGTCCAACCAGACATCGACCGAGATCAACCTGCCTTACATCATGCCGGTTGACGGAATTCCTAAGCACCTTGTAAAGACTCTTACCAGAGCCAAGTTCGAGCAGCTTTGCGACAACCTCTTCCAGAGGTCTATCGAGCCTTGCCGTCAGGCACTCAAGGACGCCGGTCTGAACGCTTCCGATATTGATGAGGTTCTTCTCGTGGGTGGTTCAACACGTATCCCTAAAGTACAGGAACTTGTCAAGGAGTTCTTCGGCAAGGAGCCTAACAGGAGTGTCAACCCAGACGAGGTTGTGGCCATCGGCGCGTCAATCCAGGGCGGTGTGCTCGCAGGTGATGTGAAGGATGTGCTTCTGCTTGATGTCACTCCGCTGTCACTCGGTATCGAGACCCTCGGTGGTGTGATGACAAAGCTCATCGAGTCCAACACGACCATCCCTACCCACAAGTCTCAGGTGTTCTCCACCGCGGCTGACAACCAGCCTTCTGTAGAGATCCACGTGCTTCAGGGTGAGCGTCCTATGGCGAAGGACAACAAGGAGATCGGTCTCTTCCATCTGGACGGAATAGCTCCGGCTCCGAGGGGAATACCTCAGATCGAGGTTACCTTCGACATCGACGCCAACGGTATCCTGAACGTGTCCGCCAAGGACAAGGCTACCGGCAAGGAACAGAACATCAGAATCGAGGCTTCATCAGGTCTGTCTGACGACGAGATACAGAGGATGCGTGACGAGGCGAAGGCCAACGAGGCCGCCGACAAGGAGGCCAAGGAGAAGGTTGACAAGATCAACAACGCCGACGCTCTCTGTTTCCAGTCCGACAAGAACCTGAAGGACTACGGCGACAAGATTCCTGCTGACAAGAAGTCGGCCATCGAGTCAGCCCTCGGCTCCCTCAAGGAGGCTGTCAAGAATCAGAACATCTCTGACATCGACCGCTACACCGAGGAACTCACGAAGGCTTGGAACGCCGCTTCAGAGGACATGAACCGCGCCGCCCAGGCCGGTGCCCAGCAGGGACCTCAGAACCCTTACGGCCCGCAGGCCGGTCCACAGGGTCCACAGAACGGCCCGGACGATCAAGGTCCTGACGAGCAGTAATAATGAATATGTCCGCTCATCAAATGGGGCGGATGACGATAAAGAAAGAGGAACGACCGAAAGGCCGCTCCTCTTTTTTGTTGGAATGTCGCTTCGACAGGCTCAGCGGCACGAAACCTACTTCCCCATCTTGGACAACAACTTCTTAGGGTAGTTGGTGCAGATGGCTTTCATCTTAGACGCATAGGCGATGTAGTAATCCATCGTGACATCGTCATCGGCGTTGAACACGCTCACGTCCACACCGGCCTTGTTGAACTCCTCGATCGTGAGGTTTCCTCCACCCTGCTTCATGAACTCGGTGGAAAGGTTCGCCCATTTGTAGCCCCTCTGGGTGTACTCTGAGGCGGACTTGTTGGCCATCCAGCCGATGTTCGAGCCAACCGCGGTGGCGTATGAATATGACGATGCCATCACGGTTGCGTTGGACGTGCAGATGAACTCAACGAAATTCTGTGCTTTCTTCTTCTTGATGATCTCGCAAGCCTTGCGGCAGGCGTTGATTGGATACGCCGACATTCCGCTGATGTTCTTGATGTCCAGCCAGAGCCTTGTGCAGCTTCCTTCCTTCATGACTTCGTCCAGAAACATCTCCAGATCAGGAACCGTCTCTCCGTTCGCCAGTTTTCCGGCCGCCCTGATCTGTTCCAAGGTGGCTTCCCATGGATGCAGTCCGTTGATCCTGTAGTCGCCGTCAGCATGGGCGACGACTACTTTGTCATCTTTTGTCCAGTAGATGTCACACTCTGAAGCGTAACATTTAAGGCTCATCGCATATTGCAACGAGGCGATGGAATTGTCGGGAAACGCTATGCCGGCTTCCGATGCTCCACCCCTGTGGGCTACGACGATATTGCCGCAGTCAGCAGGCTTGTCAGCGACCTCACCGGGCGTCTCACCAGGATCGTCAGGCCACACAGGCCCTGGATCCGGTTCGTCCTTGCTACATGATGACAGGCACAGGAGACTTGCCGCAAGAAATGACCAAATCAGTTTTATTGATTTAATTCTCATATTCTTGATCTTTGATTATTTGTAGTTCTTGACACAGCGGAACGGCATGATGGCCTGGCCGTTGTCGATGTTTGTCATCTCGGCATAGGTCACAGTGTTGTCCAGGATCACATTGATTCTGTAAAGAGCCTTGTCCGAGAAGAACAGAGGTACCCACACTTGTGCCCTGACACCGTAGCACTGGTAGCCCTGGGTCATGTAGCGCCAACCGAGCGGGAAGTACTCGAATCCGAACTCGTCGGCTCCGTCTGACACCGCCGCTGACCACCAGGTCTTGTTCCTGAGCCATGCGGCGAGGTTGCCGATACCTCTTGGTGAGACCGGATTGTTGTTGACGGCTGTGCCCGAGGCTGTTGTGAACTGTTTGTAGGTGATCTGATCCTCTCTCAGAGGATAAGAGTGTCCGGCTGACGCCTTGCTTGCGGCGTATGCCAGGTCAAGCCAGTCGGAGGCGTTGGCGATGTGCCAACCGTAAGGACATATTCCTTGAATCTGCATCTTGAGGGTCGGGTGGTTCTTCTCGTCGGTGGTGTTGTCGCCGCTGAATGTGTCCGCCGACTTGTTGTCGAGGTACTCGATCGTGTAGTTGTCTCCTACCGCGTCGGTGATCTCGCTGCCGGCGGTCCATCCCTTAGGCACCACCTCTTTACGGGCGAAGCCGATGCCGTTGGTCGGGACGCCTGTCACGATTTCGGAGAACGCATAGATTCGGCCGCGCTCATCGCTTCCTTCGAGTTGTCCTCCTATCTCGGTGCATTCGTAGGCCATGTTCAGTTTCGGATCATCCCAGGATGAAGGGAATGCGCTCGCACCGTAACCACCTGTGCCTTTCGCTCCGACACCTGTAGCGGACGGAATCATAGGAGAGCCGAGTCTCGGCTTGATGTCGCCACCGTTCCAACGCATGTTCTCGACCATCCAGACCTTCATGGAACCGTCTCTGGCAATGAAGGCCTTTGTCTTGTACTTGGACACTTCGGAGTCCGGCATGCTGTTCAGCGTTGATATTCTGCTCCAATTCCATGTCTTCTCGTTGAAGTTCACCACCAGGGAGCGCAGACCGTCCACATCGATTTCCGGGCCCTCCGGCATAGCGGACGCGGCGGATTCGATCGTGGTGACAGAACCATCCTTCGCAAGCGCGTAGCAAGGGTATGACAGCACACGTGAATCCTGATTGAACATCACGGTGTTGGCCCCGGCCTTTGCGTTCATGAAGTAGGCTTTGACGCTGTAGATGTCCTCGCTTTCCTTTGTCATCTGCAAGGCCTTGTCGATCTCAAGGCCGGCGGCCGATGAACCGTACATGAAGTAATATATGTCTGCCGCGAGCTGTGTCACAGGCACATCCACGGATGCCATGCTGGTCTCTGCCGAACCTACGGTGATGTGGAGCACGGCCTTGCGGACATTGACATGGTCGTTCCATCCGGAAGCGATCAATTTGACGGAGCCAGCCTCGGTGGCCTCGCAGGACAGCCAGTCCTTGCTCTCACCTTCGTAGTCCACGGTGAATGAATATTCGTCCCCCATGTTGGTCGTGTAGCTGATTGTCTGCTCACCTCCTTCGGCGAAGAACTCAACATCTTTCGTGTCAGTGGACACGGCGGCGTCAGCCTTCTCGCCTTTCTGGGTGAACTCGAAAGCGCGCTCGGTTCCGTCGGCTGCCTTGATTGTCAACGAGAATGACCTCTTATATTCAGGATTGGCCTTCATCTTGACCATCAATCCTTTCCCTGTGTAGGTCCTGGAATCACCTTCGTAAGTTCCGATGAAGTCCTCGGAGACATCCGTGACACTCACCTCGGCGCATTGCTTCGGATCATCAAGGGAATAGTCCCAACCGATGCCGTTGATCTTGTCGCCTTGCACGATTGTGACGATGGCGCGGTAAGCGTCCTCGCCGTCCTCGGTGCTACCGCTGGCGGTGAACACAGGAATATCCTTGGACAGCGCGATTCTTGTGGCGGAATCTATCTCGGACGGGTCTGTCTTTTCCGCGCAACCTGACAACGCGAGCATTGAAAGAGCGGCGGCGTACATGAATATATTCTTGAATCTCATGATAATAGTCATTTAAGTAAGATCATTAGTCCCATCCTTCCGTCTGGGTCAGTTTATGGTTCTTGTTCCTTGCGGACTTGGAGATAGGCCAGAGCAGGATGTTCGGATTCTTCTGCTTCTTGGCGAGCAGCTCCGGGTTGTAGTCCCAGATCTTGTCCAGACGGATGAGCGGCCACCAGATGACGCCTTCGGCAGGGAACTCGAGGAAATATTCATTGACAAGTGCCTCCAGGACGGCGTCCCTTGTGGCGGTCTTGTAGAAGTCCTCGATTCCGTAGGCCCTTTTAGCGATGATGTTCAGAGAGGCCAGAGCTCCGGCATAGTCCTTCTTGTAGTACTTCAGTTCCGCGTCCATCATCACAGCGTAGGCGTAGCGGTAGTAAAGAAGGTCGCAGTCGTTGATCACGGGCTGCTTTGACATGTCTCCGAGGAACTTGTTCGGCCAGGTAAGGGTCTGTCCTGAGGCACCGTAGGCCCCTTCGCCGAGGTTGCATTCCACTCTGGAGTCGTTGTGGTCGGCCTTGCTCTTGTTCAGCACATCGATGAACTCCTGCGAGTAGCACCACCACTGTGTTGAGCTCACCGGTACCGGTTTGTTCCTGTACTGCGCGGCTATGAGGTTAGTCGGGTGGTAGAAATAGCTGTAGTAACCGCCGGTGATCTTCTCCTTCTGGTCGTTCAGGAGGGCGAAGACAACCTCAGAGTTGCATTTGTGATCGCGGCTGAACACCTCTGAATATTTTGGAAGAAGCTTTCCTGAGGAGATCCCGATCGCTGACAGAGCCTCCGCGGCAAGGTTCAGGTACGAATCCCCACCGTCCTGTGTCGTGTACATCCAAAGCCCGTACTCGGCTTTAAGCATGTTCACAGCGTCGGCTGTAGCGAAGTATTTGTCTCCTCCGAGGTAGGCGGAGTTGGCCGCCGCTGTCTCGATGTCCCTGCCGATCTGGGCATAGACATCAGCCTTAGGGGCGCGCTCCGGGTAGGTCTCCGGCTGGTTCACGGACTCGATAGGCACGAGGTTCAGCGGAACGTCTCCCCACAGTCTGGCTGCCCAGAAGTAGCAATATGCCCTTGCGAACGCAGCCTGGCCGATCGCGAATCCTTTCTCGGATTCGGTCATGTCAACCTTGTCGGCGTACTTGAGCACGGCATTGGCCTGGTCGATGGTGGTGTAAAGTCCTGACCAGGCGGTCGATCTCGTGGAGGCGTTCATCGTGCTGGTGCGCACGGAGATCATGTCGTTGTCCTGAACCCTGGATTCAAGGCTTGGACCCCACATATAGTTGCCGACACGTGCCTCGCCCCAGTAGAAGACGTTGATGTAGCCGTCAACGAAATTGGAACGCATGCGCTCGTAGATCCCGTAGGTGGACTGGATGACATCTGTTGATGTCGTCCACATGTTGCTGGCGGACAGCTTGTTGTCCTGCATCACATCAAGATCCCCGTTGCAGGACATCATCGATGTGGCGGCCGAGATCATCAGAATATATTTCAGAATGCTCTTGTGTTTCATAATTAGAAGGTAATCTTGACATTGAACAATATCTTTCTCGCCGCCGGAGCGATGCTTGAGTTGGCGGACGCACCGGTGGACACAGATGAGTACATCGAGTCTCCCGATCCGGTTCCCATGCCGGTCTCAGGGCTGATCGAGCCGGAGACACCTGTCCAGTAGTAAAGCGTGTTGCCGGTGATCCCGACAGTCAACTTCTTGATCCACATATTCTTGACCCATCTCTCCGGGAAGTCGTAGTAGAGGGAGACATCGCGCAGACACAGGTAGTCGGCTTTCTCGACGTTGAAGTCGGAGGCACGGGAGAAGTTCCTGTTGCCATAGTCAGGGTCGTTCGGGAAGAATCTCGCGTACTTGGCGTTGTCGTCTCCTGGGTAGCGCCAGCAATCATAGACCATCTTGTCCAGATTGGAGTTGCAGTTGCCCAAAGTGCTCTGGAAGAAACGTGATTTCATGTAGTTGTAGATCGAATGACCGAGGGCGTAGTCAAGGTAGAACGAGAATGACAGGTTCTTGTACTTGAATGTGTTCATGATTCCGCCGATTGAGTGAGGCATCACGTTTCCGAGGCAGTACATGTCCTCCTGGTCGATCTGCTCCCTGCCGTCGGCCGTCTTCTTGGAGCCAGGACGGTTGCACCACTCGTAGTCACCGGCGTCCTTGCGTCCCTGGATGGACAGGCCGTCGGACCTGCGGTAGCCGTGCGACTGGCTGTCGTACAATGCGGCCGCGGCCTCGGCGTCATTCTGGAGAATATGTGAGATCTTATAGCCCCAGATGCGTCCGAGAGGCTCTCCGACAGCCGTGCCGCCGAAGCGCTCGCCGCTCTCTGACATGGTGTAGCCACCGATTCTCCAGGCGTCCTTGCCGTTGAGGTCGGTGTACTTGTACTCGTCCGGAAGCGACAGCACCTTGTTCTTGTTGAATGAATATGTAAGGCCGGTGCTCCAAGTGAAATTCTTGGTCTGGATGTTGACAGAGTTCAGTTCGATCTCGAATCCGTAGAACCTTGCGCTTCCGACGTTCGCCTTCACGGAGCCGAGGGATCCTGTGTCTGGAAGGGTGATGCTGAAGAGCATGTCGTCCGTCCTCTTGTTGTAGTAGTCCATCACGAGACGGAGACGGTCGTTGAAGAATCCGAGGTCAAGACCAAGGTCCAACTGGGTTGTGGTCTCCCATTTCATGTCTTTGTTCTGCATCGTGGAAGGCAGAAGGGTTGACTGCCCGCCATACAGAGACGAAGAGAACGCTCCGTAGGTGTCGTAGAGCCCGATTCCGTTGTTACCGGTCTGGCCGTAGGACGCGCGGAACTTGAATGTGTTCATCACGCTTTTGTCCACATCCCAGTACGGCTCCTCGGAGATGATCCATGCCAGCGATCCGGCCGGGAAGAATCCCCATCTGTTGCCCTCGGCGAACTTGGAGGAACCATCAGTCCTGACCGTGGCCGAGAGAATGTACCTGTTGTCGTAGTTGTAGTTGACACGTCCGAAGTACGAGATGAGCACTTGCTTGGTGTCCTGGTTGGAGGCCGTGAAGTTGACTCCGGAATCCAGGATCGGAACCTTGTCGGAGACTGAGCCGGTGGCGTTGGCGGTAAGATACCAGTACCTCCATGACATATAGTCGTAGCCGGCGGTGGCGCTGATGTTATGCTTGCCGAACTCCTTGTCGTAACCCAGGTAGGCGGTGAAGGAATCCTTCAGCGTCTCTGTCCTGGTCTCTGTTGTGGAACGGTCCGTGGAGATGTAGTTCATCGTGTTGCCGACCTGGCCGTAGGCGTAGTAGCTTCCACGGTAATTGTCGTCGAACACGGCGTACTGGGCTGTGGCCTTGAGGCCGTCGAAAATGCTCCACACGAGCTTGAAGTTGCCACCGAAGCGGTTCTGGGCCATCTCCCTGTCATAGAAAGCATCGTAGAATGACGCTGACTGCTGGTTCTTGTTGCTTCCGCCTGTCACCCATCTTCCGTCCTCGTAGAACTCCTTGTTCACAGGGCTCATCATGAGGCCTCGTCCGATGGCGTTGAAATAGTTGCCGGTCAGCGGGTTCTTCACTGACCTTGAGAAGTCGAAAGTCGTTGACGCCTCCAGGTTCCTGGTGATGTTGAAGGACGTGTTGCCGTGCATAGTGAACAACTTGTAGCCGCTCATGGCCACCATGCCGTCATCCTGAAGGTAACTTACCGAGGCGGCGTACTTCATGTTTTGTGAACCGCCGTTCACTCCGACATATTCCTTGTGCCATAGCGCGTTGGTGAACCACTGGCTCTGCCAGTCGGTGTCGGTGAATGTCAGCACCTTCTTCGGATTGATCGGGTCGTACATCCACTGCCAGCCGGACTGCAGCTCCTCGCCTTTCTCCATGTATCTGGTTGTGTAGATGTCCGTGCTCTTGTTGCCTGTTCCCGCGGCGTTGGCTCCGTCCAGAATCAACTGGCCGTTAGGGCCTTGCGCGATCGCGGGACGGACAAATGACAGGAACTCCTTGGCGTTCATCAGATCCCATCCGCGGGAAGGGGAGGACCAGCCGACCTGCGCGTCGAAAGTGATCCGTGGCTTCTCCCATGAATTGCCTTTCCTGGTCGTCACGAGAATCACACCATTGGAGGCGCGGGCTCCGTAGATGCCGGCCGAGGCTGCGTCCTTCAAGACCTCGATGGACTCTATGTCGTTCGGGTTGAGGTCGTCCATGTCCCTGGTCACGCCGTCCACGATGACGATAGGGTCGTTGCTCAAGGTGATCGAGGAACCTCCACGGATCAGAAAGCGTGGCGCATTTCCAGAGACCGTGTTGTTCGTGGCCACCCTGAGGCCGGTCACCTTTCCTTTGAGAGCGTCGCCGACGGAGGAGACAGGTGCGGCGTAGATGCTGTTGCCGTCCACCTTGGAGATGGCTGTGGTCAAGGTTTTTCTGGATTGGGTACCGTAGCCGACGACCACGACGTCATCCAGCACGTTGGCGTCCTCGGAGATCATCACATCGATCACCCCGCGTCCGTTGACCTTCTCATCGTGATTCTTGAAACCGATGAATGAATATTCCAGGACATCGTCGGCGTTGACTTCGATGGAGTACTTTCCGTCAAGGTTGGTGTTCGTGCCGATCGTCGTGCCTTTGACGAGGACACCGGCTCCGGCCAACGGCTCTCCCGAATAGTCCTTCACCGTTCCTGTCACCTTGATGACATTTCCCTGTTTGGCCGCCGGCTGCTCGTAGGTCAGCACGACCGTGCTGTTTGTCATCTTGTAGCGGAATCCGGACACCTGATGTCCGAAAACGTCATCCAGGATGGACGCCAGAGACTCGTTCCTGGCGTTGATGCTGATGTCTCCCATCTCTTTCCGAGCCAAGGCTGACTCGTAGGAGAACAGGATTCCAGTCTTCTTCGTGAACTCTTCGGTGAAGGACTTCACAGTGGCGGACTTTACCGTCAGACTGAAACTGTAGGTCTTCCCGGTGTTTGTCTGGGCCACCGAACCCGGCGCGAGGCCGAAGAACGTGGCCAGAACCACCGCAAGGACACCCAGTCTTAAATAGATTGATTGTCTCATGTTTTTGAGTAGTTATTATGTTTGGTACTTAGTCTTTATCCAAAGTCTTTCCGATGACCTTCAGGCGCACTCCTGTCAGTTCCTCGACCGCCTCCATGAGTTCGCCGGCGTCATCGGTGCGTTTGTAGTTGAGGTTGTATTTCTTCGTGGTGTCCACCGGTGACAAGGCCTGGACCTTGATTCCGTACATCCGCTCGATGTGCGAGATGATGCCGTCGATCGACACTTGCTGGAGCGTCACCTTGTTGTAATGCTGCACGATGTAAGGTTCGGCCGCCATAGGGGTGACCTCGATGTCTCCGGTCTTGGCGTCGAACTCGGCCATCTGATCCGGGGACAGCCTCACAAGTCCTACACCTTCAGGACTTTGCAGCCTGACGGATCCCCTTTCAAGAAGTACCGACACTTTGCCGGCCTCGCTGTCCGACTTGACGCAGAACGCGGTTCCAAGCACCTTCACTTCAATTCCCCGCGCCTTTACGACAAAAGGATGGAGCGTGTCCCTGTGGACATCGAAATAGGCCTCGCCGGTCAGTTTCACGATCCGTTCGGACCGGCCCTTGGTGGAACCGTACAGGATCGACGAGTTCCTGCTCAGCCAGACCTTCGTGCTGTCATCCAGCATCATGGCCGACACGTCGTCGGAGATATTCGTGAATGCGGAATATTCCCGAAAGTAATCCGCGTCCGTCCGAAAGTGGCGGTAGGTGCCGGCTCCGATGACGAGCGCGGCGGCCACGGAAGCGGCTGCGAGCCAGGTCGCCTTGCGCCTCCGGCCTCTCCCTGATTGAACGGTGAATATCCCTCCGCTCTCCTCCGCGTCTATCCTTGCGTTGAGGCGGGACAGCATCTTGTCTGTGGCGTCGTCCCCGCCCAAGGCCGACGAGGCGTTGCGCATCGCTGACAAAGCGGCGAAATCCTCCCGGTTGGACTGACTTGCCTCCAGCCACTCGACGAGGGCGGATTTCTCGTCGTCGGTCGCGGTTCCGCTGAGATAGCGGTGCACGAGCCTGAGTATCTCTTCTGGAATTTCCATTTTCTGATCGCGTTAATTATGTCTGTCAATTATTATACACACTTTATGAAGAAATCACCTAATGAAAACGTGATTATTTTCCGCAAAGGCATTTTTTGTCCTTGTCGAGACTTATGATTCGATTTTATTGACTATTTTTGCGCTCACCAAGGCTTTTTATGAACCGTACAGAATTAATAACCGGAATACAGAATGGCGACAGAGAGGCTTTCAACGACTTCTGCAAGGAAGAGTTGCCTGTGCTGATGTCGTATGCCAGGATCTTCCTGCCGGAGGAGTGGGCGGATGACGCTGTGCAGGATGTGCTGTTCTCGTTCTGGAAAAACCGTGAGAGACTGTCGGAAGGGACTTCGGCGAGGGGGTATCTTATGAAATCTGTCTATAACAGGGCGATGAACTATCTTAGGAAAGAGAATCTGTCGCGCCAGTACAAGGAATGGAATGATGCCCGGATCGCGGTTCTCTGCCTTGAGGGTGGTGATCCCGAGCGCAATCCAGTCATAAGGAACCTGTTCGACAAGGACTTGAGGAAGAATCTCGAGGATGCCATCACCAGCCTGCCGCCCAAGTGCCGCGAGGTCTTCATGATGAGCTACATCGAAGACCTTCCGAACAAGGACATCAGCGCGAGGCTCGGGATCTCCCTCAGCACCGTTGAGAACCACATATATTCCGCGTTGAAGCAGCTTAGGGTGGCGTTGGCCAAGGACAAAGCCTTCCTGCTGTTCACCCTTCTGCCTTATCTGGGCGACCTTCTGGACGGAATGCCGGACTGAAATCAAATCATCAAATTTTTATGAATATGAAAGGATATATTCTTTTGGCGTCATTGCTGCTTCCTGCGGCGCTGATGGCGCAGCCGGCGACCTCCGGACAGTACACTTACACCGGAGCGCCCGTTAACCTTACCGAGCACACGTTCAAGTGCGACCATCTGCTCAAGCTTCAGGGCACCGACAAGGAGGCTTACCAGGGGATGGACATCTGGGGAGACTACATCTTCAGCTGCCAGAACTCCGGTTGGCTGACCGTCTATAAGATTGACGGAGAGAAGATCACCAGAGAGTGCAAGCCGTTCAAGCTTGCCAGCTACGACAAGGTGAACCATGCCAATGTCGCCACTTTCGGCCGCACGTTCTATGACAAGGATGACCGTTTCCCGCTTCTGTACGTCAGCCAGTGCAACAGGAATCCGATCAACGGACGCAAGGACGTGCTTTACGTCGAGCGTGTAGCCAATGATCTCAAGTCATCCGAACTGGTCCAGACGATCTACTTCAAGGACACCGACCATCTTTTTGGCTACGCCCTTCAGTGGGTCATCGATCCGGACAACAATTACCTTTACGGTTACGGCAACACAGTTGACAACACCAACGCCCTGAACCGTCACCGCATCGTGAAGTTCCGCATCCCGAAACTGAACGAGTCCACGGACGGCCTCGTGACCCTGACAAAGGATGATTTGTTGGAGAATTATCTGATCGAGGACACCTACCAGACTCATTTCAATCCGATCGGCCAGGGCCTCTTCATCAAGAACGGCCAGCTTTTCATGCCTACCGGTTTCGGCAAGGAGAAGCAGCCTTCGATCCTCTACGTCTGGAATCTGAACACCCGCACCATGCAGAATGTCATCGATTTGACGAAAGCCACCTTCGGTGAGCTCGAGGACTGCGCCTACTACAAGGGCGACCTCTACATCCAGGCCCAGGGCGATCTGTTCAGGCTCACTTTCTGATTCCCTACGCTTCGGGTGCTGTAGAAGCGCGAATCACAATGAATCCCGCTCGTGGAAGGACATCTGCCTCTCTGCAAGCGGGATTCTTGAATATACTCGCTCGTGGCGTCTGTCAACGTTTCCCTTTGAAGAAGTCGGTCATCAGGGCGGAGCACTCCTCGGCGAGGACTCCGGCCTGAACCTGTGTCTTGGGGTGGAGCAGGGAAGGGGAGTACAATGAATATCCCCGCTTGGGATCGAGTGCTCCATAGACTATGCGGCCGATCTGTGCCCAGTTCAGCGCGCTGGAGCACATGTTGCACGGCTCCACGGTGACGTACAGTGTGCAGTCATTCAGATATTTACCGCCGACGGCTTCTGTGGCGGCGGTGATGGCGATCATCTCGGCGTGCGCCGTGGGGTCATGGAGCCTTTCGGTCATGTTGTGGCCCCGGGCTATGATCCTGCCACGGCATACTATCACCGCCCCGATGGGGATCTCGTCCTCCTCAAAGGCCAGCTGAGCTTCCTTGAGGGCTTCCGTCATGTATTTCTCGTCGATGTCCATAATGAATAAGCTCAACAAAAAAGACAGGCCTGATAGACCTGTCTCTAAACGTCGTCAGACTGACTTGACTACCACCTGTCCTCAGATGATACTGTCAGCTTCTTGCGTCCGTGGCGGCGACGGGAAGCGAGTACGCGGCGACCGTTGGCGGTGGCCATTCTCTCACGGAATCCGTGCTTGTTCACGCGCTTGCGTCTGGATGGTTGAAATGTCCTTTTCATATCTACTAATTTTTTATATATTCCAAAACGGACTGCAAATTTAATCCTTTTGCCCGTAATTTCAAAATATTTTTGTATCTTGGATTCAGAAGCTGTTTTTCAATGGAAAATTAATTGTCAGCAACGACACTTTCTTCGAGGAGGTCATCGCCTTGCTGCGGGAAGGAAAGAAGGTCACGGTCCCCGGGAAAGGGGAGAGTATGCTTCCGTTCATAGTCGGCGGAGTTGACTCGGTGGTTCTTGAGGGGGTCGATGGAGGATCGCCGGCGGGAACCGTCCTGAGGACAGCCAATGTCGGAGATGTCGTCCTTTTCCGCGCCGATGGCCGGTTCATCCTTCACAGGATAATCTACAAGGATAACGATAAGGCTCTTTGCGAGATTCAGGGCGACGGGATCCTCCGGGCTAAGGATCTGTGCGACTGCGATCAGATCTATGGTCGTGTTACCACGGTTCTGAAAGGAGGTGTCACCCCCGTGGACGTGGATTCTCCGTCATATCGCCGGAAAGTCTGGCTTTGGATGAACACCGTGCTTATCCGGCGGATCCTTCTCTGGGTCTGGAAACGCTTCTTCATGAAGGCGTGAACTACCCGAGCCTGAGCACCGACGAGCAAATCTCCGCTATCTCCTCCCTGTGGGTGATGACGATGAGTGTCTTGCCCTCCGCCTTGGTTTTCAGCCGGTCGATCAGCACCTTCTCCGTCTCGATGTCCAATGAAGAGGACGGCTCGTCCAGAAGAAGCACCCCTCCTGGCCGGAGCAAGCCTCGTGCTATCGCTATCCTCTGGGCCTGCCCCTCGCTGAACCCAGCCCCTTTCTCACCGCATTTCGTGTCCAGCCCGTCTGGCGTTTCCATGACGAAATCCGCTGTCGCCGCGTGAAGGGCGGCGATCATTTCCTCGTCAGTGGCCTCTGGATTCCCCATCCTCAGATTCTCGCGTACCGTACCGCTGAACAAGGTGTTCCCCTGCGGCACGTAGGACAGGTTGCGGCGCGTGGCCTGTGACGCCGGAACCTCACTGCCATATTCATTGTAAAACATGATCCTGCCGCTGTCTGGAGAGGTCAGAGCCAGGATCAGGCGCATCAGTGTGGTCTTGCCTATTCCGGTCTTCCCGAGAATGGCGGTCTGGCTGCCGGGAGCGAAATCATGCGAGAAGTCACTGAATATTCTTTGTCCGCTTTCGTGGTAGGTGAACGTCAGGTTTTCTATTCGGATGCCGGTCTTTCCCTCAAGCCGCACTGGATTCTCCTCAGGCTCGGAAGGTTCGTCGCAGAGTTCCGCAAGCCGTTCGGCTGAAGTCGTGGCGCGGATGAACGCCGGAACCTGCCTGCTCAGCTCGACCGTAGGGTTCTGAATCTGAGCCACAAGCTGAAGAAACGCGGTCATCATTCCGAAGGTGATGTCTCCGCTTCGGATTCCGAATATTCCCCAGAGAAACGCCGTCACATAGCCTGCCGCGAACCCGGTCTGTACCATCATCCGCGAGAAAAGGGAGTAGTCCGTGTACCTCATCACCTTGTCCAGCAGCGCCCGCTGGAGTGATTCCAGTTTCGAGACCGAATGTGGCGTGTATTCCAGGGAACGCAGAAGCAGCCTGTTCTGCACGCTTTCCTGAATATGTGCCTGGACTGCGCTTTCCTCGGACCTGATCCCCCTCGTGAGCTGCCTCATCCTCCGCATGTAGCTTTTGCTGAGCAGCAAGGCGACCGGCATGATGAATATCAGCACCGCGGCCAGCCGGACATCCATTCTGGTGAGGAAGTACAACGCTCCGAGCAATTGGCTTGCCGTCACCATGATCACCGGCACACCTCCGCACAGGATTCCCGAGACCGTCGTCACGTCATCGATCATTCTGTTGAGTATGTCTCCGGAATGTTGCGATTGATGGCCGTCCCACCGGCTTCTCATCAGATGTCCGAAAAGGTCATGCCGCATCTGGTTCGTCAGCCTCGCCTCTGTCTTCCGGCTCAGCCTTCCGCCGGCCAGTGACAGAACCATCCTGAGAACCATGCAGCCAATCATCAAAGCGATGAGAAACCCCAGTCTCCCATCGCTCTGCCCCGTGACATTGTCAATGATTTCCTTGCAGATCCAGACACTGCCCAACGAGACCGCGACCCGAGCCATCCCGATCAGCCCCGCGCACAAGATATGCGGCCGGAACTTCCCCGAGACCCTCCAGAGCCACGCTATTCCATCTTTGACCTGCATGAATATAAAAGGTTAAGTTTCGAGGCCAGTCACGAGCGAAGCGCGTTCTTTTGGAACGTGTGGTTGCTTATTTGCTTGGCTCGTAGTTCCGCACATGTCTGAATGTGCCTTATTTTCTGAAGTTATTGTCGATGATAGCCTGAGGCAGGAGGTCTCCATAGACCTCGTAGCGGCCAGACTTGAAGTTGCCGACCCAGTCCATCATAACCATGCCTGTCGAGGCGCACTCCCCGTTGATCAAACGACGGTAAACGGTCGGATTGTTGTTCGCCGCGTTCTCGCGGTAGGTGTTGTCCGTAGAGAGAATGCCTGTGTAGCCGGACGTGTGGTTGATGGTCCAGGCGTTCTCGGAGGCATTGTCCGCCGCCCAGTCCATAAAGTCACTCACCGCCTTGACCTTTACCTCCTGCTTCTCGACGTGGTAGTAGTCCTGCACTCCAAGCACACCCGTCGCCACACGGCTCGTGATTCTGGCGCTGGTGGTGCCTTCCTCGGCGAAACTCCATCCTGAGATGTAACCGCCGGTTATCGGCTGGTCAGCGTAGGCGTCACGTGACAGAATCAGGATCTTGCCGCGCAGGTCGCCCACGGTCAGGTCAGGACGGTAGTCAATGCGGAATCTTGACGGGAATGTCTCCTCGCTGGAGAGGAATTCGCTCATCAAGGAGTTCCACACCGAGCGGTCATTGTAGGCCGGGCTGCCGTTCTCGAACTGCATGATGACCACGGCGAACTCCGAAGGATTCGAGTCGATCTTGTTCATGAGCGTCTGGACAGCTTTTTTGAAAGAAGTCTTTGTCGGAATGAACCCGTGGTAAACGTGAAGTTCGTTCTTGTACTTGAACGCCCTGACCCGAACCTTGCGGTAGCCGGGACGGAAGTCAAACGCCCTGATTCCCAGGTCCCACTGCGCCGCCAGCCCCAGACTCTGCGTCCTGCCGATGGAAAAAGCAGTGCCGTCACCAGTCACCGCGTCGTGAGTCCCTGGAATGGAAAGCCGCGCGAACGGAGTCGAGTCATCCAGCCCAGCCATCCAAGCCCCGTTGGAAGCGTTGGCTCTTGTGGTAGGCTCGTCTGAATATTCATCCTCGGCAACCGCCTCCTGCTGCTCTGCAAGCAGTTCCTCATCAGTCGCCATCTTCTCACTACATGCCGCGAACATCACTGATGCGCATAAAGCGGCGGCAAAGAAAGATCGTTTCATCATTGTTGTTATACTTTAATTAAGACTATTTCCAGACTGTGAGATTTGAGATGGTTTTGTTGAGGTTCTCAAGACGCTTGTTGTAGCAGTACTTGAGATTATCCATCACGGCATCGAACTCCATTTTCTCATCACCGCATTTCCATGTTGGATCAAGATAGTTGCCTACTTTCCATATCTTGCGGTTATAGTAATCAGAAAGCCTGTTGGCCTCTCGCCTTTCCTCAACGATTCTGTTTGCGAGGTCCACCAAGTCTGGATAGACGTCAGCCCAACGCGCCTTGACCCTGTTGATGTAGTTCTGATCCTTCATCAGAAGAGGCCACCACATATAGTATCTCTTCGGATTCTCATTATACTTTATCGAACGTTCGATAAGAAGCGAGCTCCAAGTATGATAATAATATGCATTCTTTTCCGTGTCCACGTTAGTGAAGTTTTGGCTGTCAAAGTCCCAAACCGGACCAGCGCATAGTTTTCCGGCTCCATCCTTGTACATATAGACACTCTTCGGATGCTGGATCTCATCATTCATCGCGATCTCGTAGACAAACCAGTAGTCAATCACGGAATTGACATCAAGACTCTCGTATGCGGTTGTATAGTTCCCGTACGTGAGATTACTTTCGATACTGTTGATGTAGGACTTTAAATCTTCGAATATTGTCTGGCCGCTATAGGTCTTCCCATTTACGGTAACGGACAGGTCATCCTTGAACAAGCATGGCAGGCTCCGCAGATTTGTCTTGAATTTCCAATTCTCATCGTAGTTGTTGTCAAACTCAAGCAAATAACTGCAATCTTCAGTAGATGGGTTTGTGTTACCGTCTTTCTCGACCGCATCCTCGAATATCGATTTTGTCAAAGGCAATCTATTCTTATCAATTTTTATCTGCTCGCAGAGAAGATAGTTCCCCACATGGATGCCATTGATCACAAGCTCGACATTCTCTCCCGAAGGATTCCAAACCAGTCCTTTTCCGTAAGTGCTTCCGTCTGTCGGTCCATTCTCAAAGTGTTTCTGAATCGTCTTGGCTATGTTGAAAGCCAAATAGTTGCGGATGAGCGACATATCTGTCCACGGTGACAGCAGGACCCATCTCTTGTGTGCAGGCATTCCAAGGATTGCCTTCTTTTTGTTCAATTTGATAGCCATTGGCCTCTTGTCATAAGCAGAGGAGGTGTTGCCTCTGAGCCTGATGCTGCATCCGGCGGTTTCAAGGTCGACTACACCATTTTTATAGACAGCGATGTCATCGGCCTCACTCCAACTGGCATCCTTTGCAGGAATCGAGAAGTCAAGATAGCTGACTGCCCCCGGAGAATTGACATTGATGACTACGACAGGCAGCCCAGTGTTGTTCACAGAAACTGTGAACGTGCTCTTCTCTGTCCCGTCAATAAGGGTATATTCAACAGGATTTTTGAAGTCTTGGGTTGAGACACCGCTCTCCTGAAGCTCACCATTGCAGTAGACTTTCACACCTTCCGCTACGGTAAATGTAGGTGCAAGGGTGAAGTTATAAAGATAAGGTACGCAGCATGAGACCGTGTTGAGTGTCTTGTCGATGTCGCATGTGAAATCCTCGGACGCTTTGACTTCCGTTTTTGTTGTGCTTGTGTTCAGGACAGCTGTCTTCTTCAGAAGGCTGGCATTCTTGGCAATCTCGAACTTGAAGCTTTCGAACACCGGAGGTTTTGCATCCACACGTCCCACCGTACAGTTGTTCTCCGCTTTAAGGTTGTCAAGGTTTAATGGAATATCATAGCATGCGCCAGCCTTGAAGTCAATAAGTGCTTTGACCTCGAATGTGATTTTGTGCACATTTGTCACGAGCTGGATCTCAATAACATCTCCCTTTTTGATTGTAGGTGCGATCGTAGCATAAGCGACTGCCTTGCGGCCGACTGAGATTCCACCATTCTCCTCTTTGGCCAATTTCACGGTAATCTCAGAGGAAGTCTTACCGTCAACGGCGGCTAGACCAGAACTCAAATCATTTAGATTCAGCGTGAAATCTCCAGTCCAAGGACGATTTGCCCCAGTTCCTTCCACCTTTTGTCTGAAAATAATGGACTGAAGTTTCTCTGAACTCCCGATAGCTTCAAGCTTGCTCCCGAATGCCACCTCCGTCTTCAATATGGAAACCATAGGCTTGAATATGAATCCATAGGTTCCATCGTTTTTAAGTACCGGAGTGTCACTGGCCTTGACATCATTGGCAGCGATCGAAGTCTCGCTGGTGTACGTCTGCACGGATGCGACCGTGACCGGGATTGCCTTGCTGTCCGTAGCACCGTCCACGTATGGATAATAAGCGTACTTTGGGCTGTCCCCACTGTCAAGAGTCCCTTTGAACGCTCCCGATGCCATCGGGGTTGAGAATGTGCCTTCAAACTTAGCGTTCATTGTAGAGTTTCCAAACACTCCGATCTCGTCACCGATTGACCAAAGGATTCCGAGAGAACCATCCGTGGTCGGCTCGATGTCGATCTGGGTTCTGGTCACCGGTAACTGTCCGATCTCTCCCGTAAGGGTTATTTCTTCAAGCCGGGAATCTTGAATCTCATTGTTGTCCACACACGACACTGCCGAAAGTGCGGCGAACGCTGCCAGAGCAAGCGCGAAATGAATCCGTTTCATATACTTATAGATTGTTTATTGCAATGTTGAGCCCTTCGCGGCGTTTCTCGAAGATATTCTTGAAATTCTCAATCGCCTCAGGATAAGTGAAATCATATTCATCACCACAGTTTCCTGCGTGAGTATATTCAATGTTCCAGATTTTCCAGTTGGAGTCCGCCGCTTTCTCACGCTCTTTCCCCATCTGTGCGATAATGGCACTTTGGTTCTGGAACACTGAACTATATAGGGAGTTCCATCTTACTTTTACCCTTTCCACGAAATATGGGTCTTTAAACAGCCACGGATACCAACCATAAGGGGATATGCTGGCGGATGATGTCCTCTGATACATCAAAGCTGAGTAGCCGCCCAAGTCCGTGAATTTGTATGGAACTGGCTCCCATTGATAGTAATTCTCCATCTGTTTTATGATACTGCTGCTGTTGTACTTCTCGATGTTCACATAGGTCTGGTAATCGAAATCCCAAACAGGTCCAGCGAAGAATTTGCCATCACCATCCTTGTAGGCGAAGGCACTTTTCGGCCACTGCATCTCATCATTCATCGCAAGCTCATTGATGATCCACCAGTCAATCATAGAGTTGATGTCTATTTTCTCGTACGCCTTGTCATAATATTCCCTTGCCTTTGAGGTGTTGTTTCTGTCAATATATGCCGCTCCTTGGTAGAGATTTTCATCGAAGTCATTGATGTATGCCATAATCTCATCTGTCAAGGAAGTCGTGATGTTGTCAGCGTCCTTGAACGCGATTGGAACATGACGTCGTGTTGTTCTGATTATGTTGTCCTCATCCGAACTCATCTCGAACAGGAATCCGCAATCTGCGACTTTTGCGTCCGCTTTCGTCTCAAGAACCTTTTCAACTTTCTTGTGGCTCAGTTTAAGACGGTTTTTGTTGATCTTGATGTGCTCGCAGAGATAGTAGACTCCCACGTGGATTCCGTTCATTACGACTTCCACTGTCTCACCGTGAGGATTCCAAACCAAACCTTTGCCAAGCGGGTTCTCATTGCCCGCTGCATCCGTGAAATGTTCCTGAACCTCATTGGCCAACCTGTAGGTGAAAGCGTTTCTCATCATCGACTTGTCGAACTGGCTTGCCACAAGACACCAGCGGTCATGGGCCTTCATCCCGAGTACTGACAAGTCCTCGCTCAGCTTAATGTTCACAGGTTTTTTAGGCCAATCTCTCGAAGAGTTGCCACGGGTCCTGATGCTGCAGACATCTGTAAGTTGCGCTACACCGTCCTTGTAGATAGTTAGCTTATCGGCCTTTGTCCACGTGCCTTCCTTACCTGTTATCTTAACTGTTCCCAGCAGAATGTCATCGGTTGTGACATTATTGACAGTCTCCTGATTGATGTCTAGCACCACGACCGGAAGTCCAGTGTTGGTGAGTGAGACTTTATAGTCCTTGGTCTCTTGCCCGTTGGAGACGGTGTAGATCACAGGTGTTGATGAAGAGAAGTTCTGTACGCTCACTCCACTTGTCTGAACTTGCCCGTTCACAGTCACGACCGCCCCTTTGGATGTTGTGAAGGTCGGGATCAGTTTGAAATTATAGAGGTAAGGAATAAATCCTTCAACGTTACCGCTTGTCTGGTCGATCTCAAGTGCCTTGCTGGTCACGGTATGAAGTGTGGTCTCTGTGCTTGTCCCTTCGTAGTACGCTTCCCGCTCCAGAATCTTGCCCGCATTGTTGTCCACATCAAAACTGAAAGACCTTAGTTCTGGGGATTCTGCAGTTGGATCAAAGATCTGCAGATTGTTTTCCGGCCTAAGGTTGCTCAAGTCAAGTGGCACATCATAGCAGAATCCAGCTTTGAAATCCTGTTGTGATGAGACGTTGAACCTGACAGTGTGTCTGTCGGTCAGGAGCGATATTTCAATCGCGTCACCAGTCTTGAGATCAGGTGCGACCGTAGCATAAGCAACAACCTTACGAGCTACGCTTTCCCCGTTGCCTGCAACGTCAGTCAGATTCACTCGGAGCGATGAATATGTTTTCTCAGCCACCGGTTTCAATCCTGCATGAAGATCTGTAAGGTTCATCGAGAAGTTTCCAGTCAGCGCTCTTTCCACATTGGCGCTTTTCACTACAATAGCGTTAAGTGTTTCGTTATTGTCAATGCCTTCCAATACGTTGAACGTCACCTCAAACCGGAGGATGGACACCATTGGTTTGAAGGTGAACCTGTAGCTCCCGTCACTCGCCTTGACAGACGTGTCACTGGCTTTGACATCGTTCGCTGCTATTGAGGTCTCGTCTGTGTAGTACTGGACAGACGAAACTGTGACCGGGATTGCCTTGCTGTCTGTAGCTTCTTTCACGTAAGGGTAGTAAGCGTAATCAGGATTGTCTCCGGCATTCATCGAGCCGGAGAACAATCCAGAAGTTACCGCAGTGGTGAAAGTTCCTTCAAATTCAGCGTTGCTTGTCGTCCTGCCGAACACACCGATCTTGTCGCCTGCCGACCACATTATCCCAAGGGAACCATCTTCTGTCGGTTCGATGTCGATCTGTGTCCGTGTCACTGGAGGTTGTACGAGTTCTCCCGTGAGAGTTATCGTCTCGGATACTGGAAACCCGATCTCCAGATTGCTGCCGCACGAGGTCATCGTGAGAGCAACGGCAATGGCAAGCACCGATGCCAAATGAATACGTTTCATCACTTATTTGTTTAAAACTTTAACCTAATCAGCCATAGGTCAAGTTTTAGGCATTCTCCAGCTTAAAGCCCGAAGCCCGTTCCTCCGTTACCGTAGGAGGAGTCGTAGGACTTCGACCCCGGAGTGTAGTCCCGCACGCAGCGGAGCGAGAAGTCAGCCTTATACTGGCCGTCACCTGTCGTTATGATCGGAGTTCCTGAACTTTGATCTTTCTGCAAGTAGTAGATCATATACTCGACATTTGAACCGGTCGGACGCTTGTACTTGGTCTTAGCTCCGTAACGCAGTGTACCTGATCCGTAACCTGCTAGTTCGTCAGTAAACTGTGAGCCGCAGTGCAGTTGGATAAAGTAGAGTTCCTTTTCGTTTGGAATTCTCCATTTGCCAAGGTCGTCCGTGCCTTCAGAGTAGTTCTTCTCGCACCAGTCACCGGTCATTATCTCGTTGTACTTGAATGTGTTCTTGTCTGAACCAGATACGGTAGTCTGCGTAGGCGCTGTGGTACTATAGTCATATTTGTAGTATGTTTTTCTGAACAAGCCCCAGCCTTCAGTTCTTGTGGTCAATGTCACAGTCACATCAAAAGACACGTAATTGCCATTGTCTGTCTTGATTTTGATCGTCTGAGAAGCGCTTGCGTTATTATAGGATGTAAGACTTATCGTAGTTTTTACATCGAATCTTGATGCGCTGACGCTTGTCTCTGTTCCTGTCCCGATTTGATAAGTGTAGCTCCTTGTGTCATCGTTGTTTGTGATTGTGATAGGAATCGTAATAGTATGAGATGTTGTCGGATAGTTGGACTCCTCAATTCCGTTAGGGCTAAGATTCCCTACTGTAATCGCTGGTGTATAACTATCACCACTTGCCGGTATAGTCAAGTCCACCTTTGCTATCTTGAAGGCCTTAGGCAGCGTGCTGGATGGGTCAGTGTTCACGTGCTCAGGGTACTCTCCGACTTGGGTGTTGGTTCTCAAAGCCTCGTCCTTAAGCCCGTTGATTGTCACTACGTAGTTGTCAGGATCCCAAGAACTGATAGCTGACACTTCACCTGTTGAGGAATTCGAACTGAGATTTCTCGCGCATCTTACCTTTGAGTTTGATCCATTCCAGGAGCTGATTGCTGTACCTTCAAGAGCCCACCACACGCGGTAACCCTGATTCGAACTTGAAACATAGTTCTCTTGCTCGAAAGTGATCTCAGACGGCAGAGACTTCTTTCCACACCATGTGTAGATGTACTGTCGGAAGGCTGGAAGGTACCACTTGACCTCGTCTTCATCAATTGTGCCGTCGCCATTGGCATCTCTGTTTCTTGAGAGACATTCGTACATTGGGTTTGTCCCGTTAGAGGTCATAATTGAGGTCGCCTCTGGAGCGGTAGCACCGTTGAATCCATTTCCTGGGATGTTCACAAAATAGGCCCAAGAGTTAGATGGAGCGTTGCTGATTATCTCCCATGTGTTCTTCACACCGTTCTGCAGTTCGGCTCCAGCGTAGGTGTCACTGGCGAAAGTCGCGGCAGGTGTCTCCTCCACTGTCTCAAGACCAAATGGATTTCCCATATTGTCAGAGTAGAACGTCTTGATTGACTTCTGCTTGATGGTAAAGCCGTTGCCTTCGATGTAAGAGCTGTATCCATCTGTGCTTATCTGGGCATCGCCGATTGTGAATGACAGTACTCTGTCATCGGTGTTAACGAAATCCTTGTAGGGTTTGTCTCCGTAGAAGTACTCATCGACATAGGCCTGGACGTAAACATTGTTGCCGCTTATAATGCAGTGGGTAGTGTTCCCGGCCTTTATTTCCTCAATAAGAGTGTAGATGTCCACAACATTGTTGTCTCCTGGATAGTTCGCGAATGTTGTCGTTGAGGCAGGAGCACCGAACTTAACCCACTTTACATCATTAAGATGTGTTGCCTTGTCTCCGTTCGCGTCGAGGAACGATGTCATCTTGCCACCGCTAGCCGGAATTGTGGCGCTGACAATGCATCCCTCTATGTTAGTCTTTGAGAATGACAACAGCACATTCTCAAAGTGCGCGTCAAGATTGACTATCACGTGTGGTGACGGCTTTGTGATCTGGCCTTCGGCTCCCGGCTGGTTGTCACTTTCACGTTTTGCCTCGGCAATGATGCTGTTAACTCCGTTGACCGTGATGGTGTAGGTGTATTTGGCGTTACGTGTCACCGTGAAGTTGTCAAAACTGCCTGTGGCGGACTTGCTGTCGCCGAAATTTCCAAGATGGATGGTATATTTCACATTTCCGGTCACGGTTCCGTTTCCGTTCTCTCCTGGACCTGAATATGTACCTTCCACCACAACATAGGTAGCATTGACAGGGGCATATGCAAATGTGTTGTAGTCGCCCTCAATCCTTGTCTCACGGTCTGCGTATGTCCAGGAAGCCTTTGCAGCAGGAATCTGGACATTCTCAGGCATATAGAATGAGAATGAGCCGTCGTTGTTGGTGATAGGCAAACTCTCGAAATCGGTGAAGCCATCTTTCCCTGTGCCAGTATTGACACCTGCATATTCATTCAACTCATCCCTTTCGAGAAGGGTTGAGGAAGTAGAATAGTTATAGATGCTGTACTTCTGCGGTGTGAAGGTCACGCCCGTGCCGTTGACGAACTTGAATATATTCTTGGAGACTATCCTCCTGAGGTGGAACACATTGTCGAATGTGTTTTCGCCCGGCTGGAGGGTGATGGCTGTGCTGTCATCGGTGCCATAGCGACCTGACATCATCACGGCTGTCGAGGTGATGTCACGTCCCGAGGCTGTGATGGTATATTCCTTGAACTCCCTGAGGGTCTTGCCAGCGAGGTCGTTGAGGTCAACCACCGTATACTTGTCGTAGTTGGCGATAGGGTACATATACCACGTTCCGCTGTAAACGCCGTCAAGCTGCTCCTCATCGAGGTTGATCGTGTAGAGGTAATTTGTTGTTGTTCTTTGTGTTGGATCGCCAAGATCGTCAACCTTCACAACGATAGGTTTTGAGTTCTCCTGTTTGGCGTTGTAGAAGAGTATCGCCATCTTCTCGATTCGGGTCTCCTGCTCGTCCGTCGCCCTTGTGACGACGATGTTGTCCATATTCGGAACCTCGACATTGAAGGAGATGCTCACCGGAAGCCCTTCAACCACCTGATTGATCGGATCCTCGTTCTGGCAGCCGGCGAGAACGGTCGCCGCCATAAGCGAGGCTATAAGTGCTTTGTATGTCTTTCTCATCATTTCTATAGATTAATCAAAGGTTACTCCGTTTTCAAATGAATCCCATTCGTCAACCTCGACGTTTGGTGTGTTTTCTTTCGCCTTGATGTTCACGCTGCTGGCGCAGACGGAACTCTCGACGGCGACCCTCACGGCCTTGGTCTCCGGCGTGAGGTAGTCTTTCCTGTTGTTCGCAATTTCTTTCATATCAGTCTCTTACAATTAGAATGTGATTTTGGAGCGATCCTCATTTCCGGTGCTCTTTTCTGTGTTATTTGAATAGTGCATTATTATTCATTGACTTAACCGACGAACCAAAACGGTGGGGGAGTGCTTGGGCGGCACTGTCACCGTTTTGGTGTCGGAATATTCCTGTTGTGTTATTTTGCCTTGGTGATCACCGCGCGGCTGAGAGCCGGGTCATCGTAGAACATATTGTCAACTCCGCCCTTGCTGTCGAGGTCAAGTTGTGAAGCCGGTACGCCGAACTCCTTGGTGAGGCAGTCATAGACGGCCTGAGCGCGCTCCTGACTGAGTTTCTCGTTGATCTTCTTGTTGCCGGTGGCAGCGTCGGCATAGCCGCTGACGGTGAACTTCGCTCCGGTGGTCTTCAGGATCTCTGCGAGGAGACCGAGGTTCACACGGGCCTCCTTGGAGAGTTCGCTCTTGCCGAGCTCGAATCTCACATAGTAAGGGGAGGCGATGGTGTTGGTGGTCTCGACGATCTCCGGCTTGGACTTGAGCTCGGAGAGTTCCTTCTCAAGACGCTCGCGCTCTGCCTTCAGTTCGGCGAGGGCGATCTGGTAGGATGAGATGTCTGAAGTCTCGACAACCTTGACAAGCTTGCTTCTCTCCCATCCGCGCGGCTTGAACTTGTAGGTGAGGCCGAGTGTGGCGGAAAGGTTGCCCTCGCCCCAGCGGTGTCCGGTCTCGCCGTCGAACGCTTCGTTGACCATCATAGCGTGAACGTTGACATTGAGGTCAAGCGCGTCGCAGAGCCTGAACGCATTGATGAGGCCGACGTTGGCGCTGATCTCGTTTGTCTTAGGCTCTTCTGAATATACGTGCGCCCATCCCAGTCCGATGAACGGGGTCGGGTTCCACAAGTGTCCTTCCGGCTGGTAGCCGCAGAACGCGTTGGCGAGGTTGAACATCACATCGGCGTGGATATTCATAAAGCTGAATTTCTGCTGTTCGAGCCAGTAGCCCCAGCCGCCTTTGCCAGGAACTGCCTCCCCAGTCCCGTGTATGTCGTGGTTCTGCGTGGCTCCCTTCTGACTGATGCCGCTATAGACGAGTCTTGCCCCGACGGCAGGTGTGAACCACTTGCCGACATATACATTGAGGGCCGGTGCGAGCCTGTCTCCGAACTTGCACTGTGTGTCGTGCTCTCCGAAATAGATCTGCGCACCACCGTCAACCCCGATGAACCAGTTGGCCTTGAACGGAGCCGTCTCCACCCTGTACTTGTCTGAGTTGTACTCCACGGTGACCGTCGTGTCTGTCTTCACCGTCGGCTGCTGTGCCAGCGCCGCCGTTCCCGCCAGCGCGATCATAGTTGTTGTGATTAGAATTTTTTTCATATTGTTTGTGAATCTGTTTGTATTATTATTATTTATTCTCCTTTTCTTAGCATTCTATATCTGTAGTTATGGTCGATTATGGCCTGTGGGAGGAGATCGCCGTAAACAATGTACGAAGTACCTTCTTTGGCTCCAACCCAATCCATAAATACGATTCCTGTCGGTCCAAGTTCCGTTTCACTTGTAAGTGCTTCAAATATAGGCTTGTTCACGTATGAAGCATTAGCTTGGTATTGTGATGTCGAACCAAGACCTCCACTGTAACCAGAAATATGGTTAAGAGCCCATGCCTTTTGGATAAAATAAGTCGAATTTTTATCTGAGAATGTTTTCGTTCTAGCATACAAGTCTTTGATTTGCCGTATTTTCTCAGCACCTTGATCTCCGCTATATTTATAATAATCCTGAACTAAGTATGGTGACGTCTCTCCATTTGCAGTAAGAGTCGCATCTCCGGTTGCCACATCCGGGAACCCATTGACCAAAGCTGCTTTTGTTCTGTTGTCATAATCATCGCGTGTAATTATAATGATTTTGCCCCTGCACTCACCAATTGTTAACTCTTTTTTCCACTGAACGATTTGCGTGTCATAATTCTTAAGGAATGAATATAGACTTGACTTCCATTTTGCCAAATCTTTGGCAATGCCTTCAAGCTCGGTCTCATGCCTAAATTGAATGATTGCGAACTCTCCTTTATTCGCATTTAAATTTTGGACAATAGTATTTAAAGCGTCTTCCAAAGAGATATCTGTTGAAGTGAAGCCATGCCACAACCAGAATTTACTGTAGAATCTCCGATAAGCCGGACGTAAGTCAAAAGCCCTTATGCCCAAGTTCCATTGTCCTTGAATATCAAGAGCTTGGGTTTGTCCAGCATCAAACAGAGACGTTGAGTATGCAGCAGCATCGTGTGTTCCAGGAATGGAAAGTTGCTGTATGTAGATATCGTCATCAAGTGGTGTGATCCAATTGTTCCCGTTTTGTTCGGTAGGGTAGAATGGTAAGGTTAAAGAGCCACGTGTGCTTGTCGCAAACTGGAGCGGCTTCGATTCTCCTGTAGAGGATGTGACATTCTGACCATGGATTGTTACTTCCATAGTTGATGTTCCTGTGGCATGAACTTTTACTTTTACAGGATATTCGGCATTGACCGCTATTGGTGGCAGAAAGACAGTAAATGTGACTTGTTGTCCCCCTTCCAAAACAATATAGTCTTGAGTATCTGTGTCATTGACTTTGTTTCTGACACCGACATAAATTGCCTCTGATTTTTCTGTGCCTGAGGATACAAGCTCCCCTTGAGAGCCTTCACCGATCGTGTAAACAAAAGAACCGTCCGAGCTTGAATATCTTGCATGTTCGTTGATGATGCTTATTCCTGTGACAGTGACTTTCTCTGCATTGCTCCCTTCCCGACCACGAACGGTAATATCAAGCGTAGTCATAATTGGCTTAAAGTCAAGAGTGATGACTTGATTAGGATTGTTAGGTTCCGGTTTTGCTGCCGTGTGAGCAACCATATATGCATTTGACATATCGGGTTTCGTGACATATTTGTCTTTGGTGCTATTGGCCTTGTCGATCTCGCAGATTTGGTTTTGGTTGATTTTGAATGTCACAACACCTTTACCATTTTCCTTCACTATATTAGAGACCCTATTATCATTTGCAGGATATACAGCATAAAAGTCGTGTGTTTCATCGTCACTACCCCAACAAAGTCCATTAGCATTGTACTTTAGATGAGCAGTGTTCTTGTCTATGTTTCCGACGATATAATCCGCCGTGTTTGGATATTTCGAAGTATTATTACTCGCATCATATTCGGCTTCGGCACTATAGATGCGAATCTTATCGTTTTCAACCCAGTAGATAGGCCACTTATTATCAGCCTTTTCTCCATAAACTGTTCTTGTATTTAGATCTTCAATAATAGAAAATGAGATTCTTTTATTGCCCTCATTTTCCCGACCCATATCTATATCCTCATTGCTGCATCCGGCTGACAGGAAGGCAAGCGAAATTGCGAGGGTGGATGTAATAAAATTTTTATTTTTCATAATCTTCATACTATGTCTCGCTATTCTGTCCAACTATTTAAAGTGAAATCATCGCCAGCGCTCTGTTCATCAATATTCACAGAGGTATTATTGTCGTCAATAACTACCTTCTCCTTAGATCCGGCGCAGATCCCGCACTCGGGTCTCACGCTGACAAGGCTTGTTTCAGGGGCCTCATAGCCCCGATTAAGTTTTATGCCCATAGTCCTATAAAAACACTATAAAATTACACTTTCAATATCACAAAATTCCCCCGCAAGGGAATCCTTTTACAAAAGTACCCCTTTGGCAAAATTTCGGCAGCATCCCCTACCGCCGCCCGACAGCAGCAGTCCACACCGCCCTCACCGGCAAGCGTAAATTTGTATAACTTTAATATATTCATAGATTTACAGCGAAATCCAGTCGTCCCTATCGATGGCCTCACAACGCTCGAAAACGCCCCGAAAACACCTCATCGCCGTCAAGCCCGACTAAAATGTTTAGTAACGCAGGATGACGATGTCGATAACACCTTATTAAGCCGGTTTATGGAATATTGATATTATCAACAATAAATCCCTGAAAATTTCGTAATATTGCATTAAGGTTGCTATTATTGTTGATATAACGTTTGATGCTTGATTCTATAGACATGAAAAAAACAATAGAAATACACAACTTTGGTCCACTTAAGGAAGCCCACCTCAAACTAGGCCTTGCAAACCTGATAATTGGCTTGCAGAGTTCTGGCAAGAGTTGCGTGATGATGATGGCGTGCTACTGTTCGTGGGTTGAGAAGCGTATAAGCATCCGCCAGTCGCCGAAGGAGTTTGAGGAAAAAGGGGTTTTCCTCAAACGGTTTGTGGAGTATTACCATGTAAAAGGCTATGACCGGCCTGAGACTTTTATCTCCTACAAGACTGATTATATGAGTTTTACCTATGACAATAAAACAGGTGAATTCAAACACAAGTGGGGGCGGCATCGGTCTTCGTATAAACGTCCAAAGGTCTCGTATATACCTTCTGAACGTAATCTGGTGTCTCTGATTACCAACTGGTCAGGTCTAAAGACCTCATATTATAACATTATAGATTTCAAAGATGATTGGGACGCCGCACGTTCTTTCATGAAAAAAGAAGAGAATATCTTAGGCCTTGGGATATCCTATGTCTATGATGAATATACTGGCAAGGATTCCATCGTGACACGTGATGCTTCAAATCTTGATATTTCGAGTACCTCAAGCGGAGTGCAGTCTCTCGTGCCTCAGATGGTCCTTATGGACTACCTGTGTAACGGAATATACAAGGCGGAAAAGGTCTCCAAAGAACGTTCTTTCTCTGATAAAGTGATAGTTCAACATCTTCTGGAATATCTGTACCAGAAGCATAACCATTCAGAGAATGTTGAAGGTCCCCTTAACGAATTGGATGTAGTAAACATCGAAGGCAAGGATTTCTTGTTCCGGTCCCAGAAAGAGGCTGCCGCCTTTAAGAAGGACGCTGATAGTTTGCTGCTAAGCCACCATGCGGAGATATTCCTTGAGGAACCGGAATGTAATCTGTTCCCGACCACGCAAAAGCATCTTGTGGATTGGATCACGGAACAGTGTAAAAGGAGGACACATCGTAACTTCTTCTTCATCGCCACGCATAGTCCTTATATCTTGACACACATTTTGCACGAAGATCTTGATGATTTTCATCTTTTCATTACTCAAGATGCCGGTGAAGGTAAATACTATGTATATGAAGCGACAGAAGATGACAAGCAGGAAATCTTCGATAATGGTTCCGATGCATTCTTTAATTTAGATGTATTTCATGACTGATGGCACGGCAGGAAAACTTATACCCGGAATGTAATGTTGACACCAACCTTATGGGATATATTGTAGGAGGCAATGTAAAACATAAGGGATGCTGCAACGATGTTATGAAAGTACTGAACTCAACAACACAGTTCGCTATCGGGGTTATAGACGAAGACAAAAGACAACCCACTATAGATCCGGGCTTTGTAAAGTATGAGTTTAGGTCTTCTTACAATAAGACTCATATCTCATTCTATCCTCACAATGATGGTAAGCGTTTTCTTTTCAAAGTCTATAAGGCAATGGATCAGTTTGTGTGGGATGCGGCAAGAGAGATGGGGGCGAGTTTGCGAGACATTGGCTACCCTGCTGATGAGAAAGGATTTAGGAAAGTAACAAAATCCGAAGATGCGGCTGAAAATCCCAAATTACGTCGTTTGTTCGTCCAGATTAAGGATTATCCAGAACTCGTTGCGTTTCGCAATACAATCAGATACCTTATAAACACGAAGTACGAAGCAGATGTGGAGACTGCCAAGCGTTTTTTTGACGGAAGGCTGACAGCAGAGGATTTAAACCAGTATTTACGTCATTAAAAACAGAAAGATCAGAGGTTCAGGGGCTAAACCAATCTCGACTCGACAGAAAACTTGCACAAATCGTAAAATAGAGTATTTTTGTAGTTAAAAGGACTAAGCGACATGATCGGACTATCTTCAGGTTACAATCACACTCCGCAGTGTTCTATATCAACCACTATTGATACGAAATATAAAAGATTATTACTATAAAAGATGTCAATGAACAGACAGGTAATGATAAAAGCCCTAAATCAATACTTCAACACCCAACCTGTGTTGAAAGCTTGGCTGTTCGGTTCATTTTCCAGAGGAGATGAGAGGCCAGACAGTGATGTGGACATCATTGTCCTTCTTGATAAAAGCCAGCCTATTGGACTGAAGTATTTTGGAATGTGGAAAGAGCTTGAGGAACTCGTAGGACGAAAAGTCGATCTTGTGTCAGACGGCACTCTTCTACCTTTCGCCCAAGAGACAGCAAACCGCGACAAGATTCTGATTTATGAGAGAACCTGCTAAAGACCAAATCCGCCTTCAGCATATTCTTGAAGCAATAGAAAGAATCAAGCGGTAGTCTGAAGGAAAGTCATTTACCGACTTTGTCAATAATGACATGATGTACTATGCTGTCGTCAAAAACATCGAGATTATAGGCGAGGCATCCAACCTCTTGACCGAGGAATTCAAAGCCGGTCACCCTCAAACGCCATGGAAGATGGTGACTGGCATGAGAAACTACATAGTCCATGAATATTTTCAAGTAGACAACACTGTTATCTGGGATGTTGTCACTCACGACCTCCCGGAACTTGAGAACCAGATAAACTCCTATCTGGCTGAATAAAAGATCCTGGACATTTAGCAAGTGCAAAAATAGGTATTATGGGAGACTTGAGAGATAAAACCATCAAGGGATTATTTTGGGGAGGACTTGACATCTTCTCCAGCAAAGGATTGAGTTTTCTTTTCAATCTGCTCATCGCCAGACAATTAAGCCCAAGAGACTATGGAGTGATCGCAATATTGGCTGTGATGATGGCAATTTGTCAATGCTTTGTGGACTCCGGCTTTGGAGCGACACTTGTAAGAAAATGCAAATGTTCCGAGACAGACTTCTCCACCATATTCTACTTTAATATCTTCGCAGCTTTGCTGTTTTATATTATATTGTATGCCGTTGCACCATTCATTGCGAGTTTTTACGAACAGCCTGTATTTGTAGACCTCACCAAGATCTATTCGTTGGTACTCATAATCAATGCTCTGGCTATTGTTCAAAACTCAAAGCTAACAATCGAGGTAAATTTCAAGGTCTTTGCCAAGATATCTATCATTTCAGCTATAATATCGGGAAGTGCGGCACTGTTCATGGCATACAAGGGGTTCGGAATCTGGTCTCTGGTCGTTCAGGCCTTGACTAGTGCGACTGTACGATCACTCTTGTTATGGGTTTTCAGCCGTTGGACACCTAAAGCTTTTTTTTCCTGGAATTCATTGAATGAACACTTCTCTTTTGGATCCAGATTACTCGGGTCATCTTTAATCAATACCATTTATAACAACATATACACTCTTGTAATAGGCAAAATGTACGCTCCCGAATCTCTTGGAGCCTACAACAAAGGAGAAAGTTTAATCAAATTCCCTTCCGAGACCGTTACCACCATTATTGGCCAAGTTTCATATCCAATACTAAGTTCAATAAAGGACGATAGATCACGCTCCATCGACGCATACCGCCAACTGGTCAGAATGGCATCTTTTATAATTTTTCCTATGGTGATCGGCATGGCTGCTATCGCAGACCCTTTTATCCGAATATGTCTGACCGACAAATGGGAAATGGCCATACCTGTAATGCAAGTGCTTTGTTTTTCACTATTATGGGTGCCTATCACAAACCTTGACCTCACGATGCTCAAGGCTGCCGGACGTTCTGATTACTTTCTCAGAATCACTATAATAACAAAAAGCATCAGTATAATAATCTTGATAGCGACCGTCTCAATGGGACTAATAATAATGTGCATTGGCCAAGTCCTCGCAACCATTATCCATCTAATAATAATCGCTTACTACACAAAAAAGGCATTCAACTATGGAATAGTAGAAAAGATATTAGACACTGGGATGAATTTTTGTGCGGCACTTCTAATGGGCGGACTTGTTTTACTTACTGTGAACTTCATACCTAATTCATTCGGGAAGTTCTGCGCAGGAATAATCATTGGATTGATATCCTATATAGTAATAGCTATCTTATTTAAGATAAGGGAATTCAATGTATTCACGGATATAATTCATAATAAGATCATTAAATGATTTCACGAGTATTACAAGCCAGTTATGACGCTCACGACATAAGGAACGATGAGATGCATAAGCACAATAGATACACATCCCCTATGCCCGTTATTATTTATAAAAGTAATGATTACCTGAATTTCATCATTGGAGGTCTTAAACCATCAGTAGAGAGAATCGAGATTTTTACACACGATAGCTTTTTTTACCGATGTTTAAGAGCGCTCTTTAATGGACGCACTCAATATCCCAAGCATTTTTTTTCGCTTTATTTATCAAATAAGACGATAAGGACACTAAAAAAAGTAAAAGAACCCGCAATATTATTAGGTGAATTTGATCTCAGACTTCTACACTTGACTGCTAATTTCCTCCGTAATACTAATTTTACTTTTTATTGGTCCTGGAATGAAATCAATAAAAAAAAAGAGTTAGAGGCCATGCAAGAAATGGGATATAACATCTCCTTATACGATTATTATGCTGCGACCAAATTTAATCTAAAATATATTCACCAAGTATATAGATTTACTCCGGCTTCTGTAATCAAGCCAGAAGTGAAAACACAAGAGTACGATTGCTACTGGCTTGGAAAAATTAAAAGTCGATTGCCTGTTGTGAATAGACTCGAAAAATTCCTACTTTCTCAAAAACTCACTTGTCGATTCATATATGTTTATGAGAGGGCGCAACGGCTATCATACATTGAAAACCTTCGTAATGTATTAAATAGTAAGTGTATAATTGACATAAATGATGAAGGGTCATTCGGGTTGTCTTTACGTGTAATGGAATCTATCTTCTTTAATAGAAAACTGATTACGACTAATTCGTTTATCAGACAATGCGATTTCTATAATCCCAACAATATTTTTATTTATGGGGAAGACAAGGACGAGAACATTAAAGCATTCATGGATCTTGATTATCAGCCAGTAAGCCAAGATATCCTTAATAGATATGACATTAATGAATGGATAGGAAATTTTCTCTTTCAGTAGAGCCTTTAGTCTCTATAATAATGAGCGTCTATAACTCGGAAGATTACTTAAAGGAAGCTATAGATAGCATACTAGGGCAAACATATGCAAATCTTGAGTTCATCATAATAGACGATGCATCAACGGACAGATCATTGGATATTGTTAAATCCTATAATGACAAGCGTATTCTGCTGATTAAAAATGAGGTAAACATAGGTCTGGCAGCATCCCTCAATAAAGGAATAGAAATAGCCAGAGGAAAGTATATCGCAAGAATGGATTCTGACGATATCTCACAGAGTAATCGCATCCATGAACAAGTAAAGTATCTAGAAAATAATCCTGATATTCTCTGTTATGGTTCTTGGGCAAGGTACTTTGGAGATAACATGCCTCGTTCACTAAAGATAAAGCATTATTTGCATTTATACGACACGTTCAGAGTCCCACTAAAATATGAAGACATAAAAGCCAGTCTTCTATTTTGGATTCCTTTTGTTCATCCTACCGTTATGTTTAATTCTGCCTTACTAAGACAGAATAACCTTGTTTACAATCCATGTTTAAGGAGGGCGCAGGATTATGAATTGTGGTCCAGATTGTGTTTTTTGGGGAAATGTGCGAATACATCTAAAGTATTATTGAATTATCGCATTTCCGCAACGAATGCTGGAGCAACGGCTCATGACGACCAGCTGATCGTAAGAAAAGCCATTGCGAATGAAATAATTCATAAAATAATTGGCAGGTATCCGACTTCAGATGAAATGGATACACATGTTAAGGTCGTCGAAAGAGTGATTTCAAATCAAACAACCCTGAACGAGGCTAAGAACTGGTTATGCCTATTAGCCTCAAAAGCCCAGAATTGTACTGTCTTCCAATATGATTCTCTGATTAGAGTTATCAGTACGGAATGGCGTAGATGCTGTGCGTCATCAATCGCATTTCCTAAAAACATATTTGCCTATTTCAGTGTTCCTCTCATTGGGCGGTTAAAGGATATCACCATATATGATTGGATTATGTTTGTAGCATACCGGTTAATTAAATGAGTAAGAACAGAACGGCATTCCATCATATTGCGGTACTACTGACAGGCGCTTTGTTCAGTATGTACTTTTTCCCGTTTGAGTTTTATGCCATACCTGGAATTAACACTAAAATGGGTCTGGCAGCCATTGGGCTTGTCATCCTGGCGTTCAGCATGGCGAAAGGTGAGGACACTATCGCCAATAAGGACACTCTGACTCTAATGGTCTATGCAGGATTAGTTTCATCGATAGGTTTTGTCTCGATAACGTTTAACAGCACTCCTGACACTGCCTATGCGACATATATCGTCTCATTTTGCGTATGGCTGAGTGCTGCTTTTACTGTAACCTACCTTATGAGGCAGGTTCATGGATATGTTTCAGTGGATCTGATATGCCGTTACGTTATAGCAATATGTGTCTTTCAATGTATTGTGGCATTATGCAATGATTTACATTTGCCGTTCAAATCATTCTTGGATCAATATGTCTACCAAGGACAGGATTTCTTGGACTCGGTACATAGATTATATGGATTGGGAGCAGCTTTGGACACGGCGGGAATACGTTTCAGCTGTGCTCTTGTGATGATAGCATACCTTGCTGTTAAACAGAACGACACTACTAGAAAGCAGAATGTTGTCCTTTTAGTCATATCTTATCTGTTGATTGCCGTAATCGGTAACATGATTGCCCGTACCACATCCGTAGGACTGATCGTGTCATTAGTTTATCTGGTCATAAAGACTTATGGTTTATCCGCTGAATCAAAGAGGTTTTGGGGAAGCATGACCATTGTGCTGGCCTGTACCGTACCTATCATAGTTTACCTATACAACACTAATGCTATTATCCATGACAACCTGAGGTTTGCCTTTGAAGGGCTGTTCAACTTCTTTGAGAAAGGGGAATTAAGCACAGGTTCAACAGACAAACTAAAAACCATGTATGTGTTTCCTGAGACACTCAAGACGTGGCTTATCGGTGATGGTTATTTCTCTAATCCACAAGACAACGATCCATATTTTATAGGAAAGATGAAAGATGGGTATTATATGGGTACGGATGTCGGCTACCTGAGGCTTATCTTCTATTTCGGACTCATTGGATTATTCGCGTTCTCTCTGTTCATGTTCCAGTCTGCAAAGATTTGCGGCAGAAAGTTGCGTCGGCAAAAAGCACTTATTTACACCCTTCTCCTGATTAACTTCATTGTCTGGTTCAAAGTCGCCACGGATATATTCCTTGTTTTCGCACTTTTTTTGACAATTGGAACGAAAGATGACGACGAATATGAGTAATAGCAACAGACAATCAAATTTTGAATGCCTTAGAATAGTTGCGATGATGATGGTGGTGTTAGTGCATTGCAATTATTATGCGCTCTCGCCGGTTCGTGGTGAAGATGTTCTTAACGCCCCAGTTTCTTCATTTGTCAGGATATTAACAGAACAATTATGCTTCATTTGCGTAAATGTCTTCATACTCATCTCTGGTTGGTTTGGCCTAAGACCAACTATCAAGGGAGGCGGGGCACTCATCTTCCAAGTTTTTTTCTGGGGAGCTCTGATACTGATCTTAGGTGTCATCCTTAATGTTCCTCTTCAACTTAAGAGTGTTCTTCAAGTTTTTTATTTCGGTGCGGCTTACTGGTTCATACCTGCGTACTTACTTCTCTATATACTCTCTCCTATCCTCAACCAATTCATTGAGAACAGCAACCCTCATACTATTTTTGCAACTTTGTTCTCATTTTTCGTGTTTGAATTTGCTTTAGGATGGGAAATAGATTTCGCGAAGTTTGACGGTGGTCTTACAACTATTTCATTTATCGGCCTATATCTGCTTGCTAGATATGTACGTTTATATTCCAACAAGTTATCATCATTAAGCGTATGCCATTGTTTGTTATTATATTTAGTATTATCTGTAATTCCAAGCATAATTGCATTTGGGGGACTCAAATATTCCGGAACAACCATCGTCCGTTTTACATATACATCACCATTTGTCGTTGCGGCATCTTTATTTTTCATGTTAGCATTTAGTAAGATGTATTTTCACAGTCGAACGATCAATTGGCTGGCCTGTTCTGCTTTTTCTATTTTTTTGGCTCATCAACACCCTATTGTGACACCATATTTTATTGGTTTTATGAGAAAGGTCTACTCAACAGTATCTGGCATTGAATATATGGCTTTTGCTATCATATGCACCTTAATCTTGTGTATAAGCTGCATGTTAATAGATAAGGTTAGAATAATCTGTTGGCAACAGGCATGCCGGTTAATTCTGGACAAGTTCTTCCAAAGAATCGAGTTGACATTTGAAAAGATTTACATTATTTGTAAATAAAACGCAACCCGAACAAATCATCATACACTTCGACCTTTCTATTCGTGCTTAACACGTATTTGCCTTCCTATAATAGAATGCGTTCTGATAACTAACTCAACAACATGCTAGCAGAATGCAATTATTAGCCGAAAACATATGAATGTTAAAGATAGACACGCGTACTTAATAATTGCCCACGAAAAAGAAGAATTACTTCGTGAGTTAATTAGACAATTAGATCATGTAGATAATGATATATATATTCACATAGACAAGAAAGCTCCATTCGACGGAAGTTCATATAAGACAAAATTCAGTGCACTGCGCATTCTCGAAGAAAGAATAGACGCAAGATGGGGAGATTACAGCCTAGTTGAAGTAGAATTACTTCTATTCAGATTTGCAAGTTCTCATGGAGCATACTCATATTATCACCTGTTATCCGGAGTTGATATGCCTATTAAATCTCAGGAATACATACACAAGTTCTGCAAAGAGAATTATGGTAAAGAATTCATTGGCTACGCAAACATCTCACAGGAAGAATTGAGATACAGGAGCTCTCATATTTTTCTTTTCTCCAGATTATTAAAGTCTAGAAATCTATTGATTCGCTCTATAAGATTTCTCTTTATAAAAATACAAGATTTGATCGGCTATGACAGAAACAAAGATTGCGTAATAATGAAAGGTTCACAGTGGTGCAGCCTGACCGATAACTTTGTTTCTTATCTTCTGGATCATCAAGAGGATGTCGAAAGAATGTTTAAAAGGACATTTTGCCCTGATGAAATGTTCATCCACACGATTTGCTGGAACTCCACATTTAAGGATAAAATCTATAATAGCAATGTAGAAGAAGAGTTCGATGGATGCAAACGCTACATTAATTGGGTTAATGGAGAATTACTTCCGATAACAAAAGATGATATTGAAGAATTAAATAAATCAAGTGGATGGTTCGCAAGAAAGTTCCTGACGATTGATGAAGCGATAAGTATAACAAACAAGGTAATATAACTCTGCATGCTTTGAAAATATATCGCCAGAATGGATTCTGATGATATCGCAATGCCTAACAGACTTGAACAGCAACATGGATAACCTCACTGTTCCTTACAATCGAGACGGAAGAGAATTATGAGTACTATCGCAGAATCAACTTGAAGACATGAAACTACTATACAACATAGCAGGCACCTATCGGCCCGCGGGGATGGAGAGGGTGCTGACGAACAAGGCCAACTGGTTCGCGGCCCACGGGTATGAGGTGATTATCGTCACTACGGACCAGAAAGGACGGAAGCCATACTTTGAACTTGACCCGGCAATCAGGTGCATCGACCTTGGGATTGGGTATGAGGACAATAATGGGGCGTCTTTGTTCAACAAGATGATCAATTATCCTATCAAGCAGCGCAGGCATTTTAAAAAGCTAAAGGCGCTGCTGATGAAAGAACGCCCTGACATCACGATTTCAATGTTCTGCAACGATGTGTCACTAATTCCAAGAATCAAGGATGGGAGCGGGAAGGTTTTGGAAGTTCACTTCTCGCGGTTCAAGAGACTGCAATATGGACGGAAAGGGTTGTGGGGAATCGTGGATAGATGGAGAAGCGGCAACGATGTAAGGTTGGCTGACAAGTTTGATGCTTTTGTAGTTCTTACAAAAGAGGATTCAGGGTACTGGAACACTGACAACATCCGGTATATTCCCAATGCGCGAACATTTGAGAACGTAAATCCTGCAAGTCTTGATAATAAGAAGGTTATCACGGTGGGACGATATTCCTATCAGAAAGGCTATGACTTATTGATCAAGGTTTGGGATAAAGTCCACAAGCATTGCCCGGACTGGGCTTTGGATATCGTTGGAGATGGGGAGGATCGGGAGAAACTTCAAAAAATGATTGACGATTTGAACCTTGCAGGAAGTGTCTGCCTAAAGCACTCGACACCACAAATCACCCAGGAATATCAGAATGCGTCAATCGTCGCGTTATCATCTCGTTACGAGGGGTTGCCGATGATTTTGCTGGAAGCGCAAACCTTTGGCCTGCCGATAGTGTCATTCAAATGCAAATGTGGGCCCATTGATGTCATAACCGATGGAGTGGACGGTTATCTTGTGGATGAAGGCGACACCAAGGGAATGGCTGACCGGATAATCACATTGATCAAGGATGTTGAACTGCGGAAAGCGATGGGTAGGGTCGCAAGGGAATCCTCGGAACGATATTCAGAGGAAATGATTATGCGGCAATGGGTTGACCTGTTCAATGAACTATGCGGAAGTCAAAAAGGACAATAGTTGTCTCAGCGGTCAATATCAGGAAAGGCGGCACACTCACCATCTTGCGTGGGTGTCTTGAATACCTGTCCTCATTGCCAAGAGATGACTACAGAATTGTCGCGTTGGTCCATAAGAAATCTCTTGCGGAATATCCTAACATAGAGTACATTGAATTACCCGACACCATCAAAAGCTGGTTCAGACGCCTTTGGTGTGAATATGTCACAATGTATGGCATTTCAAAGAAATTGCAGCCTGTTGATCTATGGTTCTCTTTGCACGACACAACACCACGTGTGATTGCAGGAAGGCAGGCTGTATATTGCCAGACATCATTCCCTTTCCTTAAATGGAAGATGCAGGATGCGAGGTTCAATATGAAGATTGTCCTTTTTTCTTTGTTCACTCGCTTTGCTTATTTGATTAATATTCATAGAAATAAGTTTCTTGTCGTTCAGGCTGAGTGGCTTCGTGATGGCTTCTCCAAGATGTTTGGAGTGCCTAAAGGACGGTTCATAGTTTGCCCTCCAGAGCAGAAAAAAGTCGCTTACAACAAGATGGAAATAGAACACAAGGTTTTTACTTTCATTTTTGTCTCGACTCCGGATTGCCACAAGAACTTTGAAACGTTATGCGAAGCCGCAAAAGCATTGGAGCGCAAAATAGGTGTAGGGAAATTCAACGTGGTATTGACTATAAAAGGAGATGAGAACAGATATTCAAAGTATTTAATCTCTAAATTTGGCGGCGTTTCATCAATCAGGTTTGAAGGGTTGATGTCCAAAGACAAACTATATTCCTACTATGAAAATGCCGACTGCCTTGTCTTCCCGTCCCGCGTAGAGACATGGGGCTTGCCGATCACGGAGTTCGCCGCGACAGGCAAGCCGATGCTTCTGTCCGACCTCCCGTATGCGCACGAGACTTCGGCGGGCTGCCAGAGGGTGGCATTCTTCAATCCGGAAGATCCGGCTGATCTTATGGAAAAGATGGAGAAACTGGTCGAGGGAGATGAATCTATACTCCAATCGGTTCCTAAGAAACCGATCGGGTCGCCGGTGGCATATTCATGGGAAGAGCTTTTCGGGCAACTTTTGAATGCTTGACATGAAGGACAAATAATGGTTCAACCATTACTCTATCCATCTGTAACCCTAACACGAAATTTGCAACAATTGATTTTTATCCCTATTTTTACAACTATTACGACAAATTGTAAAAAGTCAATATGTTGGGCAACAGTTTAAAGATTCGACATTTCGGTCCGATTGGCGAAGGCTATGCGGACAATGACGGCTATTTACCGATCAATAAGATCACCATTCTGTGTGGTCCACAGGCTGTCGGGAAAAGTTGCATCGCCAAGCTGTATGCCACATTTTCTTGGTTGGAGAAAGCTCTTGTACGAGGTGACTTTTCGGTCGCATATTTAACCAAGTATAACCGCTTCGCAAAGACATTCTGTTCCTACCAAAGTATTCAGAGCTATTTCAAGGATGACACTTTTCTTCACTATGTAGGATCCGCTTTCGAATTCGTTTACGAGAACAAGAGATTTCAGGTAAAGCCTTGTATAGGGGCAGTTTATGAGCGGCCTCAAATCTCATACATCCCGGCTGAGAGAAATCTTTTAAGTGTGATAGAGGATGCGGAGAACATAAAAAGGCTTCCTCAACCTTTGGCCTCGATGCTTGGAGTTTACACATCCGCATGCAGGAATATGAAATCCGACTTGGAACTGCCTATTAATCAAGTCAGATTCCACTATGACAGTCTGAATAAGCGTTCATACATTCAATCAAGTGACTATAAGGTCAAGCTGAATGAAGCTTCCAGTGGAATGCAGTCGTTAAGTCCGATGTTTGTGGTGTTGGATTATCTTTTCAAGGTTGTGACCAAAGCTGTTCCGGTTCAACAAAGCGACAAAAGCCTCAAGGAAAAGGAGATGATCCAAAAAAGAATCGCGGAAATCCTAAAAGATGACTCATTGGATCCTGAAGCGCGTCGTCTTCTTCTTGAACAAACTGCGGATTCCTCCAATAAATACCTTTTAGGTATTGTGGAAGAGCCTGAGGAGAACCTGTTCCCTACCTCCCAACGTGAGATCTTGAATTCTTTGCTGGCATATACCTCTGTGGGAAACAATAAATTATTGCTTACAACACATAGCCCATATATTCTTAATTACCTTGCATTGGCAATCAAGGCCTGGAATGTGTCGAAGAAGGTTGATGACGAAGAACTGAGGAAAAGGCTTTATGCGATAGTCCCCGCGGGTGCTCAAATTAATGGCGAGGATGTGTCCGTCTATCAGATTGATGAACGTGGTGTCATCATGGCCTTGCCATCTTACGATGGTATGCCTTCGGATGACAATTACCTCAACAATATGCTTGCTGAATGCAATGATTTGTTTAATGATTTGTTAGATGTGGAGGAGAGATGCGAAGAGTGAATTCTCTGGCAAACGCCTATCGACTTGAACCCGTGAGAAATGATAAAGAGGCCGGCATCTGTGATCCTGCTGGTGAAAAACCGGCATATTCAACAGCTGATAAGGACTCTCCCGATAAATGGGTTGCAACCATTAAGAATCTGGAAAGAAAAGATTTTCAATTCGTTCCTGTTGACAAAAACATTGTGTACTATAGAGAAGATGGTCAGAAAGAGTCTTCTTGTGATGGGATGATTCTATATAATGAGGACTCCAGTGTGTGCTTTGTTGAGTTGAAGAATGTCCGTACCGCAGGATGGCTTGCAGATGCGATTTCACAACTGACAAAGACCATCGCTGTGTTTAACCAAAACCATAACTATCGTGACTTCTCTGACAGAACGGCTTATGCCGCCAATTGTCACCATCCTAATTTTCAGAACTCATGCCGTGAGTTGCTCCAGGAGTTCAGGAGTAAAACGCATTTTCGCCTTGCGCCGCAAGCGACAGTCGAGATAAAGCGATAATACAGACACTTAATTATTCACATTCGATACATTCCAATTACAAGGATTGAGAATGTATGACAGCTGGCTGAATAATATTCAGCGGCGATGCTGTTGTGTCCCTTGACATGACAACGTAACCACAATACAACAACCACCAATGAAAATACTCCAGTTAGGGAAATTCTACCCTGTGTTGGGCGGGGTGGAGAAGGTGATGTTCGACATCACGAAAGGGCTCTCGGAGGAGGGAGTGGAATGCGACATGATGTGCGCGACCAGCGACGGAAGAGGGGCGGAAGTGATTGAGCTGAACGGTCGCGGGAGGGTCATCTGCTGCATGACATGGACGAAGAAGGCGGGTACCACCATCGCGCCGTCAATGATTTCTGAGCTGCGGCGAAGGGTGAAGGACTACGACATCATACATATTCATCACCCTGATCCTATGGCGGCGGTGGCGCTGCTGCTTTCGGGCTACAAAGGGAGGGTGGTGCTGCATTGGCACAGCGATATCCTCTCGCAGAAGTTTCTGCTGAGATTCTACCTGCCGATCCAGAATTGGCTCATCAGAAGGGCGGACGCGATCGTCGGAACGTCACCGGTGTACCTCGCGGAATCTCCTTACCTTCAGAAGGTTCAGGACAAAGCACGTTGCATCCCGATCGGAATCGAACCTAACTGCAGCGACGAAGCCAAGGCGGCAAAAATCAGAAATGAATATTCCGGGAGACGAATTGTCTTCTCTCTCGGCCGTCTTGTTGAATATAAAGGTTTCCGCTATCTCATTGAGGCGGCTAAATACCTTGACGACAGTTACATGATACTCATCGGGGGCGGTGGCCCATTGAGGGAAGACCTTCAGAACCAGATTGATGAACTCGGACTCGGCCACCGTGTCAAGTTACTCGGCAAAGTTCCCCAAGAGGATCTTCCGTCCTATTACGGGGCGTGCGACCTGTTCTGCATGAGCAGCGTGATGAAGACCGAGGCTTTCGGAATTGTCCAGATCGAAGCCATGTCAGAAGGACGTCCGTTGATCGCCACGAAGATTCCGGCCTCTGGGGTCTCTTGGGTCAACGAGGACGGGATCTCGGGAATCAATGTGGAGCCACGTGACAGCAAGGCGATAGCCGAAGCCATAAAATCCATAACAAAGGACGAAGCCACGTGGCGGCGCTACAGCGATGGTGCCCGTCAGCGTTTCGCCAAGTACTTCACAAAAGAGAAGATGCTGGATGGATGCCTGGCTCTTTATTCAGAATTATAATACAAACAATAAAATATGAGTGGAAATATTATGCCACAGGAAAAGGAAATCACCACGGTGGTTCCCGTGGAAAAGAGTAGAATGAACGCCTTGAACGAAAACCTTAAAAGAATCTTCGACTTCACCGCCAGTTGCGGTGGGATGGTGGTTTTCTCACCGTTGTACCTTGCGATCTACATCGCGATCAAATGCGAAAGCAAAGGCCCTGCGATATTCAGGCAGGAAAGGATCGGACGCGGAGGCAAAGCGTTCACACTGTATAAGTTTCGGTCGATGAAGGTCACATCTGAGTCGGATGGAAAGCCAGCGTTGTGCCAACATGGTGATGCGAGACTCACAAGAGTAGGCAAGTTCATCCGGGAGCATCATCTGGACGAGTTGCCGCAACTGTGGAACGTCGCCAAGGGCGACATGAGTTTCGTCGGACCGAGACCGGAACGGCAGTACTACATCGACAAGATTATGGAGGTAAATCCGGAGTACGAGCGGCTTTACGAGCTTCGCCCAGGGTTGTTCTCATACGCGACCCTGCACAACGGCTACACCGACACGTTGGAGAAAATGCTGAAAAGGCTCGAATACGACCTTGAGTATCTTGAGAACCGTACCATGGCGATGGACACAAAGATCATCTTCCAGACGGTCTGGTCCATCCTCAGCGGTAAGAAATTCTAAATTTTTGAATATGAAACTGAACCCTTCATTGCAGCTCCGGAGGATCGGGAGCAAGTGGATGATCGTCAAGGCGGTGGACGGCGAGGTCAACATGACGGACGTGATCAGCCTGAACGAGACGGCGGCGCGGTTGTGGGAACGGTTCCTCGGGTGGGAGTTCACTGAGGATGAGATGGCGGAATGGATTTGTGGGGAATATGACGTCGAGCTTTCGGTGGCCAAGAACGATGTACACAACCTTCTGAAAAGATGGAAAGAGTACGGAATGCTTTCATAGGGTTGTTGAGGGCCGGATTGTGGGAAAGAGATCCTGTGGAGGAAGGGTTCCCGCGACTGACTGATGAGCAATGGAAAGAGGTTTTCAGGCTGTCGGGAAGACAGACTGTCACCGGAATTGTCTTTGATGGAATATGCCGGCTTCCGGATGACTTGCAGCCTTCACCGAATATTTTCGCACGATGGGTGGCGGCTGTGGATCGGGTTGAAAGGAACAATAAGCGGATGGACGTGGTGCTTAAAGATCTGATCAAAGTGTTCGTTGACAATGGATTGTGCCCTGTGCTTCAGAAAGGTCAGGGAGTGGCGGACATGTACCCGGAGCCGTTGCATCGGGAATGCGGGGACATTGATCTTTACTTTCCGGAGGGTATGTCGCTTCGACAGGTTCAGCGACCGGAAAAGACGAAAAATGACAAGGCCGTGGAACTGGTCAAGAGCCATGGCGTTAAGGTGAAGAACATGCCGGACGGGAGCCAGAATTACGAATGGCAAGGCATTGAGATAGAGCAGCATCCTACGATTGTGGATCTCTGCTCGCCGAGTGCGGGGAAATGGATCAAGGAACTTGATGAAGAGCCGGGATTCATTCCGTCACCTCTGGCGGATGGACTGCGGGTTCCTTCTCCTGAACTGAACGCTCTGCTGCTGAACACGCATATTCTTAAACATGCGCTCGGAAAAGGGATAGGGCTGCGGCAGATGTGCGATCTGGCGATGGTGTACCACCGAATCAGTGGCGAAACAAGGCGGTGGGAACTTGGCGAACGAATATTCAGTCTCTACCGTAGGGCCGGGATCCTGAAGTGGAGTCGGCTGCTGCATTCCTTTCTTGTGGATATCATAGGACTGCCTGCAGAGGAACTGCCATATTCAGAGAAGATTGTGCCGATTGAGCCGCTTCTTAGGATTGTGGAGGAAGGGGGAAATTTCGGGCAGCATCGGAGCGGTGTTGTGACAGAAAGTGTCCTTAAACGGAAATTGAACACAGCCTGGATGTTCGTCAGGCGTGCGGGATTTTCCTTGAGGTTCGCCCCTCGGGAGGCGTTCTGGACATTTGTGGAATTGGCCAAAGGGCAGTTCAAGATTCAGTAATTGTAATCCTTATAAAAAGATGAGCGGAAAACGCATATATTCATACAAAGTGGCTGAGTTGACGTTTATGGTGGCCGCGCCGGAGTGTTATGACATTGAGGAATTGCTGCCGTCGTTCGCTGCGTTTCGGGTGGCGGATGTCGCTTCGGCGCTTCGGCAGGCTCGGCGGCAGGATAAAGTGGCCTTGGAGGATGAACCGGAAATGTTGTTCCGCTTCACCCTTCAGTACGAGGCGATTGAGGTTCCGGCAGGCGCTGTAATGGTCGAGGAGGACGACAACGACATGGGGCACACCAGGCTCGGCAAAACATGGGACGGAAGCTACTATCTGGAGCTCGGGTACCATGACAGAGGGCTGTCTGGAAAAAGCCATGACGGAATATTCATCGCCACTCCTGATTTTTCCAGGATTTCAGCCAGCATCGCCACTGAATCACCCGACTGCGGCCCCATCCTCACCTCAATGCTGCGAATAGCCTTCGCGCAGGCGGTCATCCTGCGGGACGGAATCTCCATTCATGCCTCGGCGGTCGCCGCGGACGGGAAAGCCTTCCTCTTCCTGGGCAAGAGCGGCACCGGCAAAAGCACCCACGCGAGAATGTGGCTCAGGAATATTCAGGGATCACATCTGCTCAACGATGACAACCCCGCGATCCGCCTCATTGACGGTAAGCCGGTCGCGTTCGGGACACCATGGAGCGGCAAGACCCCTTGCTACCGCAATGAATCATGTCCGGTCGGAGGCATAGTGAGACTCGTCCAGAGCGACGCTGACATATTCATGCAAAAGAAGGATGTCGCGGCGTTTGTCGCGCTTCTTCCGAGCTGCTCGGTCGTGCACAGCGACTCGGCCTTGCAGGCACGGCTTTGCGACACCATCGCGAAAATCATCGAACTGGTCCCTGTCGGGGAACTTAAATGTCTGCCTGACAATGAATCAGCCATTATATGCTATAATAATTTCAAATCACTTATAAAATGAAAAACAGAATTTTGTTTTTGATTCTCTTCGCGTTAGCCCTTGTGTCATGCGGCTCCGCGAAGAAGTACGTCTATCTCAACGACATGACTCCTGGGCAGGATTATCCTTTCGATGCCGCCCACGAGGCTGTGATCCAGGCCAACGACAGGCTCAGCATCTCCGTGAGCTGCAAACAGCCGGAACTGGCAATCCCTTTCAACATCCAAAGCGGCTCCTTCAGGGTTTCCTCGGACGGGACAGCCTCGTCCTCATCCGTACCGGACGAGAAAGGCTACAAGGTTGACGCCAAGGGCAACATCGAGTTCCCTATTCTTGGAACGCTTCATCTGGAGGGGCTTACGCTCAGCCAGGCCTCCGAAAGGATCAAGAATCAGATCATCGAAGGCGACTACATCAAGTCACCTCTCGTGAACATCGAGTTCCTGAACTTCAAGTACACGGTCTGGGGCGCGGTGGCGCAGAACGGCACGTTCACAGTGGGGAACGGACGCATCACATTGCTTGAGGCGTTGGCGAACGCGGGCGACCTGACCAACAGGGCCAGGCTCGACAGGGTGGCCGTCATCCGCGAGGTGGACGGTGACAAGCGGATATACTTCCACGACATCCGCAACAGTGATATCCTCCAGTCTCCGTGCTTCTTCCTCCAGCAGAACGACATCATCTACGTGCAGCCTAAGTACGGCAAGAAGGACAGGGAGGACAGAGGCATCCAGATCGGAACGCTCCTGCTGTCCGCGGTCACATCGATCAGCTCCGTCATCTGGGCGACCTCGTCAATCGTAAACAGCGGCAAATAGCCACACAAAGACAATCTTCAATCAAGCGATATGCAGACTAACAGCACCAACGGAAGAAACGACCAGGACGTCAACATCATCGACATCCTCATGTTTCTCCTTTCCAAATGGAAATGGTTCGTCATTTCCATCATTGTGTTCGGAGGGCTGGCCTGGTTCCAGTACGCCAGAACCCCGAAGACATATTTCCGCTCAGCCACGGTGATCATCAAGGACCCGTCCAACAAGATCTCCTCGGCCGGACTTGACCGCTACGACAACTACATCAACAAGGTCAACGTGGCGAACGAGATCCTCCAGTTCCGTTCCAAGAAACTGATGCGGGATGTGGTCAGCCGCGTGTCGGCCGACATCGACTACAAGGTCAAGGAGGGGCTCCAGATGACGGAGCTCTACAAGAAGTCTCCTGTCTCTGTTCGCTTCCTCGAGACCACGCCTGAAATGCACCTGAATATGGTCGTGACCCCGCTGGACAGCAGCAAGGTGATGGTCTCCGACTTCGGATCCGATGAGAGCGACAAGAAGTGGACGGTGCCGATGAAGGACACCGTCAACATCGAAGGCGTCAAACTTGTCGTCGCGCCGACCAACTACTACACGGATTCATGGAAAGGCGAGCATATTCACATCACAAAGAATCCTATGTCATCGGTTGTGGGCTACTTCATCTCCAGCCTCGGCATAAGACAGGAAGAGGATGAGGCATCAATACTCACCCTCTCCCTGAAGGATCGTTCCGCGGCTAGGGCCGAGGATGTTTTGAACATGCTGATCTCGGTCTACAACGAGGAGGCCATCAACGACAAGAACCAGGTGGCCATCAACACCGCCGAGTTCATCAACGAGAGGCTCATCATCATCGAAAGCGAGCTGGGAGGCGTGGAGTCCCATCTGGAATCCTTCAAGCGCGAGAACCGGATCGTGGACATCGCGACGACAGCCGGGATGTATGTCGGTGAGTCCCAGAAGTACAACACCAACGTGATGGAGCTTGAGACCCAGCTCCGCCTGGCCACCTACATCAAGGACTACCTCACGGACCCGACAAGGGAGATCGACCTGATCCCCGCCAACACGGGCATCAGCGACATGAACATCGAGAGCCAGATCGCCCAGTACAACACCATCAAGCTCCGCCGCGACAAGCTCATCGAGGACAGCAGCGAGAAGAACCCGGTTGTCGAAGAACTGAACACCTCCCTGCGCGCGATGAAGCAGTCCATCATCAGGGCTGTGGACAACATGATCGTCAGCATCAACGTACGTCGCAACGACGCGCAGTCCCGTGAGTCCCAGGCTCAGTCAAGAGTGTCTTCCATCCCGACCAAGGAACGCCAGATGCTCTCCATCGAGCGTCAGCAGAAGATCAAGGAATCGCTTTACCTCTTCCTTCTGAACAAACGTGAGGAAAACGCCCTTTCCCAGGCGATGGTGGACAACAACGCGAGGGTGATCGACGGGGCCTCCGGACCAAACGCGCCGATCGCTCCGAACAGGAACAAGATCATGCTGCTCGGTCTGTTGCTCGGGCTCGCGTTCCCGGGAGTGATATTCTTGATGATTATGTTCTTGGACACGAGAATCCGGACCAAGAAAGACATTCAGGGAAAAGTCACCGCACCGTTCCTCGGAGTCATCCCTGAACAGGACAAAGAGAACGAGAATCTTATCTCAGAGGCGTTCAAGATAGTGCGGACTAACATGTCGTTCCTCTCCAGAAAGGACAGGAAGATCCAGGTGATAATGTGCACCTCGTTCAGTTCCGGAGACGGAAAGACATTCGTCTCGCTGAACCTTGCGAACAGTTTTATCTCGGCTAGAAAAAAGGTGGTTCTTGTCGATCTGGACATCCGTAAGGGTATCTTGACGGCGCACTTCTCCAAGCATTCGCACCATCACGCCCAAGGAGTCACCAACTACCTGGCGGACACCGACCTCCGGCTTGGCGACATCATCTCAAGCGACACCGGAGTCGAGGGGCTTGACCTGATTCCATCCGGCTCGATCGCCCCTAATCCCGCCGAGCTCTTGATGGACGAAAGGCTCGACGAGATGTTCAAGGAACTCCGGAACCGCTACGATGTGATCATCACGGACTCGGTTCCTGTAGGGCTTGTGGCTGACGCGACCATCGCCAACAGGGTAACGGACCTGACTCTGTTCGTGGTGAGGGCCGGTCGTCTTGACCGCCGCCAACTCCCTGACATCGAGGCGATGTACCAGGAGCGCAAGCTTACAAATATGTCCCTGCTTCTCAACGGAGCCGATTTCCATCACCACGGTTATGGCTATGGTTACGGGTACGGTTATGGCTATGGATACGGCTACGGTTACGGCTATGGCTACGTTGATGGCAAGAAAAAGAAAAGACAGACACGCAAATAAACGATTTAATCACTGAATATCAAAAATTTCCTCAAATTTTTCTTGCATATTTTTTGTTAAAGGGGTACATTAACAAAATCGAGGACAATTTTTATTTGGGCTATCGTGAGGCCTTCAGGCGGCTCCAGAAGGATTTCCGGCCGGCGGAAGCCTCTTGCCCGGATTGGTTGAGGTAATATTCACGGAACGTCAGGCCTTCGGAGACTATCTGGTAGATCACGCCCCAGTCGGGGAGTCCGCCAAGGTTGCGGTCATCGATGAACAGGTCGGCCTTCAGCTTGCGGGGAGCGGTCGGGTGCTCCTCTCCTTCGTAATATTCCTCGGGATGATTGCTGTTGACGGCGTAGAAGTCCACACCTCGTTCGTGACACCAGTCCACCGCTTCCTTCAGCAGTCTGCCTTCCCTTACCGACCAGAGTATGAGGGTATGATGGTCGGCCAGAAAGCGTTTGAGAGTGTCTGTGGCGAACGGTATCTCCTTGCCGATTTTCGGGTACTTGTGCTCCACAATGGTGCCGTCAAAGTCAACAGCGATGATCATCTTTTGTGATATTCTTATGTTTTTGAGAAAATCTTGGGGTTTGGCACTCGTTTCAATAGGTTGAGTGTCAAATCGTTAGGCGTTGGGTTGGCGGAATGGCATTCTTCAGTCTGTCTTGTAGGCCACCTTGGCCGTGCCAACTGTTATAGACTACAAATTTAACTAATCCCGTCCTAAAAGACAAATAAATTGGTTTAAATTGTCGGAAAATCTACATGAAGCCTTGCGGGCGGCCGTGTTATTCAATAGGGACCACCAGGTCGGGATGAACGGAGACCAGCGCGACCGCGACTATGCCTTGGATCTCGATGACAACTTTCTTCGCCCGCGAGCCTTTGACTTTGACAAAGACACCCTCACCCCCCTCGAACATGCCTCCTGTGATTCTGACTTTCTGTGCCTTGGTGAAATTGATTTCGGAAGGGCCGAAGAAACGCAGGGTCTCATCGTAGGTCCCTGTCACGGCGATGAACTGGCGCATCTGTTTCTCCGGAACCGTGATCTTCTTCCCAAGCCTTTGATCCATCATGTATTGCAACAGGGGAACGCATGTAGGTTTCTTCAACTCCTGGATTCTTGACGCGGTCGTGCGGACGAATATGATGTTGTGAATCACGGGGACGAGGTGTTTCCTGCCTGTCCTGGCTGACTTCTCGTACTTCATCGGGATGAAGTTCTCCACGCCTCTTTCGTCCAGAAGTCTTTTGGCTTCCAGCTCACGGTGGTAGGTCACGCGCATCGCGAACCACTCTACTTCCTCGTATTGGATGCCGCTTTGCATTGTCCTTTCTCCTTGGCGGACTCTTGGCCGCCGTGCCGCAAATTTAGACAATTGAGATGTGAAATCCAACAAGGACTGGAATCCTTTGTCGTGAGGATTGATTCCGTTGTGGCAATTGGATTTTTTTGCTAAATTTGAAAATTCGTGGCTATGAGGGTATGGCCGCGGATATGAAAGTTTAGGACAACTGTTTTTAACACTAAGGTTATGGTTTACAAAATTATTGACATCCAAGGCGTCGGCCCTGTCTATGCGGAGAAACTCACCGCAGCCGGAATCGACACTGTCGATCAGCTTCTTGAGGCTGGAAAAACAGCCAAGGGACGCAAGGAACTTGAAGAGAAGACCGGAATCACCGGCAAGTTGATTCTCATGTGGGTGAACCACGCGGATCTGTTCCGCATCAAGGGTGTTGGCCCTCAGTTCGCCGAGCTTCTTGAGGCCGCCGGGGTGGACACCGTTAAGGAATTCGGTCACAGAGTCGCCGCGAACCTCGTCGCCAAGATGCAGGAAGTCAACGAGCAGAAGCATCTCACGAAGGTCGTGCCTACCGAGGAGCAGGTCCAGGCCATGATCGACCAGGCCAAGGAACTCCCTGGCGTTGTGACCTATTAATATATTCTTGATCCCTCATGCCAAAGACAATAAGAAAGAACTTCCCTGTGCAGGGAATGGGATGCGCGGCATGCGTGGCTCGCGTCCAGGGTACGATAAGGAGCCAGAAAGGTGTGTCGGACTGCAATGTCAGCCTGGCCTCCAATTCGGCTCAGGTGGACTATGACCCTAAGGTCATCACCGCGGCTGACATCCGCAAGGCGGTCCAGGATGCCGGCTACGACCTCATCATCGTGAATGACGGTGAGTCGGATGAGGACGCCGAGGACGAGGCCGACCGGCTAAGGGAGGACTATTATCGGAGCCTCAAGGCCGATGCCTCCGCGGCCATATTCCTGTCCCTTTTGATAATGTCGCTTGGGATGGGGTTCAAGGATTTCCCTTTCAAGGGGTATGTACTTTTGGCGCTGACGACTCCCGTGCTTTTTTGGTGCGGGAGACGTTTCATCGTGACAGCCTGGAAGCAGGCGCGCCACTTCAGCGCCGGGATGGACACTCTGGTGGCTCTTTCGACTCTGATTTCGTACTTTTTCAGTCTGTTCAATCTGCTTTTCCCTCAGGTGTGGACTTCGAGAGGGTTGACTCCGCATCTTTATTTCGAGTCGTCATCGATGATCGTCGCTTTCATCCTTTTGGGAAGGGTGCTTGAGGAAAAGGCGAAGCGTGGCACCACGGCATCGATCCGGGAACTGATCGGCTTGCAGCCTAAGTCTGTTGACCTGAGTCCGGGAGATGAGTTTACGGTGCGTCCGGGAGACCGGATTCCAGCTGACGGAATCGTAGTCAGAGGAGAGTCTTACGTGGATGAGTCCATGCTGACCGGCGAGCCTGTGCCTAACCGTAAGTCAAAGGGGGACAAGATTTTCGCCGGGACCATAAACCAGAAAGGCTCGTTCGAGGCTAAGGCCGAGAAGGTCGGCAGGGACACGATGCTCTCGTCGATCATTGCGATGGTGCGTGACGCGCAGGGAAGCAAGGCCAGGATTCAGGAGACCGTGGACAAGGTGGCCGCTGTCTTTGTGCCGGTGATCATAGCGGTCTCAGTGGTCACTTTGCTTTGCTGGATTCTGCTCGACCCTGCCGACGGGCTGACCAGAGGGTTGATGGCCATGGTCACGGTGCTTGTGATAGCCTGTCCGTGCTCGCTTGGTCTGGCGACTCCGACGGCTCTTACGGTGGGCATCGGAACCGGAGCGAGACACGGGATTCTCATCAAGGACGCGGACTCTCTTCAAGTCGCGGAAAAGATTGACACCGTGGTGCTTGACAAGACCGGCACAATCACCGAAGGACACCCGAAGGTCGTGGCTGAGCGATGGCTGGAGCATGGTGATGAAGGAATATTGCTGGCTATGGAACTTCGCTCGGAGCATCCTCTCGCCGCTGCGGTCGTGGCGCACCTTCATTCAATGAATATGTCTGTGCAAGCCGCTGCTTTGGACAGTTTCGAGGCGGTTCCTGGCGCGGGAATCAAAGCGATGTCGGGGGGCAATGAATATTTTGCCGGGAAGCCGGTGAATATGTCCACAGAGGCTTCGGCTTGGGTTGCCGATGGCTGCACTGTGATCTCTTTCAGCACCGGCGACCGCACGCTGGCCGAGTTTGCCATTACGGATGAGGTGAAGGAATCTTCTGCCGAGGCTGTGGCCAGGCTTCGCTGTCTTGGTGTTGAGACCGTGATGCTTACCGGTGACAATGAGGCTTCAGCCCGTAAGGTGGCCGGCAAGGTTGGCATCGGGCGTGTCGAGGCTGGGATGCTGCCGGGGGACAAGGCTATATTCATAAAGCGTCTTCAGGAGAGGGGGCATCGGGTGGCGATGGTCGGTGACGGGATCAATGACAGCGCCGCGCTTGCCCAGGCTGATCTCAGTGTGGCGATGGGGCGGGGGAGTGACATCGCTATTGACACTGCGATGGTGACGGTCGTTTCTTCCGATCTGATGAAACTTCCTCAGGTGATCGCCCTTTCCCGCCGTACCGTCAAGGTCATACGGCAGAATCTTTTCTGGGCTTTCTTCTACAATGTCCTGGCCGTGCCTGTCGCCGCCGGCGTTCTCTATCCGGTCAACGGTTTCCTCCTGAACCCGATGGTCGCCGCCGCCTGCATGGCCCTCAGCTCCGTCTGCGTGGTCACCAACTCCCTCCGCCTCCGGCGTTTCGCTGACAAATAGTCTTTTCCGGTCACTTCGGCACTTCGCTCACTGAGCCTGTCGAAGTGACCGAAATGCCCTGTCGCTGAACTGCCTTTACTGGTCACTGAACTTTTCGGAGTGAGCTTCTGTAAGAGATGTCGCCAAACAATTTCACCCTCCCGAATTTTGCACGTTACCAAAATTACGGGAGGGAGAAATTGCTTTGGCCTGTAAAGATTACAGAGTTAAGTACGTGCTATATTTGGAAATCATATACTTGCTGACTGTCGTTCTCCTTATCGCACCTGGAATGCCAACTCGCTGGCTGTCAGATGGATGATGTTTCAGGTGCGCATGGTTTATCGCACCTGGAAGTCCGGAACACCAACAGAACGCTCTGTACCGCGGCATACGCCTGAAATTATTTCACATAAGAAACTCCGACATATCCTTGCCGGCGAGGAGGCCGTCACGGATCTCGGTGGAGGAGATGTCCACTATGGGAGCGTCTATGACCTCTATGTTGTAGGAGCGGAGGAGGGTTTCCTCAAGGCTTCTCATTCCGTCTGGGACAATCTCTTCGGAATCAAGGACATAGGGTGCGGGGAAATCCTTGCACTCCTCGATCAGCTGACGCTTGATGCTGTCCACGTCGTAGCCTTTGCGCGGATAGACAGTCACACCATATTCAGAAAGAATTCTCGGAAAATCTCTCCAGCGGCGGATGCTCTGAAGGTTGTCGGCGCCGATGACAAGCGTGAAGTCGTTGTCCGGCTCCCGCTGCTTGAGCGCGTCAAGAGTCCTGATCGTGTAGTGCGGCGGATCCATCCTGAGCTCGATATCGTCCACCCAGACGTGCAGCTCAGGGTGACGCTTGACGGCGGCCACGGCAGCCTCGTAGCGGCTCTCGCCGGATTCGGCGCTGATTGAATCCTTCAGAGGGTTCTTCGGGGACACAACGAGATACACCCAGTCATATTCCTTCTCCCTGGTAAGGTACTCCATTATGGCCTGATGACCGATGTGCAGGGGATTGAAAGACCCCGAGTAGACGGCTATCTTCACGGATTCCTTAGATGAATGTTGAGTAGTTCAGCTTTCCATCGTCAAGAAAGTCCTCGACAACCTTTTCCACCTCGGCGAACGCGGTCTTTAGGTCATCGTTGACAAGCACATAGTCGAATTTCGGAGCGTAGGTCATCTCCTCGGCCGCCTTGGCGACACGCTCCTCGATGGCCTCCGGGGAGTCGGTTCCTCTTTTGACGAGCCTTTCCCTTAGAGCCTCCACGGACGGAGCCTGGACGAATATGGACAGAGCCTTGTCTCCGAAATATTTCTTGAGATTGACTCCTCCCTTCACATCGACATCGAATATGATGACGTGGCCGGCCGCCCATATTCTTTCGACCTCAGACTTGAGAGTCCCGTAGAAATGATCCTCGTAAACTTCCTCATATTCAACGAAAGAGTCCTTGGCGATCAGCTCGCGGAACTTCTCCGGGGTGACGAAGTGATATTCCTTGCCGTCCCGCTCGGCGCCGCGCGGAGCCCTTGAGGTGGCGGAGATCGAGAACTCCATCTGATCCTTGTATATTCCAAGAATATGGTTGACTATCGTGCTTTTGCCGGACCCCGACGGGGCGGAGAAGATCAATACTCTGTTGCTCATTTGATTTATGAATATTTTCGTGTGTCTGCAAAGGTATCATTTTTTGCGGAAAGTTCAGAATCTTCTGTGAAAATGTGAGGAAATATGCCCGTAATTCTCTCAGCCAACGGCCGTACCGGGTGGTTAAACGTTTTAGTAAAATAATTGATTATTAAAAAATTATGTTTATATTAGCCCCCGCTTTGGTAAGTGGCGAACAATAAGTTGCTACCGGGCAAGATGTTGTTTGTATTTCTTGAACAACTTTTTAAGTAAAGATTTATATACGATTGACAGGTATGTATAATAGATGTTTGACCACTGTCCTTTCGGCTTTGCTGGCGTTTTCCGCTTGGGAGATGCCGACGCTTTGCGGTGGCGGAGACGCTCTCGCGCGGACGCAGGACCCGCAGGGGAGACTTGTGAAAGGAACCGTCACCTCGAATGACGGCGAGCCTCTGGCCGGGGCTTTTGTCTATGTGAAGAACTCAAAACTGGGTGTGAACACCGATCTTGACGGGCATTACGAGATAGCGGCCCCGGTGGAAGGAAAAAGCTATGTGCTTGTCTTCCAGTTTCTTGGTATGACCACCAAAGAGTTTACGGTCTCCGGGCCGAAGACCTTGAATGTCAGCCTTATGGACGATTCAAGCCTTGAGGAGGCCGTCATCGTCGGAGCCTATGGTGTCAAGCAGAAAAAGGAGGATATGATCGGCAGCGCCTTTCAGGTCAACGCCGACGCTCTCAAGGACAAGCCTAAGGCCAGGATTGACAATATCCTGAACGGACTTGTGCCGGGACTCCTTGTGGAGAACAATACCGATGCGGCCGGTTCGACAAGAGGCCGTCTTAATGTAAGGGTCCGCGGCAACGCCTCCCTGTCGGCTTCCAACGAGCCGCTGTGGATAATTGACGGCGTGCCTACCTACACGGGTGGAAGAAACAACCTGATGCCTGGAATGTCCACCTCTGTCTCACCTCTTTCATTGATCGATCCCAACGACATCGAGAGCATAACCGTCCTCAAGGACGCGGACCAGACCACGATCTACGGAGCCAACGGCGCGAACGGAGTCATCCTCGTCACGACCAAGAGGGGAGTGGCCGGGAATATGCCGCTGAAGGTCTCGGCTACAGTCAATTATGGAGTGGCCGCTCCTGACAAAAGCACGATGGTCAAGGTGATGAACGCCTCGCAGTACCTTGATGTGGCGAAGGAAGCGTGGGTCAACGGCGGCAACAAGATGTCCGACTTCCCTTACCAGGACAACGACTACAACTCCTACAGCACCACCTCGACCGATTGGTTCAATGAATATATAGGGTTGGGTTCGACGCTTTATGCCTCTCTGTCCCTCTCGACCGGTACCAAGAAGGCCAAGACCTACGTCTCAGGATCATATTACCGCAACGAGAACACTGTCAAGACCGATGAGTCCCAAAGGTTCTATCTCAGGATGAATCAGGACTATGACCTTACCGAGCGTCTGAAAATGGGCGTTTCGCTTATGGCGACCTACAACAACGATGATCTTTTCCCTCTCAGCTATGAGTATCTGGAAAACCTTCCGATCTTCTCTCCGTACCTGGAGGACGGCAAGACCTGCAGGCTTTACAACAAGATCTGGAGCGACACGGGCAAGGATTTCATAATGAAGAAGTTCCTCGGCAACAAGCTGCCGAACAGGGAGTACAACGACAACATCCAGAACTCCCTGAAGACCATCGGCAACTTCAAGCTGGACTGGACCATCATCGACGGCCTCAAGTTATCAAGCGTGTTCGGGGTCGAGTACCAGCACCATCACGGAAGTCTGTACTATTCCCGTCAGACATTGGCCGGGATGCTGGACGGCAAGCCTGTCGGAGAGTCCCGCAGGGAGGACGCCACCTATTTCAACTGGACAAACACCAACAAACTGGACTTCTCCAAGAAGTTCGGAAGGCACTCCGTAGGCGTTTACGCGGGTCTTGAACTTCATCATTCCGGCTACAACACCGCCTACGCCTCCGGTTCGGGCTTTATGAACGACCACATCAAGGAGATCAGTTATGCCGAGAAGGACACTCGTACCGGCGGCAGCTCGGCCTCGGTCTCAAGGACGATGTCCTATTTCGCGAGGGGAACATATTCCTACGACTCACGGTATTATATTTCCGCCAACTTCCGCCGTGACGGCAACTCGTCTTTCGGCAAGTACAAGAGATGGGCGCGGTTCTGGTCGGTAGGCGCTTCCTGGAACATCCACAAGGAGGCGTTCTACGATGTGGACTGGCTGAAGGTGATGAAACTCAAGGCTACCTATGGCACGTCCGGGAACTCCAGGATCGACACCTCGGTCGCCGCGGGGTCATATTCCTACGATGATTCCTATTCTTACATCGGTGTGACCGGGGCCACGCTTTCCACCGTGCCGAATCCGGGTCTTTCCTGGGAGACGACCAGAATGATCAATCTCGGTCTGGACGCCCAGATCGGCAGGGTACTGGATGTCGAGGTCGAGTACTACAACAATGTCACGAAGGATCTCCTCAGCAGGATCTATGTCTCCAGGACAATCTCGGATGACAGGATCTACGCCAACGTTGGGCGGATTAGGAACTCCGGATTCGAGATCAACCTTACCAGCCACAACATCGCCCGCAAGGATTTCGAGTGGAACACGACGCTCAACTTCTCGCGCAACTCCAACAAGATCCTTGAATTGTACAACGGCATCCAGACCGGGTTCACCAACAGTGTCTGGAAGGAAGGCTATGACTCAAACACTTGGTACCTTGTGCGTTGGGCTGGTGTCGATCCTGCGGACGGAATGCCGATGTGGTACGACAAGGATGGGAATCTGACAAAGACATATTCCACAGATGACCGTGTGGCGGACAAGAGCGCGACGCCGATCGGTTTCGGAGGGTTGATCAATAGTCTCACGTACGGGAACTGGTCGCTTTCGTTCCAGATCAACTATGTGATCGGAGGGTATTCACTTCCGACGTATGCCTCAAGGTTCATCAAGGATGGCTACGACATCACCTCCGGCAACCAGGCTGTCGAGGTCTATTACTACCGTTGGACGACTCCAGGCGAGGCTTCCCGGTACCCGATCGCGTCGCAGAAGACAACCAGTTCGGCAAGGTACTCGACAAGGTTCCTCTACAGCAAGACGAACTTCAACCTGAGCAATCTCACCTTGTCCTACAGGTTGCCCAAGCCGGTGATCTCCAAACTGAAAGTGGAGGGGGCGACCGCCACGCTGATCTGCGACAACCTCTATCTTTTCACTCCGGGCCAGAGCCGGAAGTACAACTCGTACAAGACCCTCAGCAACGGCTACCCTGTGACCAGGACCATCACCCTTGGCCTTAACGTTTCATTCTGATGACAGCGCTATGATGAAGACAATATATTCAAAGATAATGACTTTGGCCGCCGTGGCCACGCTTTCGGCCTCCTGCGACTTCCTTGAGGTGGAGCAGGTGGGCAAGAGCGACATTGACACCTATTTCTCGGAAGTCTCGGCTCTCCAGCCGGCCCTGAACGGATGCTACCATCTGTTATATTCATTCTACGACAGGGAGATGCTGGCCTATCCGGAGGTCACCGGCGACCTTGTGGATCTTTCCTCCAACAACGCGACCTGGACGAACCAGTACAATTTCATCTCCACCTATCTTGAGGAGACGACGGCTGTGGGTTACATCTGGAAACTGGGATATTCAGTCATCCAGAACGTTAACTACATCATCACCTACGCTCCGGACCTGAGGAAAAAGAACCCTGACAGCGCATCCGTGATCGACAACATCCTGGCCCAGGCCTATTTCCTGCGCGCCCTGACGCACCTGGACATCTGCCTCACCTATGCCCAGAACTACACGTACACATCTGATGCGTCGCACCTCGGTGTCCCGGTGATGACCAGCATTCCGGTCGTGACCGACAAGATGAGGCGAAGCACGGTGCGGGAGGTATATTCCCAGATCATAGCCGATCTGGAAAAGGCTCTCTCGACATTCACGGCGGACTATTCTTTCAATGAATATTTTGCCTCTCCGGCCGCCTGCAAGGCTCTTCTGGCCCGCGTCTATCTCTATATGAATGAATATTCCAGGGCCGCCTCCCTGTCCGCCGAAGTGATGAAGGAGTTCCCTCTGACAGCGCGCGAGAAGTACAGGAATATGTTCGTGAACGTGGCGACGCGGGGAGGGGAGTCCATTCTCCGGCTCAATGGGTACGATCAGTCGGATTTCATCAGCGACCTTTACTATTACGAGAGTCCGTCCGCAAGGCCTTCCGCCAAGTTGAAGGAACTCTTCACCGATGAGCGTGACGTTCGTCTTACGCTGTTCCGCCACACCGCGAACAGCGGTCAGACCGGCCAGGCGGTGGACTATGATAACGTCTGTATGAAGTTTTATTGCACCGACGAGACGACCAACAAACTGGACAGGCACTTCGATCCGTTCATCCTGAGGTCGTCGGA
>OLSB01000278.1_pt1 | contig 61419 bp, 77 predicted proteins | sample 1672071 | NCBI WGS metagenome assembly OLSB01 (sample SAMEA3136642, study PRJEB25190) | human gut metagenome | biome: human gut; feature: human-associated habitat; material: faeces | place: Austria | collected 2013
TCGGTTGCGCTCCGATGTAGCGCCATCAACTACAGCGCACTTAAGACCCATCGCCATAAGCCCGCTGTATAACTGCTGGATAGCGCCAGTAAAAGCACAGAAGATGACTGTCTTCCCGGTCGCCTCGTCGATTAAATTCTTGATCTCCGCAAGTCTTGAAGTGATGTCCAAAGCTACTGTCTGACCCGAGTCAGAGTACACCGCGCCACAGGCGCATTGCAGTAGCTTACTTACAAGCACTGACTTCTGCTGAGCCGTCACAGTCTCGCCGTTGTCCGCGGCTGCCGTCATATCGTCACGCAGTTTGTCCATGAGTTTACGTTGCTGTGCTGTACTCTCGACCTCACGGGCGACCCATACCACCGGAGGCAGGTCGAACAGATCATCTTTCTTAAACAATACAGCAGGACTTAACGCTTCTCGGATCATCTCTGGTGCGCACTCACGGTTACGCCACTGCCAGTCCTGCTGTCCCCATTTGTACATAGTAAGATCACACCAGGCATGAAGAGACTTGCACTTGACCGCCATGGGATTGATTAGCTTGCTCATCGCGAACGCTTTCAGCGGGTCTGAACCTGGAGTACCCGTAAGCCCCCACACATACCGCGGTTGAACGTCATTTATAAGCGCTTTGATAGCTTTGCTGCGCTGACTTTGCATGTTAGCGTAATGCGTACACTCATCTATTACTACCGCGTCCGGATGGAACTTGCGCCACTGAGACGGGTACAATTTCACGCTCTCATAGTTCGCGCAGAGAATATCAGCATGGCTCGCGAACGCCCGTAAGCGCTGTGCTCTGGTGCCTATCACGGCACCGACGACATGACGCAGCATGGTCTGATGAATAGCGTCCACCCACACAGGATGCACACAGGACAGAGGCGAAAGCACCATCACGCGTTTGATGGCATGCGTTCTGAACAAGTACTCAAGCGCCAGCATGGTACTGCCGGTCTTACCTGTGCGCATTGTAGACAAGTCGAACGCGCGGGCGTGAGTAGCTTTGAACCAGGCAGCGCTGAACTGATGCGCCATCGGTGGATACCTGCCCTCAATCTTCACATCAAGCAGCATGTTCTTGAACTTGTCCGGAACATCTGTAACTGGTTTTGATTGCGGTTTCGTTGTTTTGATGTCGGCAATTGATTTTATCTCACGCGGACTGCCTGCCACTTCCATAACAAGCGCCGCCAATTTCGCGCTGTTGATCAATGTGAACTGCTCTCTATGGTTGAACAAACCAAAACCTAAAGTCTGTTCAGGTCGCAGCAAGATCAGCCTCCCGTTGTCAATGTGTTTTGGCAGTACACATGTACTGGGAACACTGATAGCAAACTCTCCGCGTGATAGCTTCAGCTTGTACTCACAGAAATCCAGGGCTTCAGCAAGCACAAACTCCGCCTCCAAGTACAGGAGATAGAAATTATTGTAGGTAAAAAGCTGCACAGGAGACCCCTCCTAAGACGGAATATGTCTTAGTTAACTTAAAATGGCGTGACATGTTCTCTACTCAGCGTCAGATCTAAGACTGACGCTTCTGTATCTCCGCGCGGAAAAAGTTGATCAGGAACCTAATACCGACAGAGACACCGCCATCAGGTTGCATGCGCTTACCTAACGCCGTGAGCAGCGCGTGCTCTTCAGGTGTAATGTAGATAGTATAATTCTTACCGCGTGTGGGATGCTTACGCCTCATGTCACGGCGCTTCATTACTGGCGGCTGTGCAGGTGTTTGAACAGGTGTCTGAAATTGTGTAGGCGCCGGTCCTGTTTGGGTACCGGCAGTGTCAGGAGACGCATAGAGCGCATCCGCAAATGGTGGTAACAAAGCCATAATAGATCCCTCTTTTGTAAATTGTCTGATTAAGCTACAGGTCGCAACCTATATTATAACAACTTTAACATAATATAGATTGCGATATATCTAAAAACCTCTAAGTTATTGACTGTAAATATCTATTTAATCGCAACTGTGTCATTCAACACTGTCGCCTTTTTTCAACACATCGTATCTGATCCATTCATAAAGTCGGCAAACAGCGCCACCGCCCAGGATTAGAGCTGCAAAGCCAAAGCATAGGCAGATTAACCCAATCATGAGCATAACCATAACACATAGCGCTTCAATCACCATTGCAAGCCTCTGTGAATTTCCCAGATGAGCCAAAGCCAGCGGCACCTCTCACGGTCTTGCAATCACTGATTGTGTCTTCAACCAACTGAAAATACGGGACGGGCAAAATTAACAACTGAGCTACCCGCTCGGTCGCGGCAAAAAGTTTGGTCTTACTTGAACGGTTGACAAGTACTAACTTGATGTGACCCGTATAGCCCGCGTCAATCACACCCGTCGGGACACCAACTCCCTGTAAAGTCATTGAGGAACGCGGGAAAATCAACCCAACAAACCCTCTAGGGATCAGCACACGTATGCGCAAGTCAATGGTCTTACGCTCAAACGGCGCAAGCTCGATACTGCTTGGAATTGCCATGTCAAACCCAGCATCATGCTTATGCGCCTTGAACGGCATTACACCGCCGTTAAGTTCAACTTTTAATTTATTTCTACTAAATATCATTTCTCTAACCCTCAATTATTTAACTCTATTATTCTGCGTTCAATCTCATCCATCGTATCTGTCATGCGTGCCTTGTCTGCTACGCCATTTGTGTTTAACAATAACTCAATGAGATAGTACTTTTTCCTAAATGCGTTTACGACGCGTAGCTCAAACGACGTAAGAGCATGCACAGGATAGACAACACAGGACGCCTCACAATGATTCAAATATGTCAATGCCTTGCGCAAGTCCTGAAACCGATTATTGCTGTAGCGCTCATGCACCAGGCATTCCATCGCCGTGCCGAACGCGAACGGGTACAGCTCATAAAAGTCAATCGGCTGTACAGTCATGTCATCAATCTCGACTGCCGCTAAGGCATAATAGTCAGGATGGATCAAGAAATCCGGAAGGCTCAAACCGTCATGATGGATCATATTGATGCCTCCAGGTAGTCATAGAACACCGTCAAAAAGCCAAACGCGGCTATCAGACCAAGCACTATCAGCATGTTAATAAGCTCGACAATCACCTGCCGCCACGTCCAATTACTCATTTCGCGTACCCCTCGGCAACTAAGGCTTTATGCAGATACTTGTCATGGTTTTTCATCAAATGCGCCAGGGCGCGGTCCAGGTCGTCATTGTCAAGCAAATTAAATCCCTCGTTCAGAATGTCTTTGTTCTGTAAATCGATGACCAGGTAGTCAATATCACCGCGCTCAGCGTCCGTGAGTTCTAACTCATATACTTCTTGATCAGTCATATGAGCCCTGGCGTCAGCATCGACACCGCTCATCAACCAGTTATCTCTCATCGCGTCTACGTCCATGATTATCTCCTCGGCTCGTATTGAATAGTTAATGCGTCTTTCAAAGACCAGTGGTCTGAAAGTCTTTTATAGAACTCCCGTCGCGGGATCTTATAGAACTCACACATCGCTTTCCTTGACGGGAACTTATTCCCTAAATGATCTGTACAAGCATTCACGCTATGCGGTGTCTCAAGAATGCGTTTGAGATCCCACCCCTTTTGTTTCCGACTTTGGAACACACTCGCGTTTATGCCATAAGTAGTTAGCATCGCTTTCACGGACGCGTATCGGTTTCCTAAGTGGTCAACACAAGGATGATTTGTCTGGTTAGACTTAGTCAGCGCGTCTTCTAAGGTCCAACCCTTGGACAAACGCTCTTTCACCGTCCGCTCTGTAGTGCCATAGTATATGCACATCTGATTGAAGGACTTGAACTCCACACCGTGATGATCTCTGACCTTGCGATACTTGCGATTTTGTTCTACTCGCTGCAGCTCTATGAGCTTTTTTAAGATCTTGCGCTTGCGTTCCTGGTAGCGTTCCTCAGCGTCAACGATGGGTTTTGTGGCAACGACACGTTTGATGGCATTGATGCGTTCAGACGTGTCGATATTGTGCTGCCTCAAGTCTTCTGCCAGCTCTCTCTGAACTTGATGCGCGCGGTAGCGGTCATGAGCGGCCACAATGTACTTAGCCGCGTCGAAATTGTTTTGCAGCCTCAAGTCCTCCGCCTGCTCGTCCTGAATCTGACGGTCAGCCATGGTTGATGCTATGTCAAAGCTGTATCCTAGCGACATGTAGGATTTAATTAAGCGTGAGCGATACGCGTCTTTTGTCAGCGTACTCATATTACCGTCCCAGTAGTCCATATTTCTCCACACTAAGGCACACTTTTTCGCTAAGCTGTGCCGACCGTGTCAATTAGAATCGCAAGCATCTTCTCTACTCATGAACAAAGTATCAATTGTCGGTGTCCAATTCTTCTTCCAACTCATTGAGGAAATCCTTTACAGGATCAGGCAGCTGGGATGGATCTTTCTCGTATACGCTCAGGACATTATCAAGATCAATGTCAAGATCATGAGCGCGTCGTATGCTTTTGAGGTTGCCGCAACCGTCGTAAGTAAAGTATTCATAACCGTAGGAAAAGTCACCGTAGGACACCAGTCTAACAATCTCAGACGGACTCAGGTCGCATAATAAGTCATCCAATTCGGCAATACTATATATCATGTTATCAGGATAATTACACTCATAACATACAGCATTGTACAAACTGACTGTATCATCTAAACTCAGACCATCAACAATAGCCTTAAGTTTTGCCAAGTGCTCTCTGTTCAGTTCCATTTTCTACTCCAGAATTTGTCTATTATCTATTTAATGACCTAAGATTGTCCCGGCGACTATTGCTATCTTATTACCTTTCACATAGATGCGCCTCGTTTCCACCTGGTCTTTGTTGACCAAAACCTTATACGGATACGTGCCCGTCCGTTTCTCTTCCAGAAAATCAATGATTGTCTTTATGTATGATACATTGAAATGACCCCTTCTTACTGGCGTTACAAATGGGTCTATGAAATCATCATCATCATCAAATAATACGCTCATATTAGCGCATACATTATTTTTAAACGGAACTTCAGCCCCGTCGCATATCAAGCGCCCGTCGTACATAGTCAGGTCATGATCTAACATGGGATTAAGACTAATCGCGTGCCAATCGCCCTGGTTACAAGCCGTCACATCATGTCCCGCTATGTTCATTCCTAAAAGCACATGAGCATCCGACGTTACAACGGTGCCGGTGTCAGATATCAGGAACTCTGATAGATATTCTCTAAATGTAGTCTTGTCACGCACGCTGTACATACGTTTTAAAGTTGTTTTTGATACCAGCATTTTTCTTTCCCTCATGATTAGTTAATGTTTAATAAACCAGCGGTCTGTTACTTGACCTGTGAACAGGTGAAACCGCGGGCGGTCAGCTCATCGCGATACGCGTTCAGCGTTCTTGTAGTAGAAGAAGTCTTATATCCACAATCATCCAGCCTGAATGTTTTCGTGTCTAAATTCAGGACACACACGGGACTTAAATGGTAATAAAATACGATCACATTTCTGCCTTTGTCGCGGATAAAACCATGGTTGCCTGTAGATGCAGTGGCAACGCCATTGAACGCCACCTCGGTTAAGGTTTTAATTGCTTTCATTTTTGTCTGTAGCCTCCATCTCGCTGATTAGCTGGAGCGCCAGTTTATATGCCTGATACAACTTGTGCTCCAGCTTATCTATATCATCTACCATCGTGTAGTCATCATCTGGGACACTTGCCTTCAGACTGTTAACAGAAGCCAAAGCATTCTGTATGCTTTGCGTTGTATTCCATGACGCCTGGGAGAAATTTTTATCCATCATTTTAAAAGCCTCCCAAAAAAGTCAGGACAAAAATGGGCAGAGCAAAGAGCCATAAATAAAGTCCAAGCGCTGTTAAAACTACAGCCGGTACAAATCGTAGTAATTCCATTTTTAGTAACCTCGTACTCTTATAGTTGTTTATCCTGGCTACACCAAAAACAGGCAGATCTAAGTAAGAAAATGGCCTGAGTAACCGCCCTGGTTTGGGCGTCAATCCAAGTCTCGTGTGGTAAGTCTCTTACTGTACTGTCCTTGCGTGTGACCCGCTTGAGCTGGGACGGTGTACATAATCGCTTAGCGATGTCAACATCGTAGACCTCAAAACATCCGCCCTCGGACAAATCCTTAGCTATTGCATAGTCTGTCATGTTCATCGCATTACAGTGGTTAGGTATTTGCTTATATGACGTGATGTTTTTCTTGTCACATTGAGAGATCATCTCTAAGGCATAGTCACGTACTGCCCTTTCCCAATGCGACTTACAGGACGAACTCTCTACCCAAGTTTTAATTTTTGAAATGTCGGTCATTTTGGTTTACCTCATGTTATTAAATTAGCAAGCTGTTTCTGTTTCGGTTTCTAGCGCGATTAAGTCATCTAACAAATCAGTTAAAAGACTGGGATTAGCTTGAACAAACAGGGCATACTCGTCAGCAGTACCTTGATCATTTGTTCTTTCTTGAAACTCATCCCAAAGGAAGTCTTCCGCGTCATGCAAGTTGAACACATGATCTTTGTATACAAGTTCTGGGTCTGCCCAGTCATTATGATAGATGAACTCTACGCCAGGAACGTTGCAGTAATTAGCCATGATTAAGTACCTCGCTATGTATCAATCTATATTGTTATTATAGATTGATGAGTTGTCACTGTCAAGTATCATATGATGTAAATTGTGATATAAGTAACAACTTAGGTTAATTGATTTATGTGTCACAATGTAGATGCGTTAACGATAGTCTACAGGACTGAAACTGTAAGAACTGTAAAATTTTACAGTTGATTTTTGTAGATTGTGACAAGGAAATGTTTATTTAGATCATATAGCTAACAGTGAATTTTACACTTTTACAGTTTTTACAGTCCAAAAAACAGAATAAGTAAAACATCTGCCGAGGACAAAAAAACTTTTTTAAAAGTTTTTTTATTTTTTATGGAGAAAAGCTAGAGCTCTGTTTTTTTACAGGGTGATTCTGTATTATTTAGTTATACTTTATATAATATATAATATAATAAATAAATAAATAAGGGATTTCAACCACTTAGCCCAGCCTTGCGCCTAAAAAAGCGTGATCAAGATCACATTTTTAAAATTTATCTAACTGTAAAATTTTTCGCCAATAACCTTTATCCTGTTGATTTAGAAAGCAAAACCGTTTTCCACAATCTATATCAAAAACTGTAAAATTTTACAGTTTCTTATATATCAATAACTTACTTATAAGCCATTGATATAAAAGAGATTATCGTGTAAAAAATATGACAATCTACTTATTAAGCAAGTCTATTATAACAATTATAACACAATCTATATCTAAAGCTGGCACGCTTATTGCACGTGCCAGCACTTCATTCCGTCTCCTCGTCCGCAAGTATTTTATCGATATGTAGTAGACGTAACTCTGCCACACAACAGCCCTTTTCCCAGTCAATTGACTGGCTTGTTCTATTTGTAAGCCTTACCATGATCTCATGGTTACCCGCACGTAAGATCTTACGTTTACCATAGATCCCATCCCGCTGATACATTTTCAGCGGATCTAAGATCCCAAGATAGCCCTCCGGAATGTATTGATCTACTGATACTACATTGACGCTACCGTGTGCCGGTGTCGTAAATTCATCAATAGAGCAGATTCTTCTATTTTCATCAATGTATTTCATGATGTAGTCCTCGTTGTTTATTTAGTAAAACTCTATGTCACTATTTGCGCATGTTACTTACTATCAGTAGAGCCATGCGTCGTATTCAAAAATTTTGACAAACACTTCATGCTCTTTGTTCCATTGCACCTCGGTATCTTGTATGCCAGGCTGTCTATGTTTCCAAGCTCTCGGAATTGTTTTAGCTCTGCTCACTACTACAGAGAAACCACAAACGCACGCATCGCCCAACGGACTTTCTTGAATTTCATCACATACGATTGAGCCACTGCCACCGCTTAGCGGACAGTCATCAGGATTAACGACGTTATATATACGTCCGCTGTCATATTGATTAGTTAAAATGTACAATTGTTGTCGTTAAAGTTTTTCATTTAAAATTTTCCTAAATAATATTTAGTCTATGATTAGTAATATGACTATTGCTAGTAATATTATTATTAGCTCATATGAATTTATATCTGACATGTTTATCTTGCAAAAGTTTTTAAAATATATTCTTTGTCTTCATTGTCTGAACAGTTCCAGTTTTTTATAATATTTCTTATATAAATTTTTTTAAAATCGTTTATGTTTATGTATACTCGTGCTGAATAGATTCCAAAATATTCAGGATCTAAAATGTTCACGACTTTGTCATTCTTTAGTTTACATACTTCTGTATCGTAAGTTACGTAACGTGTGCCGTGTGCGTATTCATTTACACATGTAACAAAATCTACAGGTTTTGTATTCAAAATACTATTTGCAATCGTTTTTAAAATATCATCTGATATTGATTCAAGATTATTATTTTCCATTTTTAATTACCTATTTTAGTAAATCAACTCTATGCAACGCACTTATGTTTAAATGCGTTGATGTAGAATTAACTTTTGATTTAACGTGCGTGTACTGCTGTTTCTCATCGCACATATACATTTCAAACAGCCGATTGACTGTTACACACGCTGTTTGACTATTGTCACGTATAGTCATACATAGCAAATTGTTAAAGAACATCAGAGCAGTGAATGCGCTGTTTAGATAGTTGACTTTGTAATCTTTGTTGTTTCAACTTTCTATACTGTAAGTATAATGACATGTTAATAGAATGTCAATAACATTTTATAGTTTTTGTAACTAAACGTGATCATGATCACACTTATTTTAATAACGTGCTGATAACTAAGGAAATGTTTGTATGATGTTGTACATGTATATATTTGTACTTGTGTACATGCACGCATGAATGTATGCACATGCTACACATGACACTATGAACTACGAACTACGACACGACATGTAAGAACAGAACTGAACACTACGAACGCACGACATGTAAGAACAGAACGCACAACACAACACAACACAACATGTAAGAACAGAGCACGACACTACAAACGCACGTAACACATACATTAAATATATTCATCTTATAGCTGATAGTTGATAGTGTGTGTGACTTGCTCGTATGTCTCGCATGCTTGACGCATTGGATTTGTGTACGCATAGATTATGTGCTATGCGTCTTGTATGTAAGTCGCAAGGATTGCTTAATGGACAGGGGGGGCTATTTGGACAGCGAAATTTTCATACCCCCCACTACATATATTAGCTACGCAAAAATTTTTTCGCTGTTTAAGCAAATACCATAACAACCTATATTTCTAGTCAGCAAGTCATGCTCTGCTTGCGACGCCATCGTTGTCCAATATCTTTGTTCAGCGTGCAACGGTATCGGTGCCCTCGGTGTTCAATCTGCTTGCGCTGTCTTCGATATACTCGGTGGTATCGATGGTATCGCTGGCATCGGTGGCATCGGTGTATTCGATGTTCAATCTGCTTGCAACGGTATCAGTGCCTGCTTCGTCAGTTAAGGTATCGATGTCCTTGACATCCACAAGTTATGTGGTATCCTTGCTTTCTGTGAACTACTCCACAGTTTGACTATCCTATTTGACAGAGCAATAAAAATTGTTTAAATTGTAAGTGCGTCTTATCTGACGATTTCTATTGTTTTCTACTCCGTCGTCTGGTAGGGCGCTCCAGTCCTGTATTATTTTCTGTAGCTTACACACAAATAGTTGTAAGTCTCTTCCGTTTAACATATACTTAGAGCAGTAGTTCAAACTCCTGGGAGAACTTTCCATGACCGTAACATTTGTACCGGGCGAGTTAAAGTCTGACGGTTCACGCCAAAGACCTCTTGACGGTTCTGTAATTTCTGATAAGTATATAGATAAGCCGGCGCTGGTATCTTCAGACGCCAATAATCTTTTAAAGACAGGTTCTGACGGCAGCCTGCTTGTAGACAAGAATGACATTCCAGCCGCTTCAGCTCCGTCCGCTTCTGACTATGTATCAGCTGAAAGTGATAATCAGCTCAAGATTTCAACTGTTGACTCCAAACTTTTCGTAGCGAAACCTGAGGCTGTTAATCCTGCTTCACTGGTTTCAGGAGTTTCAGGTAATGCCGTGACGGTTGCGGCTGATAATAAGCTGTATGTGGCGTCTGCTGATGTCCCATCTCCTGCCGACATGGTGTCGTCCGATGCCGGCAACCGTATAACCGTAGGTTCTGACAGCAAGCTGTTCGTAGCAAGTCAGAATGTCACACCTGCTGATTTGATTTCAACTGACGTCAATAACTCTCTGGTACGCGGTTCAGACGCTAAACTGAAAGTAAAGGTCGTATCAGATGACGCGGGCAACCTGCTCACGCGCGGGTCAGACCTGGGTGCCGTGGTGAAGGCTGCCGATATGATCTCAAACGGCAGCACCGGCAATCTCATTACTGAGAACTCTGTTGATCATGGGATTGAGGTCAAGACTTCAGATGTCCAGACCTTAATCGACACTTCTCTCAACGCGAAAGTGATAGTGTCGGATGATGCCGGTAACCTCGTAACCAAAGGGACTGACGGTGGAGCGTTCTTGTCAGGCGCCGACCTGCCGGACGCGGTGTCAGCAGGCGCAGGTGTAGCAGTAGACGCGGGCAAGGTAAGTGTTCTCGCCGGTCACGGTCTGGCGGTTAACGGCACCACTAATAAGCTGTATGTCAACGAGGATGACCTGGACTTCAAAGAGATCTCGCTGGCGACTACAGAGAAAATTCTGTCGCTGAGCGCTGCTCATGAGCTGTCTTCGACGCTCTCCATGTCCTACAATTCTTCCACCGGGTATTTAACTCTGCTTGGTACCGGCGGACAGACCGTAGACTCCATCTTCATTCCGGGCGCTGAGCAGGCTTTGCTTGGCGTAGAGGTTATAAAGAACCCGACCGGTTATGATGCGGGCACTTATTTCAAGTACACGTTCGCCACCGCCGGCGGAAATGTGGTGTCCTATGTTAAAGTTCCGGAAGGATCTGCTACTGCAGGCGGTAACGGTATCACTGCTGTGACCTCTGACGGTGTGACGACTGTTTCAGCTAAAGCCGGACTTGGCATCAGCGTCGACTCCATCGGCATAAACGTGATGCCTGAGCCTGACAGGGGTCTTACGGTAAGTTCAAGCGGTGTTGCCGTCAAGATCAAGTCGGGCGGCGGTGTGATGGTTGACGCTAACGGTCTGTCTGTTGATCCGTCGGTCGTTCCGACTTCAGAGTCACTGGAGGCTCTTACCGAGCGTGTGCATACTGCCGAGAATGACATCGACGCTCTTGAGACGGGTCTTGGCAGCACCAATACGAACCTCAGCAATTTAAAGAATACTGTAGACGCTCTTGAACTGAGCGCTTCTGCTTTGTCAGTTTCCAATACTGCGGTAGACCCGGGCACGCTTGTCAATTCAACCGGTGTTCTCTACCCGGCTACAGATTTGTTGTCATAATTTAAAGGAGAAAAAAAAATGGCTGATATCGCATACGCGAATGTAGTCTTTAAAGACGCCAACGGTAATACCGGTCACATCAAGACCCTGACTGCCGCTGACATCACCCGTGTCCAGAACACTATTCAGGGACTTAAAGATCTCAAGGACAGAGTGGATGTCGTCCTTGACTCTGCCGGCGCTTTCCTGAGCACCACTGAGGCAACTGATACCGTCTTAGGTACTGTGAAGAAAGCTTCAGCGTCTGATGTTACTGTCGGTACCGCGGGCAAGGTTGTTGATGCGGCTCAGTTAAAAGCTGTAGCCGACAAGCTCACCAACGGTGTTCACTATAAGGGAACCGTTGCCACCTTCGACGCTCTGCCGTCTTCTGATGTCGAGGCAGGTGACATGTACAATGTTACTGCCGCCTTTACTAAAGACGGCATTAACTATCCTGCCGGAACCAATGTCATTGCCGACACTTCAGGCGCGAAAGTTGACTGGGACGTCTTAGACGGTGATCCGTCAGGATATGCCAAGCAGGCTGTGGCTAACACCTTTACTGCGGCCAACAATTTTGAGAACGGTTCAATCACTGTTCCCACCAAGGCCAAGGGCGATAACAGCACCAACGCGGCTTCCACCGCTTACGTCGATGCGGCTGTCGCGGGCGTTGTCAACTACAGCGCGTCCGCTCCTGCTGATGTGCCCGCTTTAGGCAAGAATACTGTTACTTTCTATCCGGCCGCTGATCTGCTTTCAGACGCGTCTTAACAGTCCGCGCCTCCCTCTGGGGAGGCTTTTTTAAAAGGTACAAAGTATGGCAACAATAAATTATGCTTCTCTGGTTTTAAAGGATAAAGACGGCAACATAGGCACAGTCAGGACTTTAAGCCAGACCGACATTGCTAAAATCAACAACGCGGTAACCGTTACTACCAGAAGTGGTCTGCCTGTCTACAGTTCCGCCATTGACTATGAGGTAGGTTTCGTTGTACGTTCGGGCACTTACATTTACCAGGCTCTGGTAGCGAACGGTCCTAACGAGTCGGCAGGCGCGCAGCCTGTAAACAACGGCACTTACTGGGCGCAGATTGGCTCAGTCGCGGATGCTACTACTACTGCCAAAGGCGTGGTACAGCTGGCTGACAATGACGCGATTACCGCAGGAACTGCGGGACGTGTGGTTGACGCGGCGCAGCTCAAGGCCGCCGTTGATACGATTGAGAACATAACCGTATCCAGTGTCCCGGTTGATCCGTCTGCGCTTAACGCCCGTGAGGGTGTGATCATGCCTGCGACTGACTTACTGGATTAGGAGCGCAAAAATGACTGACGTAACACATGGCAAGCTTGTCTATAAGGACAGCAACAACAACGCCGGCACAATCATTGGTCTGTCAGAGAATGACATCAACAAGATGAACGCCAAGGCAACTCTGGACGTGGCAAGCTCTGCAAGCGCTTCTTTAAGTAATAAGCACGGCGAGCTGTACCCGGCCACTGACCGTCTGACTGCTCCTGTGTCACACACTGATTTGCCGGCGGCGGCTAAGTTGATTTGGACCGGGTACAACAATTATGCCGACGATGAGTCCTCTGATCAGATAAAGATACAGCATGATCACACTTTCCGTGGTTCTAACCTGTTAGGCAGCGGTCATTTCGCGTCGCTGGACGCCTTGTCACGTGCGCTTGCCGCGGGCGACTTTTCCGATATTTACATCGGCGACTATATAGACGCCCCGTTCAGTTATGGCGGTACGTCATACACTGCCCGCTGCAGGGTAGCGGGTATTGACTACTACATGAACTACGGCGATACGGATTTAATAACAAGACATCATCTTGCTATGGTGCCTGACAGTACTATTGCCGCGCGTATGAACAGCACAGATACTACGGACGGCGGATATGCAGGCTCCGAGATGTACACGACTACTCTCCCGGCGCTTATGAACGCTTTAGGCGGTGCCGGCGGTACGCCTTTCTACGGGCATCTGCTGCCTTTCCGTGAGCTGCTGTCTAACGCTATTAGTACGGCTTCCGGTACTCATCCTGCTATGCACCCTGGTTCGACCGGATGGGCGGAAAATTGGGCGTGGTACACAGTATCAGGTGTCCTTATGAGCGAGCAGCAGATTTATGGTTCAACCTTGGCAGCATCTTCTGTATGGGCACAGGGAAATACGAAACCTCTGCCGTTGTTTAATCTTGTCCCGGAGTACATGTTTTCTACTCCTACTGCCGCCAGATATTCGCATTGGTTGCGTTCTGTTGTGTTTGATCGGGCCTTTTGCATTGCTGCCGACGACGGCGTAGGTGTCGGCTACGGTTCCTCGGCGAATGTGTTTGGACTCCGTCCGCTTTTCGTGATCATTTAATCTGCAATCCCACACCTGCAAAGGCAGTGGGATTTTTTCATGCTGCTATGGATTTACGTAAAGGTTTTGTTTGAAGACACATTATTTCATACAAAAATCAGGCAAGGTATACTATAATCTGTGTATAAGTACCTTCATGCGTGAGAACCTGGTTTTCTTGTATGATAATTATGCGCGTTCTTTTACAGAGCGTTTTTGAGATCATTTATGGAGTACGACCTGTATGACAGTATATTTTCTGTACGATGAGTACGGTTACCTGAAAGGTAATTTAGCCTGTGAACAGCAGCCGGAACGTTCAACTACCATAGAGCCTGAGTTTAAGCCTGGTTATTGGGCGGTCTTTGACAGCAAAGCCAATAAGTGGACTTATGAGAAGAAACCCGCCAGCGCTGCTGACTTAGAGGGTACGACTGTTGCCAACTTCACAGATGCCGCTGTCGAGGGTTCTGACCATGACAAGGAACTGTATGCTCTGTTCCAGGTTTACCTTGATGCGGATCACAAGATTGTTACCAATGACGACGGTACTGTTACCTTCGCGCGCAAGAGCGCTGAAGATCATCAGAGTGAGAAAGACTTAGCCGACCGCAAAGAGCTGGCTGAAGATCTGGCATCGCTAAAAGCTGATATCATATCTGCTATCGCTAAGGGCGATGACACTTGGCTGTCGGAACTTAAAGCTGAGTATAAGGAACTGATTGGAGGTTAATATGGCACGTGTGAGAACTCGTTGTAAATATTGCGGTGCCAAGCTGGCAGAGGACGGTTTTTGCTCTCGTCCGTGCAAACCTGGTGAGCTTGACCGTAAGATTGCTCAGGAAACCAAAAAGCAGCCTGAGACTAAGTAATTCATATTAGATTGGAGTACCGCAAAATGGCTAATATCGCACCAGCAAATTTCGCGTATGTGAACGCTAACGGTGACAAAGGCAACGTACAGGTTTTATCAGATGCCGACATTACTTTACTCAATGAGGGTCTGCAGGATATTGAAGATCTCAAACTTGCCATCCAGAAACCGCTGCCTGCGGGAACTATCATCCCTTTTGCGGGTAATGTCGTTCCGGAAGGCTTCCTCATCTGCAACGGCGCTGCCGTAAGCCGTACCACTTACGCGAGTCTGTTCGCGGCTATAGGTACTCTATATGGCACCGGTGACGGTTCAACCACCTTTAATCTGCCTGATGCCAGAGACAGAGTATTGCAGGGAGCGTCAGGAACGCATTCTACGGGCAGTTACATTGCTGCCGGACTGCCGAATATTACCGGTTCCAGAATCATGCAGCATGACTTTATAGGCGACTACTGGCAAGGAGCATTAGCAGCAACTTATATTGATACATCTTACAAGTTACTACAATTTCAAATACCTCAGTACATAGACGCAAAATGGATTTATAGTTTTGATGCATCAAAATCCAATGCTCTGTATGGAGCTAACGCAACCGTACAAATGCCAGCCACGGCTGTTCAATACTTAATTAAATACTGAATGGCAGTCGCGCTGGGCTGTACTGTTGTGGATGAGCCGTACAAGGAATTCCATAATGAAGCGTTTAATATTATATCAAACGCATTTCCACCTGACTCAACAGTAGTAAATGGTATTGACTTTGAACCCTTTGATGGATGATAACCGTTTGGATTACGTGGATCTTCAAAATACCAGAACAATGCACCCTCTGTGTCTGGGTTTCCGAGTCTCCAAGCAAAAGAACTGCGTGCGTCTCCTTCAATATTCGGCAGTCCAGCAGGAATGTAACTGCCTGTCGAATTCGTTAGTTTGAAAGCAGGTAGTAATTCAACGAGATCATGAGAATGCTTTTGTGCTATAAAATGTGGAATTAGAGTATTTTTAATTTATAATATTTTTAGTTAGCTAACTAATTGAAGGACGGTCTTAAATGGCAACACGATTACAGACAGCATATCGCTTCGATAAGTACAATTACTATCGCGGCGAAGACAAGGTTATGGCGGATGCGGCAGGCAATCTGTTCTTGCCGGATGATGACACCATGATAGTCCCTGAACTCAAAGAGGGGTACTGGTCAAAGTTTGATAAAGCCGGTAACAAATGGGTAGAAGAGAAAATCCCTGCCACCTGTCAGGAAGTGATTGACGCCGGTCTTTCCGTTGTATCTAACTCATCTGAGCCGCATGACCGTGAACTTATAGATCTGTTTGCACGTCTGGTTGCGGCCGAGAAAGATGTATACCGGCTGCACACAGAGCCGGGTACTCTGGTTCAGACCATCGAGAAAATCCCGGAGCCTACTCCTGAGGAGAAAGAGCGTCAGGAGCAGGAGAAACAGAAAGCTGAGCTGGACAGACAGATAGCCGAGATCCGTGAACGTCTTGCTGATGCTACTCTGTTAGGCGATGAGGAATGGATCGCAGAGTTACAGGCTGCTTATAAGGAACTGATAGGAGCGTAATTATGGCTACGAGTTCGACAAAAGTAAAAACAAAACGTTGCAAGTACTGTGGCTCTCCTTTGGCAGATGATGGGTTCTGTTCTAAGCCATGCAAGCCAGGTGATTTAGAGCGTAAGCTTGCAGTTAAACCAAAGCAATCTTAATTGCAAGTATGTTTCACAAAAACCGCACTTAATGAGTGCGGTTTTTTGTTATATGTTTTATACTTAGGTCGAGGGGTTAAGCGGGAGTTGTTGTGTTTATTTCAGACAAGATCTTAGTAGATATCATTTGGTGTGTCATTGGTGGCTGTACCTGTTTTGCTACATCATTTTTAGTGGTGAGTTTTAGATCACCACGTATATGCTTATCGCGTAAGATTGAGTATGGACTTGTAAGTGCTCTAGGCGCGTTTGCCGTAAATATGTTGGCGCTTAAATACTTCCCTGATAAGATAGAACCTACAGACGCACCGGCATATTCAATCTTGATTGCGCTATTTGGTTTGACACGGATCCTTAACTTTATAGCCAAAAAATACGGCTTAGGAGATAAACAATGACAACTGAAAGAAAACATCGGTTAATTCATTTATTGTGGCGTGTCGTAACTTATTCAACAGAATTAGGAGTTGCTTTCCTGTTCATGGTAGAAGGCTTGCTCCAGATGTACGGAGTGATAGTGTTGACCTGTTTCCTGTTCGCAATAACCTACGGGAAAATGCACGCCGGGAGGAACTAGCGATGTTAGTATCTGAGCAGGCATTTTTAAGCATATTTCCAAAAGCTCCTTTGAACTTACCTAAATTATTCAATTCGTATTTCCCAGCACATGGTATTGAGACCAAAGAACGTATCGCGGCTTTCATAGCGCAATGTGGGCATGAAAGCGCAGGTTTCACTGTCACCAAAGAGAACCTTAATTATTCAGCCAAAGCCTTACAGTCTGTGTTTAAGAAATATTTTCCTACTGCTGAGCTTGCTGAGAAATACGCACGTAAGCCTGAGATGATTGCCAATCGTGTATACGCTAATCGTATGGGTAATGGTGATGAGCAATCAGGTGACGGGTGGCGTTATTGCGGGCGTGGTTTTATACAGCTGACTGGTAAAGCGAATTACTATGAGCTTGCCGGTGGCTTGAATGACATGCAGTATTATATAAATCCTGAGCTTTTAGAACAGTTGCCTCATGCGCTTGTTGGTGCGCTGTGGTTTTGGGATAAGCACAAGCTTAATAACTACGCTGATGACGGTGATCTTAAAGGCATGACTAAGATCATCAATGGCGGTTATAATGGGCTTGACGACAGATTAGAGCTATACGAGAGGTTGATGGTCATACTATGACAACGTGGGTTAAGGTTTGTGTAGTTCTAAGTATTCTGGCTTTTGCGTTCTCCGGTGGCTATTACGTACGCGCGCTTAAAGCACAGCGGGATTTAGCGCAGCTCAATGAGCAGATGCAGCAGGAGTTAACACTAGCTCAACAGCGGAATCTTGAACTTACAGATCAATTGTCCCATGTAGTTAATAAGGCTGATACGGAGAGCGCGAAGCATGAGAGTGAGCTTAATAATACTTATGAGCATTTGGTTAACAGCCTGCACGACGACGCCGACCGTTCAGCCGGTGAAAGTAAAACCGGTGGTACCGTCGCTGCCGGCGCGGTTTATGGAAAGTGCGACTGTAGACAGTATGCAGCAAGTCAACGAGCTTTTAGAAAATTACAGAAAGACGTACTTGCCATAACTTATAAGTGTGACCGTGACGCAGCACGTTATAATGAGCTGAGGAATTTATATTTAGATTTACAAAAACTGCTTAATCAGTGAGGGAGTGATTTATGCAGATAGTTGAAGAAAAGCTATGGCCTGATATAGCTCACGACATAGCTATGCTGTCTGTACCGGCAGCAGGAGCAGCCACTTATACGGCTGCTGACATAGCTAAAAATCATGGTATTAGTCTTGAAGCGTTCACAAATTTAATGCAGCTATCCTCTTTCCAGATGCTCGTTCAGGAAGAGGTTAAGAGGATTAAAAGTTTAGGACCACACGCTGGCGCGCGTATACGCGCGGAAGCTATGGCTACTCCGCTGCTTGAGAACCTTTTTAATAAAGCAATCAGCAATGAGCTTAATGATGAGCTGGCAATTAAATTGCTGAGTATGCTGTTGAAATCAGCAGGGCTCGAACAGCCTCCGGAGGTTCTACAGGCACAGCAGCAGTCTAACACTGTGAATATCGCGTTCAATATTCCAAGACTGCATAACAGCAAGCTTAATCATCTTGCCACGCAGCCACAGACTAATGTGATCAATGTAGAGGGGTAGAGAAATGAGCAGACTTCGTGAACGTCTGAGACCATTACAGCATCATGTACTGGGTATACCTAAAGAAGTTCAGGAACAGCTGAAGCATCTTAAGACGATGCGTGTCAGCGCAGTGAACACAGAATATGTACAGCTTATAAGCAGAGCGGAGTCACTGTATCAGCATTTGCTGAAGCAGGCGAAATCTTATGAGGCAGTGGCAGACGCCAAGTGTCCTGAGGAGAAGTTGGATCACGCGGCTGAGTTGTTTGCTCACCAGATTTTGGATCTTGCCTTTATCCACGACGCCATTGCGTCCACAGGTTATCCTATCGGAGAGTTCCCTTACAATGACGTAGCAGATCAGCTGTTTTCAGTGGAGAGACTGCATGACAACCATAGCTGATTTTAACTATGTCCCTACTCCTACTGGTCTGCAGTTCCATGAGTCCGACGCGTTAGTCAAGCTGGTAGACGGTCCGTTCGGTTCTGGTAAGACTTGCATGATCATGAACGACGCCAAGTATTACTGTTTGTCGCAGGCTCCTGCTCCTGACGGTGTGCGTTATACACGTATAGGCGTAGTGCGTGGCACTTATCCTGAGCTTACGTCTACTACACGCAATTCGATTTTAGAGGTTTTCCCACAGCAGTTTGGTACAGTGCGTTCCGCAGGTTCTCCTATTTTGGGACACTATAGGTTCCCGGTAGGTGACGGTCCTTATGATTATCTGGCACAGGGCAGACCATGGCATGAGGGAGACGGCACCATAGCTGATGTGGAGTTCGCGTTGCAGGCTTTACAGACAGCCCAAGATGCTGAGAAGATCCGCTCAGCCAACTGGACTTTTGCCATAATCAATGAGGCTACCAGCGTTGATTTTGAAGTATTCTCCGCTATGCTGGGTCGTATAGGGCGTTATCCGTCTGAGAATATGGGCGGTTGTACCTATGCGGGTATTCTGATTGATACCAACCAACCTCCTCAGGGGCATTGGCTCTTATCGATTTATCGTAACCCTCCTTCTAATTATTTAATTCTGCATCAGCCTCCGGCAGCGTTCAAGCATACAGATGAAAAGGGCAATGTGACTTATGAGCTTAATCAGAACGCTGAGAACCTACGCAATCTGGGAGCTAAGAAGAAACCAGATGATTTTCACACATGGTCTAAAGATCAGCAGGACAAGTTCCTGCATGATAAGGGGCTAGAATATTACGACAATCAGATTAAAGCATTGGAATTGCGCGGTCGTCAGGATATGATCGACAGTCTGTTCTGTATGCTTGATGTACCTATGCGTGACGGTAAGCCTGTGTTTACGCTGTTCGACGTAGACGTGCATGTGTCTCATGCTCCTGTTCCGGTTATACCGTATAAGGGTGTCATTGTAGGTTACGATACCTCAGGTATTCATCCCGCGTGCGTGTTTATGCAGGAACAGGGTGATACATGGGTTGTACTTGATGAGCTATACGGTGAGGGTCTTGGTATGGAGGCTTTCATAGAACAGGCTTTTTTAAAGTTGATCGCAGAAAAATACAGCACAAATACTATAATTGTGTCATGTGATCCGGCAAACGCTAAGGACAGCTACACAGGTTTAGCTCCAAGTCAGCACCTACAGGAGCATGGTTTTCAGGTATACATGCCTAAGACCAATGATCCTAAGACTCGTATACGTGCTGTAGATTTGCTGTTGAATAAAAGAGCCGGCGGTTTACTGATATCCTGTAATTGCAATTTGCTGATCAATGCTATGCAGGGCGGTTACAGGTATAAGAAACTCAGGGTAATGGGGAGCGTTGAAGAAGCTTACGATCCTAAACCTGAAAAAAATAACTACTCACATATTGCTGACGCGTTACAGTATGCCTGTTTAAGTATACAGCGTGACGATTTCTTTAACTATGACGCACGACCTGTAATACGTGAGGTGTCACGTAGGCGTAATGTGCTACGGAGGATAATGTAATGGCTGATGATAAAATCCATACGCAGGGTGTATATGACTATGCGCGTGACAATGTTGAATTACCGTCAGCGTCTTTAGATAAGCTTGCGTGTACAGTACTGTCCCGTTTTAACAGAGCCGTATGGTGGCAGTCTATGGAGCAGGTAGGCGGTCGCAGTCTTAGAGTTGTATTGCGTGAATGTTATGAGCAGTACAACGGCATATTAAGTCCTGATGATCAGCAGATTGTAGACGAACTTGGCGTGAGCGCTCATATCAATCTTACGGCTATGAAGTCGTGTCTTGTGCAATCATATCTGCTTGAATCATTGGTACAGGCGAATCAGCTGCCGTGGGTGATTGAGCCTACGCCTATCTCAAGTCTGTCAAAAGATGACGAGGACGCTGCTGTAGAACAGTTGTTGCATGGTATAACTGCAGCTAACTCCACAGGCTCACCTATGGGTTCGCAGAATATTCTGGATTTGGCAAAGCAGATCAAGGATGATTTGTTGCGTAAAGAGACAGAGCTTGCCAAAGATAAAGCAGAGAACATGGAGAAGCTTTTGACCGACCAGTGTATTGAGGGTGGTTGGAATAAAGCCATGTACGCGTTCACTTCTGATTTCACTGTCTATCCGTTCGCGGTTCTGCAAGGACCTGTACCTACCGTACGTAATTGTCCTGTATGGCAGGGCAACACCTACACAGTCAAACAGAAAACTTTCTATGAGTTTAATTCCATAAGTCCATGGGATTTCTGGTATTCACCTGATAGTGCTGATACTCAGTGTGGTACAGGTGTGTTTGTGCGCCAAAGGTGGACACGTCGTCAGCTCATAGATGCTATGCGTCTGCCGTCTTACAACGCGGATAATATCAGGAAAGTTTTAGAGGAAGCCGGGCGTAAGGATTATATCTACAGGTGGATGAGTGAGAATCCTGAACAGCCTGATGAACAGCTTTTATTCTGGAACAACTGCACCACTACCATAGACGTGCTGATACATTATGGTTTTTTCAAGGGTTCAGAGCTGCGTGACTATGGTGTGACTGATATAGATGATCTTGAAACCTACAATGCTCAGATCACCGTAGTAGGTCGCTATACCATTCAGGTTATTGTACAGAAAGATCCAAGTCTGAATATTAGACCTATATTTACAACTTCTTTCTACAAGACCCAGAACCGTATACCGTCATATGGTATCGCGCAGCGTTTGCGTGACACAGAGCGCGCGTTTATGAACGCATTGCGTTATCTGATGATTAACGCTTATAACGCCTCTGGTCCTATAACGGAAGCTGACTATACACGTCTTGCCAAATACATGAGCAACGAGGATATCAACAAGATAATCCCTAATACGATTTACTTATCTTCTGCTGATGTGCCAATGTCAAATCCTGCTCTGAGGTTCTACACAGTTCCGAGCGCCATGCCGCAATATCAGGCTATGATGTCATTTTTCATGGATATTGCGGATCGTGTCACTAATATACCTGCAGCCTTGCATGGTACAGCTGTCGGATCAGGCGCTAACCGTACGTTCCGTGGAGCTGCCATGTTGCAGGGTAATGCGGTAAAAGCTATCCAGGCGTCGGTCGCGAACATCGACCAATTCGTGTTCAAGCCTATGGGAGAGCTTTTGTATAATTACAATATGAAGTACAGTGATGACGAGAGCGTTAAAGGCGATTGCAGAATAGTTGCCGCTGGTGCCAGCGGTCTGATGCAGCGTGAGATTGACCGTCAGTCCTCATATGAGATCTTGCAGATGATAGGCTCAGCAGGACAGCAGATCATGCAGATGCCTAAAGGTCCAGAGATTGTAACATGGGCGCTGACTAATGTGTTGGGTAAGATGGGTGTACCTAAAGACTTACTGGTACAACAGAATATTCCTGCACCCGCGCCACAGCAGAATCCGTTAGAACCTGAGCGTACTGATATGACGGCAGGTACAGCAATGGCGGATTCAGGTATGCTGCAGCCTACCGGTAATGTATAAAATTTATTAGAACTATACATAAGCACGTGAGTTTTCAAGAATTTGATATATACTATATGTAGAGGTAAAAACTATGTTAGACGGTGTAGAAGTAAACGTAGGTGATACAGTCTTCGTACTTGGTATCGGCTACGGGAACGTGAACTCAGTTTCGGCTGACGGTTCATTCAAGGTTAAAATCGGCAGAGCTACACAAGAGTACCGTGATGGTGGTATGATTGGTAACGTGCGTAAGGTATATTGGCACGATCCATTATTCATTGTCCCTCCGAAAGATGCTACTTTATGGGCGACTTTCAAAGAGCAGGCATTGTATAACTACGCGCTTATGGTACGTGTTCTGCAAGGCGGTATAAAAGCACCTGAGGGAACCACTGATGAGAGCAAAGCTGAATAAGTTGTGGTATGAGACTAAGTGGTTTTTCCTTGAGAAAATCAACTGGTGTCATCCGGTTGACCGACAAGGTAAAGCGAAACCGCAGTCTCGATTCTACACAATCTACTGTTGGCTGTTCTGGCCTATTCCTTGGATGGAACCGGCACCATGCTGGTGCTGTGCGTCTGTACGCGGTCTGATATATGGACTGATTTTAGGATTTTCATTGGGGTACTTGCTATGAATTGTAACGTACAGACAGGTTACGCAGTAGGCGCGACTGTGTCCTCAAGTGGTTCATGTTTGGTAGCGTCGCCGGGCAAAGTGATTTTATTCTCACCTACTACGCTGGCAGGTACAGATCGTAGTGCGCCATTTACTATTACACCGGGTATGGCTGTTCTGATTGACGCTTACAATCTTGCGCCAGATCTGCATGTCTACGTGAACCGACTGGTAGTTACGTCAGATTGCATTACTACAGGTGTTAGCTGTAATGACGCTGACATGCGCAAGGCTGGCGGTAGTGCTCCTACTGTAGTTTTCCGTGAGCGTATGACACTGGGAAATAAGCAGGATAAATGGAGCCTGATCAAGAACTCTGACGAGCGCGTAGCCTCCCGTTGTCAGCTTTATATCTCAATGCCTGGAACTTATGAGCTTGAGCTTGAAGATGCCTCAGTACAGCTTAACGGTACTATGGAGATTGAATATCAGGCCTTTAAGGTAGCTGACGTAGGACATTTACCGGCGTCATACTATGGAGGGATTGACTAATGGCAGTTACCCGTTCTATTCCTACCGCATTGTTCCACGCGAAATCCTCCAGTGTGGAAAGTCCTATTTTCTTCGTAGATCCGGGTGAGGTTGTTCAGGTTTTAGGTTTTGGTTTTGCGTGTCAGCGTGCCAAGCTGGATGATACTGAACGTGCTGTACCGCAGGTTGCGTATCTTGAACAGATCATTTTCAAGGAAGCTAATGTAGAACATGCTACAACAGTCGTGCAAGGCAAGTGCTGTTGTACTAAACTATATGATAAGGCGACTGAAATACTGGCTACGTCTGAGGTTATGCTGTGCGGAAATTGTGTTATGCTTAGTGCATCTAATAATCACATGTTGATAAATTCGCCAGGCGCATACCGTTTCATACTGAATGACGTAACTGCATTAACCAATGTACAGGTATTTATCAGAACCTTTAGTATGCATGAGTTCCCATGGAATTCTAAATTGTTTATTGGAGAAAGATTATGAGTTGCCTAGAGACTGGTCCATTTGACGGTGGCACCTACAATGATCCCACTGTCAACAATCCAACCGTATCAGGTGGTACACTGACTAACCCGACCTTAGACGGTTCAGTTACGATGACTGAGTCCGCAGCCAACTCAGTACTCTCAGCCATGCAGGAAATGAGTCCTGCTGCGGTAACTGATGATCCTAAGCAGAGTTCAGCTGATGATCTGCCGGCAATTATTATCGGTGAAGACCGTACTGTAATTCTCGGTAAACCGTTTAAGTGGATTAAATGTGGGGACGGCATGATCCCTGTATTCCGCAAGGGGTAAGCTATGGATCTCGAGCGTTTTGGTGTTCAAAGCAGACCTAGCCGCTTAGAAGAAGCCAGAGCTAGATTGTGGGAAATGTCGGTTCCTACTACACGTGAACAGTATCTTGAACGAAAAGATCTTAAACGTGAGATTGACACAATGGCAAAAGAAGACTATATGAATACTCATAAAGCCGGATATGCCGCGATTATGAAGTTACGGGGACAGACCCGTGAGGAGATAGAGTAATGGCTTGCAGCGCATGTCGTCAGTCTCCTGTGTATCGTAGACCATCTTCTACACCTACCGGTAACGGTGGTATAGTTTTGCCTACACCTACACGGGTAAATAACACAACCGCACCACACACTGGTGATGCCCGTTCCAAAATAACCAATTTAAAGTATGTCCCAAAGTAAACAAAGTAAAAAAGAACTAAAACTTTTACTGAGCAATCAGGCCGGATATGACGCGCTGCTTGCGTACCTTGAGGAGCTTTATGCGGATTTAGACAACAGTCTGACCAGTACAGCCCGTATGGTACTTTTTGTGTCAGATCAGCGTGATGCTGCCATAGCGTTACATGGCAAGGTTCAGGTAATCGGGGACTTAATAGATTTACTTAAATCCATCAGCAAGAGGGAAAACTAAATGTACAGAAACGGAACAGTCACGCGCAATCGCATACTCGAAGCACGTGAGCAATTCAGAGACAGTTTAAAGAATGACACTGCTCCGCAGAGCGCAGTGTCAGCTCCTGATCCTGCCGCAGTTTCACAGCCTGCGCAGCAGCCGGCACAGCCTGTACCTCAGGCAGCACCCGCAGCTCAGATGGTACCGCCGTCTAATATCCCTGTACCGGATTCTTTTATTCAGACTGTAGACAAGCTCGGTCAGTTACAGGAAACTGCAGCACCGGCACAGCAGCCGCAGGAGGATCCTGAGCTGAAATCCGCGCAGGAAGAAAACGCAAAGTTACATAAAGAATTAGAAGAATTACGTAAAGCACGCGAGAATGACGCGCAGTCTTTACAGGAACTGCAGCAATTACGTGACAAGAAACAGATTGATGACTATCTGGCGGGCATGTCAGATTTAGGTTCTATCAATCCTGATGACGCACGTAAACTTATCAGTCCGCTTTTAAAACGGCTTGATAACGTTCAGTCAGAAAATCAGAAGAAACTGCAGGAAGCTCAGTCCGCTGTTGATAAGCGCCTTGCGGAACTGGACAAGCGTAACAATGTGAACAGGTCTAATCAGATCTACTTGCAGATCATGAAAGCGCATCCGGATTTACAGGAGTTACAGAAGTCAAAAGCGTATCAAGACGTGATGCTGTCTCCTGTTCAGCCTGGTTCTGCCGTTACCGTCGGTGAGCTGGTTACGGCTGAATTACGCAACGGCAACGCGGATTACGTTATAAAAGTTCTGGATACAGTTAAACAGCGAAACACTGTACCGAATATCAATCAGATTGCTTCTGTCGGAGCGTCCTCAAGTGTAGCAGGAGCTACCGGCGGCACAGACAACAGCGGTGACAGATTAACCCCTGAACAGATCTCGGATTTGAGATACAAAGTTCAGATAGGTGAGATGAGTCGTGATGAGTTTAGGCAAATCATGGCTCGTCATAGGGAAGCGTCAAAGCTTCATTAACTTAGTAAAGGAGAAATGAAATGCCAGCACCATTACAGTCTGCTAGTGGATACGGTGGGTTAGACGCTACCCCTCTTGCCCGCCCTGGTTACTACAATGAAATCATGGCTCGCGTATACGAGCGTGACTTCTTACCTGATATTACCAACTCAGATATTGATGAACGTATCATCCGCTGTCACCAGCAGGTACAGATCCTCAAAGCACCTGAGGTCGGACCTTGGCGTTCTATTCAGAAGAATCAGGAAATGATCCCGTCACAGGTAACCGCTGAAGCTATCTGTTTTGAGATCTGCAACGCAGCTTACAACGACATCAAGTTTGACAAGCTTGATATTCGCTGGGCATGCGACCGTTGGGAACAGTTCGAGCAGAAATTCCTGGAAGACTGCTATGAGTCCTGGGTTTCTGTGCAGCGCCGCTGGGTGCTTGCCGCTATGGTTGTTGAAGCCAGCGCGGACAATCAGGGTGCCAATGCGGGTAAGAATCACGACATTGATTTAGGTTCCCGCGGTAATCCTATTTCGATCACTCCGGCAAACATTGCTTACCACTTCACCAACTTGCAGCGCGTTCTTATGGAACAGCTCCGTTGGGTAGAGGGAGAAATGTTCTTAGTTCTTCCGGTCGCGTTCCGTACTACTCTGGTACTGTCTGACTTCGCTAACTCCATGTGGGTCGGTGATGCCAAGCGTACCTCTTTTGCTGTGGACGGTATGTGGGAACAGCCGATTGCAGGCTTTAACCTGATTGAGACTGTACATGCTCCTATGGTGAAAGAGAGCGACGGACGTATCTGCTACTATGTAATCGCTGGACACAAGTCAGCCTTTGCGTATGCAGCCGATATCATCGACGGACGTATTGTTTATCCGGAAAGAACCTGGTCTGCTGAATACCAGATGCTAGGCGTCTGGGGCGGTAAGATGCTGTATCCAGAAGCTATTGCTATTGGTTACTGGACTTTCAATCCAGGCGTTTAACAAGGAGGCTTTATAAATGGCTAACAACATCAATTTATATCGCGGCGGTACGCCGGTTGTGCGTTTCATGTGGAATGATAAAGACTTTCCGCAGTACCAGCCGCCGTTTTCTCAGAACCATCAGGGCACTCAGTCTCCTTTATTCGCAGACGATGTGCCTATGGAGGAGACCCCGCCGTACGACTCTCATGCTGACGGCGCTTATAATGCCGGTAACTTTGTGCTGGGTATGCCTATTGCTCCGCATGTTCGCGGCAATATCGCCCAGCGTAAAGCTCTGCAGGCTTATAACATCGCGGTTGGCGATATAATGCAGTGCATGTGGCTTCCGGAAGATCACATTGCCACCTTCCTGAATCTCAAGAGTACTACTCTGGATTCAAAGATGGCCGGTGCGACCATTGCCTTATGCGTGCAGAACGCTGTACCTGACGCGAACGGTGATTTTGTCTACACTGAAGATACCGATTTCGACGCTGCAGTTACCGCGCAGGTAGGAGCCAACAGCTTTAACGTGGCCGAGCCTTTCAATGCTTTCGTGTCACTGTTCAAGACTAAAGACGACTATGCTGTGCCTATGTACAGTTCACCTGCTCTGCCGGCTAAGGACTCCTCAAGTTCCGTCACTTTCCCTGCTTACAAGGTGTTCGGAATAAAGGTCCTGTCTTTACCGACTGATAACACTGTCACGTTCGCGGACATGATGAAAGCTATCTATTTATCTGTAAGAATGGAAGCTTTTGAATGCCCGTCTGCTCTCTAAGGAGGTACTTATGGCTGAACCATTACAGTTCGACGGACTGCCGCGCTGCCCTGCCGGGAAGTTAGGCAGAGATACTACTGACTTACCGCGCAAAATTAGTGCCTTACGCATGCCTAAACCAGAGGATGCTGAAAGCACTGTAAAGCGTGGTAGTTCACGTAGGCGTTAATTAGTTTTGCATGGAGGGATATTATGCAGGCATCACAATTACAGGCTAACATGCGGCAAGATCGTCTAAACGGCGACACGTTCACTGAGTCGTATGCTGAAAGTTACGCACGTTTACAAGCGCTGAACCCTAGCAACACTACTGTGCTGCCACGTTCACCTTGTATTCGTGTTAAAAAGACAGGTGTTATCTGGCCTTGGTCAGAAGAATTTGCTGCCAGACCAGATCTCTGTGAGTGCTGTAACGAAGACGGCTCACCATGGGAAGACAAGACACCTGTTGCTACACCTGAACCTGTACAGGTAAACGGCGTAATTGAGCGTCCCAAGATTAACAACGAGCACACGATAGCAGTAGGGCAGGCAAGTGAGAAACTAGGCGTAGATGCTTCTTTTTCACAGGATTTCTCTGTAGCAGACGGTACGACCTATGAGGCTATGCCGCTGCCGAAGCAGAAATCTTCTGTACCTATTGGTGCTATTATTGATGCAATGTTTGACAATCAGATGAATAAATAAAAATCAGGAGAGCTTATGGCTGTGCTGCAACGTTTAGCACGTCAAGTCAGTATTGATTTGAATGATTACGCAACAGGCCATGAGTTCACCACATGGTCTGAAGAACAGATAAATACGTACTTGATAGAAGGACTACAGGTCGCATTCACATTCAGACCAGATCTTTTCTTACATTCCGTCGTAGTAGAGCTGGATGCCGGAAGTAATATTCAGCGTCCATGTAACTGCACTTTGATACGACGTGTATATGGTATCTCTACTAAAGACGGGCGTCTGCTCTATGGTCTACGTAAGCGCAAAAGTTCCGAGCGTTTGCAGTGGTATGGCAAGACCTGTCCTGTAGATCCAGCGCATTATCGCGCACGTGATTACTACATAGATTCCGAAGAAGATACTTTTTTCATTGAACCAGCTCCACCTGTAGGACAGACAACCTATGCACTGCTTGAGTGTGCGCAGGCTCCTACGGCTGAGGATTTGGCAAACGGTTATGAGATACCGGTTGAGTTGGAAGCTCCTGCAATTCAGTGGGCTTTATATCGTGCCGAGATGATAGACGGTGAAAACAACTCAACTATTTATCAGGTAGCCAACGCGCACAAGCAGACTTGTTTCGACCTGCTGCGCGCGCAGCTGGCTCTTAATGACTCTATTGAAGTCGATCATGCTACACCTGGAACTACACAGGTAAAGGTGTAAAACAATGGCTAATATAGTATTTGAGAATACTCCTAAAGTACCTATAAGCGAGTTTCTAGATGAGCTTGCATATGAGTTCACAGACGCGCCATATGGTTTACTTGAGCATTGTCTTAAACGTGTAGTTTGTAGAATCTGTGAACAAACTAACATTCTGCGTAGGACTTTGTTCCTTGAGACACAATGTAATGTGCATAACTATATCTTAGAACCGCCTGACTGTATGGAAGTGATTGCGATTATGTCAATCTGCTATTGTAAGAGCAAGTTCCTGCACGGTCCTTTGTACAGATTGACGTCTCCGGTATGTACTTGCTGTTGTTTCAACAATACCGTACATGTGGATAGAGGAGAGATTGTGTTCTCTGCTCCCAAGTCAGGTACTACGTTTAGAATTGAATTGTCCGTTAAACCTACGCATGACGCTTGCGAGATTGACAGTGTCCTATTAAACGATCATGCTGATTTAGTTGTTCAGGGTGTACGCGCCATGATGTTCAGCATGGTAGATAAGCCGTGGTCTAGTCTCCAGCGGTCACAAATAGAAGAGCAGGCATTCAAGATAGCTTGTGCGGAAGCTGCCGTAGATACGATGTTAGGACAGCAGCGCGGTGTTATGCGTGTTAAGAAACAGAGGATCATCTGATGGCTACTAACAGGTGCAGAAATACAGTAAAAGTCCTAGATTGCGGTAGCGAGTTAGAGAACGAACATACAGTAGTTTATGAACCATTCGATGTTTGTTTACCGTTTGGTCGTAAGCTGATTTGGGACGGACAAGGGCTACGTTTGCAGGAGAACGTAGTATTAGCAGACGGACAGTATGGCTTAATAACAGTTGAGAACGGGTGCATCACTGACGCGTCCGCGCAGCCTGTCTGTGAGTACACTGCGCAACCATGCACGCCTGCAGCGAGCGCATGTGGAGACGGATCAGGCAGTATCTCATTACAGCCTGGTGCTGATAATCTTCTTAATTATGATGCCTCAGGGCGTTTAGGCGCATCGCTTAACTATGAGACCAGCACTGCTGGATTGTCTATTACAGGTCATGGCACGGTTGCCAGTCCGCTTGTGATCAATTACACGCCCGGAGATTCTGAGAAGACTTATCTGCAGAGCGGTACACCGACTATTCTGCCTGTATCAGGCAGTGGTTTCGGTACAGATCCATATTTCATAAGCCATGCTGAGTCGGCACTTGGAGCAGGTACTTACGGTAACTTCACCATAGATGCCTTTGGACATGTCACAGGATACGCGGAGCAGACCCTTGCGGTTACTTCTGTAGTAGCGGGTGACGGTTTGACGGTATCCCACACTGGAACTATTTACACCGTAGGCATGGAACGTAAGACTACCAGCGGCACATACCGTCTTGGCGGTTATGATTTGACCTTTGACGGGCAGGGTACGTTGAGTGGTAGAACACAAGTTATAAGTTTACCGGTCAATCCTGATACAGGCATTATTACTTATGATCCTACCTATACTACGTTTACGTTTAATGAGTATGGCAATCTGATAGGTACTACCGCCCGTGCTGATGTAGCTGATGATCAGTTCGCTGAGGTATTCTATTCAGGCAGAACTTCCACAGCTATGACTGCTGTGACTACCAAGTCAGCTTATTTCAAGATAACTTATCGCGGTAGACTGACGGTAGCTATGTTGACAAATCAAGTACCGGCAGGCTACGGCTCTTTGCCTGGTCCGTATACGGTAACGATTAACGGGAGACAGACAGGCGCGCTTGCGCACTATGTCATAATTCCTGTACCTACCCAGACCGGTACAGAGATGACTGTTTTCATAGATGAGATTGTAGTTATTACAGACGCTTACTATGGCGCAGGTTCGTACACTGTTTCGATTAACTGTAGTACAGAGGATTTCACATTCCCTGACAATGCCATAATGACCGTTGAACTGATAGCGAGGAGCTAATGCCGATCATCTCTAATTTCGGCGGTATTATCCCAAGAGCGGCTTGGCATGACTTACCGCTTACTAATGCGACTATAGCTCACAATGTGAAGCTGCGTAATGGTAAGCTCGAGCCTTGGCGTGAGCGTTTAGCGGTCGGCGCGGCTGTAACGGACGCGGTCTGTGTGTGGTATCACGGATGCTGTTATTACACATTTGACAAGTGTGTAGACATGGCTGAGTACGTCACAGATTATGACAGATTGTATTTTACAGGCAGGCAGGATTATCCAGAGGTAGCGAAGATTGGTACTGCCTGTGCGCTTGATTATTACAGGCTTGGTGTTCCTAAGCCTGTTTCCGTTCTTCAGGCAAGCAGTACTAGCTCAGACGGTCGTAATTGCGCTGAGCGTTCTTACGTATACACATATGTAAATCAGTTCGGTGAGGAGGGAGCACCGTCTCGCCCGTCCAATCCTATTACGGTGGCTGACGGTACAGCGGTAAGGCTTTCCAATTTTGCTGTACCTGATAGCGTGTACGGTGTGACCCAAATCAATATTTACAGGACTGCTACTGCATGGTCAGATGGATCAGAGAAAGTTCAGACTGTACAAACCGATTATCTGCTGGTAGCTACTATACCTGTTGGGACTTCAGCTTATGCAGACACCGTACTTGAGAAAAACTTAGGCAGCGCTATCACGACCGAGTACAACAGAGAACCGCCTGAGAACTTGCGTGAGATAAGATATTTGCGTGGTACTGGTGTACTGACTGGAGTTACTAACAACAAGGTTCATTTCAGTCAGCCGTATCAGCCTGGCAACTGGCCGTCTGAGTATGACTTGACGCTTCCGTACAATATCGTGAATATCCAAACGCTTGGCAACAAACTGTTTGTATCTACTGACAGTTATCCGTTTGTGATAGATGGCGCGCCAAACTGTGAGGCGCATCAGTGCAGAGCCGTGAACGAGGTGTTTACGCCATTGCCTGACATTAGCTGTGGGCATGTCAACAGCTCAGTAGCTACTCCTTTTGGTATGGTTTACTCATCTAAAGACGGACTGGTACTAGTATCTCCGGATGCTAAATTCCAAGTGATAACCTCAGCTTGGTTCAGTACGGACGACTGGGTAAAGATTAGACCTGACACGGTAAGGCTTGCCTATTGGCGCGGTTATATTGTCTGTGTCACAGATCTGATTGCGTTCATGCTTGAGATAGACGCGGGTGTGTACAATGACAGTAAGATCTCACATCTGGTAACTATATCTGACGCGCCTGTAGCTCTGACTACCACGCAATCAGGTGAGCTGATCATGCTTGAGGGTAATATCCTGTGGCAATGGAACGCCGGGAATACCTATCGCGAGTACAAATGGACTTCACGTGAGCTTAACTTTGGCGGCACATCAACACCATTAGCCTGCAAGGTAAAGACTGACGGGATCCAGTTACTTCTTATTGATATGGACGGACTGCATCTGTATGAGCGGTTTGTGCCGGATGAGAAACCAGTAAGATTGAAAAGGCTGGGGCGTCAGCGTTCGTGGCGTTTGTCTTTTGTAGGAACCGGTACAGTAGAATATGCTGCGCTTGGTATGCTTTTAAACACACTTGAGGGAAATACACAAAATGGCACTGCAATATAAATACTTAGAGCGTCCTAAGGACGTAGATACCTGTATTAAACTTCTCCATGACGACATTATTCCATTGCTTAAAGAGCATTGGGATCGTGACGGTATGCCGTTCTACAATCGTCCATTTGAGCTGAACGTTGAGGCTTTCGCGCGTCTGTGGGTAACCCAGGGCATTTCTATTGTGCTTGCTTATGACAATGGTACAGCAGTTGGTATATTTGTAGGTGTGCGTTTTACTCCTATGAACTTCGGTGTACAGGTTCTACAGGTTGAAAATTGTTACGGGCGTACTCCCGAAATTGAATCCGGACTCTATAATTATATAAAGAGTATCGCGAGTATTCTTGGTTTCGAGGAACTTTGGATATCTACCGATATGAACTCGAATCCTGATTGTTTCAAGCAAATTAGTAAGTCTGAGATAGTTCGCTACAGTAGAGATTAAGTATGGCAAGTCAAAGCGCTGGTTACGCCTATGATAACAAGTCCTGTAATAAAGGCATAGACGACGACGGTAAGGGCAGCCTCTCTAATCTGTGGCGTCTGGTGCCGGCTGTAGTTGCTGCCTACAATACAGGGCAGGCGGTTGATTACGCTCTGAAACAATATAATATTGCCAAGACTTATCTGAAAATTTCTCAATGGTGGCGTAGTTACTACAACGCATACTTCAAACCATTAGAAGACCAAGAACTTTCCGATACTATGGCATTGACTGAGACTACGCCATATTACGACACTATGCGTGGTCGTGCTCAGACACTTGGTCGTTTGAAGTTCAAGAACGCTGCTAATAAGGTTGTACAGTGTACATCAGAATATTGTACCGGACTAAGACAGCAGTTATTGTTTGAAACGTCTGAGCAGGAAGCCAGAGCCATAGCTACACTGACTGGCGCCGGGTATCGCAATGAGCGAGCTTACTATGAGGCTCGGTCTGATGTACGTTGGAAACGTATGATAGCGACTGCTACCCGTGGTAGAGATATACAGGCTAATGCAGTTAATTCAGCTCAGCTTGCATATGGGATCTACGGTAATTTAGGACAGCAGGCAACAGAAGGCGCAGTCGGCGCTGCAGCTGCTTTTAGTTATTTTTCAAACCGTAACAATACGCTATATCCTGGTTTCATGCGTGGCACGCTTAACATACAGCAATCTATGCCTGCCGGCATTGCAGGTGCTAATCCAAGCTCAGGATATGTACGGGACCATAATGGCAATTTAGTAGCTGCAGATCCGCAGCAGATGGGATAGTGAAATGGCTACATGTATAGCTGCGACTAACGCACGAGTTTCAATCAGTAATGCTGCAGATGTAGGTTCTAACGCCGGTACTAACATTTCCGAAGCAATAGGTAAATTTAGTGACCAACAGCATACAGATCTAACTCCTATTGCTAAACGTATGTGTTCATGGGCAGCTCCGGAATACGGCACGGTAGGAGAGGGGTGGGACAGGAAAGCTATGCTGGCCGCTCAGATTGCTATCTACGCGTCTATCATAGGACTTAATACTTTTATTCAGAATAAGAACCACGACATTGCCAGTTCCTATGCGGATATAACTAAAGACAAGTGGAATAGGTTTAAGGACGCTTATGCTGCGCTTGAGAAAAAGATGATCGCCGAAGCGCAGAATACTCCTGAGCCTACGGTAGATTATGTGGATGCGCATAACCGTGCCAGTAACGCGCTTACTTTTGCCTACAATTCTACTAAGTCAAGCATGGCTCGATATGCTAAACTGTACGCATTGTGTATGGATGACAGCTTGGATTTATCATATTCTAAGACGCTGTTGTTTGATGATACTGTTAATTATAATTACCGTGACGCAGAGAATTTCAGCGATTACAAATCTGACAAACGCTGGAACCGCAGATCTGACATTCTCAATTTGGGTAGAAATACACAGGCTACGGCGTTCAGTTATGCACAGCACGCAAGCGAATCATTCGCGGGACTTGCTGGCGCTATAGCTCAGGCAGGTAATGGTTTATCAGGTTTATTAGGTTATATGCTGAACCGTAATGAGACAGTATATCCGGCGCAGTTCTCGCAGGCTTCGCTGTTTGGCAATGGCTTTACAGTAGCCGGTGGGTTCAATCAAACCACAGTAGGTTTTTAGGAGAGTGCTATGGCAATCTTTATTCCTGATTTATTCGGTGGCTATCTGAGAGGTCGTCAGGCAGCTATTGCAGACAATTGGACTGACTTAAATCAGTTCAATCAGGTGCTTGGAGGACAGATGCAGAATGCCTTCAATCAGCAGGTAATGGCGGATAGAGCACGTATCTCCAACGCGTCAGCTAACATATCGGATATGAACCAAGCTGTAACCGGAGCTACTGCTGATCAGCAGTTAGATCTCATTCAACAGCAGAAGTTACAGAAACTAAATGAAGCTAAAGCCAGACTGGACAAAGCCCAGCTTGATTATCAGACGGCGCTTGCTGAATACAATCAGCAGAACTTAGATCCTAAGGTTGCGGGTCAGAGAGCACAGACGATAAATTCTTACATAAATCCGCAGCCAACTCAGGCTCAGGCTCAGGCTCAGGCTCAGAATGGTACTGCAACTCCACAGAACGGAGCTACAAATGGTAGTGTTTTGAATCTACCGAAGATGCAATAGTTAGGGTAGAGCTATGGCTAAGTACGACGCAAGATTAACGCAGCTTGTAGATCAAGCTTTAGATACTCCACAGGCAAAAGCTTTTCTCGATATGATACAGGCAGCCGAGGGAGGGGCGTTCGATCGTACTTTCGGAAACCAGCAATTCACTGATTTCTCCAAGCATCCTAATAAATCTGTAGCCTTTACCGATAAGACCGGCAGGCAGTCCTACTCAACAGCAGCCGGTGCGTATCAGATCTTAAAGTCCACATGGGACGACATCGCGGGCAGGATAAACGCTACCGATTTCTCAGAGCGCAACCAACGTAGAGCCGCTTTAGCTTTAGCATTCCAGAAACCGGGAATGTACCAGGCTATAATGCAGGGTGATCTGAATAAGATTGTAAACGGCGCAAACAGTATTTGGACTTCTCTACCTAATTCTACAGAAGGTCTGAAACGGCATGCTGTCCGCTCAGGTGATTACATCACGCGCGCGTACAACTCTGCCCGTCAGAGTTATGGTCTGCCTGTTGTAGCAGGCTATCAGGGCAGTACTGCTACCGGTCCTGTAAGTACTCCTGTGAGCACCAATCAGAATTTCTTTGCCAATATGGCTATGAACTCGATTGGCAACAATGGCTCTTTCTATGACAGAGCCATGGATACAATCCGGAATAAGACATGGTCAAATCCGGGCAATGTCCCGTTCGAAATGATGAACAGTAATGTAGGCAACCGTACTGTGTTCGGCTCGCCTGACCTTACTAAACCACAGAATGTGGATATGCTCCTAAACCGTCTGACCGATACTGATCCTACTCATCAGTTTGGTTTGTCTTATACAGATAACGGTTTGCGTCCTACTGTCTCAGTACAGGACACACAGGGTCGCAGGGTTGACATGATCGATAACCAGCAGGGTAATATTGCCCGTGCTTACGTTGACAGTCAGCCTATAGATCCGGCATCTATTGCGCCGGCATCAGCTCCTACCGTTTCTGGCACGCCTGATCCTAACTTGTTGTCGCCTACTTTAAGACCTGCTCCTGACGCGCTTGCGCCAGATAAGGCTATCGTTCCAATTCAGCCACGTAATAATCTAGCTGTATCAGGGGGAACATCTGTAGCGGGGAATATCCCTCTTCCTATGAACGCCGCTGCCGCTGTTCCCCCTGATACTACTATTGCACCTGTGTCGCTGTCACAGCAGTTAGCCGCGACCATAGGTGGTGATCCTCTCACGCGTGCGCTTAATGAAAATAGAGATCCTAGTGATTTGGCACGTCAGATCTTGTCCTAAATCGTATTTGCCGACATATAATATAAATAGATTTATATGAGGGAATTTATATGCCATCGTTTACTTATGATGTCCCAAAGCCGGTAAGTTCTTCTTTACCTGAACCAATAGACTATAGTTCCTCCAGCAATGGGCGGTTGGCTCCTGCTGTCAATGATCCGATGAGACTTGCTCAGGAACTTGCGCGTAATCAGAGACGGGCACAGGCAAAGGCTAATAAGAAACCTACCAAGAAAGAGCAGGAAGAAGCTCAAAAAAACGCCCAAGAACAACTGCTCGCAAACGCGGAGCTTGAAGCTCAGAACCTTATAGATACAGATCCTACTTACAGAAGCGGTACTTACCAGCGTAAGAATGAGCTATTAGACCATTACGAGAAAGAGATCCTGCCGAATATTCTGGCAAATAATCCTTTATTACAGAATGATCCCGTACTACGCGCGAATGTCCAAGGCAGAATTAAAATGGTCTTTGACAACGCCCGTAAGGATAATGAGACTGCCTCTAATTTTAGTACAGCACAACTCTTACAGGCTCGTGCACAGCATATAAAACACGGACTTGATACAGCTTACGATGACATTTCAGGTCTTGCTAATGCGCTTCGTATGGCTGGCTATACTGCGAACGACGCAGAACGTGCTCGTGTCAGAAAGCAGATTGACGAGAATTACAATACTCAGCTTAATGAGCTGAATATTCGAGAGCAGATGTTCGATGGTGATCCAGTTACACAGAACGCTATTGAACAGCAGAAACAGCAGTTAATCAAAAACCGTAACGACAGTATGCGCCGTCTGGAAGAAGCAGACGCCAGACAGCGTGCTGACGATGCTAAGCAGATTGCGAAAGATACACTTGAATTGCTCAAAGAGACCAGTAAGACTGCTGAAAACGAGCGCGCAAGACGTGAGAGTAATGAAGCTTATCGTGAGATTCAGTTAAGACAAGACGAAATTAAAGATGAATCGTGGGGTTTCACCAAGAACGCACATAAGATGGAAACAGCTATTGGGTGGCTTTTGGAACAAGTACCTCAGTTAGCTGTTACACTCGGTCTGACTGCAGCCGGTACAGCAGCCGGTGGTCCTGTTGCTGGTGCTACTATGCTGGGTCTTACCAGTGCAGTTCAGGGCATGGGTGACGTTGGTCTGCAGCTTTTCAACGACATCACGAATACTCCGACTGAACAACTAAAAAACTCCACAGACTATCAGGAGATTTACCGAAACCTTGAGGGAAAGTATAAAGATCCTGCTGAACGTGAACAGCTAGCTAAAGCTTATCTTGCCTACAATGTTATGAACGAGGTCTTACCTACAGCCGGTGCTATATCAGCTGCCTTGTCGTTCTTTGGACCAGAAGCTATAGCTGCTAAAACAGGCATGTTCAATCGTCTGTTGAGCAGTAAAATACTGGACATTGCTAACTATAAAGGTTTTAAGATCCCCGGTATAGATAGCCTTTCTAAAGTATCTCCTAAGCTTGCCGAGGGTACTAATACAGCTGTAAACGAAGCTATTAGACGTGCTCCACGTGCTGGTGCGGCAGCCGCATTGGGCGGTGTCGGTGAAGTTCCTGATGAAGTAGCGCAGCAGGTTTTAGGTAACGTAGCTTACAGTGACGCTACCGGTATTCAGCGTGATCCATTTGAGGGTGCAGGACAGGCAGCCCTGCAGGCCTTTACTACAGGCGGTATTGTAGGTGGCGTAGGTGGGCTAGTTAACAGTCCTAACGCAGCTCCGGAAACCGCAGGCACAACTGGCGCAACCGGTACAACAGGAACAGAACAGACCAGTGCTCGGGCACAACAAGCTCAGGCACAGGCTGATGCCACATTTACAGGTGAGTATCAGCCAGGTTCTCGCCCAGAGCGCATAACTATGCAGCCTAGACAGGGACAGACAATAGACATGCCTCCTGATATGCCGCAGCCGTTACTCCCTGATCAGCCTAGACTGCCGGCGCCTCCGGAGCAGTTGCCGAATATCCCAACTCCTCCAAACGGGGTTGAACAGGCACAGACTAATCCGCCTGGACTACCGGCGCCTCCGCAGCAGTTGCCTAATATCTCAGCTCCGCTGAACGTGAATGATCAGGCACAAGTTAACCAAGGCAGACTACCGGCGCCTCCTCAGCAGTTGCCGAATATCCCAACTCAGTTGAATGGTTCTGAACAGGCACAGGCTAATCAGGTTCAGACTATGCGCACCGAGCCGGTCGTTACGCAACCTACTGCTAATGCGCAGTCTCAGACTGTTCAAGCTGTACGCAATACGATGCCTACGTCTACTCCTACGAGTGTAGCAGGCAACATTGCTAATACGACAACTGCACCTGCACCTACGTCTGTAGACGGTAACATCGCTAATACACCAACTGCACCGGCTCCTGCTCCTATGAGTACTGTAGCCAATTCAATACAGGAGACACCGAATGCTAACATCAGAACAAATCAAGGAATTGATCTTACAAATAGCGAAGCAACAGCCAATCGACCAGGAAACAGCCCTGCAATTGGATCCGAAAACTTTACGCCTGCTACTGGAAGTGGTACAGCAGCTCAGAGCACAGGGATTGGCGGGATCACACGTCAGGGCGCCAGAACGCCTGCTGCGAATGTATCACCTAATCAAACAGAGATTGGCGGGGCAGGAAGCGGAGCCGGACGCCGACCAGATAATCCAGTCCTTGACACCACAGGCACGCCAGCAGATCTTGGGGAACGAGGCAGTACTAGCCCGTCAGTCCAACGCGCAGGCAATGGTGAACGCACAGAAGCAGATGGCAGCTCTCAACCGTCCGGGTCTTATGTAACCAACGACAGAACAGACATAGGTGAGTCCGCTATGGACTTCTCACCTGTGGATACGTCATCGGTTGATAACTTAGTTACGGTCGCCGACACGTTAAAGCTTAATGCCGTGAACGTTGTATCTCCTGCTTACAGTAAGAGACTACAGGATTTACGACAGAATTTTACCGCGCAGGTAAACAACGTGATTAAGCTGTCAGGACAGAAACTAAGTCCTGAAGATCTAGCTGAAGCGTCCAATGCCTATGCGCAGTTAGTTATCCGTCTTGAGAACACGCTTGCTTACGTGACACAGGCCTCAATTGAGAACGGTGTTTTAAGTGATGTCCAAATCAAGTTTAGAAACGGCATCGCTAACCGTGCCTATGGCAGGTTCAATCCTGCTACTAAAGACTTGCAGGTTTATTTCTACGAGAAAGACAAACGCAAACTTGTAGACGCTATCAGTTCTACGACTTTCGCGCATGAGTACATGCACAATACGGTTGATTATGTACTAACTCATGTGAACGCTATACGTGAACTGGCTAACAGCGGCAATGAGGCAGCCAGAGAGTTCCTGCAGGATTTCAGCGACTTTGCTCACTACTGTGGTATTCCTGAAAATAGAGATCCATTCAGTTCTGCGAACTGGTTCAAGCAGGACAATGACAAGTTCCCACATGAGAACTCTGCCATGCTTTTCGCTGACTACATAGCCGGAGACAAGCCACTGCCTACAGACACAGGACTGAACCATCTCTACAGAGGCGCTACGAATTTCGCGCGCCGTTTACGTGACGGCTATCGAATGGTCATTAACTACATCAAGCAGGCTATTGATTTATTCAAGAGCATGTTTGAATCTGGTAATGATCAGTTTGATCCTAATCATCAGAACTTCGTAGCTAAGACCGAAATAGATATAGCAGCGCATAATTTCCCAAATCAGGATCAGGTCTTTAGTTTCTTTGATAAGCTCCTGAGTGATTTCTACGCAGACTTGGCGCATGAGCCAATAGGTCCCGCGATTGAGCCTGACGACAATATTTCAACGTTCGTAGGCTCGCAGATAGACAGCTACAATATGGCGGGACAGTACGCAAGCGATGGTATGGACTTGCCTAATGCTATGCGTATGGCAGATGCCTATGTCGCTGAGTGCGCGCGTGTAGCAAGTCTTACTGATGCTGAAAAGACACGTGAAGCTATACAGCGTCAGCAAGATCTAGTAGCCAGCGCCATCGCTGAAGATCCAAGTCTATTAGTAAATTCAGCCGATGGTCAGACTGACCTGGAATCTGTCACTGTTGCCATGACAGCTGACACGGCTCCTTATGATGCTGTTCACGGTATCGTAGATCCTGTGATCCATGGTCTGTCTACTGTAAATGATCCATCTATTGATGTAACGTCACTTCCTAATAACAGTTACGAAATAGAGCCTATCTTCTCAGAAGAGCAGGAACAGCAGATCAAAACAGAACTGACTACGACTATCAATGATGAGCTTGCCAATGGTTTGACGGGTGAACCTACACCTGTTACAGAGCGTGAATGGTTCAGCGCGTTTATCAACAATGGCGGTATCGTTGATGAGAACGGTTACCCACAGCCACTCTACCGAGTAAACCACCAACTTTCCACCGCATCCAGTGGGAAAGAGCTTGAGACCATAACCTACGGGCGTATAGAAAACGCTATCCATGTAGACGACAAGCTGGAGAACGTTGACGTCGCGTATCGCGCGACCATTAAAGATTTAGCAGGCAGGGTACAGAAAGCTGTATTACAGAATAATCTGGACACTTTTGAGCCTACTGACAAGGACTTAGAGGCACTGTTCAATGCTCAGATTGATGCTATCGTTGCCCATAACGCGGCAGGAGACGCGGTCTACTATATCCCAAGTCTGTTGAATGCTGCCGACTACGCGGAAATGGATCTCTATGACTTTGGTCCTAATGTGGTCCGTATGTCTGCCAGCCGTTACAACGCGATTATGCGTAACCGCGCACAGGCTAATCAGGATGAACCTCATACAGAGAGTGAACTGCAGGAGCAGTTGTCCCAAATTCTGCATCAGTTCCATCTTAAGCAGGAGAGCCAACTGAAAGACGGACGCTATGCGCAGGCAGTACGTGTAGCTAATGGCAGTATGACTTTAGCTCAGGCTGAGGCGTATAGCACTGCAACTGTAGGACCCTACAGAGCAAACGGCTGGATGAGATTAGCAACCCGTATACGTTATGAGATGGTCGACGAGAACGCCTATTTCAGACTATGGTCAATCGAGGACTTTTCTCCCAAAGAGGGATCACGTGACAGCCATCCAGTATACAGGGCTAACGTTATTGCGCCGTCGCTGATACGCGGTTCCAAGCAGGAATTGTATCTGCGCTTTCAGCAGCCTATGAACCGCTGGATGCGTGAGAGAGCTAAGGAGTTCGGTATCAATGCGGACGTGTTCGCGCATGATATAGGTCAGTTCTACACAGACCTGCATACCATAGAAGCCAATGTGCAGATGGAGAAAGAACTCAATGACGCATTGGCTAAAGCTCAGCTGATTGAAGATCAGACTGAGAGAGCACAGGCAGTTAAGAACGCACTGGAAACACTTAACAAATTCTACGAGCGTCAGAAAGATAACAGAAAACGTTTCGGTATACCCGGTGGTAAGTCAGTCGCGCAGTGCCGTACCGAGATGCAGGATCTTTCTGCCAAGTATGGTGATGAGATCTTGCAAGATGGCGTGGCTATGTTCCAGAAGACTATTAAAGATCTTGTAACGCTGCTGATTGAACGCGGTGTACTGTCTGAGGAATATGTAGCCTCATTCGGTGATTGGTCGTTCTACTGTCCGTTGATCACCAAGGCAGGCTACAATGAGTCCGCTCCTAATGACGTAGCAGTTATGTTCACATCTAAACTTGACTATGCTCGAGAAGGATCTGAAACCCCTGCAGTTGATGCTTATACAGCCATATCTTTCATAATTCATAAGAGCGGTAACGCTTTAGGTTCAGTAGCGCTTGGACGTGAGGTTGTAGCCAGCTATGAGATTTTGCGAAACCGCTATTCACAGGGAGCTTACAACGCAAATAATGAGCGTCAGTACAATCAGACCATCAACGGTGTCACGAACAGACGCGAGCGTTTAGGTGATCTGGAAATTAACTACTACAACGGTCTGGCGGTTGTACCTACTGCTGACCTGATGCAATACTATGAGACGGCTGTAAAAGATCCTGAGGCGCGCAAGCGGGAGATCAACCGTAAACGTGACTTAGTTGTACGTGTGCTCCGTCCGAAACAGAAACAGATTGCTCCTGAGGCCTACGTGGACGAAGGACGGATGAATAGATCTGTTTCTTATTCTGTGATCTTTGACGACAGCACTCCTGAGATGCGCAGGGTCAAAGAAGCTTTCAGAAGACCGTTCATTATCGATACAGACGCTAAAGAGAAATGGGGCGCGTCAGCCTTGCTTGCCACGCGCCGTATAACTTCTGAATTTGCGCAGCTGAACACTACTTGGAAACCACTGTTCCCGGTATTCAACTCCCAGCGTGACTTCATCGAAAAGCTCAACTATGTGTTCACACGTAACTACCGTGATGACCAAGGCGCACGTGTCAGCGGTGCGGTAGTCGCTAAACGCTACACTGCCAACTTGCGCTACACACCGCAGATTGTACAGGCTACGATAACCAATCAGCCTGAGACGATTGAGGGTAAGGTTGGTGAATATTTGGTTGAGTTCCAGCGTCAGGGCATTATGCAGGTCAGCAGCCTGCAGACAGCCTTGGAGAAATCAGGACGCATAACCTCAGCTTTTGTCGAGGGCAGACTCCAGAAGTTAATCCCAGACCGTACTAAGCGTGAGCAGGTAATAAGAGTATTCAGAACCATGAAATACCCATTCAGCAAATGGGCTGAGATATTGTATTCTATTCCTACATTCTGTGTGTACAAGGCTTTGCGTGACAGCGGACTGAACCCTAATGCTGCTCATTTCCATACCATTGAACTGATGAACCTTGAGATGAAAGGTCATCTCACCGGTAAGCTGATGCCGTTATTCCCGTTCATTCCGTCTATCACACAGACCGCAACTAACCTTGTAAGTTCATATGGTTTTGACGTAGGCACTTTCGGTACTGGCAAAGAGAAAGATAAACTAAGTCGAACTACGCGTGCCTATGCAATGCACTTTGGGATCTTAGCGCTATCCAGCGCGTTGATTCCTATTGTAGCGTCCATGTTGGGTGACGGTGATGAGGATAAAGGTTATAGGATCATGGATCAATGGTCTATCCAATCTATAAACTTCTTCCCGATTCCTCTGGGAGACAGCGATTACTACAAACAGCAGTTAGGTTTTGGTCCTGCCGTATTCAGTAATCAGACAGCGTTCGTTCTTAATCGTATTTCACGCGGACAGATGACCATAGGTGAAGCTGCGTCAGCCCTAGTCGGCAGTTTCATTCATAACGTTTCACCGGTTGCGGGACCGCAGTGGGATATTGACTCCTTTGAGACTTTCACGCAGAAAATGATAGCAACGGCACTACCTAGTGTGGTCGCGCCGGGAGCGTATTTGTTTGGATTTAACAAAAACTATTTTGGCAATACCATAAACCACCCTGAGTATATGTCTTACGGTCAACGTAAGTCTGATGTGGACGTATTGACGACTGAACAGACGTTCAAAGATCAAGCTAAGTATCTCTACGATACCTTTGGATGGGATCTCACACCGGAGACTATTAAAGAGTTTGAGAAGTCCTACGCTACTGGAGTACTTGCAGGTATATTTAACTATATCGTGGAAGATCCACTAGTTAAAGATCCGGCTTACAAATCTACAGCCGACATACTTGGTCCTATGTGGACAACTTTCGGTGCCTCAATGGCATACGGAACCGTCGGCAATGTTGACCGTCAGCTATACTATAAGTATCAGGAATTTTACAAAGAACAGATCAAACGAGCTGGACTTAGTGAAGCTATCAAAGTGACAAACACAGGCGCGAAAAATGCCATTGAGAGCCGCAGGAAAGTTTTGACTGTAGCCGGTTTCAATCCGATGTTTGTCGATGATGTCGTGAACTTAACTGAACTCTCAAACGAGCTTGATAACATCACTAAGAAAGCTAAGAAAGATCTGGATCTAGCGAGAGCTGAGGGAAAGAGCGAAAAAGAGTTTGCCAATATTATGAACGTTATGCGCTACACGCAGAACACACTCATAAGCAATACGATGGAAAAAATAAACCTCTATAATGGGAACATCACCAGAGTCGATATGCTGAAAAGTGTAGACGATACGCTGGCAACTGGTAAGCCGCAGCAGATCAGAAATGAGGCAGGAGGCAGGTAATGGCGATAGTTAGAATTTGTCAGGGACAGCCGGAGCTGGCAGTCCGTCTGACAACGTCAGGCTGTAACGGTGCTCAGCTTGTAGACTGGCAGCAGGTACGACTAGTGATTGTCCCGCCTCCGAGGCAGACTTGCGAGATACCGCTGTCACCGCAGGTGTTCAAAGGCTGCTGGCCGACACATGACATAGAGAGCTGGAACAACAGTTTTATCCTGCCTGAGACTCTGCCTTTACTTATTTATCCCGCGTTCGGTACAAATGAGGACGGCGATATTGTGTTTGTGCTGGATGAACAGTTATGGAAAAGACGCGGGCGCTATATAGGCGTGATTGAATTTACTAACGGTGAGAAAATCACGGAACTGGATTTGGACATCTGCACGCAGCAGTTTGTAGCGGACAGAGTAAGTCTGAACTCAGTACCATGCGGAGGCTAAAATGATTTTAAAAGCAATGAGTTTCAACCTTAACGCCAAGTTGGAGGCGTCCGGTATTTATCTGCCGCTGACTACGGCTGACATGGCAGTGTTGACTGCCGCTGTTCCTGAAGGTGAACAGATTTATCTAACACTCGCATGGGATATGGCTAAAGAGTATGTGCTGGCGACCAACACTAAAGGCACCATCATCCTCACACGCGGTGTAGACAGCGACGCCAAAGCGTTCCCCAAAGGTTCCTGTCTCTATTTCGAGAACAGCATACCTGTAACAAAGTGGCTTATTTGCAACTATGAGTGCTGTTCTGGCGACTGTCCCGTAACGCCTGTAGCCTCCGCTGGTAATGTACTGCCGGCTGGTAAAGTCGGTGACCCTTGGAGTGGATCGTTTGTGTTCCGTGGAGACTTACCGATGGTATTCGGTGTGACTGGTATGCCGTCGTGGATGAAGGCCGCATATAAAGGTAACTATGTGACCTTATCTGGCACACCTACAGCTTCAGGAACATTCACAATTTCCGTAGCTGCGTCCAACAATCGCGGTGACAGCATAGCTGTAGATTCAGGAACCGTGACAATCACGGCTTCGTAGGAGATTTACTATGGCACAATATCCAAATAGTACAGATGCATATGCGACTAATCCAGGTTTGCTACTAGCTGCTATTCACGACAGTCGAGCAGCACAGGGACTACAGGATATGCTAAACCAATTAGCCGCATTACTAGCTCCTGTTCAACCGCAGAATTGGAACGCCCAGACATGGCGTGATTTATATCTGCAGAAGGCTCACAATCAGTATCCAATGATTTACAGCAAGATGGTAGAACCGGGCAATCTGGATTTGTATAATCGCCCTATTTTGCAGAATCCTGATGGTTCATACTCAACCACATCGTCAATGTCTTTCAACGATGGACAGTATGAGGTTATTGTTCCTACTGTAGCTACGACTGATCAGGGACAGGTACAACGCCTTACGCCTGAACAAGCTATTGAACGGTATCGGCAGACTAATCAGCATTTAGGTAAATTCACAGACTGGCAGCAGGCTGACGACTATGCGCAGCGATTACATGAGATGCAGGAACAACGCATAGCATAACACAACGGACAACCGTTTAGAAGTTACTGACATACGCTATGTCGTAGGATATATTATCTATCAGTAACAAGACAATGGCACACATTCATCAGTGTGCCATTCTTTTTTAGTCGGCTTCCATATCAGCTTTGTATTTGCTGTAGCTGACAGAGATGAAATCACACAATAACCACAGAGGCATAAGCAGCAGCACAAGACAGACCAAGACAGCCACTATCAGTACAAGTGAAGCTCTCATGAGCGCGTAACCGATAGCACAAATATCTTTTATTAGAGATTTAAAGGAAGTCGATATTGCCTGTCCGCACTTGGTAAAGAACTCCTTATACTTAATACGGTCGGTAATTTCGTTTACAAATATTCTCATATATGACAGCTCATTTAATTCCTTATGTGACATCAAATCTTTAAGCATTTTCTTCCCTCTGGTACTTTAAGATCTCTTCTTCTATCAGCTCCAATACAGCGCATATACGCTCTTCCTCAGACGCACTTGGTTTATTCATATACGCCCGAACAAACTTATTGGCTGAGAAGTATGCGAGATAGCGCGCGTTAGGAACTGAGACATCGGCAATGGAATCTTCCGCGACTACATAATGTAAGAAACGCTCAAGATAGAAGCGTGCTTTCTGCAGGTCTAAAACAGGACTGCCCTTGTCCTGATACCGAAACAGATATTTAAAAGCGTTACCTAGTAGGAAACCACAGGTCTCACACAATTCTATAGGCTCAATTACTTTCGTAATATTATGCTTGGTGTAATGTGACGGAGCGTTTACTAAATCTTCCATTATATCAGTCCTTTCTGTTCTGCAAGTGCTAAAAGTTTGTCCAGATTTTTGATATGCTCTATAGTTGCGCCACGCACATAAGCTGTGCCACAAGGGAGCTTTACCGCAGGTTGCTTATTGTATACAACAGGAACCCCCTCTTCTACATGCAAAGGTTCTATCAGTAATACTTTGACGGCAGTATTTGTGGCTGACACAATCACACCGTACCAAGGTCTTTGGCGACCTACGGATTTAGCAATCATTATATTCGTGCTCATACTTACTCCTTTCTATTGTAATGTTTACACTTTCTCAAATCGATATTTCTGCTTCACGTCAGGATACTTTATATGGTCTACTTCAGACATGAACATATCCAATGGTCTGATACATGGGTTCTTAATTGCAACAGACAAAATTTTAGCGCCCACATTTAAAGACATTTTATTGTCGATGCTTAAAGCCTGATATACGACCATCTCCTCTTTTGTTTCCGCGTGGTGACCAAGCATAAAAATAAAATACAGTTCGCCTTTAAAATGGCGCCAAATTTCGCCATGCTTCGGTTTTTCTCTGTTCATACTTTATATAAGTCCTTAATCTGCCATAATTAAATTGTGAATTTTAGAGTTACACATCTACGAATGCTCAACCCAGTAAACGATCTGCTTTAAAACAAAATCCGCACATGGCTGTGCCATGCCGTTACCTATAGCCTTATAACGCTTAGCGTCAGATGCAGGCTTACCGTGAACTTCTATAGCAGTCCAACCGTCGGGCAAACCTTGAAGTCGCTCACACTCAAGAGGCGTCAGCTTCCTGACCGATAACGCCTGAGTACAAGCGTGTTGGTCAATTGTGTTCAGTGTAAAGGATTTCTCAAGATCAACCCCATTGCCCTGAGGACCATTCTTATCAGCACGTCCAATCATGGAACCCTGTAAACAGTAATGAGCTACCGGTACGTTATTACCACCGGTGCCCATGTGCGCCGATAGCGTATAGCACTTACCGTTAGTCTGAGGCCTTGCAGCGTCCACCGCGTGAGTGATGTCATATAAATCCACTGTCTCAGGTTCAATGATTGCTTTTCCTACAAGTGAATTTGTATTGCCCAAACCTTTATAATCACGACTACAGAGAGTTGCAGATTTTTCAGGATTCAGGGCTTTAAATGTTTCATTTACAATCATCACCCCGCCCTGGTTGCAGGTGGGATCACCGCCCTGACGGTCAAGAGTTCTGGACGTGTCAGAACGATAAGCGCATCCCGACTCAGGATTAGCGCTGTTCATACCCTTTGAATGCTTTGAGCATAAAACATAAGACTGAGTATTCATATCGCCTGAGCCGCCTGATACGTCAGCGCCGCTTCCAAAGCCTTTGGCAAAATTTTGTGACGCGTTGCTGCCCGTCTTAAAATCCCAAGGCAGGCTTTTTTCGACAAATAATATCTGCTCGGCACAGCGCTTTTCGGTTGCAAAATCTGCCACAAGAAAGATTCGTTTGCGACGCTGGGGGACGCCCCAATATTGAGCGTCGAGCACTCGCCACGCGGTGTCACACTCAGCGCTTCGCACCAATCCTGCTTCCCCCCATCGTTTAGATTCAGGTATTGAAATTTCGGCTTTCGTGATCTCGCTGAGCACGGCTTTAAAATCATTACCGCCGTTTGAACTAAAGGCGCCTGGGACATTTTTCCAGACGAAAAATCTTGGCATCGATCCATTGGTTGCTTTCCTCATTTCATATAAAATTCTCACTGCCTCATAAAAAAGCGATGATTCAGAACCACTTAAACCTTTACGGTTTCCGCTCAAAGACAGATTCTGACATGGACTTCCAGCACATAATATGTCCACAGGCTCAATCTCTCCGCCGTTAATGGATCTTACATCCATATAGCTTTTAACTTCTGGGAAATGGGTTTCTGAAACAGCCCGTGGATAGTCGTCAATCTCAGCCCGCCACAACGGTCTCACATCGGAATGTTCTGCAGCAAGCAGCCATCCGCCAATCCCGTCAAACAAGCTTCCCAATGTCAGCATATCTACTCCTTAATCTACTGTAATGAAGTTGCGAATTTTAGAATTACATATCTACAGCATAAGCTCATGATGTACACGATTTTAGCCTCAAGCCAGGTTATTGCTTGATAACGCTGTCTTCAGTCCAATCATCTCTTATTGAAGTCCTTATAAAATCTTCTATTTCTTTCGTGTTGTCAAAATCAAAATTAAGATCACGCTCATGAAAGTCTTTTAAAACTCTTAATGCGATGTCGTCTGCCCGTGCTTCTGCTATTAAAGGATCTGTCTCTTTCTCACTATCCTTGAAAGCAAAATGAGCACGTTCATGCGCAATGACAGAAATAAGTGATCTTACTAACACAATTAAAGGAACACCACGCCTGGAACTTGCGAACAAATTATCAATGAAATAAACAATGTAATTGTTATTGTCGCTTCCTACATAATGAATACCGCAAATCACTTTACTAAGACTTGCGGTAACGTAGTCTTTATAAGGAATATGATTATATATACTACGTCTTGTGGTTCTAATCTCACTTCGAGTAATTGCTGTCTCATAAGGCTTTATGATTTCGTTAAAAATTTTTACTAAAAAGTATCTGGCTTTTTTAGTTGAAAGCCTTGGCTGACTGTAGGCTTTATTAAAACCGTCAACAACGTACGCATATACTGGATCGTGCACAGTTTCATAGCCTTTAATTTTGACACACAAATTTTCTATAGCTTTCTGCCCATTCTGTAAAGCAGAATCGAAATCGTATAAATTCGTTCGCATTATCTACTCCTTAATGGCAGTATCATTCCGGTACTCAATTACGGCTACGCAACTCCAATCATTGCCTGATTTCATTTCCAGTTGTTGGATAGTTATGCTTATCACAGTAAAGCCTGAATATCTGTTACGGGCTAGATCTATCCAGTCATTGATTTTCGCGGCAACGTCGTTAGCTTTGGCATCTACTTTTAGAATTTTTACATAGAGCATTTTGTTTCTCCTTCGTAAGAAAACTTTGAACCATATCACACTACAGTAAAGTCTATCCCAACCTCAGCCTCACAGCCTACAGGGAAACCCGCTAACCATTCCGGGACTGAGGACATGATCTTTTCCATCGTAGCTTTAGTCTCTTCTACCTTACTGTCAGGAACTACTGTGCAGAAAGAGTCGTGAATATTAGCTTTGATGGATATACCTGCGTCTGCCATACGACAAGCCTGCCAGGCAAGCATGTGGAAAGCTAAAGACTGCGTAATATTCTCTACGCACTTAGGACCTGTGATGCGGTTATCCAGAAGTTTTCCGTGTTCCCAGCGTTTGTAGAGTTTGGATATACCACCGAAATTGTCTTCGCCTATATGCAGATTTGGATACCAGATATTGAACCCGTTGGGAAGATGAATGTAGGCTGCTCGCTCATTGGTAAGCGGTATGCAGTCCCAACCAGCGGTAAACATATCGGCATGTCCAAAAGTGAAATGCGCTCCCATGGTTGTGTCTTTACACAAATGGTCGAGAATGTTATCGCACAGTTTCCAGAACTGCGTGATCTTAAAATTTACATGACGATAAATTGCGTGTGCCTGTCTTGATAAAGCGTTATGTTCTTCGATATCATCAGAGAGATGTACATTACTACGTAATAAATATTGTGCGAATAATTTTGCGCCTATTCCATAACCGCAATTATGTACTAAGAGCACACCATGCTTAGTGCGTACTGTAAATCTATGATTAGGTCCCGCATTTAGCAGGTCATAGACAGGTTCAATTCTTGTACTTACTGAGTTCTGCTTGCAGTTCTGAAACTTGTTGACGAAGTCTATCGACTTCCTGTTGTAAATCATAGACGGTTCGCTTGTTATTATTCTGGACAGTAAATGAGACAAATCTGAGATTACCTTTTGCGTAATTACCGTCATTGTCAATACGATCCAATGTTTTATATGGGTCATCGTAACCTGGTAATGTAACAAGGTACTGCAAAAATTCATAGCGGTCTTTGAACTCGACTTTAATTCCTCTTGCACCGTAATGTTTATAGAGTCTGTAGGTCTTACAATTACAACGTTCAAAACAGGAATTGATACGTCCCATAAGTCTGCGACGTGTTTCATCATCTGGAACCAGTTCTCGCGCAAACTCATAGGGTTTGTTTTGTGTTGCGTGCGCTTTAATCTTGGCGCATTTATTACATCTTGTGGTTTTACCTGAATGGAGGTTTGAAAAGAGCACCCAATAAGGCTCGGCTCCGCAACTACATTGAACTTTAACAACTCGGTCTTTACGAATTTTACCGCTTCTTGTTTTATGCTCTTGTATACCGTTCGCAAGAACAGTAAGTTCTCCAACTTTAGTGCCGATTGCATAGTCTGGATAGAACTTACGGAAGTGCGTAAGGTTGTTAAGATTGCCTTGCTGGCAATGTGGGCAACAGCTTGCCGATATTTTTTCTGCAATCTTAGTATCGTACCAATGTTTGTCACCGCACTTATTGCATTGGAGCAAAACTTCTGCGTGCTTACTATCTGATTTTTCAACAATTCTGACGTCGGTAACTGTGCGGTTGCATATCGTATCGCCGATATTAAAGATTTTGGTTGCTGTACAAATTTTTTTGCCGCATTCCAAGTAGTACCGTTCCATATCAAATGGTTTTCGGTCACTCGCAATCCGTCCAGATTTATTGTTTTCTTCATACCATTGTAAGAAAGTCCTGAATGATTTACCCATTGTGTACCATCCCATAATTTGTCAGTTAGTGATACCGTAACTATAGGTTTCCACCCCGTATCTGTCAAGACCTCCGTATCTGCGCTAAGACAAGAAAGCACGCATGTCTTTCCTACATTACGATATACTTTATACTTAGCGTGGTTTGGATCTTCATCGTGCTTGGCACCGTCATGGATAGCCTGTGCGTCTATATGGAATATCTTAGATGCCATCTCAGCATATGGATCACGTCCAGTACGGAACTGTTCTATCAGATCTTCCTGTTCAGCTTCCCACGCAAGCATACGAGCCTCTACCTGTGAAGAGTCACAAGCTACAACCTTGTATCCCTCCGGCACTTTCAACGCCTGTCTGATGATCAGCTTACTTGGATCACGCTTGCTTAAGTTCTGGAAATTGAGTTTGTCGCTTCCCTCAGATGAACCGGCAGCATAACGTCCCGTGTGTGCCTTGTACGTCGCCAGCATGATCGGTACAGCCTTAGCTCCTTTACGTACCAGTGACTCCGCGCGGGATTTCTGGATTGAGCTGTTCAGATTAAGTCTTGTCTGCACCAGCAGCGCAATATCAGGATTAGGATCATCAGCCATAGCTACGAAGTCCAAGTCATTCTTGGCAGTAGCCGGGATCTCACACTGCTTCTTATCGCTCCATTTCATGGGACATACGCCACCGACTTTCTCCATAAGAGTAGGGAAAATCTTAGGAGAACGGATAGCTTTCAGCAGTTCAGCCGTAGTGTCATAGTGCAGTACATGCGCAAGACTCAAACGTGCCTGTTCCTGCTCAGCGTCCAGCTTGGCAAGGTAATCTTGCAGCATAGGAATATCAGGTATAAACGCGGGCTCAGTTGCCATCTTGGCTGTAAGACTTATGAGTTTTAAGGCATCCGGTTTCATGTAAGGCAGCATACTGTAGAAATTAGCTGCGCATTGGCTCACGTCATCCTTGCAGTAATCGGTGAAATATGCCCATTCTGTGTCTGTGAAATCTTTACGGTGCTTGCCGTCGGACACTACCGTACCTGGTTTCTTGATACCGTGTCCTAATGTAGCAGTTAATTCTTTATGTGAACAGCGGATGATACGCGACAGACCAACCCAGTTCATCATTGGGATAGTGTCCAAAATCATCCATGGTTTGATACCGTAGTGCTCTGACAGTATGAGCGCGTCAAAGCCTGCCATGTTATGACCGACTACGATTGTGCCGGTTTCGTCCAGTTTAAGCGCTTTCAGAAACTTTACATCAAGCCCATTCTCCGCGGGACAAACCACGGTTTGATTGTGATCTATCTGCGCTCCGACACACAGAACCTCAAAACGATGATCACGGATATACTCTATCGGTCCCATCTTAGACAGCGTATAAGTTTTTGAATCAAAAAAAGTTTCAAAATCTATCACGATTACGCGCATCGTTAGACTCCTTTAAAATCTATAACCAGATTATCTCTGGATTACCCTTATAACCTTTCTGCCATATGAACCATGCGAAAGCTACGGCACTATTCGTAGTCTGCGCATTTACGGCACCGTTCTTACAACATTTAATTCTGTATGAGAACACGAACACGTATCGCATAGGGTTGGAGGAAAAGAATACTTTACGCTGTTTTCCCTCAAGGAACTGTAGCCTTAACAGCGCACAGCAATACTCCCCCTCCTTTAACATTCCAAGCGCATGTTCAATATGCGCAAGCGCGTCACTATACGGAGGATTCATCACAATAGCTACAGGTTCTTCTGTCGGTCTCCTGACTGTCATCCAGTCTGCTACTATGGTGTCGTGCCATCCTCTGTCTACAATGTCGTAGCTGTGTACAGTACACTGTAGCTTCTCCAAAATCTTAGCTATATGTCCTGCACCTACGCTCGGTTCTATGACGTGCCGCGGCAGCCAGATATTCAGCTCTGTGATTTTTTTGACGAGCGCATATACAGCCACAGGATCCGTAGTATAGAAGTCATGCTCTGCTCTATTATCCTTAGGACCTAACTGTATAGTCTTACAAGTATGCATCTCTACTCCTCAAAGTCGTAATAAATCTGGGAACAAAACTCACATACTAGCTTCACTATATTTTGGACACTTGCCCTCTTTCCTCACGTCGCACCACTGGCAGAACCTGTGCTTGGTAGCAGGGAAAGAATTCAGGTCGAGCGAAATCTGCGCGCCTCTTAGGGCTACAATCAGTTCAGAGCACGGTCCATGAGCTACCGATATGGCGTCCACTTTGTTTATATCTACACCTGTTATATCGATTTTTTCTGTGGACAAACTGCCGTTATCAAGGTAGTCAAAGTTAAGCACGTACTTGTTCCTGCCGGTAACAGGCTGCAGACATACTGCATTGAACTGAAGCTGCAGCTGATCTATGTCGTACTTCTTACCCGACTTGTGGTCAAACACAATCACCGTGTCTGAATCCTTATGCTCAAGCCATACGTCAATACGACAGCGCATAAGGTTGTACGGAGGTTTATCCCAGAAATCCAGCTTATGCCCATGCCCGTCAGTAGCCACGCTGTCCTCTACGTGCAGTTCCCATCCTCTGTCTACAAGTCCGCTGATAATGCGATAGAACTTGTAAGCATGCGCGCGGGACTTGTCATCATCCCAGGTCACACTGTCCCATCCGTGCAACAATATCGTCTCCATCATAGAGTGCAGATGCTCACCGCGCTTGGCGACCTCGCCCTGCACGTAGGCTACTTCTTTTGTGAGGTTGACCATTTTGAACTTGAAAGGGCACTGTACGAATGTCTTTAAGTTACTTGGCGTGAATACTATATCTCGTGTCATATCTACTCCTTGAATGAATATGTATAGTTAAATCTACGTGCCATAAGGGCTACAGTCTCATACGGCAATATGTTCTGTTTAGAATTTGCCTGCATCTCTACAGAAATCTGACTGTCAAAAAACTCCCGTGGCGCGTCTCTATACCACTGATAATCTTTCCATGTCATACACCATGGATGCGTGTACTCGCAACGCTGCTTAAGCTCTTCCATAAAGGCACGCATATTGCTGTTATCTACAACGTAAGTCATCATGCCTGCACATCTTGCTTTGTCCATTTCGATTATCTGCAACGGTGTAGGCATAGTAGCCAGCGCTGTCTTATGGTTCTTGTCCCATCTGATGGAGGCTTTGAACTCTATAAAAGACGGCTTGCCGCAGAAGATGAAGTAGTCATCTGGTATACCGCACCTGCCTATTCCCTGCTGATTGATAGGGAATGTGTAGGCTCCAAGTTCTCTCAAGAACTTGCGTACGGTTGCCTTAACTTTACCCTCCGGCGTCATTCCTGTACCTCTTGCTGGCAGTCTTTCTTGTAGCTGTCTAAAGTTCTATAGAGCTTATAGGTCTCTGAGTTGCGCGGCAGAACTATCTTGTACTGTTTTAGATCTTTCACCCACACAGCAACTACATTCATAGAACGAATGAAGTTTCTATTTTCCTGTGTTCTTGACTTCAGCGATAACTCAGGAAAAATCCCGCGCAGTAATGAGCGACCTACAGAAAGCTGTTGTCCTGACGACGGCAGTTCTTTAGAATCCGCCCATGTCGGTGTCAGGTATATCTCCAGCCTGTCCTCATAACTTACCTTTCGCATCTGCATCCGCATACCATAGGGTCTGGGCACTCGCAGTATTCCTGTGCTCATAAGACTAAGCACTAATTGTGTCTCCATAATTACGCTCCACGCGAAAACAATAAACCGTCTGTGCCCCATTCGGTAATGTCGGCACGTCCTTACCTAAGGCAAACCGCTTTGTGTTGATGCCGTATTGCGCATAACCGTGCAGCTGTAGCTCCTGCAGCATCGTATCAAGCGAAATACCTTTCTGTCTGCACCAAGAACTTAAAGCTCGTGATGAGATGTAAACCGTCTCCGTATCAAGCTCTCGTCGGATGTGCATCTGTCTGGTCGGCAGCTGTACCACATATGGATCATCACTGACGCTATCAAATGAGCCATAATGAACAGACTGACACTGGTCAGTCTTAAGAGCCTTGGCTTTACGCAAAGTATCGAACGTCTTCCTGGTATGCGCGTGGACAATCAAAGTATCAGCAAGGCTGTCGTTTAGGTAATCCATCAGTAAGTTACTGCCGGTAGGCTTATTTACTTTAACCTTGGCTCTAAGCTCCGGCAGTAAAGTCTGCGTGCAGTAACGCTCCAGCTCATCGAAGTCATAGGTAAGCAGTCCTAAAGCCTTGGCTATCTTGCCTGCCACTAATGGAATAGCTATACCATACAGCCAGAAGCGCTCATCAGAAGTCTCAGCATACTTAGTCGCGAACTTGTCAGCCCATTGCTCAACCACACGCGGGATCTCAGGATGCTCCATCAGAAACGAAAGAAACTTTGCACCGGCCAGTCCGTAGTTGTCACGCGCGGCAGCCATCGCGGATGTGATGGTAAGCGCCATAGGCGTGTTGGTATAGTCCTTGAAGTCACACACTGACTCGATTAAGCGCATACAAGTGGCAGATGACTGAGCTTTATAGGAACGCAAGCTCTCATACATAGACTGGTTGGCAGTGAACACGGTGATGGTGTCCCAGTGTCCTGATTGCGCGAGTCCTGTACCGGAAGCGGTCGAACGAGCTTTCTCTCTTCCGTTCACAATATCGTATAATAATGAGGCAGTCTCCTCATCGTTGATACCTGTAAGCTCATCAATCAGGATTGGCAGATTACGGTAGACTGCGTACTGCTGGAACCTGGCAGCATGTGTATCAGTCCTGCCCATGAGCATTTGTTGTGGATCACCCCATACTGAAGCGAGCGCTTTAAGCACGGATGACTTACCTTTACCACCGTTTATATCCCAGAAGTTGTAGGCTACATTTGTAGCTGTACCACGTCCGAACTTCATCAGTGGCGCTCCGAACGCAGTACACATCAGGAGTTGCGCGAATTTCTGATCAAGTGTCTTGTACAATTCTGGGACTTGCAACCAAGCATTAAGGTTACCTTTAGTACCTAACTTAGTTGCGACGCTTGCGGAACGCTCATCAAGTCTTACCTGTGAGATACCTTTAGCTGTGTACATCTGCTGACCTACTATAAAGCCAGGATACGTAACACCTGTAGCTCTATCAGTACAGTCAACCCAACCGAAATGATTGCGCACAACAACTTCAGGTAGTTTATTCTGTATAGCTGCTATATATGTGTTCATAAACGTATAGAAATCTTTTCTATTCTTCGGAGCTGGGAACAAACCGCATTGGGCTGTCCATAGCTCTATCTTCTGTGTACCTAACGCGTCCTCAATCGCGAACGGTATATCTACAGGAGCGCAATCAGGTACGACTTTACGCATTATGTAAGTTCTTTTGGGTACACTTCCCTGTGTATAGTCAATGCACAGCGTATGTATATACACCTCAGCATTGGAGATTTTTACTGGGATCCTGTTACCGTTCTCATCCTCGACTATCTTGTAAATCCCTTTATGCGGGATCACCTTGAACTGATCATCTGAGTATGGTATGTACTTTGCCATCTCAGTGACGTTGCCCAACGCAATCTCACCACGGGAGAAGTCAGCCGTCTCAATGTTAGCCTTGGGCATCTCGACGGCTTTTGCCTCAGCAATATCGTTTAAAGCCCATGGAGTTTTTATCTTTCCTTTGTGGGGACAGCCCTCACAACGCTCAGGACAATAACTCTCAAAGGTCTCACATAGTCCAGGCGGATTCTGATCATGTGTCGACAGCAGGTTATCTATCAGGCTTTGGCATTTCTCATGATCATACTGGCTCTTATCTAACTTAGAGAGCGCGTGTACCATCGCTGCTCCACCGGTAGTATGCAGGACGGTACGGGCTGCAAGCATCCATGTAGGATACTGCGCATATCCCATCTCACGGATCTGACGGCATTTGATGATCATCTGATCAGGAGTACGTGGCAGGATCTCACCTTGCGGTTTTGTGAAACTGTCACCAAAACTTAACTGACTGACATCAACACCGGCTACTGTTACAGGTTTAACTGCTACCGCAGCGGTCGTAGTCTCTTTTACCAGTAGTTTTAGGAACTGCTCGGGAGTTACAAATGTCTCGGGCAGGTTCATTAAGCGTACAGGTTTGGGTTCATGCTTATGGTTCAACGTCTCCGGAACACGTAGAATAGATGCTATGTCCGCGGTTCTGTGATGGTCTACTTTGAAGTCATGCGCAATACATAATTTACGCAATAATCTTGCAGCCTGTTTCCAAACTTCTACACTTATCGCGCGGGACAGACACCAGTACAGGTGATACCCATTACCGCTATCAACGATAGCAGGTACTGGCAGTCCCGTTTCTTTTAAAAATCTTCCCAGCTGTGCACTGGCTTCAACTTTTGTTTTGTAACCATCGCCTACGTCAACGTCAAGCCAGAAAGATTTTACTTTATACGCGTTCGCACCTAAGCGATGGAACTTGCCGTTAGCGTCAAGTCCCTTGTAAGATGCTAACGCGAAGTACACATTACAATTCCGCGCATGTTCATACGCGAAATTACAGGCAGTATCGATACTAGTGAACGGTACATTACGCGCGTATCCCTGATTAGGGATCAACGTAATGCAGTACATACCAGTATCAGGCAGTACGGCCCTCAGAAATTTGTTCATACTGTTCATGTGTACTTATCCACTCATCGAACAATCTCTTCAACTGTTCGACTTCCTGCTCCGTATTTTCAAATTGCATTGGATAGAGTCCCTTTGCTAACTCTGCACGCAACATAGCGCTCATTGCGCGAATCTGCAATAGGCGGATATGTTGGATACCAGGGGACTGTATCAGCCGATAGTGTGTCGTGCTTTGCAGTCCCAAGATCTGGTATGCAGATTTGTAATGGAACCCTGCCAGGTCGAGAAAGTAGTGGAGCGTGTCGAAAGCCTCTACCTCCTCGTCTGATAGCTTACGTAAAGTATCCACTACAAACCCCCATTTTACTTAGAAGTAGCCGCATTCAGGATATTCATCAGAGCATCGTCAGCCTGAATTTCCTGCGCTGCGGCTTCAGCTGCGCTTAAAGCATCAGTCGGTGTAACGGATGCAGGAGCCGGCTGAGCAGGTGCGGGCTGAGCAGGCGCAGGCTGAACCGGTGCGGGATGAGCAGGAGCAGGCTGAGCCGGTGCAACTGATGCCGGAGCTGACTGAACTGGAGCAGGCTGTACAGGAGCAGGCTGTGCAGGAGCAGGCTGTGCAGATGCAGTCTGAACCGGAGCAGGCTGAGCTGACTGTGAGTTCTCAGTACCGTCAATCAAAGATACTTTGACTAAGTCTTTCACGCTCTGTGACTGAGCTAACTGCAATACCTGACCAAGCACAGGCTGCGGGAGAATAGCAGGAGCACGGTCATTGCGAGCCGGGATAAAGCGGACACTAGGTACGCTTGAACGTGTGTCGAAGATCACACGAGTGAAGATCAGGCAAGGAGGAATACCCTGTGAAGAGCACCAACGACGGAACCCGGTATAAGAGTAAGCAACAAGGTTATTACTTAAGACTAAGTCCTGACCGTACAGAGACATAGAGCCTACATCAAACACAATTGGAGTTAAATCCAACTGCTGGGTCTGTGGATTGACAATCGCAATCACAGTACGATGCTGTCTGATGTAGTCATAACGTCCGTCAGCGTTCTTCTGTAACACGGTACGCGGCACAATCGCAGGAGCGTCTTTACCATACAGCCATACAGCAGTCGGAGAAACATCTTCCTTGGTCGGATCATACTTATCACGATACCAAATCAGATGATCAGTCGGCGCGTCGGCTAAGATGACGCAGGTCAGGTGGTCAGTAGAGATTAACTCTGATGAACCACCAGAACGCAGAGAAAAGCGATTGCCCTTAAGTGAGATCCTTGAGAAAGCCTCACCGAAACTGTCGCCATAGTTACCTGCCAGTGCCGCGACTTGTGCCGCAAGTTCAGCAGGAACACCGTAGTTCTGCAAAGTCATTAAATCATAAGCCATTTTATTTTCCTCGTACGAAACAAAATTAAACAAAATTAAACCGCAAACCCAAGGCAACCAACCGGCTGACCTTTATCATTACGTACCATCCTGGTAGGTACTAATAAATCCGGACGGTCTGAAAGGGCGTTCTTTATAATGTTGCTGACTATGTAATACACGCCCTCCTTTACAGGCATGTTAAAGGTGATTACGGAACCATCTTTGGTCGTATGCTCAACCCTGCCGAATTTGACTTTATATAACTTGATGCCATTAAGGTCACCGGCCTCAGTCTCTTCCTGACTGCAACGTAATACAGTCCCAGAAGGATTGTAGGTCTCACGTATAACTGGATCACCGTTTACCTTATAACCGCGAGATGCCTTGTCAAAACTGACATTGCTGTCATCTAAGACATTGATGTCGTGCAGGGTCAAATTGATAATTGTTATCATATTATTGTCCTCAATAAATCTATGCTTTCTTACGGATTGAAACATCTACTAGATCTACAAGGCGCAAACCAAGTTTGGCGGCCTCATCAATAGTCGCCTGGGAGTTCACGTCTAACTCTTCATCGTCCTTGAGACCAAGGCGGGAATGGATTAAGTCAAGTACGGTATTCTTCGCCACAGTCCTTTGCAACAGAAGTCCGTCCTGAAGTGGTCTGCCCTCGGCGCGCGCTTTAGTCATCAGCTCATACATGCTGTCCTGGAGGGCTGCATGGTTGGTGATCTCAGCTCTTATGGTGTGTTTCTTGAAGACAGTAAACCCGCCCTCGGAAAGAGATTCAAGCCCATGCGCGTTCAAGTCTGCAAGCATTTGACCTTTAAGCTCTTCTTCTTTTTCTTTGAGAACCTGGGCTTGTTTTTCTAAAGATGCTCTTGCGTCTCTTATTTTCTTGTATAGAATAATTGTGTCTTTCAACATAGTCTTAGCTACTCCTCTAAGCTCTGTATATCTTTATTATAATACACAATGTAACGTAATTGCAACAAAATTATAAATTACGTTAAGCTCCTCACAGAATTAAATAGATCTGCAACCACCGCGGCTTGTGTTTGTCCGTCAGCTAAAGCCTTAAATACACGTCGTTCCTCGGGACAGGAATAGACTTGAGCAATAGTGATTTGCTTAGCTTTCTGTTTTACTGAACTCAAACGCTCAATTGCCTGTCCAAACACAAAATCCCCGGACAACGGCGCTCCGTTGAAGATCATCATATCAGCAGCGGACAGCTCCACCCCGAACGCGGTCGTTCTTGGATGAGCAATAAGCACATCAACACTACCCTCACCTTTGCGCTCATATTGGAACGCTCTGAAAATCTCTGTTCGGTTGCGCTCCGATGTAGCGCCATCAACTACAGCGCACTTAAGACCCATCGCC
>OLSB01000280.1_pt1 | contig 60868 bp, 56 predicted proteins | sample 1672071 | NCBI WGS metagenome assembly OLSB01 (sample SAMEA3136642, study PRJEB25190) | human gut metagenome | biome: human gut; feature: human-associated habitat; material: faeces | place: Austria | collected 2013
TCTCCGCATATCAAAGATTACAGCCCAGACTCATCTCAAAGAGTCTGAGCCGTTTATTCCTTATAAAGCTCTACTAATCGTCGCATAATATGATAATCGGAATACTGTGTATCAAAACTGCCAATGGACACAACCGCGATTTCCATTCAGGTTGCTTCTCCTCTGTATATTCACTAAAAAACTGCTTACGCCGACTTCTCTATCGTTTTCTCCGTCTTCTCCGCCGTAGTCTGCCCCTGCTCTACGCCCTGGGTGCTTTCCTTTATCAGCAGGATCTTGATGGTGGCGAAGATCAGCTTCAGATCCTCTGCCAAAGACATTCTATTGATGTACATCAGATCCATCTTCAGCTTGTCCCTCGGCTCGGTGTTATAGCGGCCATAGACCTGGGCGGTACCGGTCAGGCCGGCTTTTACCTGCAGGCGCAGGCTGAATGCGGGCATTTCCTTTTCGTACTGGGCTGCGATCTCCGGGCGCTCCGGGCGGGGGCCGACGATGCTCATATCGCCCTTGAGAATGTTGATCAGCTGGGGTAGCTCGTCGAAGCGGATGGCGCGGATGACGCGGCCCACCGGAGTGATGCGGTCGTCGTGGTCGCTGGCGAGGCGGGCAACGCCGTCCTTCTCCGCATCTACTCGCATCGACCTGAACTTTAGGATGGCGTAGCGCTTTCCGTCCTTAGTCAGCCGCACCTGTTTGTACAGCACAGGGCCGTGGTCGTAGGCCTTGATGACAATCGCAGTTGCCAGCATGAAGGGACTGAGAACCACCAGCGCCAGGGCGGAGCAAACGATGTCCATCGCTCGCTTGATGAACGCATACTCCGGGCTGAGCACGGCGCGGCGCGTTTCCATGATGGGGATGCTGAAGGACTGCACATGCTTCGCTCCGGCGATGATCACGTCACCGATATGGGGAATGAAGTAGCACGCCACGTTCTGGTCGATGCAGGCCTTCACAATGCCGTTGCGCAGCGTCGCATCGACGCCAGACACGATCGCCGCCTGGCAGCCTTGCAGTTTAGGCAGAATTTCGAACACGTCGTCGGGATCCCGAAGCTTGCCGATGACGTCAAAACGATTTTCAAAGAAGACAATCTCGTTCAGCTTTTCCAAGTCTTCTTCGTCCTTGTAGATGACCAGCGTCTTCATGGGCTTGTACAGCTTGAAGTAGATTTGGTTCGCTGCAAGGCACCACAGCCCACTGATCGCCGTCTGCGCCGCCAGCACGAACAGCACGGGAACGCAGTTCAGCAGCCGCCACTGGATCAGACAAGCGAACAGATAGGTCAGCGCATTGCCGATCAGGTTTGCCAGCGTCAGGGAGTAAAACGTTTCTCCCGCGCGGTACATGCCGATTTTGTAGGCGTTATAGGTTTGGTACAGGAAAACAGACAGAACCAGATAACAGAGGAGAACGGCTGTAGTGGTAATTTGAGCGGTCTGCGGTGCTATGGACGGGCTGTACATGGTCAGCCATGCGATGGTCATCACCGCAACCATCAAAACAAAATGAAGCAGATTCATGCCCCGCATTCGCACGGACTTCGTCATCTGGGCCATTTTCCTCTTCCCCCTCTGTATGCTGCAAGCGCCGCTCATCCGAGCGGCAAGGATTTACGATGTATGAGCTTCGGTACATGCTCGGAAAACAGAATATGTGATAAGCGAGGTTAGATGCATGCGTGCAGACGCTTCGAATCTGCCCTCGCCGGTGCGTTCCGTCGCTTCAGACAGCACCTTTCTGGCGATGCATCCTCTCTGTGGAAGCCATTTACCTGCATATTATGCAGGATTCCCGCCATAAGCGGCTTAAAATGGGCTTTTTAAGGGCTTGCGCTCCGTCTCGCTTCAGTGCGTTCTTTCTTCTTAATCCTTTGGTCTGTCTGAAAAAGCCTTATATTTCAGGCATTTTCAGTTTTGAAATAAGGCATGTTCGGTACATGCCCATAGACGTTGGTACGGCGCATAATCATACCGCCGCAGTTGGAAAGCCTTCTATTCTCATAGCACTTATTTCCGACATACCGAATCCCGCCCCGCCACCAGCGATTTTGATGTCTGATGTCCCAAATGTGTCCGGTCGTTGTGCAAACTGCTGCCATTTACGCCGCAACTGCGCAGGAATTTCGTGCAGAATACCCTGCTATTCCCATGCACCGAACATTCAGAATCTCAAACTCGCGCCCGTCCTTCGTCAGTCTCGTCTGGCGATAGAAGACCGGCCCTCCATCCTGCGCCTTAATCGCGATGGCCACGCCGATCATCAGCGGGCTGGTCACAAGAATCACCGCCGCGCTGCTCACGATGTCAAACAGCCGCTTGACCAGCGTGTATTCCGGCGACGGATGGCACCGCCCGACACGCAGCATCGGCAAATGGAACATGTGCATCCGCTTCGCGCCGCTCATCAGAACGTCGCCGATGCGCGGAATGGCATATGCGCTGATGTCGTTCGCCACGCAATACTTCAAAATCCGGTTCCGGTCATGGCTGTGAATACCGCACAGGAACACGACCTCCATGCCCTTCAGCATGCGCATGCCCGGCCCCAGACACGTTTCCACCGTGCAGGTGAGCTTCACGTCGAATTTCTGATTCAGCCCATACCGGCCGATCAAATCCTCAACGCCGCGGCGAACGTCGTAAACAATCGCCGTCCGCTGTCCCCCAAAGTGTTGAAATACCATATGTGCGCATATTTGCACCACAAAAGGCTCATCAGCAGCTGCACGACCAGTGCTGCGACCGCCGGAAGCAGATTCGGGAAGCTCCCGCTCATCAGCCACAGCACGACGAACATGAACGCGTCGCCCATCAGCACGCTCAGCAGCTGACTGCAAAAAAGCTTCGAAATCCGCTTGGTGGAAATCAGGGAAACGTCGTACACGCGCCCGAAATAGCAGAAGAGCACAACAAACACGGCCATCATGCTCGCGCTGCGCATCGGCGACGGCGCAAGAATCACCCGCTGTGAATAGTAGAAGAACTAACAGCCGGCAAACGGGAGCGTAACCAGAATAACATTCAACAGCTTCAGCAGCCGCAGCCCGACATCATGATACAGGCTGCCCGTCCTCCGAGACGTCTGCATGCAACTCTCTCCCCCGCAATTTTCCCTTGTAAACGCCTATTCCAGTGCCACCATACCAGCCAGATACCCGCCCTCGCGGGCGACGAGCGCGTCGATCGCGCCCTGCTCCACAACCTCGCCGCCCTCGAGCACGACCGCGCGGCTCGCCATGCGAACGGTCGCCAGCCGGTGCGCAATCAGCACCACGGCCGCGTTTCCGCTCATGCTCTGAATCACCTTGCGGAACGCCATTTCGCTCTCGTAGTCCAGCGCGCTTGTCGCCTCGTCCAGAATGATCAGGCTCGGCCGCCCCAGCAGCACGCGCGCCAGCACGATGCGCTGCCGCTCGCCGCCGGAAAGCCGAATCCCCCGGTCGCCCAGCTTCGTGTCCAGTCCCTCCGGCAGCTTCGAGACGAACTCCCACGCCATCGCCGCCTTCAAAGCGGAAATCAGCGCTTCGTCCGTCACGCCGGGGTGAAACCGCGTCAGATTCTCGCGCACGGACGCGTTCAGAATCAGCGGATCCTGCGGCACATATCCCGCCTGCCTGCGCCACGCGCGAAGATTTTCCTCCGTCAGCGGCTCGCCGTCCACGAGAATCTCGCCCTTCTTCGGAAGCAGGAATCCCAGCAGCAGATTGACCGCCGTCGTCTTCCCCGCGCCGTTGCGGCCAAGCAGCGCCAGAATCTCCCCGCGCCGAAGTGAAAAGCTCACGTCCCGCAGCGTTTCCTCCTCGGAATCCCGATAGGAAAAGCGCACATGCGAAAACGAAGCCTCCTGCCATTTCGAAAAATCCGCGCCCGTGCGCTCCTCCGGCATGTGCTCCGGACGCAGGTCCGAAAGCGCGTCGGTCAGCTTTTCATAGGCGGGCACACAGCTGTTAATGCCCTGAATCCGCCCCTGAAAGCCCGAAAACACCGGCCAGAGCCGCGCGAACACATACACAAGTATCACCAGCCGGTCGGTCTCCACGCGCAGCCCCAGCGTGCACACCAGATACACGCCCGCAATCAGCAGCGACGCGGCCACGGAATACACCACGCCCGGCACCGAGCACAGCCGCACATACCGCATCCGCGCCGACTTGAACGACGCGCTGATCTTTTCAAACCGCGCCTCGTGCTCGCGCTCCACGCCGTAGGCGCGAACCTCCTTGATGCTCGCAAGCTGGTTTTGCAGCTCCGCGTAAAACTCGCGACCGATGCCGATCATCTCGTCCCCGTAATCGCGGGACTTCTTCCGCAGCGGGCGGAAAATCGCCAGCATGCACGCGCCCAGCGCGCACACCAGCGCCGTCACCGGCACGCTCATCAGAAGCGCGATGGCCAGCTGCACCCCGGCGGACACGAGACTGGCCAGCAGGTGAATCACCTCGCTGATGCCGTAGCTCACCTGCCCGCACTGGGACGTGAACAGGTTGATCGTGTCCGTGTCCTTGCGCGCGGTCAGGCTCTCCCAGCTCGCGCCGGAAACGGCCGCGTACAGCTCGTCCCGCAGGCGCAGGCTGGTATTCTCGATGAACTCGCTCTCCCGAATGGACAGCCTCCGCGACAGCAGCGCCTTCACCGTCACCAGCGCCACATACGCCGTCAGCAGCGCGGCCACGCGCCAGCCGTAGGGCAGGGCAAGCAAAAAATCGGGCAGATATCCTCCCGACCCGATTTCAAGCTGATTGAGCAGCGGAATCAGCATCACAATGCCGATCCCGCCCAGCAGCGACACGAGGATGTTCCAGCCCAGAATGGTCAGAAATCCCCTGCGGTCGCTTCGCCAGATTTCCCGCAGCAGCGGCTTCATCCGCCGTCAGTCCTCCAACAGGTTCATCTCGCGGAACTGGGCGAGCAGCGCGTCCAGATCGGCGGTGGCGGTTTCCGCGTCCACGTCGTATTCGGCAAGAATCAGCGAGAGCAGATCCTCCCGGGACACCGGGCGCCTGAGCTGTTCAAAGGCGAACGCCGCCACGTCGCTGAGCACCACGGCTCCGCCGAACTTGCCCACGTTCTCGCCCGTGGGCATCACCATATGCTCGTCTGCAACATTGCGCAGAACGAACCCTTCCCTGATCTTCATATCGGGCAATTCCTCCTGTATTTCCTCGGGGCAATCGAAGAGTATGCGCCGCGTCTCCCGGGCGGCCTCCGCGTCCGGGCCGCAGAAGAGGCGGTAGACGGGCGTGATGCGGCACAGCCGCTTCACATTGACCATCGCCAGCGCGGCGGTATCCGGATCCCACATGGGGATGAAGCACTGGCGCACCAGCACACGGAACGCCTGTTCGACGGACAGACGGCGCAGGCGCGTAAACGGCGCGCGCCTCACCTCCAGAATGGCGTGAAGCGGGCGCTCCACGTTGCGGAAAATCTGCTCCTTGCCGTCCCACGGCACGCCGCAGGCGACGCTCCCGCTTTTCTCCAGCCGAACGGCGGGGCGGTCGCCGCTGATGAATTCCGCGCCGAGGGCGTCCACCCAGGTTTTCGCCCGGGTAGACTTACCCACACCCGAATCGCCAGTAAAGCAGACCGCGCAGGAGCCGTCCTCCACGCACGCGGCATGGAGGGAGACGATGGATTCATGAATGAAGCGGCATTCGAAGGCAGTGCGAATCAGAAAGCGAAGGTTTGTATCCAACTGCGCGTCCTGATCCGCATATAGTTGCAGATTTCGGTAATCCGAATCCATGATGATGTAGGAATCCTTCGCGGCGGACGGCGTGCAGAATAGCCATTTTTGATCTGAAAGGCGCATCAGCCGCAATCCGTTCTCTCTCTGAACCAAACGGCATCCTTCACCTAAAGCCGTACTCTTTTTCGGAATCCGACGCATCTGGAATATGCTTCTAACCGCATCACATACGTCCACCATCTTAACTCTCAAAGAACCGGTTTAGTGCCAGGGTACTCACTGCAATCAAACAAGCTTAATGGTGCTACCTCCCTTGTTATGTACCACGCTTTATTACAGCCCGTCTCATATTGTTGGCAATTGCCTGTATTGTCTCGGTTATAAATTCCTCCAGTATAGCCAGATGTAGCCATTACCTGATCCTGGTACGAGAAAGCAACCTTCTGCGCAAACGGCTTGTCATAGGCCTTCTTCATGATAATTTCTCCTTTACTATTCCCTTCGTTTAATGCTCTGCCAGCGTACACGGATTCATTGTGATCGTATTGTTTATTTCCTGTTTGAGACGCATACACACATCCTTATTCAAGCCTCCATTTAAACTGCTCATGCTCTTTTCGCCCGGGCAGGAATGGCAGTACTCTTTCAGCTTGCATTGGCTGCATTCAGCGGGCGCCTGATAATTTTTCATGGTTTCCACAATTCTCTTCCATGTATCCAGAAAGCCGTTCTCCGGAATTAGATCATGTATGGTGTGGGAAAAGCCAATGCATGGACACATTTCGCCCTTCCAGTTGATGTGGAAGCCGCTGTGCCCGCCTCCGCAGGGCAAGCCGCGCAATTTCCCCTTGAATAGCGGCATATAGCGCGGCACTTCTTTGATTTCCGCCTTGTTCCGCAGCTCCGCCCTGTATTGCCGTTCCTTTTTCATCATCGATGAATAAGCACCCGCCTCCACGGTGAATTCGTCCAATTTTCTACCGGTTTCTGCCCGCGCAGGGAGCATCGCACCACCCAGGAAATATGGCACATTCATAGAACGCAGTAGATCAAATATCGCGTCAACATCCTCCTGCATATACCGGCTGGGGCTGATCGTACAATAGATTTGCAGTCCGGCGTTTGTTGTCCGTTCGATGCCGTCCATGACCTCGCGGAACGCCCGATGTCCGCACACCCTTTCATAAGCGTCCTCGCTGCTTCCGTACACGGTTATTTGGATGATGGATGGTTGATGCTCCGCGAAAAAGGCAACCATTTCCTTGGTCAGCAATCGCCCGTTGGTCATCACCGCCGTGCGAACCCCTCTTGTGTACAGATGCAGGTACACCTCTTTGAATCCGGGATATGTAAGGCACTCGCCGCCGGTGAGCTGCGCGGAAATCATTCCCGCATCAATCGCCTGATCGATGATGCTCTTCCATTCGTCCACCGTCCTCAGACGCTGTCCGGATTCGAGCTGCTCCGGCTTGAGGTGAACATAGCACATCTTACAGTCAAGATTACAAAATGGCGTTAATTCAAACGAGCCGCTCGCTGGAATGTCGTGGATCCTTGCCTTCATGGACAAATAGTCGTTGATGGGATATATGCGTTGACTTTCCGGTATGCCTCTCTCCTCCAAGTCCTTCAGCACTTCCACCAGCGAAGCGACTTCCTTTACTACTGCCACATTTCATCACCTCCTCAATCCAACCTTCCTCAGTGTCTTTCCCACCAGAGCACGCACTTTCCAGTAGCCTCGCCGCAGGGGGAGCAGCGCCATCCATATGCGCCCGAGGGCGCGCATGAAGGGGCAGTCCAGCGGGATTTTCAGCCGTCCCCGTTCCACCTGAATCGCCAGCCCCAGCGCGGCGGAAGCCGGCAGCCAGGGCTCCGGGTTCCAGCAGTGATCGCCCAGCGTCTTCATCTGTTCAGACGATATGCGGAATATGCAATGCGCCACATATCGCCCGGCAGGATATTCAAAGAGCACCACATCGCCGCGCTTGAGCGGCCTGTCCAGCGGGACGAAGGTCACCCTGTCCCTTCCCCGGCGAATCAGCGGGCGCATGCTGTCGCCGTCCAGCGGGATGCGCATGGGGAGAACCGTTCCGTTCTGCGCCAGTTCGCGCCACTGGGCTATAGAGAGACTTCGTTCCTCCGCCGCCATCACACTCTGCCTTCCCTTCCCAGCTTGGATATCCGCCAGCCCAAGTGAACCAGTCGTTTCGCGTAGCGTGCGTCGTACTCCCGAGCGATTTTCCGATATGCGTTCCTCATCTGCACCGGCCGGCGCGACGCGTCGTGCGCGTCCGAGGCCAGCACGTCCACGGCCTGCTCCCGAAGCAGCGTCCGCACGAAGCGCCGCCGGAAGAAGCCCCGCGGGCGCAGCACGGTCTCGCAGTTTATCTGCAAAAGCAATCCAAACTCGTCCCGCACCGCCATGGCCCTCGCGGGCGAACACACCAGGCACCGATACCGCTCCGCGTGCGCCAGAATCGGCCGATACCCGGCGCGATACAAGCTGTTCGCCGCCTTGCCGATGCGCGCGGCCGACACGTCCTCTGAAAACTCAATCAGCACATAGAGCGAGCCGCCCAGCGTGGGAATCCTGCCTTCCAGAAGCGCGTCCACCGCCGCCGGAGAATAATACATCTCACAGCCCGACAGTATGCGAAGCGGCCAATCGCGCTTCCGACAGTACGCGTTCGCTTCCTTCAGGCGCTCCCGATACAGCTCGGCATCGAACCGCCGAAGCCCGGGCGCGGCATGCGCCGTTGCGTACACCAGCCGCACGCCGTTCTCCACATTCTGCCGGAGCAGCGCGTGCATCTGCTTTCGCGTGGCGGGGCCGTCGTCCAGCCCCCACAGCACGTGCTGATGAATGTCCGCGAAGCCGTGCGGGCTCATTTGTCCTTCGCTTCCGGCTCGGCGTGCGCGTCCGTGCCGCCATAGTGGTGGTAGTACGCGGAATAGCGCTCGGAACGGTAATAGTACTTGCGGTTCCGGAACGACTTCAGGTTCACGCCGTTCATCACCGCGCCCAGCACCTTGCAGCCGGTCTTGGTGAGATTCGCGGCCACGTCGGCCACATCCTGCACGCGCCCACGGTTGTATTCCACCACAATCACCGCGCCGTCGCAGTAGCGCGCGATCTCGATCGCGTCCACGATCAGCCCGGCCGGCGGAGAGTCCACCAGCACAATGTCGAACTCGTCGCGCAGCGCGTCCATCATCTCGCCGTAGCGATAGGACGCCAGCAGCTGCATGGAGTTCAGCACCTCGTGCCCGGCGGGAAGAATAAACGCGCCCGGCAGGTTCGTGCGGTAAACCACGTCCTGCAATTCGCACATACCGGCGAGGTGCTGCGCCAGTCCGGCGTTTTCGCGCTGGGCGTAGGTAAAGCGATAGCGCCGCGCCAGCGTGGAGCAGCGCAGGTCGGCGTCCACCAGCAGCACGCGCTTGCCGTAGCCCGCCAGCGTGCGCATCACGTTCATGGCGATGCCGGACTTGCCCTCCTGCTCATAGCGACTGGTAAACAGAATGCTGCGAACCTCGCGGCCGCAGTAGGAAAGATTGGTGCAAAGCGTGTTCAGCGCCTCGCTGCAGGCATAGTCCAGAGCCGGAAAGCGGCCGATTTTCAGCTGTTTCATTTCCTGTCCGACCTCCTTCCGTGCAGCCTGGAGCCGGGAAACTGCGAATTTCTGGGGATGACGGCCAGTGTGGGAACCCCGGCGACGCGCATCAGATCATCCGGCGACTTGGGGCGGTTATCCAGCAGGAACCACAGCACCAGCGCGCCACCCACCAGCACGGTTCCCAGCAGGATGCCGCGAATCACGTAGCCGGTAATGCTCGTGCTGCTGGCCACGCCGGGCACCAGCGCGATGGAGAAGGTGCTGGGCTCGTCGGTGTTCATCGTCTGCGTGATGAACTTCTTCGCGGCGGTCGCATAGGCGTTGGCAATGTCTGCCGCCATCTGCGCATCCGGATGCCGCGCGGTGATGTACAGGATGCGCGTGTCCTCCGGGTTCGCCACGCTCACCATGCTCTGCAGCATGGAGTAGCTGTAGTTCGTGCCCAGCTCGTCGTTCACCATCTGGTGAACTTCCCATGTCTTGAATACTTCCTGATAGTCCATCGTCAGCACGGTGCCGATCTGCAAATCGGCAATGATGCTGGAGCCGGTCGTGCCCATGATGTAGAGCTTGGAGGTCGCCGTGTAAATCGGCGTGACCCGGCGGGACGCGTACACGCCCAGCAGCAGCGCGCCAATAAGCATGCCCAGAAGGATGTAATGAAGCTTGGAGAGCATGTAGTAAAACAGCTCCACAAGGTCAATGGTCTTCGCAGACTGCGGCTGATTCCCCGGCTGCGCGTCCTTTGAGCCGTCCTTCTTTTCGTCCAGACGGTTCAATATCTCCGCGAACAGCTCCGCTTCGGCGTTTCTCGGCTCCGCGTTCACCTTGCCGTTCGTTTCGTCCTGATCGTATCTCATATGGTCAGCCTTCCCGGGGCGCGCTTCCGGGTACAGGGCGGATCATCCTCCGCCATGCGCCCCCCGATTCTTGATTGGTTTACTCCCCGGCGTACGGCTCGCTCAGCACCAGCAGAAGCGCCGTTTCCGCGTCCATCTGCGTCAGACCGAGCTGATCGAATACCACGTCCACATCGCCGTTCTCGCGTACGACCGCGCGCTGCACAAGCCAGCGCATCTGCGTTTCGCCCTCCGCGGCTTCCTCAAGCGGCATACCCAGCGCGGTAATCACGGTTTCCCCGGCCTTGAACGGCGTGGCGAACGCGAAGGTGCCCACCGCGTCGCCGGAGGTTTCGCGATAGTCGCGTGTCTGAAGCGATACATACTCCGAAACGATCAGCGAATCCGCCGCGTCGCCCAGCAGGCAGCGCACCTCTTCCGCCTTGTCGTCGGGCAGCCAGCTCAGAATCGTCATCTGCGCCGCGAGCCGCTCGCGGATTCGCGCCAGCTCCTGCGCAATCGCGTCCGTCTCCGGCACGATCAGAAGCTCGAAATCGTCCGGCCACGGCGTGCCGTCCTTGCGAATGGTCTTCTTTATATGCGTCTCATCCTCAGCCGTTTTGCTGGGCAGCACGCCGGGAATCGTGGTCGTTTCCGGAACGACGATCACGCGGCTGTCGCCCGGACGGGTCACCAGCAGCGTGAACAGCACGTCCTCGCCCTGCAGCGCTTTCATCAGTTCCTGCGGAACCTCGAATTCCAGCTTGCCGATCTCCGTCACGCGCGATTCCACCGGCGTCCACACGATGTTCTCCGGGTCGGACGTATCGCCCAGCACGACCACCGTCAGCTGTCCCGGATAATAGTCGATTTCCAGCCGCATAACCGCGTCTAGCGCCGCCGCGGGTTGCGCCTGCGCCGCGTGAAGCCGCATGAACTCCGTCAGATACAGGCTGTCCGGGTCGACGGTGATCATCGCCTCGATGGCGCGCTGCGTCTCCTCGGGATACCAGCGCACCGGACGGTTCTCTTCTTCATATACGAAGGTGTACGCATCGGTAACCTTGTCCATCGCCAGCTGATCCACGGGCAGAACCGCCAGATCATACGCCGTCGCCGCCTCGTCTCTCCATGCGGCGTCCAGCTGAACCGCCACGTCCTGCGTGGGCGTGCCGGATACATCCGTGTAAATGGCGGCCGATGCGCTTCCTGCCACCAGCATCAGTATGAGCATGATTCCGAGAATGCGTTTCGTCACGTTCTTTCTCCCTTTCTATGTCAGGACGGCTTCGAACCGCCCGGTTATTCAAAGTAATTCGCCGCTAAAAGCTCGCCCAGCGACTCTTCGTCCGCGTGGAATTCCATGAACCCGTCCTCGCCCACCGCGTAATCTCCGGCGAGGGTCATCGTGTTCGAACGCCGGTACGCACGGCTTTCATATGCCTTGTTGATCAGCCAGCCGCGCTCCACGTCTGCGGTCATGTGCGCGGAGAGCGCGTCGAAAAGCCGGTCGGCAAACTCCACGTCCTCGTTCAGTCCCTGCGCGATTTTCTCCGTCGCCGCCTGAATGAATGCCCGCTGCCGCCGCATGCGCGACGCGTTCTTCCCGTCGCCCACGTTCATGCGGCCGCGAACAAACAGCTCCGCCTGTTCGCCCCTGAGCGTAACCGTCGCGCCCTTCGTCATCTGCGCGTCCAGACGGGAGAAATCCTCCTCCAGCGTGACCGTCACGCCGCCCAGCGCTTCGTTCAGCGCGTCGATCGCGCCCATATCCAGCGCCACGCACGCGTCCACGGGAATTCCGCCGAGCAGACGTTCCACTGCCCACACGGTATTTTCATTGTTCTGTTCGGGCGTGTCGCCGTAGGCATGCGAAAGACACAGCTGCGTCGTCCGAATGCCCGTGTAATCGCCGAACGGGCCAAAGATGCGGATGTCCGTGATCGTGTCGCGGTCGAGCTGCAATGTCAGAATGGTTCGATTCTTCTTATCGAGCGTAATCAGATACAGAAAATCCGCCTGTCCAGCATAGCGTCCGGACACGGCGTCCTCCGTCTCCGTCCAGTCCACGCCGAGCAGCAGGATGTTCGTCAGATCCCGCTTTCGGTACGTCCACGTCCGGTTTGCGTATTGCGTTGTGAGTATATCCGAATCAAAGCGCCCTTCCAGCGAGCCGACGGCTTCCACCGCGTCCTGCCCCTCGAGCCGGTTTCCGACGGCTCGAACGCCCAGCAGAATGCCCGCGTATACGACCGCCAGCCCGAGCAGAATCAACGCGATTCGAACGCCCGACGGCCGTCTTCCGCCGCGCCGATACCGGTTTCGCCGCCCTTCCTTCAAAGCCGAAGCGTCCTCCCGTTCACACAAGGTCAATCAGTTCAAAGCCAAGCCAGATCGGAATCGTTCTTCCGTTGAATTCCAGCGTAACCTGTCCACTGCGCCCGCGCTTGTCCACGCGCAGAATTTTGCCTTCCATATCCTTGAGCGGCCCGCTGATGATGCGGATGCGCTCGCCCTCGCGATACGCCTTTGAAAAATCGAGCAGCCCGTCGTACCGAAAAACCCATTGCGCGAAGCGCCTGTCTCCGTCCCGCAGCCGCCATTCGCCGTCGCCCGTCGTCAGAATCCGTATAACGTCGTTCTTGGGAAGCTCTCGAAACGGATTCGCCTCCGCGGGCGCCTTCAGAAAGACATAGCTTGGAAGCAGCTGAACCACCTCGCTGGTTCGCTGACCATGGCTCGTTCGATACCGCATCTTACGCAGACTCACGGCTCGGTACGCCGGATACCCGTCCCGGATGCGCGCGGCGACCTGCTCTTCCCTTCCGGTCATGCAGAACAGACAGCCATAAGCCATCTGATCCTCCTCGCCTTCCTCCGCGCCCGGCTGCCAGCCCTTCTCCCGCGTGAAAACGTCCATAGCTCCGCCCTCCGATCCTTCAGCCGATTTTTGCGAATCGGCCTCCTCGGCTTCGTTGCTTCCTTACGTATGTCTCACCCTCCGCCGCACCGCTGCTCTCAGTCGTGTACGCCGTCCGATAAGCTGTCTTCCGTATAACCGTCTTCCCGTGGATTCCCTTAGGAAGAATGTACTTCCCCATTTTTTAGAATCATCATTGTTTTACCGCTTTTCCCCATGTATGTCAAGGACCCTAATTGGCGCTAACCGAAATTTTCCCTAAAAATAACCCGAAACACGTTCGACGTTTTGTCGCACCGTGTTTCTTCGTTTTAGGCAGCGCCGCACAAATGAGGTGGTCGTCCGGCGAATGGATTTTTCGTCAGATGCAAATGCAAATTTCGAAGGTTTACTGGAGGTAAATCGAGGAATTTGCATGCCGCAGATGGCGGAAAAGACTTCGCCCGACGCGCCGCCGAATTGTGCGGTGATGCCTTAAATAATTCCGCTTCGCGCCGCCTTTACCGGAACGGCCGCTCCCTTACCACCGCAGCAGCGCCATCGCACAGGATTTCGAGGATGGGGGTTTTGCTTTGGGCGCGCTTCCCCAATCTTCCTCGTACAGCTTTTTGCAGAGCTCCAATTTATCATAAAAGAAGTTGCTGCTCATTCTGCCGCAAAGAGCAGGGAAGTCCTTGCGCCGGACATATTCAAAAATGCTCTCCGTTCCCCACTTGATCTCGTGCGTCGGCATTCCCGCCAGCCCGTATTTTGCCAGAACGCTGCCGACGTACTCCGCCTTCAGCAGAAGCATTTGAAAAAGCTCAACGCTGCCGTTCAGCGCCTTCACGAAGGGTTCCACAGGGCTGCTGTTCTTCTTAATAATCTGGCACCATCGTGTCTCCGACCTTCAGGGTATCGCTCATATGGAGCAGAATCAAATCGGCATCCTCCTAATGGCGGGTTAACAGGCACGCCGTCTCGACATGTGTATCGTTGTCCATGCTTATTTCCATACCTTCCTCTGTCAATCATGAATATATTCTTCTAAATCACGTGTTGTGTCGATCTTAAGTTCCTCTTTTACCCGATCAGCAACTACATAACCAGCATTTGTAACTACGAAAATCTCTCCACGTCCCTCACAACTCACGTACCCTTGGTTAAACAGCTCATCAAGTGCCGATGTCCATCTTGCCACTTCTCTTGCCGTCCCTAACTTTATGAAGCTGACTTTATTCGTAGAAATTGACGTTCCACTAAGAACCGTACATCGTAAAATTTGGCCATTGAGATCATCCGCCGCATACACTAACATAATACAAGCATCCATTGATATTTAATTGTCCAGCTTTCTTGCGTCTTGCACTTTAATGATATCCTGTATAAGGTTATTTTCAGAGTCTCGGCTATGGCTTAAACTCACTATTTTATTCAAAAAATCATCTCTTTTTCGTTCCCAAATTGTCGAAGACATACTACGCAGTCCAAACTCTGCAGTGAGCATTTCTCTTAATTCGCCAAGCCTATATTTAAGCGTTGTAACATCAGAATCATCAAGTTTTATACCTATTTGACTTTTATCAATACAACCAGAAATCTCTCCGAAATCAAAACCAGGCAACAAGATAGCGCTCCATTTTTGTTTCATTGCCCATGCCGCGCCCATTTCATTCAAACTTGCCGCACTATTATAGTAATTATGCGACAGCATATACATTACATGCAGTTCACAGTTATGGAATTTATCCACAAGCCATTCATACACCTTGCCATTCAGTGGAATACAATATGGTGGAATAGAAGAGCAGACAATCTCATCTTCTCTCAGTCCAAGAGTCTCCAAAAGCTCAACAAACGCGGCTACATATTCAACATCTTTGATCGAATGACTAATAAAAATCATCTTTGGTTTTGCTTCTATTGACACGTTTAAACTATCCTCGTAGTAATAATCAAGATTATCCGCAATTGCTCGTAGAGCTCCTGACAATTCATCGAACTGTTTCTTGTCTGTATATCCATCGAATCTGCCCACAATTGTAATAACATTATTGATGAATGCATCGTGTTTATTTATTTTCTGCAACTCCAGAAATACTTTCTGTTTCCAACTAATAAATTCTGGAACATCATATATGACAAAATCCGATTCAAGAAAACCTCTTACATGCTCCTCATGCGCCAGCCTTCTAACGTCATCTATTTGATTAACTAATGTAATAAAATTGTTTTTCATTATCCGCTTTCCTCCGTAGCGTCGGAATTTTCTTCGTTTATGTAATTCCCACACTGATTGATATCTCAATGTGGAGTTGGACACTTGTCACACAGATATTATATCATGCAATTTCTGTTTTTTCAATACTTTCCGCAAAAAGTTCGGCATCATCTACATTTTCTTTTTCATTGCCATCCAAATAAGTCAACAGCTCCGGAAGATTTTTAATATCCCGAATCACCGCATACTTGTTGATTAAGTCAGCAAGTAACTCCACAAATCCGCTCCATTTAATATTAAATGCGTCACATATCCCCCCTTGAGGCCTCAGCTTCCTCAATTGCTTCTTCTTTAATAATATAGCAGAAGACATTGCAGCCCCTTCGCATCCTTGAACTTCGGTTTATTGTAGCTCCCACGCTCAATGATACCTCATTTCTGCTTTACCTGTGCAATATACAGACTACTGACTCTCAAACCGTTATACTCCAGCACATAATCCTTGATGAGTCGCTTTCTTATCTGCATCAGTCAAATCCGCCTCATCCATATCCAGATCAATCTCGATATGTTACTTCGTGTTGAGTCTGGACAATAAACAAACCGTCTCGACATGTCCGGTCTGGGGAAACATATCGACGGGGCGGGCGAAGGCAAGGCGATAGGCGGGGGCGAGCAGCTTGAGATCGCGGGCGAGGGTGGCGGGATTACAGGAGACGTAAACGAATTTTGGCGCGGGGGATTCGCACAGGGCGCGCACGACGGGCGCGTCGAGACCCTTGCGGGGCGGGTCGACGATGACCGCGTCGAAGTGCTCCTTCTTTTGAAGCCTTGGATACAACGCCGCGGCGTCGCCCTCGAGGAAGCGAGTTTTGCCCGCGAGATGGTTGACTTCGGCGTTTTTGCGCGCGTCGACCACGGCGGGCGCGACGATTTCGATGCCCGTCGCGTTCGCGCACGTACGCGCGGCGAAGAGCGTGATCGTGCCCGCGCCGCAGTATACGTCGCACACGCGGTCGCCGGGCTTCAGCTCGGCCAGCGCCAACGCTTCCTTATATAAGCGCTCCGCCTGCGGGCGATTGACCTGGAAAAAGGATTGCGGGGAGACCGAAAAGCGCAGGCCGTCCAGCGTTTCGGAAAGGATTTCGGCTCCGGCCAGTCTGCGGCAAAGACCGTCCAGCGCATGCGCGGGACGGCGCGAAAGCTCGCACGCGTACACGCTGCGAACCATTGGAAGTTCCGCCATGATCGCGCGGGCCAGCCGGGACGCGTCGGCGCGGGCGTACAGCGACAGCGTGACCATCATCTCGCCCGCCGCGTTCGTGCGCACGACGAGGTTCTTCAGCGGCAGGCTTCCGCGCCGCGCGCGCACAAAGGCGAGCACGCGGTTCGCGCCCTCCGTCTGAATCGGGCATTCCGCAATGTCGATCACTCGATGCGTGCCGCCCTCGCACACGCCCGCCTTTTCGCCGTCAAACGCGAACTCCGCCTTGTTGCGATAGCCCAGCGTTTCCGGCGACGCGAGCGTCTCCCCTGCCTCAGGCGCGTCCACGCCGCCCAGACGCGAAAGCGCGTCCACGACCTTCTGGCGCTTGAGCGAAAGCGCGCGCGCGTAGGCGATATGCTGCGTCTGACAGCCGCCGCACACGCCATAATGCGGGCAGACCGGTACCACGCGGTCGGGCGACGGCTCCCGCACGTCCAGCAGACGCGCCGTGCAGAAGCGCTCCTTTTCGGCTTCAATCTGCACGTCCACCGTCTCGCCGGGAATCGCGAAGGGTACGAAAACGGCGCGGCCGTCCGAAAGACGGCCGACGCCCTGCATTTCCGACCCGACGTCGGTAATGAAAATCGTTTCTCTGTTCATCGGACGTAGCCGGTGAGATCCACGAGATCGTAATACTCGCGGTCAAAGACCATGGGCGACAGCGCTTCGTCGAGGGAGACGTCCATGATCTTGTTGCCCTTGATGCCCACGGCGCGACCGCCAATGTCGTTTTTCAGAAGCTCGACGGCGTGCGCGCCGGTGCGCGTAGCCAGAATTCGGTCGTTGGCGGTGGGGCTGCCGCCGCGCTGCGTGTAGCCCAGCACGGTCGCGCGCGTCTCGTGGCCGCTCAGCTCCTCAATGACCTCGGCGTACTGGCTGCTGGTCATGTGCTCGCGGGTGATGTGCAGCTTGGGATACTCCTTCTTGAGTGCCTTCAGATCCGTCTTCAGCGAATCCTGCGCACCCTCGGCGAAGATCAGAATCATCGAGCGCTTGCCGCTGATTACGCCCTTGTGCACGGTGTCGGCCACCTCTTCCAGCGTCCACGGCACCTCGGGAATGATCGCCATTTCCGCGCCGCAGGCCACGGCGGTATGTACGGCAATGTCGCCGCAGTGGCGGCCCATCACGGTGACGATGGACGCGCGCTCGTGCGCGTCGCCAGTATCGCGGATGCGGTTGACCGCCTCGACGGCCGTGTTCAGCGCGGTGTCGAAGCCGATGGTGAACTCGGTATAATTCAGGTCGTTATCAATCGTGCCGGGAACGCCGATCGTGGGCATGCCCAGATTGTTGAGCGCGCGCGCGCCGACATAGGTTCCGTTTCCGCCGATGCACACAAGACCCTCAATGCCCAGCGCGCGAAGGTTGCGCACGGCTTCCTTCTGCACGGATTCCTCGAGGAAATCCAGGCAGCGGGCGGTCATCAGCATCGTGCCGCCCTTGTGGATGATGCCGGACACGCTGCGGGAATTCATTTCAACGTAATCGTCCTCGGTAGTCAGGGACTTCATCAGCAGGCCGTTATAGCCGCGCTTAAAACCAACCACGGACATCTGATTGCTCAGCGCCGTGCGAACGACAGCGCGAATCGCGGCATTCATGCCGGGCGCGTCGCCACCGGAAGTCAATACGCCGATGCGCTTCATGGATGGATTCTCCTCCTTTGTCTGCATCCGTCGCCCGGGGCGGAAATCCGCTTTGCGGGGCGAGAATTTTCACAGCTCTGCTTGTATTATAATCGATGATGTGTTAATGTTCAAGAACCGGCTTTCGACCGGAAACCAACAATGCTGTTAAGGTAACGCCGCACAAATGAGGTGGTCGCCCGGCGAATGGTTTTTCGTCCGATGCAGATTTCGGCGGAAAAGACATCGCCCGACGCGCCGCCGAATTGCGCGCTGGCGCCGTAAGCGTCCGCACAGCTTCGCGCGGGCGCGCAGCCTTTCGGAGGGCATGCTCATGGAACGAATTACCAGCGCTTCCAACCCGGTGGTCAAGCGCCTGAAGGCGCTGCGCGAGGCGAAGGCGCGGCAGGAAAGCGGCCTGTTTCTGGTGGAGGGCGAGGTCATGCTTCGCGAAGCGCTGGCTTGCGGCCTGAAGCCCGCCGAAGCGCTGGCCGAGGAGGAAAGCGCGCTTACGGACGAGCTTGCGCGCGCGGGCGCCGTCGTTCGTCTGGCCGTGCGCGCCGCCATCGAAGCCGCCTGCGATACAAAGACGCCGCAGGGCGTGTGCGCGTCGTTCACCATGCCGCGCCGCACGTCCCTTCCCACCGGCGCGCGCAGGCTTGTGGCGCTGGACGGCGTGCAGGATCCCGGGAACCTCGGCACGATCTGGCGCACGGCGGACGCGGCGGGCTTTGACGCGCTTCTGTTGGGCGCGGGCTGCGCCGACCCATGGTCGCCGAAGGTGCAGCGCGCCAGCATGGGCAGCGGCTTCCGCGTGCCCACGGTGTCGGGCGAAATGCCGCTTCTGCTCTCCCGCGCGCAGGCGGACGGCTTCCGCGTCGTCGTTTCCGCGCTGGACGGCGCGCCGCTGTACGCGCGCACGCAGCCAAAAGCGGGCGAAAAGCTCGTGCTCGTCATCGGCAACGAAGCGCGCGGCGTATCCCCGGAGGTGCAGCGCATGGCCGACGTAAAACTGAAAATTCCGATGCGCGGCGGAGCGGAATCTTTAAACGCCGCCGTCGCCGCCGGAATTTTAATGTATGAACTGACAAAAGAAAGCGAGTAGATGCACATGATTCTCAAGGGCGCAACAGTGAACTTCCTTGGCGACAGCATCATGCAGGGCGTGGGCGCGTCGTCCCTCGAAACGCGCTTTACCGACGTGTTCGCGCGCGAATTCGGCCTGAAGGCTGTGAACAATTACGGCATTTCCGGCACGCGCATTGCCCGTCAGCAGCATCCGGAGACGGACAATCCCCTCTACGATCAGGACTTCTGCCGCCGCTTCTCCAAGATGGATCCGAACGCCGACGCGGTCGTCGTGTTCGGCGGCACCAACGATTTCGGCCACGGCGACGCGCCGCTGGGCACGTTTGCCGACCGCACGCCGGACACGTTCACCGGCGCGTGCCATTATCTGATGAACGGCCTTCTGGAAATGTACGTCGGCAAGCCCGTCGTCATCCTCACGCCCCTGCACCGCTGGAACGAGGACTCCCTGCACGGCGACCGCAAGCCCAACGACGTCGCGCCGCTGTCCGCCTACCGCGAGATTCTGGTCAGGGTCGCGGAATACTACGCGCTGCCCGTGCTCGACCTGTACGCGACCAGCGGCATTCAGCCGGCGAACGCGGTCTGCCGCGAGCGGCTTCTGCCCGACGGTCTGCATCCCAGCGACGAGGGGCACGCCCTCCTCGCCCATCGCATCGGCAAGTTCCTCGAAAGCCTGTAAGAGAGCGGGGCGTTTCACATGCTTCTCAAGAGCGCAACGATCAACTTCATCGGCGACAGCATCACGGAGGGCGTGGGCGCGTCGTCCGTGGAAAACCGCTATACCGACGTGCTCGCGCGCGAATTCGGCCTGAAGGCCGCCAATAACTACGGCATTTCCGGCACGCGCTTCGCCCGCCAGAAGAACCCGACGGTCAACAACCCCAGCTTCGACCGCGACTTCTGCGGCCGCTATGCGGAAATGGACCCGAACGCCGACGCGGTCGTCGTGTTCGGCGGCACCAACGATTTCGGCCACGGCGACGCGCCGCTGGGCACGTTTGCCGACCGCACGCCGGACACGTTCACCGGCGCGTGCCATTATCTGATGAACGGCCTTCTGGAAATGTACGCCGGAAAGCCCATCGTCATCCTCACGCCCCTGCACCGCTGGAACGAGGACTGCCCGCGCGGCGACGTGAAGGCGGAGGACGTCGCGCCGCTGTCCGCCTATCGGACAATCCTGCTCCGGGTGGCGGAATCTTACGCGCTGCCGGTGCTCGACCTGTACGCCGTCAGCGGCATTCAGCCGACGAACGCGCGCAACCGCGAGCGGCTCGCGCCCGACGGCGTGCACCCCAACGACGCGGGCTACGCCCTCCTCGCCCACCGCATCGGCAAATTTCTGGAAAGCCTGTAACCACGACGAAAGGAAACCAGCATGAGACTTTGCGTACCGATTCCCTGCTTTTTCCCGAAAATGGACTTCGCGGACGCGCTGCGCCGCGTGAAGGCGCTGGGCTTTGACGCCGCCGAGGGCTACGACTGGCGCGGCTTCGACTTTGCCGCCGTGCGCCGCGCGCTGGATGAAACCGGCGTGGAGCTTTTAAGCCTGTGCACCACGGAATTTCGCATGACCGACCCGTCGTTTCGCGGCGCGTGGCTGAACGGTCTGCGCGAAAGCTGCGCCGCCGCGCGGACGCTGGGCGTTCGCCGCCTGATCACGCAGGTCGGCCCCGACACCGGCGCGCCCCGCGCCGGGCAGCATGAAAGCATCGTTCAGGCGCTGAAGGCCGCCCGCCCCATTTTAGAGGACAGCGGCGTAACCCTGATGATCGAGCCGCTCAACACGCTCGTCAACCATCCCGGCTATTACCTGTGGTCGTCCGTCGAGGTCTTTGACATTCTCCTCGAGGTCGGCCACCCGCTCGTGAAGATGGTCTACGACATCTATCACCAGCAGGTGATGGAGGGCAACATCATTCCCAACGTCGTGAACCACCTGAACCTCATCGCCCACCTGCACGCCGCCGGTCATCCCGGCCGCCACGAGCTGCAATTCGGCGAAAACGACTACCATTTCATCTTCCATGCCATCGATCAGGCAGGCTACACGGGCGCGTGCGGGCTGGAATACAACCCCACCCTGCCCGCCGAGGAAAGCCTGAAAATCGCCCGCGCCCTGTACGCGCAGGCATAATACAGCCGCCGGACATTCCCTTCGAATGCCCGGCGGCTCTCTTTGCTCAATCATCCAGAAGCTGGCATACCGCGTTGAACTCGCTTCCCCGGTCGCTTACGCTGCGGATAAAGCCGGTAAAGTCTATTTGATACGTCTTCGCGCGATAGTGGTTCAGCGGATTCTGTTTCATCACTTCATAGCTGCCGTCCCTGTGAAGCGCCACACAGTCATACACTCCTGTATTCATGTAATAGGGCGCGGTCTGCATGTAATCCGACAGCAGCATAAACTCCACGAAGCAAACCATGTCGTCAAATAGCTCGTGCGCCGTCTTGTCGTCCTCCGGCAGAATCGGATCAGCGATATAGAACACTCGAGCGCTCCGAATTTCGAGATAACCGTCTCCATATCCGGAGGATTGATACATTTGCTTCCAGTATTCCTTCAACGCGTCGATCGCGCCGGGAAGAATCGTCTCGTCCCGCTGCAGCCGGTTAATCTCTTCGTCGAGCCGCGCCCGCTCCGCAAGAAGCTCTTCCAGTGTTTTCTCGCCGCTCGCTTCCGCCAGCGCGGATACCGGCACGAGCACCGCAAGCAGCAGCGCCAGCAGCATGTAAACCGTTTTCTTCATCCGTATTTCCTCCCGCTTAAAGCTCCTTCTGCCGTTTCACGCCCACATACGGCCCGTCCTCACACTGCCCGGCGGCGCGATAGCCGAGCGATTCATAGTATCCGTTCAGGAACGCGCTGTCCACCGCGCAGTCCAGCCGCATATAGCGCTTGCCGTGCGCCTGCCCCAGCGCCTCCGCGGCGGCGAGCAGCGCCCGACCCGCGCCCGACGCGGAGGAATCCGTCACGAGATTGTGCACGTAAAACGCGGGCTCGTCCTCGCACTCCGCCCAGCGCTCGTCCTCCGAAAGCAGCACCGCCGCGCCGGTGATTTTGCCCGTGGCGACGTCCGTCAGCACGTACAGGCAGTCCTTCGCCCGCATTTCCCGGTAATAGTCCGCCGGATACGCATTCAGATAGTCCGTGTCGTTCCACTGGCGAATGCCCTTTTCGTCCATCCAGCGAACCCGCTTTTCATACAGCGAGAAGACCTCGTCGACTTCCTCCGGCCGCGCCGAGCGCAGCGCGTACCTGCCCTTTTCACCATCACACATTCGATCCACCCATCCTGTCCTCATACGCGGGCGCTGCCGTCGCGGACGGCTGCCGCGCCGAATCTTCCTTTGCGCTCATGCGCCCGAGCAGGAACCCCAGCAGCGCGAGCAGCAGCATCAGCACGGCGATCACCGCCGCCCGTCCCGCGCGCGCCGCGGACGCTTTCCGCTTTTCCCGCTTGTTCTCCTGGGGCGCTCTCCGCTGCCGCGCGGCTTCGCTTCGCCTGTCGCTGAACGCCTTTTCGTTGAACTTCGTCAGCACCTCGCGCTGGTCGCGCCCACAGCGGGCGCAGGTCTCCGAGGTCAGCAGATTGATGCGACCGCACACGCAGCGCCAAAAATTCTTCTGCGTCTGCGGATATTGCACGGCGTCGTCGCCCGCCGCCGCCCGAAGCCGATCCAGCGCCTCGCCCTGCAAAACCGGCTGCTCGCCGATTTCCACCAGATCGCCGTCCTCCGGCTTCCAAACCGCGCCGTCCTCAAAGGTGACGGAGGTAAAATACATCTCCACGTGGTCGGCGTTCAGAAAATCCACCAGCGAATGCACCAGCTTGAACCCGCTGCGCGGCTTCACCAGCATCTCGTCCACGGTGATGTTCTCGGTCACGTCGGCGCGCGTGAGGCCGTTATACCAGCGCGTCGTCGCGGAATAGGCGACCACGGCGCGCTCGGACAGGTTGAACAGGCGAATATACGCACGCGTATGGCCATTGTCATCCATTAAAAGCTCATACCCGCGCAGCTCGATCGGGCAGGACAGATCTACGATCAAAGCGCTCTCCTCCGAATTGCATTTGGAAAATTATAGCAGGTGATTGTTATCTCCATATGAACCCCCGGATTCGCGCATAACCGACGCGATTTTCGGCAAACCTGAAGCCAAATCGATCCGTTTCGAGGTGGTATTTATGGAAACAATCGCTTTTTACGACGCGCGTCCCTATGACCGCACGTGGTTCGACCGCCTGAATTCCGCGTACCAGCTTCGCTATATCGAAAAGGCCTTTTCCCCCGAGACTGCGCAGGAGGCGAGCGGCTGCCGCGCGATGGTCGCCTTCGTGAACGACCGGCTGGACGAAGCGTCGCTGAAGGCCGCGCACGACGTCGGCGTTCGCCTGATCTGCATGCGCTGCGCGGGCTACAACAACGTAGACCTTGCCGCCGCGGAGAAGCTGGGACTCACCGTGACCACCGCCGCCAACTATTCTCCCCACGCCGTGGCGGAGCATGCCATGGCGCTGACGCTGGCGCTCAACCGTCACCTGCACGTTTCGTTCCGGCGCACGCGCGCGTTCGACTTCACGCTGCACGGCCTGACCGGCTTCGACCTGTACGGCAAGACCGCCGGCATCGTCGGCACCGGCCGCATCGGCCGCGCCTACGAGCGCATCTGCCGCGGCTTCGACATGCGCACCATCGCCTACGATCCCTTCCCCGCGCCGGAAAGCGGCATCCAGTATGTGTCTTTGGACGAGCTGCTGTTTGAAAGCGACGTGATCTCGCTGCACTGCCCGCTCACGCCCGAAAGCCGCCACATGATCGGCGAAAAGGAGCTCCGGCGCATGAAGCGAAGCGCGCTTCTGATCAACACGTCGCGCGGCGCGCTGATTGACAGCCGCGCCCTGCTGGACGCGCTGCGGCAGGGCGAGATCCGCGGCGCGGCGCTGGACGTATACGAGAAGGAGAGCGGCGTGTTTTACCACGACACCAGCGAATCCTCCGACCGCGACGAAAGCCTTTCCCTGCTCGTCACGCTGCCCAACGCCATCGTGACCGCGCATCAGGGCTTCCTGACCGACGAAGCGCTCTCGGAAATCGCCGCTTCGGTGCTTACCACGCTGGATCAGTTCTTCTCCGGCCGCACCCCCGCCGCCACGGTCACCGGGCGGCTTCAGTTCGCGTAATCCCGCACAGCGGGCAATTTAGGTCGACGCCGCACAAATGAGGCGGTCGGCCGGCGAATGGATTTTCCGTCAGATGCAAATGAAAATTTCAAAGGTTTACTGGAGGTAAATCGAGAAATTTGCATGCCGCAGATGGCGGAAAAGACATCGCCCGACGCGCCGCCGAATTGTGCGGCGGTGCCTTAGATAAATAACGCGCGAGCCGTTGAAATCCGCGTCCGACGGGCGTATAATAAGGATGCGATGTATCTGTAAAAACCGGGAGGGACTCACAATGGATATTTTTGAAAAACTGTCGCTGGCCGGTCTGGTTCCGGTCATCAAGGTAGAAGACGCAAACGACGCCGTGCCGCTTTGCCGCGCGCTCAGCGAGGGCGGGCTGCCGGTCGCGGAGATCACCTTCCGCACCGCGGCGGCGGAGCAGGCCATCCGCAACGTCTCCTCCGCGCTGCCGGAGGTCATTCTCGGCGCGGGCACCGTGCTTTCCGTCGATCAGGTGAAGCGCGCCGTGGACGCGGGTGCGAAGTTCATCGTCAGCCCCGGCCTGAATCCCGCCGTCGTGGGCTATTGCGTGGAGAACCACATCCCCGTGCTGCCCGGCTGCGCCAACCCGTCCGACATTGAAACGGCCATGTCCTTCGGTCTGGACACCGTGAAGTTCTTCCCGGCGGAAGCCGCGGGCGGCATCAACTTCATCAAGGCCATCAGCGCGCCGTACGGCGGCATGAAGTTCGTGCCCACCGGCGGAATCAACGAAAAGAACCTGATGGACTACCTCTCCTTCCCCAAGGTGCGCGCCGCGGGCGGCAGCTGGATGGTGCCGGGCGACGCCGTGAAGGCGAAGGACTGGAACCGCGTCACCGAGCTGACCCGTCAGGCCGTGAAGGTCATGCTGGGGCTGAAGCTCGAGCACATCGGCATCAACAGCGGCTCGCCCGAAAAGGCGCTTGCCGACGCGAAGGCGCTGTGCGCGCTCACCGGCCTTGCGCTGAAGGAGGGCAATTCCTCCGTGTTCGCCGGCAGCGAATACGAGTGCATGAAGAAGGCGGGACGCGGCGCCAACGGCCATATCGCCCTGTCCACCCCCAACCTGATGCGCGCCAAATGGCACCTTGAACAGCGCGGCGTCGAATTCGACGAGGACTCGCTCACCGTCAGGGACGGCCGCCCGGCGATCGTCTACATGAAAAACGAAATTGCCGGCTTTGCCATTCATCTTCTTCAGAAATAAACCCGCATAGCAAAGCGGGCGTTCCAGCCAGTCATCGGCCGGAGCGCCCGCCTTTTACGCGATTGCTTTTACGGATTGCTGTTCATATTCTCCATTACGCTGCGCAGACCCACGATGTTTTCCACCGGCAGGGTGAACACCACGGTGTGCGCCTCGCTGGCCGCGCCGGCCTTTTCCATGATGGCGTGCATCACGGCGTCCTTCTTTTCATGCCGCACGGCGATAAGAACCATCTCTTTTTCGTTGGCGATGGAAATGCCGAAAAACTTCGCCGTTCCTGTAGAGGCGGTGCCCTTGGCGTGCACGATCGTTCCGCCGCCCGCGCCCGCACCGCGCGCCGCGTCCATTACCAGATCGGAAGTGCCGTGTTCGGCGATCGCCATAATCAGATCGTAGGGGTAAATCTGCTTTTCTTCCATTGCTCCCACCTCGCAGTCCTCCTCTTTGATGTCGCCAATCAGATACTTCATGGCCCGCGCGCCGCCGATGCTCGTCACGGGCAGACTCATCGCGATGCCGCAGCCGGGCATGTTGATGCCCATGCTCATGACCATTTCCGTCAGAAGCCGGTTTACCTTGCGCCGGCTTCCGAGCGACAGCATGACCACCTTCTCCGTAACGCCCAGACCAAGCACGCTTAATATGCTGCTTCCCGCAGTACCTTCGCCGGGAACGGAGAACAGAGAAGACATTTCATGCTCCCGCAGCAGGGACATATACTTTTCCTCCGAGGCGCGCTTGATGATAATCAGAAGCGCTCTTGCGCAGAACATATCGGGCACCTCCCTTTATATCTCGATGATGTCGTCGTCCCCGGGCACAGCCGCGCCGCCGTCGGCGTGCGCCTGCTTCAGCTTGAAGTACAGACCAAGGAACTGAATGGCGATCAGCGGCGTCATGGCGACCATGGCGACCACGCCGAACGCGTCCGAGGCGATGTTTCCGCCCACGGCGCTGCACGCGCCCATGGCCAGCGGAAGCAGGAACGTGGCCGTCATCGGGCCGGAGGCGACGCCGCCGGAGTCAAACGCGATGGACGTGAAGATCGGCGGCACGAAGAACATCAGAATCAGGGCGATCGCGTAGCCGGGAATCATCAGATACATGATCGGGATGCGCAGAAGGATGCGCAGCATCGCCAGCCCCACCGAAATGGATACGCCGATGGACAGGCTGGTGCTCAGCGCCTTCTTCGGAATCGCGCCCGCGGTCATTTCGTATACCTGCTTGCTCAGAACGTGCACCGCCGGCTCCGCGGACACCACGAAATAGCCGATGATCATGCCCAGCGGCACCAGAATCCAGCGATAGCTCAGGCTGCCCAGCAGCTGACCGATCAGATTGCCGACCGGCATGAAGCCCACGTTCACGCCCAGCAGGAACAGCACCAGTCCCACGTAGGTATACACAATGCCCACCAGAATTCGCGCCACGTGGCGGAAGTGCAGCTTCAGCATCGTGAATTGCAGAATCAGGAAAAACACCGCAATCGGCGCCAGCGCGACGCCCACTTCCTTCAGATACTTCGGAAGCGCCGACACGAACATATGCCACAGCTCGATGGACGTTTCCGGCATCACCGTTTCCGTCGTGGTCTGCACGACCTCGCCCGGATGGTAGATCAGGCTCAGAATCATGACCGCCAGAATCGGGCCGACGGAGCACAGCGCCACAAGGCCGAACGAATCGCTGTCGGCGTTCCGGTCGCTGCGTATGGCCGACACGCCGATGCCCAGCGCCAGTATGAACGGAACGGTCATGGGGCCGGTCGTCACGCCGCCCGCGTCAAACGCCACGGCCAGGAACGAATCCGGCACGAAAAACGCCAGCGTGAACACGATCGTGTAGGAAATGAGCAGAAGCACCCACATTTTGATGCGCAGGAGAATGCGCAGAAGCGCAACCACCAGAAATATGCCCACGCCTACGGCCACGGCCAGAATCAAGGCCATGTTCGGCACGCCCGGCACCTGCTCGGCCAGCACCTGCAGATCGGGCTCCGAGATGGTGATCATGATTCCCATCACAAGGCCGATGACGATGATCATCCACAGCTTGCGCGTGCGCGTGATGGCGCTTCCGGCGTATTCGCCGATGGGCGTCATGGCGATGTCCGTGCCCAGCGTGAAAAGCCCCATGCCGAAAATCAGCATGAGCGCGCCGAAAATGAACGCCAGCAGCGCGCTGTTGGACATCGGTATCATGAAAAAGCAGATCAGAAACACGATAATCGTGATCGGCAGCACCGATGCGAGCGACTCTCTCCATTTTTCCTTTAAAAGATTTCGGCTCTCGAGCATCTCATCCTTCCTTTCCCATTTAATTGGGCGTTTTTTGCCCCAGTGGTTTCATTATATCGGCGGTCTGTGAGCGTGTCAACGCATTTTCGGTTGCAAAACCGACGGAAAGATGATTTCTTCCAGGCACTTGGCAAGTCCTTTGCGCGGCTCCATCTGCAATTTTATGCCCGGCAATTTCGATACATCGAAAGTTCTCCGTAAATTTTCCCAAATGGCATTGATTTTGCCGAATTTGAAGTGTATCATGAACATGCTACAATAAGGATAGCAGGGCTTCATCGGGTTTCTCCGCGTGGGGTCTACGCAACCGAAAAGGAAAATACAAAGAAAGAGGTTGTATGCAACATGGCTGAAATCGATCTGAAGAAGTACGGCATCACCGGTACAACGGAAGTTGTTCACAATCCTTCCTATGAAATGCTGTTCGAAGAAGAGACCAAGCCCGGCCTGGAAGGCTACGAAAAGGGTCAGGTCAGCGAGCTCGGCGCGGTCAACGTCATGACCGGCGTCTACACCGGTCGCTCCCCCAAGGATAAGTACATCGTCGTGGACGACAACTCCAAGGGCACCGTGTGGTGGACGTCCGATTCCTATAAGAACGACAACCATCCCATGACCGAGAAAACCTGGAAGTCCGTGAAGGAGCTCGCCACCAGGGAGCTCTGCAACAAGAAGCTGTACGTCGTGGACGCTTTCTGCGGCGCGAACCATGACACCCGCATGGCCATCCGCTTCATCATGGAAGTTGCCTGGCAGGCTCACTTCGTCACCAACATGTTCATCCGCCCGAGCGAAGAAGAGCTGAAGAACTTCAAGCCCGACTTCATCGTTTACAACGCCTCCAAGGCGAAGGTTGAGAACTTCAAAGAGCTGGGCCTCAATTCCGAGACCTGCGTTGCCTTCAACATCACCAGCCGCGAGCAGGTTATCATCAACACCTGGTACGGCGGAGAGATGAAGAAGGGCATGTTCTCCATGATGAACTACTACCTGCCGCTGAAGGGCATTGCCTCCATGCACTGCTCCGCCAACACCGATATGAACGGCGAGAACACCGCCATCTTCTTCGGCCTGTCCGGCACCGGCAAGACCACCCTGTCCACCGACCCCAAGCGCCTGCTGATCGGCGACGACGAGCACGGCTGGGACGACAAGGGCGTGTTCAACTTCGAAGGCGGCTGCTACGCCAAGGTCATCAACCTGGATAAGGACTCCGAACCCGACATCTACAACGCCATCAAGCGCAACGCGCTGCTTGAGAACGTGACGCTGGATGAGAACGGCAAGATCGATTTCGCCGATAAGAGCGTTACCGAGAACACCCGCGTCTCCTACCCGATCAACCACATCGAGAAGATCGTTCGCCCCGTGTCCGCTGCGCCGGCCGCCAAGAACGTCATCTTCCTGTCCGCGGACGCTTTCGGCGTGCTGCCCCCCGTGTCTATCCTGACGCCCGAGCAGACGAAGTACTACTTCCTGTCCGGCTTCACCGCCAAGCTGGCCGGCACCGAGCGCGGCATCACCGAGCCCACCCCCACCTTCTCCGCCTGCTTCGGCCAGGCCTTCCTCGAGCTGCATCCCACCAAGTACGCTGAGGAGCTCGTCAAGAAGATGGAAAAGAGCGGCGCGAAGGCCTACCTGGTCAACACCGGCTGGAACGGCACCGGCAAGCGCATCTCCATCAAGGATACCCGCGGCATCATCGACGCGATCCTGAACGGCGACATCCTGAACGCGCCCACCAAGAAGATTCCGTACTTCGGCTTCGAGGTTCCCACCGAGCTGAACGGCGTCGACACCAGGATCCTCGATCCTCGCGACACCTACGCCGATCCCTCCGAATGGGATAAGAAGGCGCAGGACCTCGCCTCCAGATTCATCAAGAACTTCGCCAAGTACGAAGGCAACGAAGCTGGCAAGGCTCTGGTCGCCGCCGGCCCGCAGCTGTAATCCGCTGAAAACCATTCGCCGCCGCCCCGTGAAAACGAGTGCGGCGGCGTTTTCGCATTGCATTCTGAACAGGAGGCTCTCTTATGCGAATCACCTTTTTCGGAACCAGCCACGGCGTGCCGGAAGCGCACCGCCGCTGCTCCTCTGCCCTGATCACCCTTGGCTCCGGCGAAAACGCTCGGCGCTATATCATCGACATGGGTCTGAACGCCATCGACGAGATGCGCACGCGCAACCTGCCGGTCGACTCCGTAAAGGCCGTCTTCATCACCCATATGCACGGCGACCATGCCGACGGCCTCATCCAGTTCGTCGACCTGTGCAGCTGGTACTTCAAAACCGCGAACCCCACGATCTTCCTGCCCGAGCTCGAATGCGTCGAGCCGATGAAGGCGTGGATTCACGCCACCGGCGTGGAGGTTCGCGAGGAAATTCACTTCGAACCGGTTTCCGAGGGCGCGTTCTATGACGACGGCTTCCTGAAGGTTACCGCCGCGCGCACCCAGCATTGCCGCACGTCCTATGCCTACCTGCTTGAAGCCGAGGGTAAGCGCGTGCTGTTCTCCGGCGACCTGTCGCGCGAACCGGCAAACGACTTCCCGGCCAGCTTCGCCAAGGATGAACCGCTCGACCTCGCCGTGTGCGAATGCGCGCATTTCGAAGCCACAAAGTACCTGCCCGTCTTCGAAACGTGCCGGCTTCGCTCCATCGTGTTTAACCACTACGTGAATAAGCACATCGGCAGCATCTTCGACGTCGTCAAGACCCTGAAGCCCCTGCCCGTCGCCCTCGCAAACGACGGCATGGAAATCGAGCTCTGATCCCAGCTTCTCTTTCCGATAGGCCGGGGGAGCGTCGCTCCCCCGGCACCCCCTCAACCGGCCAAGAGGAACCTCGGCGGCATACGCGCTCGCCGCCCCGCGTTCCTTTCTGGACGGCTTCCTACATCAGTCCCGCGAAGGGATTGTCAATCACCACGCGCCCCTCGTGCGTATCGCCCACGCCGCTGTACAGGTCGACCTTGCCATCCGCGCGAAGCACAATGCCGGACGTGAACGCGCAGTCCAGCAGCTTCGGCTTTTTCGCCGCTGCCACCGGATAGCTTCCCCGCGTAGCGAGAATCTGCGGCTCCGTGGCCTGATGCGTCTCAGGATCAAAGATGAACGATACGTTCATATATATCAGCTGCGTTCCCTGCTCCGCGCGCACTTCTTCATAGCACTTGTGGCCGATCACGCCAACGCGGCCGTCGTTCAGCAGATAGCACTGGTTGCAGCCGCCCCATTCGTCCCTGCCAAACAGATTGCCGATCACGGGCGCGTTCTCCACCACCTCCGCCGTAAGCTGATTCAAATCGTCGATCACCGCGAAGCCCACCACCGCGCCGGCTCCGTACATTTCCTCAATTTTTCTGCCCCGCGCGCGGGAGAATACACCGATGCGGCCGTCCCGAAGCTCCACCAGACGAATGTCCTTCATGCGATCCGGCCCGGTCGTGAAATAAACCAGATCGTCCAGCTTTTTGCCGCGATAGAAATAGCCGCGATAGGTTTTGACGTTCCCGCTTTCCTTTTCCACGCTGGTGCCGCCCAGCACCAGTTCTCCGTGAATCATCTGAATAAAAGGATCCTCCAGCTGATAAATCATGCTGCCCGGCACGAGCGCGTAGGTGTCCTTGCCGCTTTTCTCAAACAGGCGTACCCACGAGCGCGCCCACTCTTCCCGCCTTTCCACGCGGCCAAAGATATATTCCCTGCCCTCCCAAGTAAAAGGAATCGAGCAGTTGTATACATCGTACCCGTCCACGCCCGTAAACGTCAGCAGCACATTCTCCTGCTGTGGCCGCGCCGCTTCAAACCGCGCCTTTTTCTCCTTCATATTCATGCCAAATCTCTCCTCCTCCGTACCCTCCGATGTGCCTATTGTATAGCAGCACGCGCAGCGTGTCAAGAATGAATCGACACACGAATACCCGCCAGCCCCATGCTTCTGCCGCGCCGCAGAAACGTCCCTGTTCCCGGCGATGATGCCAAGAGCAGGGGCGTTTCTCTTTGATTCAGGGATTATGAGATTAGGGGCTGCGGGATTAGGGGGTACAGGGTACGGGATTACGAGATTCCGGGATTCATTTTAGAAAAGCCGAACCCGCACGCACGGCCGCACAGCATTGCGGCCGGCGTAGACAAGGCTGCCGTGGTCGTAGAAGGAGCCGTCGTAGTAGACGTAGGCGGCGAAGTTGCCACCGTCGCCGGGCGAACGAAGCCACCACCAGCAGGCCTTTCTGCCTTCTACCTTATAGCTATCACTTGTATATGCCCCCTGTTGGATTGCGTAGTCGGTCGGAGCGCACTTTCTTGCGTCGTCACTTTTGAAGTACTTGTTTGCCTCTGCAATGCTCAGGAGGAACACATTATCCTTCGTCGCATTGCCGGGATTCGTGCTGTATTTCGGATTCTTGTCCGCGCTGACGTTGCTCTGAAGAATGTACTGCTTTTCCTCCGTGCTGAATGCCTTATTGAAGAATTTGTTATTCAGCCAGCCGCGAAGCGTGCACGTTTCCCATGTGGTGGATTCAGACTTCTCATTATACGGCTTGCAGTCCAGCGCGTATCGGCTGATCAGCAGCGCCGTTTCTCCGTCGCTTTCCAGCACCATCCACTCAATAGGCGTTTTATCGTTACCAGCCTTGGTTTGCGGATAATTGCCAAGAGTGATGAAATTTCCCGTTTTAAACTTCACCCGCAGAAGGGTCTTGTCTGTTTTGAGGATTTCAGAAACATTCTTGTATTCTGGTATCGTCAGATAGATAGCATACGCCTCGTCATATTTACCATTCTGTCGAAGTTTCTCAGCTTTCCGATAGATGCACTCCTTAATCTGTGTCACGCTATCACCGTAGTCATTTAGAGATTTAAAAGCTGTGATGGCTTCTTCGTACTTTTCTTCGGTCATCAATTTAAGCGCTTTCTGGTATTCCCGCTCAAGAATCGCCATATTGCACTCGCTGATTTTTGTCGTGCTATCACTGTAGCCGTTCAACGCTTCAAAGGCTATGATCGACTCTTCGTATTTTTCTTCGGTCATCAACTTCAGCGCTTTCTGATACTCTCGTTCGAGAATCGCCGTCTTGCACTCGCTGATTTTTGTCGCGCTATCGCTGTAGCCATTCAGCGCCCTAAATGCTTTGATGGACTCTTCGTACTTCTCTTCGTTCATCAATTTAAGTGCTTTCTGGTACTCCCGCTCGAGAATCGCCGTATTGCATTCACTGATTTTCGTCGCGCTATCGCTATAGCCATTCAGCGTCTTAAACGCCGCAATCGCTTCCTCATACTTCTCGGAGGTCATCAACTTCAGCGCTTTCTGGTACTCTCTTTCGAGAATCGCCGTATTACACTCGTTGATTTTCGTCGCACTATCGCTGTAGCCATTCAGCGCCTTAAACGCCTCAATCGCTTCTTCATACTTCTCGGAAGCCATCAGCGAAGCGGCCGCCGCATATGCCTTTGCGGTTTGGGTTTCAGTGAGCCATTCAGAGGAATTCGAAAAGGTTCCCAGCTCGGTAAAGAGCGCGATTGCCGCATCAAATTCACCAGCTTGTTCCTTGGAAACAGCGTCGTTGTATTTAGTTTCATATGCCGCGGCGCGCTCGGCGCTGTCTTTATAAGCGCCCAGCGCTTTAAACGCGTCATAGGCCGCCTGCGCGTTCTGTGCGCCGCCCGCTTCCGTTTCCAGCGCGAGCTGATAGCTGCACTCGTTCAAAAGCTCGGCAGAGTCCTTATAGCCTGAAAGTCTTTCATTGATCACATTGCTCGCGTCCGTATATTGTCCCTTCGACATGAGAGCGTTCGCATAGTCATAGGCCGTTTCTTGAAGCGCGCTTTCCGCCTTTCGATAGCCTCTTCTCACCAGCAGCGCATACGCCTCCACGGCTGGTTCGTAGTTCTTCTGTTCTCTCCACTGGGACGCATACGCCATGACCTTTTCATACATCAGCGTATCTGAGGTAGAATACCGTTTCCACAGCAAATCCTCAAGCTCGCTCAAATAACGGTGATCCTCCGTGCCGAACCAGAAGATTGCTCTTTCCAGATCGCGGTCGAGGATTTTATCCGGCAATGCGGCAACGCGGGTCTGAACGTCCTTAAAGAGCAGAATTTCATCGTAAACGGCGGCCGCCTTCTCGTAGCTCTCGCTCGCCTCATACGCAAGCGCGGTATAGTACTTGATATACATAGCCGCTTCCTTGAAATCGCCCATCGAGGTCAGGCTCTTGATCGCGGTATCGTAATCGCCGCTGTCACCCGTCTTCAGGCAACGCGCGTACATAATGTACTTGCCACTGTCCTCGTAATCGTTCAGCGTTTCAAAGGCCGCGATCGCTGCATCGTAGTTTCCGGCTTTCACGTTCGCGATAGCCTGATTGTAGACGTTCTTCATTCGCGCCTGCTCGGCTTCGTAGGCAAGCGTGGTGTACGACGTGATGTATACAGCGGACTTTTCAAATCCGTTCAACGCTTCAAGCACCTTGATGGCATTCTCGTAATCGCCGCTGTCGCCCGCCTGTAAGGCACGCGCATAGATGATATACTTCGCGCTGTCCTCGTAGCCGTCCAGCGCTTCAAGGCTCTCGATCGCTTCCTGATACCGTCCGTTCCGAACAGCGTCCACGGCTTTCTCATACTTGCCCTTCTTGCCAATAGAGCAGGAGCAAAGCCCCAGCGTCAGCACGACTGTCAGAAGCAAGGCGCACAGCTTTTTGAACCGCATGAATAAAACCCCCGTTCCTTTATTTGTATTCAATTATATATCCACATTTAACCATGTGTCAATACATAAACGATCAAGCAAGCGGCTTCCGCACGGGATTCGGGTAGCGTTGGATGAACTTCCATGCGGTCACACTACGGGTCTCCGCCACTTAGCTGCTGTTCACGCCGGGCATAGAAAACGCGACCGTCTCCTTGCTAAGATGACGGCCGCGTTTTCTGCGGGGAAGGGAAAAACAAAAATACGACGCGATCAAACGCGCCGTATATGGGGTTAAATGGGCTCGAACCATCGACCTTTACGATGTCAACGTAACGCTCTAACCAACTGAGCTATAACCCCGCGAACAGATAACAGTATACACGATGAGAACACGAATGTCAATATGAATTTCAATTCTTAACACATGAATCTCCGCAGGATTGCGCGGAGATTCATGCGGCGGAGGGGTTATTTGGCGGATTTTTTTTCGATCAGGGCGGCCATTTCGCCTACGTTCTTCATGCCGGTAACTTCCTTCATGGTGAACTTTACGTGGAACGCGTCCTCGACCTCGGCGATCAGGGTGATGTGCATCAGCGAATCCCATTCGTCGATGTCTTTGGCGCTGGTCTTTTCGGTGATCTTCAGGGACGCGTCGTCGAAAACCTCGCGGAACACGCGGTTCAGTTTTTTCATGATGTCAACCTTCATCATTTGGCTTCTTCCTCCGTTATAAACGTTTGATGGTTCCGGTAGTCGTCCACGCGCGCTTCATACAGGCCGTCGCCCAGCGGGCGGAAGCCCATGGAGGCGTAGAGATCCTTTACCATGGCATTCTTGGGCGTTGGGATATATTCGCCGACGACGCGCGCGACTCCTGCTTCCCTTGCGGCGCGGAGGATGGAATCGGCGATAAACTGTTCCATGCCGCGCTTGAGTACGCGGCAGCTCATCAGCCATTCGTTTACGAACAGCTCGTTTTCGCGTTTTTCCAGAATGACCACGGCGATCAGTCCGTGCTCGCCGAAGCGGTCGCGCAGGGTGTAGTAGCGGGTGATGTAACGCGGATTCGCCGCGATTTCCTCAATTTCCTGCTCGCTGTAGCGCACGGTGCGCAGGTTGAACTGGTTTGAGCGCTGCGTGAGCTGGGCGATGCGCGGAATGTGGAACGCGTCGAACGGCGCGCAGACGGCCTTCATGCCCAGCGCCTTCAGATAGTCGTCGTAGTTGTCGATGCCGGCGCTCAGCTCGGTGCGGCTCTTTTCGGCCAGATAGCGTTCCGTGCGCACGCGATCCTCATCGGAATAGGAATTGGTGTCGAACAGGTTCTGCATGCGGGCGAAGGCCGTGTATTCGGCGGGATCCTCGGGCAGCTCCGGCACCTCGACCTCCGGCAGCATCGTGCGCACCAGATTGCGCTCGAACGGGTTGTCGTCGAAGAAGACCATCGAGTCCAGCCCGATGTTCAGCTCCTTCTGGATGCGGCGGATGTTCGATGCCTTGTCCTCCCAGTTGGCGACGAAAGCCGAGAAGTCGTCCAGCTTCAGAACCATTTCCGGATGCCGGAGGAACGGCTCCTTTGCGTTCGCTTCGTCGTTTTTCGAGCAGACGGCCAGCATCACGCCGCGGTTTTTCAGCTCCTTCAGCCATGTCTGAAACTCGGTGAACGCGTGACCCTGTCCCAGCTCGCCGATCTGAATGCCCTCAAGTCCGTCGTCGCCGATCACGCCGCCCCACAGGGTGTTGTCAAGGTCTACGATGGCGCATTTGTGAAAGCGTCCCTTGCGGGCGAGAATCGCGTCCACCACGCGCGACGCGACCGCGGGCAGCGCCTGCGTGGAGATGGGCATTTTCGCGATGGCGTACAGCTTGGGGTCGTGGAACGCGTCGTAGCCCATGTGCGCGCGAATCGGTTCCAGATCGATCAGACGCACGTTTCCGGCTTCGCGCGCCGCCTCCGCCAGCAGGTAGTTCAGCTTCAGAAGCTGATAGGGGAAGGCGCTTCCTTCGCGCAGCGCGTAGGAGCCGAACACGCCGTCGTCCATCGGCAGGAAGGCGAAAAACAGGATATCCGCCTTTGTGCCATGCTGAACGCGCGCCCATTCCGCGCGGATTTTCTCAGTTTCCGTCTCGGCGAACGCGGCGCGCGCGTCCAGCGGCGTGCGCACAAAGCGCTCGTACAGCTTTTCCGTGCAGCGATAGAGAAGCACGGTTTCCGGGGCGAAGGCGTAAAATTCGCTGCCTGTGTCCATCAGCTGCGCGTCGATCTGGTCGTAGTCGGCTTCGAATACGCGCAGCGGCAGATTCATTTCCAGCGCGTAGCCGCGAATGGCCGTGGCCAGCAGCTGCGTGGCGCAGTCGCCCAGCAGGGCAAAGTGCGTGCCGTCCGGCGTTTCCGGGGTGCGTGCGCAGTTCTTTTTTAATTGCAGATAGGAAAGACTCTTCATATTGTAATCGTCCTCCGCGTGTGGGTTCCTGTGAAAATTATAACAAGTTCGTGCGTTCGCTGTCAAGCGCTGTATTGACACTGAATCGACCGGGAAGGTATAATAGCAGTAAATGAAAAAAATAAATCGGGGGGGAATGCGCTATGACTTCCTTAAGCCAACGGATTCACACGCTGCTGAAGGGCGTAAACCTGGATCAGCGGGACGGCTATTGCCACTATGTCACCGGAGAGCTTGCGCGGGAGGGTATCGCGGAAGCGCCGCTGTTTGTGCAGCGCGCCGTGATGCAGACCGCCTTTGCCTACCGGATGAGCGAGGCCGAGGGTGGCCGGTACGATGCGGTTGTGTGCGAAGCCGCGGATTTCCTGTTGGGCGCGCTCGAAAGCGAGGGCGCGATCACCAAGGCCGCCGCGCAGCGGGCGGAGGAGATTCTGCTTCCGCTGAAGGACGCGGCGAAGGCCTACACGGTACATATGATCGGGCACGCGCACATCGACATGAACTGGATGTGGCCGTATCATGAGACGGTCGCCGTGACGCTGGAAACGTTCCGCACGGTGTTGAAGCTGATGGAGGAATTTCCGGAGTTCACCTACGCGCAGTCGCAGGCGTCCACCTATCGCATCGTGGAGGAATACGAGCCCGCGATGCTGGACGTGATTCGCCGCCGGATAAAGGAAGGGCGCTGGGAGGTTTCGGCTTCCACGTGGGTGGAGGCGGATAAGAACATGCCCTCCGAGGAAAGCATGGCGCGCCACCTGCTGTATACGAAAAACTATCTTTCCAAGCTGCTGGGCATCGATCCCGACGCGCTGAATCTCGATTTTGAGCCGGATACCTTCGGCCACGGCGCGAATGTGCCGGAGATTCTCAGCCAGGCGGGCGTGAAGTATTATTACTACTGCTGCGGACACGAAGGAACCGGCGCGCATATCTGGCGCGCGCCCTCCGGCGCGGAGGTGCTGGCATTCCAGGAGCCGACGTGGTATCTGGGCGACGTGAACCCGAATTTCGCGCTGTTTGTGCCCGGTTTCTGCCGGAAAACCGGCGTGATGGACGCGGTGAAGGTGTACGGCGTGGGCGACCACGGCGGCGGGCCGACCCGGCAGGATCTTACTTATATTGAAGAAATGCGCGCGTGGCCGGTGTTCCCGAGATTGATTCATTCGTCGTACCGCGCGTTCTTCGGCGCGCTCGAGACGGTGCGCGACCGTCTGCCTGTGGTGGATACCGAGCTGAACTGCGTGTTCACCGGCTGCTACACGACGCAGAGCCGCGTGAAGGCGACCAACCGCATCGGCGAGGACACACTGCGCGAGGCCGAAGCGCTTTCGGCCGCCGCCAACGCGCTGATCGGCAGCGCCTATCCCGCGGGCATGTTTGAGACGGCGTGGCGCAAGGTGCTGTTCAGCCAGTTCCACGATATTCTGACCGGCTCCGGCGTGCGCGACACGCGCGAATACGCGATGGCGACGTTCTCCGAAGCGTTCGCGGGCGCGGGCACGGCCTATGCCGCCGCGATGCGTTCGCTGGCCGAAGCGATTGACACCTCTTCCGTTGAGGAAAAGAGCCCGGCGGCGTTCACGCGCTCCGAGGGCGCGGGCGTGGGCTTCGACGGCATGCGCTTCCGCCCGCCGGTGGCCGAACGATGCGCGTCGCTCACGCGCGTGTTCCACCTGTTCAACTGCGAGGAAGCGCCCCGCACCACGCCGACCGAGCTTACGGTGTGGGACTATCCCGGCGACGCGAAGGCGATCGTCGCGCGCACGCTGGACGGGCGCTCGCTGCCTGTGCAGCGGCTCACGCGGGCGAACGGCATCGGCTATATGGGGCATTCCTATGTGCGTCTGCTGGTGGACGCGGAGATTCCCGTCTGCGGCTGGCAGACGGTGGTGCTGGACGCGGCGGACGACGATGCGTTCCCGCTGCGCTATCCGGGCGACCCGCGGCTGCACGCGCCGGAGCGGTACGTACTCGAGAACGAACATCTCCGCGCGGAGTTCGACGTGATCGACGGCGCGCTGATTTCCCTTGTGGATAAGGCGAGCGGGAAGGAGCTTCTTTCCGGCCCGGCGGGCTTCTTCGACATTCTGGAGGACCCGGCGCGCGGCATGACCAGCTGGGTGGTCGGACGGTACCTGCGCCGTGAGCAAATTCGCAGGGATGTGCGCATAACCCGCGCGGCCGACGGCGAGCTGCGCGGCGCGCTGGAAATGAAGACGAGCTTCGCCACCGCGTCCACGCTGTCCGTCGTGGTGTCGCTGGACAAGGGCGCGAAGGCGCTGCGCTATCAGGTGAAGGTGGACTGGTCCGAGCGCGGCACGCGTGAAAACGGCATGGCGCAGCTGGCGTTCGCGGCGCCGTATGCCTATGAATCCGAAAAGACGCGCTGCGACAACGCCGCCGGGTTCATCGACCGCGCGCCCATAAACATGGATATGCCCGTGCGCACCTATGCCTGTGCGCTGCCGAAGGAGAGCGCGCCCGCGATGGTGCTGACCAGCGACGCGAAATACGGCGTGCGCAGCTATGACAATACGCTCCAGCTTACGCTGATTCGCGCGGGCTACGATCCGGATCCCGATCCGGAGAAGGGACTGCACGAGTTCAGCCTGTCGCTGGGCGTGACGGAGGACGTGAAGCCGGAAAGCCTGTCGCTGTTTACACGGCTTCTGAATCGGCCGGCGGCGAGCATCACCGCGCGTCCGCACAAGGGCACGCTGGCGGGCAGCGGCCGCTTCCTGACGATTCAGGCGGAGCATGTGCGGCTTGCCGCCGTGAAGCGCGCGGAGGATGGAAACGGAACCATCGTGCGCCTGATCAACTACGGCGAAGCAACGCAGGCCGTGCTTACGCCCGCCGTCCCGCCGCACGCGGCGCATCTGTCCGACATTCGCGAGCGGACGCTGGACGCGCTGACGATTCAGAACGGCGCGGTGCTCGTTCCGCTGCGCGCGCACGGGCTGACGACGGTTCGAATCGAAGACTAAGGATTATAAACAGAAGGAGCGTCCGCGGGAGAAACGGGCGCTCCTGTTTTGAACGGGGAAAAAGGTACGATGGCGGATTTCAGCATCGGCGAAATGCAGGAGATGCAGAGAAGGCTTCAGGAGAAATACAGGGGCAGGTGGGAGGCGATTTCACCGGAGACGGGAAAAAACAAGCTGCTGTGGATGACCGGCGAAATCGGCGAGGTGATCGATCTGGTGAAGAAGCACGGCGGCATGAAGGCCTGCGCCGACGCGGAGCTGAGATGCGCACTGCGTGCGGATGTATTACAACGACGTGATGCTGTGCTGCGGCATTTCCGGGGACGAGCTGAAGGCGTCCTGCACCGCGAAGTTCGAGCGCAACCTGACGCGCGGGTGACGCTTATTCAGAGAGCTCCTCGACGACGGCGCTGCCGGATGCGAGAGTCTGGCGGTTCCTTCGGTCGCATTCGAGCATGGCGGTTCGATCTCTTTGCGTCATATCCTTCAGGGGCGTTTCGCGGTAGCGGCTTACGGGCAGCACGGAATAGGTATAGCCCGCGCGCTCGGTGCCGGTGCGCCACACCCACGTGCTGACGAAGCTGAATGAGTCCACGGCAATCCGGCCTTCGTCCTCCTTCAGCGCAAGCTGGAAGATCACGCCGCCGTCGCGGCCGTTCTGGCGCTGTCCGCTCAGGAAATTGCCGAGGGAATAGACGCACAGCGTGCGCTGCGCTTCGCCAAACTGGTTGGTTCCCTCCAGCCAGTCGACGCGCTGCACCACGTGCGGATGCCCGCCGATGATCACGTCCACGCCCGCCTGCATAAGCTGCTTTGCGAGCGCAATCTGCGTGGAGTCGGGCGTTTTCATATATTCCGTGCCCCAATGCATAAAACACAGTATGAGCTCTGCTCCGGCCTCGCGCAGCGCGCGCACGTCCTGCCCGAAATCGGAATTCTTCACCGCGTGCACGGCGAAGGCCATCGCGTTCGGGTTCAGGCCGCGCATGCGGTCGATGGAATTGAGGGAGCAGGTGTAGTTGAGAATGCCGATGCGGATGTCGCAGAGCGTGAGGAGGGTCGGCTGCATCCGTTCCTCCTGCGAGCGGCTGGCGCCCGCCGTGAAGAAACCGGCGGCCTCGGTGTTGTCCAGCGAGCGGAGCAGGCCGTCGTAGTAGCGATCGAGCATGTGGTTGTTCGCCATCGTCAGACCGTCGACGCCCGCGTTCTTTAGCGCGGGAAGCAGCGATTCCGGCGTGTTGAACTGCGGGTAGCCGCTGTAGACATCCCGGCCGACGATGCCGCTCAGCGCGCCGTCGACGTTGGCAAAGGTGAAGTCGGCGTTCGAAAGCGCGGCGCGAATCTCGGAGAGCATGGGGGAAAAATCATATGCTTCGCCGTCGCCCAGCGTCTGCGCGGAGCGGATGAGCGCGTCGTGAATCACGAAATCCCCGGCCACGCGGATGACCGCGCGCCGCTCGGTCTGTGCAAGTGTGGGCTGCGGGCGCTCCGCGGCCGCTGAAAACAGAAGGATTCCTGCCAGAAGAAGAGCCATCGCGCACCGCATTCCAAAACCACCGTCCCGACCGCATTTCCTCCCATTATAGGGACATTCCGGCACGGTGTCAACGCACGCGGCGTTGATTTCGCGGTTTTTCAGAAAAGGTCTTGATTGAAAGCCCTCTTGCGTGTATAATAGAGAATGATCGCGTATGGATACAAAGAGGGAAGTCAATATGCCTTTGTACAGCTTTCGCTGTCCCGCCTGCGGGAAGCGTTTTGAGGAAATTCTGACCGTCGCCCGAAAGGACGAGGCGGTCTGCCCCGATTGCGGCAGGAAGGCCGAGCGCGTCTGGAACGGCAAGTGCAATTTCGGCGCGAAGCGTTCCGGCGGCTGCAGCGGCCACTGCGCCGGATGCTCCGGCTGCGGCAAATAACCATCAACCGGAAAGGCTCCGCTTGCGGAGAGAGGATTGCATGATTGAAACGTTATTGATCGACGGGGGCGTTCGCCTGAAGGGTGAAGTGTCGGTAAGCGGCGGCAAGAACGCGGCCGTGGCCATCATTCCCGCGGCGCTGCTCGCCGATTCGCCCAGTACGATCGAGAACCTGCCGGATATCGACGATGTGTACTGTCTGCGTGATATACTTATATGGCTGGGCGCGGACGTCACGTTCGAGCATGGTGTGATGACCATCGATCCGCGCGGCATCACGCGCAACGACCCGCCCTACGAGCTGGTTCGGAAGATGCGCGCGTCCTATTATCTGGTTCCGGTGCTTCTGGGGCGCATGGGCTCCTCCTGCGTGCCCATGCCCGGCGGCTGCGACATCGGAAACCGCCCCATCGATCAGACCATCAAGGGTCTCACGTCGCTGGGCGCGGACGTCGACCTGTCGGGCGGGGTGATTCGCGCGCAGGTAACCGATCATTTCGAGGGCACGGAGGTGTTCCTTGATTTCCCGTCCGTGGGCGCGACGATCAATACCATGCTGACCGCCGTATGCGCGAAGGGCGCGACGACGATTCACAACGCTGCGAAGGAGCCGCACATCGTCGACACGGCGAACTTCCTGTCGTCGATGGGCGCGTGGGTCAAGGGCGCGGGCACGGACGTCATCCGCATTCGCGGAGGCCGCCCGCTGCACGGCTCCAACTATGCCGTGATTCCCGACCAGATTGAGACCGGCACGCTGATGATCGCCGCCGCGGCGACGCGGGGCGACGTGATGATTCGCGGCGCGATTCCCACGCACATGGAGTCGCTCACGGCGAAGCTTTTGGAAATGGGCGTGCATGTGAACGAGGCGGACGACAGGATCCGCGTGCGCGCCGACGGCAAGCTGCGCCCGATCAACATCAAAACGCAGGTGTATCCCGGCTTCCCGACCGACCTGCAGCAGCCGATGACGGCCATGCTCGCGTCGGTGCCCGGTTCCAGCTATGTCACGGAGACGATTTTCGAGAACCGTTTCCGCTATGTGGATGAGCTGCGGCGCATGGGCGCGAACATTCGCGTGCTGGAGCGCACGGCCATCGTCGAGGGCGTTCCGCAGCTGCGGGGCACGCGCATCACGGCCACCGACCTGCGCGCCGGCGCGGCCATGATCGTCGCTGCGCTGATCGCCGAGGGGCGGAGCGAGATCAAGGGCGTGAAGTACATCATGCGCGGGTATGAGCGAATCGACGAAAAGCTGCGCCAGCTGGGCGCGACGGCGATTCACAAGACCTACGCCGACAACGAATACAACGACGATGATTTCTGAGGCATAGACAGAGGGGCGGCTTCCGTTTCGAGAGAACGGGAGCCGCCATTTTTGATTTTCTTTGGAAAGCAAAACGAAGCAGGGCAGCCGAAGCGGGCTGCCCTGTATAGAGGAAGGGGCCGCCGCTTGTGCGGCGACCCGGGAAAGGCGGATTAGTTGGCTTCGTGGATGTCCAGACCCTGCTCGCGGGCGTAGATGTCGGTGAGCTCGCTCAGACCGTAGGCTTCGAGCTGCTGGCAGTAGGCATCCCATTCGGCGTTCACATCGGCTTCGCCGGAGACCCACTGGGCGATCTTGGACTTGATGTAGCTCTTGAGGTCGGTCTCGATGATCGACTTGCGCTCGGCGTCCTCCTGGTTCGCGCCCCAGACGGCCTTGAACGTTTCGGTCATGTACGGACGGTAGACCTCGTCGCACAGATCCATGAAGGACGGGTCGGGCTCATCCTTATCGTAGGGCAGCAGCTTTGCAACGCCCATATTTCGGGGCATGGACTGGGTAAAGCAGCGCGCCCAGGTGTTGCGGTCCTCGTCTTCCTGCGTCCAGCCGTTTTCGCCGACCTTGTGGTAGATTTCGCGGTACAGGTGGTCGCCGATCTTCTCGTATTCAACGCCGAGGAGACCGTTTCCGGCCTGAACGGAGTTTTCCTCCATGTAGAGGACGTCCAGCCAGCGGAGGATGGCGATCAGTTTTTCTTCATCGCACTTGTCGGTGATGGCAAGCTGCGTGCGGAACAGGGTAACGCCGTTGGAGTTGCGGTGGAACAGCGGGTTGTCGCAGCCCTTCAGCACGGGCAGGCAGGTGAAGGCGTTCTCGCCGTACTTCTCGTAGTCAGCGGTGCCCTTTTCGTAGTTGGTGTACCAGTCGCCGGGGCCGTAGCCGATGCAAACGCCGTAGAGATCCTTGCCGCCCTTGGCCTTCCAGTTTTCAAGATCCTGCGTGAAGAGCTCGGGGTCGATCAGGTTCTCTTTGTAGAGATCCGCAAAGTACTCGATGAACTCCTTGAATTCGGGCTTGTTGGCGGAGAAGAACAGCTTGCCGTCCTTCTTGGCGAAGAAGGGATAGCCGTTGTTATCAACCGCTTCGATGCCGAACCAGCCGGCGCACATGCCGAGGTTCAGGTTGTTGGTGTCGCCGCCAAAGGGGATTTCGTCGTTCGGGTCGCCGTTGCCGTTCGCGTCGTTGTCGCGGAAAGCGATGAGAACCTCCTTCAGCTCTTCGGGGGTCGTGGGCATTTCGAGACCCAGACGCTCCAGCCATACCTGATTGATGTAGGGCTTGAAGGTAACCTCCGGCTCGCCGATAGCGTAGGGAATGGTGTAGATGTGGCCGTCCGGCAGCGTCATGGATTCGCGGACGCCAGGACGGTTGAGAACCTCCTCGATGTGGGGGCAGTATTTGGCAATGTAATCCTCCAGTGCGAGGAAGGTGCCGTCACCGCCCAGCTCGATGACGTCCTTCGTGCCCAGCAGCCAGCCGGCAATGACATCAGCATAGTCGCCGGTGGACAGCGCCACGGCCATCTTCTCAAGCTGCACCTGGTAGGGCGCAAGGTTCAGCTTCACGTGAACGTTGGTCTTCTTCTCGAGCATCTCGTAGACGACGCGGCCGTCGGGCTCGTAGCTGTCGTCGATCATCAGCGTAAATTCGAAGGGAGTGTCGCCGTCCCAGACTTTTTCGCCTTCGAGAATCACGTCGGCGAATGCGGAGCAGGTGCTCAGCAGCAGGATGGCTGCCAGCGCGAGAGCCAGTTTTTTCATGGGGGAACCTCCTTTTTTAAGCCTTGCGGCTTTACTAACGCGAATCAGCCCTTGACCGAGCCGATCATCACGCCCTTGACGAAGTGCTTCTGCACGAAGGGGTAGACGATCAGCATCGGAATCGACGAGATGATGATCAGGGAATATTTCATCATGTTGGCCAGCGCTTCGCGGCGCGCCTGTTCCTTGCGCATTTCCTCGGTGATGAATTCCTTGGTCATGGTGTTCGTGTTCAATAGAAGAATGTTTCGCAGCTCCAGCTGAAGCGGCCACTTTTCGCGGTCGTTGATGTACAGAAGGGCGCTGAAGTAGCTGTTCCAGTGCCCCTGTCCATAGTACAGTACCAGAATGGCGGTGATCGCGCCGGAGAGAGGCAGCACGATGTGGAAGAAGAAGCGCGTGTTGCCGCAGCCGTCCAGCTTGGCCGCCTCCATCAGTTCCAACGGAATGTTGGTGCTGAAGAAGGTCTTGGCGACGATCATATTATATACGCCCATCGCGCCGGGAATGATCAGCGCCCACATGGAGTTGAGAAGCCCGGTCTGCTTGACGATGAGGTAGGTCGGCATCATGCCGCCGCCGATGAACATCGTAAGCATATAGAAGAAAGTGACGAACTTCTTCAGCGCGAAGTCCTTGCGACTCAGCGCGTAGCCGGTGGGCAGGGTAACAAGCAGGTTCACGCTTACGCCGCACACGGTGTACAGAAGCGAATTCAGGAAGCCGCGAACGACGGTGTTCGTCTTGAATACCTCCCGGTAGCCGTCCAGCGTGAAGCCTATGGGGTAGAACGTCACCTCGCCGTTGGACACGGCAATGGGGTCGGAAACCGAGGAGATGATGACGAAGTACAGCGGGTAGGCGACGACCAGAAACACCAGCGAAAGCAGGATAAAGAGTATGGTATCGTAGATGACATCGCTTCGGCAGCGGCCAATCCGTCTTTCCATGCGTGCGCCTCCCTTCACCACAGGCTGTTTTCGCCCATCTTGCGGGTTACGGCGTTCACCGTGATCAGCAGGATGGCGTTAACGGCCGCGTTAAACAGGCCGATGGCGGTGGAAAAGGCCTGATCGCGGTTGATAAGGCCTACCTTATATACGTATGTGGAGATAATCTCCGACACGCCGATGTTCAGGTCGTTCTGCAGCGCGTAGGCCTTTTCGAAGCCGACGGACATGACGCTGCCGCAGTCCAGAATCAGAAGCATCGTCATTGTGGGCACGAGGAAGGGAAGGTCGATGTGCAGCGTGCGCTGGAACTTGGTCGCGCCATCCACAATGGCGGCTTCGTGGTATTCGGGCGACACGCCCGACAGCGCCGCGAAGTAAATCACGCTCGACCAGCCCATCGACTGCCATACGCCGCTCCACACGTAGATATGCCGCCACAGGCTGCTCTTGCCCATGAAGTTGATCGGCTCGCCGCCGAGCATGCGGATGATGGTATTCACCGCGCCGGTGCGCACCGACAGGAACAGAAACAGCATGCCGCACATGACGACGGTGGATATGAAGTGGGGCGCGTAGGTAACGGTCTGAATGATCTTGCGGAATTTCTTGAAACGGAAGGAATTCAGAAGCAGCGCGAGAATCACGGCGATCGGGAAGCCGGCGGCGAGAGAGTAAACGCTCAGGATAAGGGTGTTACGAATCGTGATCCATGCATTGGCAGAGCGAAAAAAGCGTGCGAAATTGGAAAACCCAATCCATTCACTGTTGAACATGCCGAGCTTGACCTTGTAATCGCGGAAGGCGATCTGAATGCCGTAAATCGGCCAGTAGTGGTAGACCAGCGTGATGATCATTCCCGGCAGGCAGAACAGGAGAAGATCCCAGTTTCCGCGCATGCGTTCCAGAAAGGTCTTTCGATGCTTTCCCGAGGAGAGGGGCGGAGATAAGGGTACATTTAGCAAGATACAGGCCTCCTTTATCTGCGAAATTGTAAACTTTCGTACAGGAAACCGCTTACTTATCAAACATCGATTTCATTATAAAGGCATATTGACGAAAAGTCAATAGGAATGTTGCGAATTTCAAAGAAAAAATCAAAAGGTGCATTTGCGGCTTGACAGGCGTATGTGTTATGATATAATGAAGCAGACGGAATGGGAGAAGGGAAAGTTCTCCCCAAAAAACAGGCTACACGAGGAAAAGGAGTACGTGCCCATGCTTTTATACAGAACGAAAATCGCGCTTCCCGGCCCCGGGGGCATCGGTGAGAACCCGCTTCCGCGCTTTCGCGACGCGAAGCATGACCGCGACGTAACCACCAACGGCTCCTTCACCGAGAAGGAAAACAGGCTGCTGGGCAGCGAGTGCGGCGCGCGCGTTCTGCCGTATCGGATGCAGGATGTGTACACCCGCGAGCGTCAGCCCATCGAGCGGGACGCCATCGTGATGGAAAACGAGCACCTGTGCGCGGTCTTTTTGCCGTGGCTGGGCGGAAAGCTGTATTCACTGACGGAGAAGGCGACCGGCCGCCCGATTCTGTTCACGAATCCCGTGTTCCAGCCGGCGAATCTGGCGATTCGCGACGCGTGGACGAGCGGCGGCGTGGAATGGAACATCGGCCAGCTGGGGCACACGTTTACCACCTGCTCCGACGTGTTCTTTGCGAAGATTCGGCCGGAAAACGAGGAGCCGTTCCTGCGCATGTATGAATACGAGCGGCAGAAGGGGCTGTTCTGGTCGATCGATTTCCACCTGCCGGACGGCGCGAAGGCGCTGGTCGCGCATGTGCGCGTGGTCAACGACGACAAGGTGGAAAAGCCGATGTACTGGTGGTCGAACACGGCGTGCGTCGAAACCGAGGAGGCGCGCGTGTTCAGCGACACCGACGAGGTGATCTATCAGGACATGCGCATCGAAAAGACCGAGGACGGCCACGACAAATACGTGAGCTACGGCTTCGGCGTCGCGAAGCTGCCCGATTACACCGAAAAGGACGGCAGCGTGCACGGCTATTTCGATGCTTCCTATTCCATGCGCTTCCCGCGCGCGAACGAATTTTTCTTCCAGACGCCGGAGGACGTGAAGTATCCGTGGGAGGCCGTGAGCTATAAGGACGGCTTCATGTTCCTTGAGAAGTCGACGCAGGCGCTTCGCTACCGCAAGATGTTCTGCTGGGGGCATGGCCGCGGCGGCCGCTTCTGGTGCGACTATCTGGCCGAGCCGGGCAAGGGCGATTACATCGAGCTGCAGGCGGGTCTCGCGCCCACGCAGGTGCACGGCTATCGCATTGCGCCCGAGAGCGAAATTGTGTTCACGCAGGCGTTCTCCTGCGCGCACGTCGCCGACCCCGCGCCGATGTACGGCGAATACGCTTCCGCGCGCATGGCGGCGAAGGCGAATGTCGGCGCGGCGCTGAGCGACGAGGACGTGGAAGCGATGGACGCGCGCGCCCGCAGACTGCACGACGACGACCGCGCGGAGGTGGAAATCTGGCACCACGGCGCGGGCTGGGGCGCGCTGGAACGCATCCGCCGGGCAAGGCAGGGGCGCGGAATTCCCGCGGGCTTCTGGTTTGAGGACAACACGCTTACCGCCGAGCAGAAGCCGTGGCTGAACCTTCTGGAAAACGGCCGGCTGGGCGATGCGCGCGTTTCCGAGTTTATAGTGGACGAGCGCTGGAAGGCGCTTCTGGAAGGCGACGATTCCGACGCGGCGAAGCTCCATCTGGGCATTCTGCACATGGAAGCGGGTCGCGAAGCGGAGGCCGAAGCGCTGTGGCGGCAGGTCGGCGGCGAATACAAGCCGATGGCCGAGCGCAATCTGGCGGTGCTGTGCCAGCGCCGGGGCGACGAAGAGGGCGCGGTCAGCCACATGAAGGCTTCGCTGGCCGCGGGCGGAGATCGCGAGGACGCGGCCTATACGCGCGAATATATTCAGATGCTTCTGACGCTCAAGCGCTATCAGGCGGCGTGGGACGCGTTTGCCGCCGCGCCGGAGGAAACTCAGAAGGATGACCGCGTGAGCATCCTTGCCGGCGTCGCGGCGATCGAGGTGGGCGAGTATGCGTACATGGATGAAATGTTCCGCATGCCGCACGCCGCCGTGCGCGAGGGCGAAACGTCGCTGACCGACCTGTGGTTCCGCCGCGAGGCGGCGCGCGAAGCGGAGAAGCGCGGCGTGAAGGTGACCGACCAGCTGGTGGAGGAGATGCGCCACACGCTGACGCCGCCGCGGGAGATCGATTTCCGCATGAGCTGAAGAGAGAAGGACGGGAGAATCCGTGAATATCGTTGTAATTGACGGTCAGGGCGGCGGCATGGGCAAAATGCTCGTGGCCGCCATCCTGGAAAAGTATCCGGCAGCCGCGCTTACGGCGGTCGGAACCAACAGCGCCGCTACGCTGGCTATGCGCAAGGCGGGCGCGACGCGCGCCGCCACCGGCGAAAACGCCGTCGTCGTGGCATGCCGCACGGCGGATGTGATCGTCGGGCCGGTTGGCATTGCCGTGGCGGACGCGCTGATGGGCGAGGTTACGCCGCGCATGGCGGAAGCCGTCGGCTCAAGCCGCGCGCGCCGCGTGCTGATTCCGGTGAACGCCTGCGAGACGATCATCGTGGGCGTGGAGGAAGCAGGCATTGCTACATTGGTTCGCAAGGCCGTGGAGCTGCTGTAAGGGAACTTTTTTGAAATCGTCTCCGTCTAAGTGGAAATACTACAGACGGAGGCGATTTATATAATGAAGAAAGTGCTGGCGTTTTTGCTGATCTGCGCGCTGATTCCGGCGTTCGCGCTGGCGGAAGCGACGCCTGCGGAGCCGGAGAAAAAGACGGTGAGCGGCGTGCTCGTCGATGCGGCCATGCATACGATCCTGATGGAGGACTGGAACGGCGAGCAGGTGTACTTCTATAAGGAAGGCGACGAGGATCTGGATGGCCTGTCGGACGGGCTGTATATCGGCAAGATCATCGAATGCGAATATGTGGACGCGGAGGACGGCACGCGCCTGACGGCCGTTCGCGACGGAAAAATGCCCGCCGAGCGCGAGCGTCAGGAGACCGTCGAGGGCGAAGCGGAGACCGTGCGGGAGACGTGGTATCAGAGCCCGCTCGGCTTCGGACTGTATCTGGACGCGCAGGCCTATACCGTGACGGAGGACGAAGAAGCGCAGTCGGCGGTCATCGAGCCGCTCGACGGTCTGGAGGGTGCGGCGCTGTATATCTTCCGCGCGGCGACCGAGGACGCGGATGCGCTTCAGACGACGCAGCGGGCGCTGTTCGAGGGAACGAACGTGTACGGCGAGGGCGTTCTCTGTGAATATGGCGCATATACCTACCTGATCGCCTTCACCTGCCCGGAGGAGGCCGCCGAAGGCTGGGGCACCCGCCTGCAAACCATGATGGACGGCGTGATGCTGATCAACGAACAGGGCGGCGTCTACTGGCCGGAAACCTCCATGGAACGCTGGAAGAGCCGGACGCAGGGAGAATGATCAGGGAGACACGTTTTCCATAAGAAAGAACCGTCTTTCTTCGCGATTCTGCGGGGAAAGGCGGTTCTCTTCATGAGATCGAATCAGTTCAGCGCGTATTCGCCGGTGGCGAAGGATTCGCGCTTTTGGAGCCAGCGGCCTTCGGTAAAGTCCGGAACCGGGACGGGAGCGCCGCCCATGGCGATGCTCTGTTCGGTCAGCGCGGTGATGGCCATCCAGCTGGCGGTGTCGTAGGTGTCGATCGGCGGGCACTCGTCCTTCTGCACGCTCTCGACGAACGCGCGCAGCACCAGATAGTCCATGCCGCCATGGCCGCCGCGCAGGCCGAATTCCTCATAGGCCTGCCAGAGCGGATGCTTGTATTCCTCCATATAGGCTTCATCCTTTTCCCAGCGGTGCGTCCAGTAGCCGGGATCGACCGGGGAACGGCCGTCGATATAGATGCTGCGGTTGTCCTCCATCCAGATGCCCTTGGTGCCCTGAATGCGGCCGCCGCGGGAATAGGGGCGGGGCAGGGTGCAGTCGTGTGTCAGCAGGATGGTTTCGCCGTTGGCGCAGGAGATCATCGTGGTGACGATGTCGCCCTGATTGACCTGGGCATTGACCAGCTCGCTGTCCGGGCGGTGCTCCTGAAGCCACGCGTGAAGGCCGGCAGCCTTGGAAGACATGGCGCACAGCGACACCATGCGGTTGCCGCGGTTGATGTTCAGGTATTCGGCGATGGGGCCGAGCTCATGCGTGGGGTACAGTTCGCCGTTTCTGTGCAGGAAGTGGCGCTGACGGTAGTGGCGGTTGATGTCGCCATTGCCGATTTCATCGCGCAGATCGTGCTCATAGCCGCCCTGGCAGTGAACGAGCGTGCCGAACACGCCCTGACGGATCATGTTCAGAAGCGTCATTTCTTCCTTGCCGTAGCAGCAGTTTTCCAGCATCATGCATTCGATGCCGGTTTCTTCCTTGGCGCGAACCAGCTTCCAGCATTCGTCTACGCTGTTTGCGCCGCCAACCTCGGTGGCGACCTTTTTTCCGGCGCGCATGGCCTGCACGCAAATGTCGATATGCGTTTCCCAGCTGGTGAACACGCAGATGGCGTCGATGTCCGGCCGCGCGAGCACCTTTTTATAGTCCGTTTCGCCGTCGGGACGAACGCCGCGCTTTTCAAAAACCAGATCCTGTCCCTTTTGTACGCGGTCGTCGTATACGTCGCACACGGCGACGATCTCCACATCCGGCATCTGAAGCAAGGTATCCGTCTGACTCATTCCGCGTCCGCCCAGGCCGATGACGCCGAGGCGAACCGTCTTTCCCTTTTCTCCCAACTTCATGGCATATGTCCTCCAACCCATTCGTTGTCCTCCTATTGTAATAGATTTTCCGCTTTTTCGCAAGGGGGATGCGCGCGATTTTACCGAGTTGTCGGTTTTATCGCGCAACGCTTTCGCATAGGCTTTTCTGATAAACGGTCGGGAGTGGTGGGAATGCTGGACTTTCTGGGCATGTATCGACAGGCGCGCACGGCGCATGCCAGGCAGCTGACGGAGGGGACGTTTGTGTCGCTTGGAACCAGTGCGATGGGCGGGCGGGACGTGTGCGCGCAGGGGGCGCTGATGGCGCTGGCGGCCGGACACATCGCAAACCGCCGCGCGCTTCTGAGAACGTTGGAGCTGACCGAGCCGCTGCCGGACGCGGCGCTCGTGCTGAACGCCTATCGGCGCTGGGGAGCGGATTACCCGCGGCGCATTGAGGGCGCGGCGGTGACGGCGGTGATCGACCGGATTGAAGACAGGCTGATTCTGACGCGTGACCGCATGGGCGCGGTGCCGGTGTATTACGCGTGGCGCGGACGCAGCGTGGCGTTTTCCGGACGGCCGGAGCTGCTTCTGCGCGCCGGTGTGGCGGGACGGGTGGTCGATCGCGAGGGCATTCTGGAGCTGTTTCAGGTGGCGGGCGTTTCGTCGCCCATGCGCACGCCGTTCCGGGACATTCGCAGGCTGGAACCCGGGTGCGTGCTCGTGGCCGACGCGCGCGGTACGCGAATCAAGCGCTATGCGTCGCTGGAGCCGGAGGAGGGCGGTCTGTGTGCGGCGCGCGCGGCGCTGCTTTCCGCGATTCCGGAGGCGGGAGAGGAAGTGCCGGTTCTGTGGCATTCGGGCGGGGCAGGGTCGCTCCTTCTGGAACGGCTGGCGCGCGAGAAGTATATGCGCCCGCCGGAGACGCTGCATCTGCGCGGCGAGGGAATGGTACATACGCCCGCTGAGGATGGCTCCGCCGAGGAAATCGCGCAGACGGAAGCAGAGCGCGCCGAGCTGGAGGCGGAAAGCGTCGGCATTCTGGGCTTCCCGGACGCTGACACGAACAACGCCGCGCTGCTTCAGCTGGCCGGGCACAGTGCGCGCTTGTCGCCGCGCGCGCTGCTGGCGACGGGGGCTGGGGCGCTTTTTCCGACGGAAGAGAGGGCGTTCGAGCCGGAGAACGGTTTGTTTCCATGGCAGCGGGAGGTCTGCCATCTCAGGTTTCTGAAGCCATCCCTGCGGGCAAGATTGAATCCGGAGCGCTATCTGCGCGATCGGCTGCACGAAGCGCTGGATCGTCTGCCGCACTCGCCGGAGGGCGACGCGGATTTCGCCGCCTTTGGTCTGCGCGCGGCGTATCTGCTGCCTGCGCTCGCGTCAAAGACGACGGCGCTGCTGGCCGCGCGCGGCGTGCGGGCGGAAATGCCATTTGTCAACGAAGCTGTCGCGGCGCGCCTGTGGGGCGCAGGGGAGGCGCGGGCGCATTTTCTTGCGGGGAAAGCGCCGGTCTTCTCTCGTGGGAACGCGTCTCGGGCGCTGCGTGAGGAAATCGCGCGGCTGTTGGCCGACCCGGGGCAGCCGGTTCGTGCGTTGATTGACGATACCGCCGTGCGCGACAATGCCTACGGCGCAAACCCGGACGCGGGGGAGCTGTCGTTTCTTCTGAGGGTGAACGAGTGGATGGTGCAGACGGAGGCGGAAGCGGAGGCATAAAGGGCAGAAGAACGGCGCCTGTGCGGCACCGGGGAGGTGCGGGAACGGAATCAGAAAAAAGCCGCCGTCATCTCATGCGAAATGGCGGCGGGACTGGTTACGGGGTTTCTGACGCGGCGGTCAGCGTGTGGCCTGCGCAGAGGCCACGGTTGGGCAGCAGGTAGTTTTTTATGCAGATGGAGCCGGAGAGGGTGTCGACCGTCTGACCTTCCACGTAGAAGCGCACGGCGTTTACGTTGTTCATGCATGTAAGCGTGTTCACGATGGCGTATACGAAGCGGGCTTCTTCCTCTGGCGTAAGCGGCTGACACAGCGCGTAGACGTTTCGGGACAGGTTGATCAGCGCTGTGCTGCTTCGAAGACCTGCGCCCAGCAGGTCGGAGGGCGTGATACCATCCGGAATGGCGGACGTAAGGCCGTCCGTCAGGGGAGCTTCCATCAGAAGCGCCAGCCGGGCGCGGATGGAGGTCGCGTCGCCCGCGGGGAGGGCGCGATATTCCGGAGACAGGGTTCCGTTTTCGTCCACGAAATACAGCACCGCGATTTCGCCGATGCTCCCGCTGAAGTCCGCGCGGGTGAGAAGGTTGTTCTCAAACGACAGGCTGCCGCCGTCCGGAAGGGGCACGCTTTTGACCGGCTTTCCATCAAATGAAATGCGGATGCCGTCGAGCTCGTCGATGTAGGTGGTCAGCGTCAGGACGACCGACGCGAGGAACTGCCAGCGCGAGACGTCGCTTTCTTCCAGCGCGTCATAGACGGCGGCGGAAAAGGGAATGTCGAGCACAAGGCGGTTGTTGTCGGCGGCGGAAAGGGTACAGGGCGAGGTGAGAAGACCCTCCCGCGCGGCGATGGCGGGCAGCAGGCCGGTTTGTCCGGGCGCGCTGGCCAGCAGGGTAAGCAGCTGACCGGCGGCGTTGTCGGAATCGGCGGACAGGGAGCGCAGGGTGGGCACCACAAGCCGTCCGCCCGCGTCCGGGTAATACACGGCGGCGGAGCGTGCGGCTGCGCCGTCCCGCTGAAGATGCTCCTTCAGGTCGGAAATAGAGGTGACGTCGCTCTCGCGCAGCGCGCCGACGGGCAGCGAATACAGCGTGAGCGGCCGTCCGGCCAGAAGAACGTTGACGGCGGAAAGCTCCGTCAGATTGAACAGCGTGGCGGAAACGCAGGCGGCGATTGTCGCCTTTTCGTCGTCGGAGAGCATGCGGCCGGGAATCAGGTTGACCGTCGCGATGCGCGACGCGATTTCAACGCTTACAAGCCGCGTTCCCTCCGGCGCGGGAGAGCGCACGGAGGATGCGCCGCCCTCCAGCAGCGCCTGAAGCGCGGCGAAGGCCTCGTCGTTCAGGCTGGTGTCGGTGAACAGGCGGCTGACCGGCGCGTAGGCCGTGCCGTCGGCGCTCGGATAGGAAAGCCACGCGTAAAAGCTGTTCAGCATTTGATCGTCGCCGACAGGAGCGGCGGGGGAATTGGAGACGGGCGCGGGCAGCGTCTCTCGGACGGAATCGCCGGGGGAGACGAGAAGCCCGTCGCAGCCGGTCAGCAGCAGCGCCATAGCGGCGGCAAGCGCAAGCATGCGCGCGGAGGATTTACTCATGCGCTTTCCCTCCCGTGGTTTTCTGAAGCAGCGGCAGCTCTACCGTGAACGTACTGCCCTCGTTTTCCCTTGAGGAAACGCTGATGTTGCCGTCGTGCAAAAGCACGATCTGCTTTACGATGGACAGACCCAGACCGGTGCCGCCCGTTTCGCGCGAGCGCGCTTTGTCCACGCGGTAGAAGCGGTCGAAGATGTGCAGCTGGTCTTCCTCCGGGATGCCGATGCCGTTGTCCGCGACGCGCACCACGGCGGTCTTGCCCTGCTTTGCAAGCTCGACGTGCACCCGGCCGCCGCGCGGCGTGTACTTGATGGCGTTGTCGATGAGATTGTAGAACACCTGCGTCAGCTTCATGTGGTCGCCGACGATTTCGACGTTCTCGCGGCCGGTGAATTGCAGCTCGATGCCACGCTCGCGCGCCAGCGGCGCCAGACGGCGCACGTTGTCGTTGATCAGATCGCGCAGCGAAAGCGGGGCAGTTTTGAGCTTGAGCTCGCCGCTGTCCACGCTCACGAGCGTGAGCAAATCGCTGATGACCGCGCTCAGGCGGTCGATTTCCTTGTCGATATCCGTCAGGAATTCGCGGGAGATGGCGGGATCGTAGACCTCCTGATACAGAAGCGTCTGAAGGAGGATTTTCATCGTGCTCAGCGGCGTTTTCAATTCATGGGAAGCGTTGGACACGAACTGGTTGCGCGAGCGATCCAGCGTTTCCATGCGCTGACACATGGTGTTGAACGCGCCGGCCAGCTCCGAAAACTCGTTTTTGCCGCGCACGCGCACGCGCGCCTTGAAGTCGCTCTTCGTCATTCGCTGAATGCCCTCGGACAGGTCGCGCACGGGATGGGTGAACATTCGCCCGATGAGCACGCTTAAAACGCCCACGACGATGAACACAGCCAGCAGCGTAACGCCGACGCGGCGCATGACGCCGACCAGATCGTCGTAAATATCCTGCGCGCCGGAGACACACACCACCATGCCGCTGAGCGAGCCGCCGCTGATCACGCGGGTGACGCAGATGCCGGTCACCGCGCCGTAATCGCGGTCGCTGTGCAGGCATGCGTTCAGCGCTTCCGAGCGGTAATAGGCGTAATCGCTGCTCGCGCCGGCCAGCACGTTGGCCACCTGCTTCAGCGCCAGCCTGCGCCCGTTCAGCGCGTCCTCCGAGTCGGCCAGCACGGTTCCGTTTTCGTCCAGCAGAAGAACGCGTGCGTCCAGCGCGCTGCCGGCGTCGCACACGATCTGGTTCATCCGGTCGATGTCATAATTCCGCAGAGGGGATACGACCTGCGTGGCGGTTTCCGTCGCGGCTCGTACCTCTTCGCGCTTGCGCTGGGTAAACAGATATTCGCCTACCAGCTGAATCACCGACGCGGCGACGACGCCGAAGGCGACGATGATGATCAGCAGATAGGCGATGATGAATCTCCATTGCAGCGAGTAAGCGGCTTTTTTAATCCTTGTCAGTGAAATAATAGCCGACACCCCATTTGGTGAAAATGAATTCCGGCTGGGCAGGATTCTTTTCGATCTTTTCGCGCAGGCGGCGGATGTGCACGTCCACCGTGCGCAGGTCGCCCAGATAGTCGTACTTCCAGATGGTTTCCAGAAGGTTTTCGCGGCTGAAAACCTTGCCGCGGTTGCTGACGAACAGCTGAAGCAGATCGAATTCCTTCGCCGTGAGGTTGATCTCCTTCTGGCCGATGGTCACCGAGCGGTTGTTCAGGTTGATGCGCATGTCGCGCACCGTCAGAATCGACTGGGTGCTTTCCTTCTGCATCATCGCGGTGCGGCGGAAGATGGCCTTGATGCGGCTCTTGACCTCGAGGATGTTGAACGGCTTGGTCATATAATCGTCCGCGCCGTATTCGAGACCTAGAATCTTGTCCATGTCCTCGCCCTTGGCGGTGAGCATGATGATCGGCACCGTGGATTTTTCGCGGATGCGCTGGCACACCTCAATGCCGTCTACCTTGGGCAGCATGACGTCCAGAAGCACAAGATCATAGCGCCCGGCGAAAAATTTGTTCAGCGCTTCCTCGCCGTCCATTGCGGAATCCGTTTCATAATTATCCTGTTCAAGGGAATATTTGAGTCCCTTCACGATCAACGGTTCGTCGTCTACGATCAGTATTTTGCGTGCCATCCGCATTCCTCCGTTCCGGTATTTCAGGGGCAAAAGCCCGAATTTTGTCTGTTGCAAAGCTATGTCAGCATTATTATAATCGATTTTCCAATTCATTGCAAGAGAAAGTTTAATCCTGCCGGAAATTTACTGAATATCGCCGTGCAAACGACAAGCTGCTTGCAATTTTCGGGCGCGTATGCTATGATGCAGACATACAAATAAGAAAAGGACGAGAGAAAAATGACAAACAATATGCTCTGGGGTCTGCTTCTGATGATGGAGGTTCTGCCGGTGTTGTATCTCGCAGTGGGTCTTGCCCTGCTCAGACGCCCGCCGAAGCTGGGAAAGGGCTTCTTCTCCTACCGCAACTTCGTTTCCAAAAAGGACGAGGCGCATTGGCAGTTCGCGCAGAAGTGCTTCGGCCGCCTGCTCACCAAGACCATGCCCATCCTGATGATCGCCGCCGCGCTGACTTGTATGGCGCTCCTGCGCTTCTCCGCCTCCAGCGTCGCCGCGTCCATGGCCGGCATGATTGCCCTCCTTGCCGAATTCATCTCCGTGTTCGTGTGTCAGACCATCACCGCCCATAAATTAGAAGCCCAGTTCCACGACATGCGCGACGCGATGAAGGATGACGATTGAAAAACGATTTGTCGCGATTGAAGTTCGTGCGGACACGAAAAGTATTGCGCGATTGTAATCCTGCGTTGGAATGATTGACAGATCGCATCACGCGGAAAGAATATGGCGGGGTTGTCGCGTGGTCAGTGGTTGTGCTATGCGAGGTAGCCAATGACGGCGAGAGGGAGAAGGTCGGAAGAAAACTGTATCTGGCGCTCGGGCTGTTTATTTTGGCCGGGGTGTTTCGGCAGATGGAGCGGGCGGCGGGGACGCTATGGTCGGCGGGATGGCTTTTGCTGACCAATCTGACTTATATTGGTTTGGGTATGGCGTGGGGATTTTCCATAGCGCGGCGGATTCTGCATCGGGGCGAGCGGCGGTGACTGCTGTTTGGGTGCGGGATGACGGTGGTATGGCTGTTTCTGCGCGCGGTGAAATATCGATTTTTTGTGGACGACGATGTTACGCGGTATTTGTGGTATCTGTATTATGTGCCGCAGGTTCTTGCGCCGCTGTTCAGTTTATATGCGGCCTTACAGATCGGGCGGCGGGAGGACGAGCCGTTTTTGCGCCGGTGGTACTGGCTGTTTGTGCCGGCGGCGCTGCTGATTGGTGGGATTCTGACGAATGACTGGCATTAGGCGGCGTTTCGAATGGCTCCGGGCGCGGCGACGCTGGGAGCGGATTACACGCATGGGTGGCTGTATTATCTGACTATGGTCTGGATTGTCGGGCTGCTGCTGGCAACCGGGATGGTGGTTTTCCGCAAGTGCCGCGTTTCAGAAAGCCGGAAATATGCGTGGATTCCGGTCTGCGTGTTTCTGGGCGGGTTCGTGCTTTGTGTGTTGAGCTTTGCCAATATCTACACATTTCACAAGATGCCGGAGTGCTTTTGCCTGACGTTTGCGGCGTTCTGGGAAAGCGGTCTTCAGGTGGGTTTGCTGTCCAGCAACGGGTATTACCGCGATTTCTTTTTAGAATCGATGGTGGCCGCACAGATTGTAGACGGAGAGGGAAGGACGGTCTATCGCGCCAAGGGCGCGCCGCGGCTTACCGGAGAGCAGCTTCGGGCGGCGGCGCGGGACGCGGTTATGCTGGATGCGAACGCGCGGCTGCGGAGCGCGCCGGTTCAGGACGGGCGCGTGTACTGGGTGGAGGATGTTTCGAGAATTAACCGCATGCGGGAGCAGCTTGCGGAAATCAACGCGCAGCTGTCGGAGGAAAACGAGCTGATTCGGGCGGAGAACGAGCTGAAGCGGCAGCGTGCGCAGATTGAGGAAAAGAACCGGTTGATGGACGCGATGATACGCCTTGTACAGCCGCAGCTGCTTCAGATTCAGCGGCTGCTGGAGGATGGAAACGGGCAGAAGCTGAAGCGCGTCTGCATTTTGGGCGCATACGTCAAGCGCCGGGTCAATCTGGCGTTGATCTGCGAAAGAGACGCGGCGGTACCGGTGGAGGAGCTGACGCACTGCGTTCGGGAATCGCTGACGTATGCCCTCGTCAGAATACACGGAGACGAACGTCCAGTCGGGGCGGCCGGCGATGTAATGGGTGTAGTAGTCGATCTGTGCCTCGTAGCTGGTGAACTGCTCGTCCCGGTCGGTGGAAACGCGGGCGTAGGCCGCGACTCTGCGCTTTTCTCCGGTCAGCGCAGGCCCCGAAGCGTGCAGCGGAACGGTGGATGGAATGACCTTTATGCTTTTTGCCATGCTGCTGTTCTCCCGTTCTTGAAATGATAGATGAAAGCGTCGGGCGCGATCTCGATATAATCGACGCTTTTCCGAAACGCCTGCTCGTCAAAATCCTCCGTACCCATCACCTCTGCAGTGATCTGGCGGAGCATGAAGTCCGCGTAGCTGCGGTTGGTGCAGTCGGTTCGTTTGCGTGCCCGGCCCTCGCAGTGCCAGGTGACGCGCCCGGCGCTGCGGGTGCGGTGGTACAGCTCGCCGCAGACGCCGCAGTGAATGCGCTTCTGAAAGGCGTCCGTCACGGTCGCGGGATGATAGTAATCCTCGATATGCCGGTTGCGCCAGTGCGCGGATTCTCCGTTGAGCAGATCAAAGTCGAGGCTTCCGTCCGGAGCGACGGTTATGCGCCGGACGCGGTTTGCGAATTCGTTTTCGTCGAATGCTTCCAGCCCCAGCACCTTCGCGCAGACGCGCTTCAGCATCTCTTCCGAAAGCACCGCGCTTTCGCAGGTCATGCCGGGCTCCTTCTTGGCGCGGCAGAACCAGGTGGCATGGCTCAGTCCCTCCCTGCTCGGCGGCCGGCGGGTGTATTTCATGCCGCACGCGCCGCAGAAAATTGCGCCGGTGAAGCAGTACGCCAGGGCGAGCAGCGCCTGCCGCCGCCGATATTCCGCCTGCGTCCGCGCCCAGGAGTCCCGGTCGATGATGGCCTCGTGGCAGTCCTATAATAGAACTGCGGCAGAACGCCGTTGTTGCGCACCTTCCGTTTTCCGATGGGATCGGCAGTATAGGTCTTCTGTCTGCGCAGGTCGCCCGCGTAGATCTCGTGCTTCAGGATATTCGCTACGGAGGTTTCCACGAAGAGCCTGCCGGTGATCGTTCGCATTCATTTTTCATGGAGAGCATCGCAGATCTGCCGGAGCGACGCGCCGTTCAGGAACAGGCTGAAGATCGCACGCACGGTCTCTGCCTCTTCAGGGATGATTACATACTGTTTCAGCGCGTCGTCATAGCGGTATCCGAGCACGTGCTTGTTGGCCACACCGATCATGCCCTCCTCAAAGCGCTTGCGGATGCCCCATTTGCAGTTTTCGGAAATACTCCGGCTTTCCTCCTGCGCAAAGGACGCGAAGAGCGTAATCATCAGCTCGCCGCTTTCGTCCAGCGTATTGATGTTCTCCAGATGTCGTTGTGAGATTCCGGTCGTAATGCCCGCTGCGATACCCCTGTCGATCCTCGCTGCGCTCATACCGTGCCGCCTGGG